>Ga0193727_1001256_pt1 | contig 10439 bp, 5 predicted proteins | sample H2c2metaG_FD_143051 | JGI IMG/M metagenome (GOLD analysis project Ga0193727, IMG submission 143051) | Soil microbial communities from a riparian zone of the East river system, Colorado, United States - H2c2 | ecosystem: Environmental > Terrestrial > Soil > Riparian zone | place: USA: East River...
GAGTATTCGCCGGCTTGACGTCTCTGTGCACGACGCCTTCCCGATGTGCGACGTCGAGCGCGCGAGCGGCCTCCTCGAGCCACGTGAAGACCTGTTCGGGCGGACGCGCACCTTCGGCGCGAAGAATGTCGTCGAGCGATCCGCCAGCGAGATACTCCATGACGATGTAGGGAAGACCGTTGTGCTCGCCGACGTCGAAGATCGTGACGGTGTTCAGCTCACCGGAGAGGCGGGCGGCCGCCAACGCCTCCCGTGTGAACCGCTCACGGACCGACTCGTCCTGTGCGTAACGATCGGCGAGAACCTTGACCGCCACGACGCGGCCGAGCACCGAGTCGGTGGCGGAGTAAATATCGCCCATGCCACCGTGCCCGATCCGTTCGGGGCCTCGGTAGCGCGGCGGAAGGATGTGGATCTGAACGGTCACAGCGCTAGTTCAACGAGTTTTCCCCCGTCATGGTCGCGCAAACGATGAGATGAGCGTTCCGTAAAGAAAAGGGCTGCTCATGAAGCCCTTTGCTAGCCTCGGACGCGTCCTTCCGGGGGTCAGGTCGATGCGTCGAACTCTCCTACTCGTCTCCGTGCTGTTGCTCGTCGCCGGTTCGGCGGCGCATGCGCGTTCGAGCGCACAGCCCGTTCCACAAGGCACAGCGACGTTCGTCGTCACCGGCCACGGCTGGGGCCACGGAGTCGGGCTGAGCCAGTGGGGTGCCTACGGCTATGCGCAGAAGGGCTTCGACTACGAGAAGATCGTGCTGCACTACTTCCCCGGGACGGAGCTCGGTGCCGCTCCTGTATCGCGCGTGCGAGTGCTCCTCACGAGCGGCGTCAAGACACTCACCGTCAACTCGACCGTGGACTTCAAGGTGCGAGACGGAAGCGGCGTCGTCCACACGCTTTCGGCCGGGGCCTATCCGCTGACAACCGCGCTGAAGCTGCGCGCCGACGGCCAGTCGAAAGCGAGTGCACTTCCCGGGCCGCTGCTCTTCCAGCCGGGCAGCGCCGCGCTGGCACTGAAGCACCGCTATCGCGGCTCGATTCAGATCGACGTGAGCGCGGGCAAGCTGCGTGCGATCAACATGGTCGGCCTCGAGCAGTACCTCTACGGTGTCGTCCCGTCGGAGATGCCATACACCTGGGCCCCCGAAGCGCTGAAGGCGCAGGCGATCGCCGCTCGCTCGTATGCACTCGCGACGCGGCGCACCGGCGCGTTCGATTTGTATCCCGACACGCGCAGCCAGGTGTACCTCGGGATCGAGCACGAGAAGCCTTCGACGAACGCCGCCGTCAACGCGACCGCGGGCCAGGTCGTCCTCTACGACGGTGAAGTCGCGAAGACGTACTTCTTCTCGAGCTCGGGCGGTCGGACCGCGTCCGCCGAAGACGTCTGGGGTGAGCCGGTTCCGTACCTGGTCTCCGTGCCCGATCCCTACGACTCGATCTCGCCGCATCACGACTGGGGCCCGTTTGTCTTCACCGGGACAAAGCTCGCGAAGATGCTGAAGATGAAGGGCCAGGTCGTCGACCTCCAGCCGGAGCTGAACTCCTCCGGTCGCATCAAGGTGCTGAACGTGATCGGAACGAAGGGCACGCTCGCCGTGCCCGGCACCGTGCTCCGGACGAAGATGGGGCTGCGCTCTACCTGGTTCAGTGTCGGCGTCCTCTCGCTGGCCGGTCCGACACAGACGGTCGTGTTCGGCGGACGTGCCAAGCTCATCGGCGTCGCGCGTGGGCTCACGCAGGCCGTGCTGCAGCAACGTCAGGCAGGAACGTGGACGGATGTCAGCTCGGTGAAGGCAGACAAAGACGGAGCCGTGAGCGTGCTCGTGAAACCTTCGGTCACGACGCAGTACCGGCTCGCCAGCGGAAAAGTGCTGGCAGCCTCGGTGCGCGTGCCCGTCGCGCCGCTCACCCGCTTCTATCCGGTCAAGACGCAGACGCAGCTCCGCGGTTACGTGCGGCCGGGCTCGTTGACGGGCACAACGGTCCTGATCCAGAAGCAGCAAGGCGCCGCGTGGCCGACCGTCGCACAGACGACGGTGGGAGCAGACGGGGACTTTGTCGCAACGCTGCAGCTCACGACCGGCGTCTACCGCGCCCGCATCAACTCGGGACACGGCTTCGTGGTCGGCTTCTCGCCGGTCGTTCAGGTCACCACCCCGTGAAAACAGCAGTCTTCGCGGCGCTGGCGCTCCTCCTGGCGCCGACGGCCGCGGCTCTGCCCGTACGCAGCGGGTTCTTCCCGAGCGACCCACTCGCCCCGAAGCAGTACTACCTCACGCAGGACCACGCGTTCGACGCGTTCTCGGCCGACCTGCCGGTGCTCAACCCCGTGCGTGTGGCGATCATCGACTCGGGGCTCGACGGCGGCCATCCGGAGTTTCCGAGATCGCGAATCTGGCCGCAGGCCAAGAGCTGGGTCGGTGGGAGCGCGCTCACCGACGAGGAAGGACACGGCACCTTCGTCGCCGGGATGATCGGCGCCGCCCTGAACAACAACGAGGGCATCGCCGGAATCGGGTTTCCGGCGCAATTGGTGATCGCGAAGATCGCGCGACCTGATCAATCGATCGACGTGCGCGACGAGGCCGAGGCGATCCGCTGGGCCGTCGACGCCGGTGCGCGCGTGATCAACCTCTCGATCGGCGGCCTGCGCGATCCGTTCCACCCACGCCGGGACACGTTCTCGAAGGTCGAGGCGAGCGCGATCAACTACGCGGTCAGCCGCGGGGCAGTTCTCGTCGCAGCTGTCGGCAACTCGGACGAGGCCCCACAGTCGCCCTGGCCCTTCGCGAGCTATCCGGCGGCGCTCCCCCACGTCATCGGCGTGAGCGCGCTGACTCCAACCGGCAACGTGCCGCAATTCTCCGACCGCGACCGCATCTACAACGACATCTCCGCGCCGGGGCAGGAGATCTACTCGACCCTGCCGCGCGCGCTGACGGCGATCCACCCGCTCTGCCAGAACCAGGGCTACTCCGATTGCGGCCCCGACGACTTCCGCCATGCGGCCGGAACGTCGTTCGCCGCGCCCCAGGTCACCGCCGCAGCCGCGATCCTGTTCGCGCTCCGCCCGACCCTCCAACCGGACCAGGTGATCAACATCCTCGAGCGCAGCTCGACGGACGTGAATGCGTCGAACGGCTGCAAGCAATGCCCACTGCTGCGGGACACGTTCAGCGGTTGGGGCCGGCTGGACATCGCGAAGGCGATCGCTGCCCTCGACGGCGTTCTGCCGCCGCCGGACCGGCTCGAGCCGAACGACGACGCCGGGGGAAACGCGGCCAGGCTCGGCACCCGCGTCACCTCGGTGAAGGCGACGATCGACTTCTGGGACGACCAGATCGACGTCTACCGGATTTCGCTTCGCAAGGGCCAGAAGGTCAAGCTCGTCCTGAACGGCCCCGAGGGATCGACCTCGAACCTCCTGCTCTGGAAGCCGGGGACGAAGCATGTCAACGACTTGCGCGCGCAACACTTCCGCGCCGCCCAGGCGATCGGGCCGGGCCCGACCCACGCGATCGGCTACAGGGCGCCGGCGAGCGGTTTCTACTACGCCGAGGTGAAGTTGACCGCTCGCGGCTTCGGGCCGTACGAGCTCACAATCACGCGGCGCTAGAGGAGCTCTTCGGAAGGAACGTCGCGCAGTACCCGCGCAGGGTTCCCAACGACGACGGCCTGCGGCGGGACGTCCTTCACCACCACTGCGCCGGCGCCCACAAACGCCTCGGCTCCGATTTCCACTGCCGGACAGATCACGGCGCCGGCTCCGACACGCGCACCACGCCTGATCGTCGGGCCCTTGCGCAGCCCGTGTCGCTTCTCGGTCCGGCCCATGAAGTTGTCGTTCGTCGTGATCACCCGCGGCGCGATGAAGACGTCCTCCTCGAGGGTCGAGTACGCCGTCACGTAGGCGTCGGCCTGGATCTTCGTGCGGTCGCCGACCGTGGTGTCGTTCTCGACGAGCGAGCCGCGTCCGACCACGACGTCTTCACCAACGACGCAGCGTTCACGGACGCACGCCTGATCGCCGATGATCGCGCGCGCACCGATTCGGGTACCGGCGAACACGATCGCTCCGGTGGAAACGACCGTTCCGGCACCCAGCTCGAGCGGCGGCAACTCCTCCTGCTTCGTAGTCGAACGAGGGCCGAGCGTCGGCTGCTTGCCGACGACGGCGTAGTCGAGGATCTTGCAGCCGTCCCCGAGCACCGTCCCCGGATAGACGATCGCGGTCTCGGCGACCTCAGCCTTCAAGCGGTGACGGTTTCCAGGGAGGCCTGGAGCTGATCGAGAGCGCGGACGACGAGAATCGCATCGCGCGCAGCTTTGTGCGGAGCGCCCTCCCCGGCCACAAGGCGCAAGAAGTGCTCGCACTCACGTCGGAGCGGCTCTGTTGCATCGACAGTTGGGCTGTAAATGTCACCCGTGCGGGTGCGCCAATTGTCGTAAACCGTGATCTTTCGGTCGCGCTCCATGTCGTCGAACACCGCCATCCTCTCGTTTCCGACAACGGTGATTCGCCGAATCTTATGAGGATCCAACCACGACAAATGCATGTGCGCCATCTTCCCGGATGGAAAGCGCAGATAGCAGAAGACGACATCCTCGACCCCTTTGCTCAGGAAAGCGTTGCCGTGCGCGCGCACTTCGATCGGCTCCTCTTCGATCAGGTAGAGCAGGACAGAGAGGTCGTGCACGCCGAGCGACCAGAGCGCGTTCTCGTTCGTCCTGAATGTTCCGAGGTTCTGCCGATTGCCGTACACATAGAGCACCTCGCCGAGCTCTCCTGAGTCGACGATCTCCTTCAGCTTCTGAACGCCCGGGTGGTAGAGCAGCAGGTGTCCCGGCATCAAGACCAAGTCGCGTTCCTCCGCCAACTCGCACAGCTCTTCGATCTCCGCTCCGCGCATGGCCGGCGGCTTCTCTACAAACACGTGCTTGCCGGCCTCGAGTGCGCGCCGCGCGAGCTCGTAGTGCGTCGGCACAGGCGTAGCGACGACAACTGCCTCCACCGAGTCATCTGCGAGCACGTCGCCGAAGCTCGAGGTCACCTGCGCCGCCGGATACGACTGAGCCGCCTGGGCGCGGCGCTCTTCGTCGACGTCGCAAAGCCAAACGAGGTCCGCGAGCTGATCGAAGTTGCGGGCGAGGTTCTTGCCCCACTGGCCCAGGCCGACCTGACCTATGCGCGTCACAGTTTCCAGACTTTCTCGTGGTTCGACCCGTTCCTGCCGGTGGCGTTGCGGAGATCGACCACGACCTGTGCGCGGTCGACCAGATCCTCGTAGTCGATCGAGGTGTGCGCCGTCACGATCACCACGCAGTCGTAGCTCTCCGGTGCGTAATCGACCGAGCGCATGCCCTCGAACTCGGCGACGTGCGGGTCGTGATACGCCACGTCCGCGCCGCCCTTCTGCAGGAGCCCGACGATCTTTTCCGCCGGCGACTCCCGCACGTCGTCGATGTCCGCTTTGTACGCGACGCCGAGGACGAGAATGCGCGAGCCCTTGAGCGACTTCTGCGCGCCGTGGTTCAGCGCCTGCGAGATGAGCGAGCGGCAGAAGTACGGCATGTTCGCATTGACCTTGCCGGCCAGGTCGATGAACTCGGTGTAGAAGTCGTACTCGCGTGCCTTCCACGTGAGATAGAAGGGGTCGATCGGAATGCAGTGTCCCCCGAGCCCGGGTCCCGGCTTGAAGCTCATAAAGCCGAACGGCTTCGTCTCCGCGGCCTCGATTACCTCCCAGACGTCGAGATCCATTCGCTCGCAGAGCTGAGCGAGCTCGTTCACGAGCGCGATGTTGACGGCGCGGAAGATGTTCTCGAGCAGCTTCGTCATCTCTGCGGTCTCGGGCGAGGAGAGGGGGACGACGGTGTCGACTGCAGCGCGGTAGAACTCCGCCGCGCGCTCGGTGCACGCCGGCGTGAGGCCGCCCACCACCTTCGGCGTGTTCTTCGTCGTCCAGTCCGTGCGCCCAGGGTCGACGCGCTCGGGCGAGAAAGCGAGATGGAAGTCCTCGCCGGCCTTGAGCCCGCTCAGCTCGAGGATCGGCTGCAGACATTCGCGAGTCGTCCCCGGGTAGGTCGTGGACTCGAGAACCACGAGCTGACCCTTGCGCAGACGCGGCGCGATCTCGGCCACCGCACCCTTGACGATGGAGAGGTCCGGCTCGCGCTGGCTCGAAAGCGGGGTCGGCAGTGCGATCAGGATCGCGTCGACCTCCTTCAGCGCGTCGTAGTCCGTCGTCGCCGACACCCGCCCCGAATCGACGAGCGGCTTGAGCGCGTCCGACGTGACGTCGGGAATGTGGCTGGCTCCCCGATTGATGCCGTCGACCACCTCACGATCCACGTCGACCAGAAGGACGACCTTGCCCGCGTCCGCAAAGACGCGCGCAAGCGGCATCCCTACGTATCCGGCACCGATGATGGCCACGTCTGCTCCCATGCGCGCACAAGGCTACTCAGAGCCTCGAAGTCCGGCTCGCAGACCCTCGAAGTCCGGTTCGGCCTGCGGCCTCGCCATGATGACTTCGAGGCTTGTTCCTACCGGGCGAACGTTGAGGAGTCGCACCGGGCAAGCCCGCCGCGACGGCGATGGGCCTGCAATAGGACGGCGGTTCGCCAGCGCTACACTTGCCCCGCTTCCAGGGCCGTTAGCTCAGCTGGTAGAGCAGGGGACTCTTAATCCCAAGGTCGCAGGTTCGATCCCTGCACGGCCCATTTACTTCCGGCCCGCGCCGACCACTACGTCTACGCCTGCGCCCGCTTGTGATCCCTTCTGAACGGCGGGAGAATCCAGTCTCTGTGGACAAACATCCGCTGCGTGTTGGCTTGGTCGTCTTGTCCGCTGCGGTGGCGCTCACCGCAGTGCTGTTGACCGCCTGCGGCGGAAGTGACCCCCGGACGAAGGTCGAAACCAGCCTGCGGCACTACCTGCGCACTCCTTATCCGCAGGCATGTTTAAACAGCGCATTTTGCCCACAGGGCGCCTTCCCAGTCGGAGCAGGCGCCCCGCGGGTAAGGGAGAACAGCTGCAAGAAGACTCACACCGGCCGGATTCCGTTCCCAAGCGCGGACCGGCCGGATTCGCCCCCAGCGCTTCCAGAGGGGCTCACGTCTTGGTCGTGCGTCGTCACGTTCGGGAAGACCGCATTCCCTGTGGCCGTCGCTGTGAAGCGCAGTGGCGAGGTCTACCTGGCAACTCTGATGTCACAGGCTGCGCCTCCCAAACCAGCAACCGTCTACGAAGGCGGCCCGTAGCGGCCAGGGCCATCGTTCGCCACACGGTCATCGGCGGCGAGGGGATTCGGGGGTTTCCCCGCGAACAGACCGGAGTAAAGTCAGAGGGCTCGCCCAACCGGGGGGTTTTCTTGGCGACTCACGTCGAACGCGAATTTCTGGACGAAGCCGAGCGGCAGTTTGCCGAGGATCTCGAGCGGCTGCGGCTGCTGCTCGAGGCGTCCTCGACGCTCCCGGCTTCCCTCGACGTCGACGCGATGCTGCCGCAGGTGCTCGACCTCGCCGCCCGCACGCTCGCGGCGGACGCCTACGCCTTGTGGCAGTACGACCCGGCGACGGAGACGTGGCGCGTCGGCGCGCATGCGGGGCTCTCGGACGGCTACGTCGACACTGCGATGGCGGCGATTCGCGGGAACACGTCCGCCGTGTCGCTCGACGCGCCGATCGTCGCCGAGGACATCGCAACCACGGACTGGCTCACGCCGGAGCACCGCAAGGCCCATGCCGAAGAGGGAACCCATTCCATGATGGCGCTCCCGCTCCGTTACAGGGAGGAGGTTCTCGGAACCCTCACCTTCTATTACCGGAGCCCACGCACGTTCACCGAAGCGGAGAAGAGCTCCGCGTCGCTGCTCGCAAACCTCGCCGCGGCAGCAATCGGAACCGCCGAGCTCTACCAGGACCAGAGGCGACGGGCGGAGGACCAGAAGTTCGTCGCGGAGGCGAGCGAGCTGCTCGCCTCGTCACTCGACTACGAACTGACGCTCGCCAACCTCGCGAAGCTGGCCGTCCCCCACTTCGCCGACTGGTGCACGATCGACGTGGTCGGAGACGAAGGGTCGATCGAACGCCTCACCGTTGCGCATGTCGACCCCGGAAAGGTGGAGTGGGCCCACGAGCTCGCCGAGAAGTACCCGCCGGACCCCGAGGCCCAGTACGGCGTCCCGAACGTCATCCGGACCGGGCAGCCCGAGTTGTTCACGGAGATACCGGCGGAGCTCCTGCGCGAGGCGACCGCGGACACTCCCGAGCTCCAGGAGACACTCGAGGCGCTGGGTCTCAAGTCCTCCATGTGTGTCCCGCTCGTCGCCCGGCAGCGCACGCTCGGCGCGATCACCTTCGTCTCGGCGGAAAGCGGCCGGCGCTACAGCGAGGCCGATCTGGCGACGGCCCAGGACCTCGCCCGTCGCGCGGCGATCTCGATCGACAATGCGCGGCTCTTCCGCGACGCCCAGGCCTCACGACAGCACGCGCAGGAATCGCTCGCTGTCGTCGATGCCGTCTTCGCCGCCGCACCGGTCGGCCTCGCCTTCATGGACACGAACTTCCGTTACGTCCGTGTGAACCAGGCCCTCGCCACGCTGAACGGCCTACCGGTCGAAGAACACTTCGGCCGGACTCTCCGCGACGTGCTCGGAGACACGCTGGCCGACGAGATCGAGCCGCTGCACACCCATGTCCTCGAGACGAGCGAGCCGATCCTCGATCTCCACGTCCAGCGCGCACTGCCGGGTAACCCGACCGAGATTCGTAACTGGCTCGTCAGCTACTACCCGGTCTTCGACGTCGGCGACCACAAGATGGGGGTCGGCGTTGTCATCACCGACGTCTCCGAACGCGAGCAGGCGCGCGCCGCCGCCGAGCGGACTGGGGCACGGCTGTCGGTGCTCGCGGAAGCGAGCCAGACGCTTGCCTCGTCGCTCGACTACGAATCGACGCTCGCGAGCCTCGCCTCCCTCCTCGTGCCGCGGTTCGCGGATTGGTACGCGGTCGACATCCTCGACGACGACGGGCGCTTCCGGCGCCTTGCAGTCGTTCACAAGGATCCCGCGAAGGCCGTCTGGGCCGACAAGTCACGCGACCTCTATCCACCGGACCTCGAGGAAGCCGAGGGAACAGGCCGCGCAGCCCGGACCGGCGACGCGGTGCTCTACCGAACGATCTCCGACGAGCTGCTCGCTACGTCGACCAAGGATCCCTCGCACTACGAGATCCTGCACGAGCTCGGGATGGCGTCGGCGATGGTCGTGCCGCTCACCGCCGCGGGTCGCACGTTCGGCGGGCTGATGCTCGTCTCTGCCGACCCGGAACGTCTCTACAACGAGGACGACCTCGAATTCGCCAAGCACCTCGGCCGCCGCGCCGCGGTCGCCGTCGACAACGCGCGGCTCTATCGGGCCGCCGAGGAACGGGCACAGGCGGCGATCGTCGTCGAGCACGTGGCCGACGGAGTGCTGCTCGTCGATCTCGCCGGAATCATCCGCCTGTGGAACCCCGCCGCCGAACAGATCACCGGGCTCACGGCTGTCGAGACCGTCGGCAAGAGCGCAACCCAGGTGTTCTCCGGCTGGGACAACATCACCCAGCTGCTCGACAGCGCGGAGCTGCGGCCGCAGACCCAACCAGTCGAGATCAACGGGCGCGAGCTCTGGCTCTCCATCACCCGCGTCGGGTTCGAAAGCGGAACGGTCTTCGCCTTCCGCGACCTCACCTCCGAGCGGGCCGTCGAGACATTGAAGTCGGACTTCGTCTCGACCGTCTCGCACGAGCTGCGCACGCCGCTCGCGGCGATCTACGGCGCCGCTCTCACACTCAGGCGTAAGGACATCCCGCTCAGCGAGCCCCAGCGCAGCGGGCTGCTCGAGGTGATCGCGAGCGAGTCCGACCGGTTGGCGCGGATCGTGAACGACATCCTCTGGGCGAGCAGGCTCGAATCGGGGACCATGCAGACGACGATCGAGACGTGCGACGGGGTCGAGTTGGCGCGCAGCGTGATCGCCACCGCGGAGCACTACATTCCGCCGGGGATCAAGCTCGAGCTCAAAGCGCCGAGGAAAACCCCGCTGATCGCCGCGGATCCGGACAAGGCGCGCCAGGTCTTGACGAACCTCGTCGACAACGCCGTCAAGTACTCGCCGGACGGCGGCAAGGTACGCATCGAGGTCACGCTGGAAGGCTCGCGCATGCGCTTCGCCGTGCAGGACAAGGGCCTCGGAGTGCCGCCGGCCGAACACCGCCGGATCTTCGAGAAGTTCTACCGCCTCGATCCGGACCTGACCCGGGGAGTCGGCGGCACCGGCCTCGGCCTCTACATCAGCCGCGAGCTGCTCGCACGGATGGGCGGTCGCATCTGGGTCGAATCGAGCGGGAGCGGCGGCTCGACCTTCGTCGCCGAGCTGCCACTCGCAATCGGC
>Ga0193727_1001257_pt1 | contig 10434 bp, 9 predicted proteins | sample H2c2metaG_FD_143051 | JGI IMG/M metagenome (GOLD analysis project Ga0193727, IMG submission 143051) | Soil microbial communities from a riparian zone of the East river system, Colorado, United States - H2c2 | ecosystem: Environmental > Terrestrial > Soil > Riparian zone | place: USA: East River...
CACTTCCCTTCTCCCAGTGGGAGAAGGTGGCGCGCAGCGCCGGATGAGGGTCCGAATCCGCCGTGCGTCGATAAGTGCCTCGCTACTCGCCTGGACTTTGATAATTGTCCCAACCCTCACCCCAACCCCTCTCCCAAGGGAGAGGGGCTCAAGCGTCCCGCGGGAGCGGAGCTCAAGCGCTTCGAGGGAAAAGCGCAACGCATCAGTCTGGAATCCTCCCACCGCGTGCGGGGGGAGGTGGCGGCAGCCGGAAGGGGGCATTTCAGGCGAAGGCCTAAACATACTCGTACTTCAAACGTTGCAGACCACACGTTCAAGTTGAGCCACTGCCCGATCGTCGCGAACGCGAACACGAACGCAACCATTCCTGCCGCACAGAAGTTGCCCTGCTTCCGCGATGACGCACGCCGACGTCGATCTTCGTTGTACGTGCGTACCTGCGATATCACGCAAGTTTCATAAGGAAAAACCAATGCCCCGTTTTGTGTGGATTCGTTTGCTGTACGGAATAGCGGCATTGAGCGCGGCCATGCTCGGCTCAGCGCATGCAACCTCACCTTGCTACCCGGCAGACGCCAAATCCTGCGATGAGCACACATCGCAACAGGCAATGCACGACACCAGCGAGGACCTGGCGATTCTCCACGCCTTTCCACCTGACGAAACCTTCGACGAGTCCAATCCGCCGGCACTGCCGACAGGCTGGAGCAACTTCACATCCTCAGCGGCCACCACCGGCTGGTTTGTCGCGAAAGACGCGCCGTTCAATGCATCGTTCGCCGCGCACGCGATCGATCCCAGCGGAGCCGACGCACCACCCAACGGTACGGCGCAATCGAACAGCCTGTTGTTTTCGCCACCGTTCCTGGTGGTGCACTCGGGCCAGCTGACGTTCTCCCATCGATTCAGCCTCGAGACCCATTACGACGGCGCGATACTCGAGATCAAGATCGGCACGAGCGCAACCACTCTTGGCGGCGGTCCGTTTGCGGAGGTAACCGCCATCGGCGGCGAGTTCGTCCTCGGCGGTTACAACGAGACACTGCTGCCGGGCGCCACGCCCAATCCAATCGAATTCGATTGCCACGAAGCCGATCCGCTGGCGCAGTGCCTTGCATGGACCGGCGGCAGCGGTCCCAATGAGGATGGCCAGAGCTATTCGAACGTAGTGGTGAATCTGCCGCCTGCGGCAGACGGCAAACTCGTGCAGCTGCGCTGGCGCCTCGGCTCCGACGGCAATGGTCCTCCCGGATACCAGGGCTACTGGCTGGACAACGTCCACGTCGAGGTCGGCGATGTTGTCTTCGGCAACGGGTTCGATCCGCGGCCAGATTAAATCATGCCGCGTAGGGAACCTCTGAATAAAGTCGTCATCCCAGCGAACGCTGGGCTGCGCAGGCAGGACGTCGTAGCGAACGACGAAGTCGGGCCGAAGGCACGCGGCAGGCGGCGGCGTGTTATCCGGCTTTTTAGTAGACCGCAGAAGAACTGGATCCCAGCCTTCGCTGGGATGACGGTCTCCTAAGAAGCCCCCTGAGTGACGCGGGGCGCGCGTGTCCACGTTTGCCGTTGTCCAACAATTCGCCTTTGAACAAGAGAGAAGTCATGCGACTTGCAAAGCACGTCCTGATGGCGGGGTTGGTGGCCGGGGCAATCGTTCCGAGCATGGCCACGGCCTGTTCGGCCTGCGGCTGCACGCTCAATTCTGATTGGGCCAGCCAGGGCCTGGCGGCGGGCGGCGGCTGGCGCTTCGACGTGCGCCACGACTTTTTCGAGCAAGATCAGCTGCGCTCCGGAACCGACAGCGTCCGCCGATCGGATTTCACGTTCCCGACCGATCAGGAAGTGCAGCAGAACACCATCAATCGCAACACCACGTTTGCGCTCGACTACAGCCCGAACAAGGACTGGGGCTTCACCGCGATCCTGCCTTGGTTCGATCGCTCGCATGCAACCATCGCCGAAGGCGACACCGAAGTCTCGACATCACACGACAAAGGCATCGGCGATCTGCGCCTCATGGCGCGCTACGCGGGGTTCGACGCGCAGCGTGGCACCGGCATCGAATTCGGCATCAAGCTGCCGACCGGCCGATTCGACAGCCCGTTCGACAGCGGTCCACAGCAGGGCGAGCTTCTTGATCGCGGCCTGCAACTCGGCACCGGCACAACCGACCTGCTACTCGGCGCATACAAATTCGCCGCACTGACACCGGACTGGGGCTACTTCGCACAACTGCAATTGCAGCAACCGCTCAACTCACGCGAGAATTTCAAACCCGGCACCGGCGTCAACCTCAATCTCGGATTGCGCTACACCGCCAGCGCGACCTTCGTGCCCCAAGTTCAGATCAACGCCCGCGTCGAGAAACGGGAGCAGGGCGCCGAAGCCGACATCGAAAACAGCGGCGCCACCCTGGTCTACCTCAGCGCCGGCGGCACCTGGAACATCTCACCCCGGTTCTCCGCCTACGCGTTCGTGCAGGCGCCGATGTTTCAGCGGGTGAATGGGCTGCAGATAGAGGCGACGCAGTTGGGGTCGGTTGGAGTGCATTACCATTTCTAGAGCGGTACTTGCGACGAGCCTCCCATAGCACCGGCGTGTTTTGATACAAGCGATCGTGTCGCGGAACCGCGTCAAACACTGAGGGTGACAACGTCGGCAAGGCGCTGAACGGTGCAATGGTGCAGATCGAAGGCGACAATGCGGACCTTCAAGCTGTGATGCCGCGTAGCTACAGCCGTTTGCCCAACGCAACGCTGTTTGCGCCTCCTCGCGCCGCCCGACACTAGATGCCTTCGGTAGGCTCTTTGAATTTGCCCGCGGAGTCGCCTCGTCTTCTTGAGATCTTCCGCACCGCGACCGGTTGGCCATGCGACGCCGTCCTCGCTGAGACAGACAGCCTACCACTGACACTCTGAGAAACAATGCAGCCGGCTCCAGAGGGCACCGTTCACTCTCTATACCGGTTCAGCGGCTCTGCCCGTGAGGCTTGCACTACTGTGGAGTGCCGGGTTTTCAACGGTAGAAGTTCGCCTTATTGGAGTAGTCGGAGGAATATATGGCGCGTCCGTCTCGCAATGCACTCGTCGCGTGGCTTTCACTGTGGCTGTTCTCGCTATCGTATGGCCAGTCTCCCACACCTCCCGTTCCCCAAGACATACCAGAGAAGTTTCGCCTGGCCGAAGAGGCGGCAGGCATGCAATACAAGCTTGATCTGGCCAAGCTGAGGCAAGAAGGCGAGCTCAAGAAGTGGAAATTCAAAATGGGATACACGAGCGCGTTCGCGCTGCCCGTCGACAGCATTGCCACGACGCAGATTCCCGAGAACTACTTGGCGATGGCATCAGCACAGAACGCGTTTGCGGCAAAGGCAAACGGAGCAGTGGACGAAAGCGCCCGACTCGCCGGTGCGCCTCAACCTCCATTCCTGGGAAGATGTACTCCGGGCTTGGTTCGTTCAACTGGCGTGATGAGCAGATGGTCAACAAGGTTGCTAACCAAAAGCAGTGTGGTGACTGCTGGGCCTTTGCGGCAACCGCTGCCTACGACGCCGCCTATAGGATCCGTTACAGCACAAGCGTCGAAACGTCTCAGCAACATGTTCTCGATTGCGCTGTGGGCGATAACGGGGAAAGGGCGGGCACATGTCACGGCGGATGGTACGACCCTGCTTTTCAATGGATGGTCGCTAGGGGTGTCGCCGGTTTGAACGACGTGCCCTATCAAGCCAAAGAAAATGACTGCTCAACAAAACTCAAGGGCAAGTATCGCGCCGTGTCGTGGGGTTTCGTCACGGACAAACGCACTGAACCCCTTATTCGCGAGATAAAACAAGCAATTTGCCAATACGGACCGCTGGCTTCGGCAACTCGCGTAACTCCAGCTTTTCAGGCCTACATCGGAGGCTACTTCAATGAAGACGACGACGGCGCCGTAAATCATGCAGTCACAATTGTCGGTTGGGATGACAATGCCGGCGGAAAGGATCAGGGTGGCTGGTTGGTGAAGAATTCCTGGGATACCGACTGGGGTGAAGATGGTTACATTTGGATGGCCTACAACTCGAACAAGATCGGATACGCGGCGGCCTGGGTTCGTCCCGTCGACGAGAATACTTCCGTTCCGACCGCAGCAATTGCCTCTGCCTGGCAGGAATCCCGTTTGGAGTTCGCGAAACAGAAGTCGCCTGAGGATCCAGCTAAGGCGATCAGACAGGACAAACTAGCTAACGTCTCGACCTTCCCAACGGCGGATAAGGCCATCGACAAGGGCTTAAGTGCGCCTAGCCCAGCCGCGAAGGTAGTGTGGATTCAATACGGAAGCGCGGATCAAAAAGAAGACGCCGAGAAATTGCGAGAGAAACTGACGAAGTCTGGGTACTTCGCTCCCGCAGTTGAGAACGTTACAGCGAAGAGTGGAACGATGCCGGATCAATTGGAAGTTAGATACTCTGATGCGCCCAAGAAGGAAGCGAATAAAGTATCCGATCTCGTGAATTCCGAAGGTGTTGGGAAAATGGCGGCTGTAAAACAATCCAGCTATAAAGGGGCGCCAAAGGTCAATTCCATAGAAGTATGGCTTCCCAAGTCCGAATCAGAATCAATAGAACATTGATGTGAAGGGAACCTTCTTAGTAGGGGCTTTGCTCGGAGTGCTTTCGATCTTGAAAGCACCGATCGCGCAGTGCGCAGCCGACGCCATAGAAGTAGTGCGCAGCGCTGAAAAAGCCCTACGAGCTGAAATTCACGTTGGACAAGTTCTGGTCATCAAGACCGCCCCCGCTCCGGTGACTGCCTATAGGTGGGAGGTCATTTCTCCGAGCCAGCCTCAGATCGAGCGCGTTCTGCCCCGCTGCGGAAGGCCCAACGACGAAAAACCGCTTCTTGGAGGCGACGAAATTGGATGTTTCAGTTTTATCGGACGGGCACCCGGGACGGCAACGGTGCATTTTGCGTTTTTCGCTGGGCACTCCTACCCAGGATCAGATCTAACGGATCAGTTTTCGTAACTGTGTCTGTTGGTTGAATGATTCGGCAATACGTGCGAGTTCGCGATACCGCAGCAGGACCTCAGTCATAGGCATCTCGTCGCAAGAAGGGCGGCGATGCTTGGCGCACGTTCTGATCCACAATTAAGAAAGCAAGAAACCGACCGCTGGCGTGGATTTCTTTCGCGTGCTGGCGTTGCTGGCATTTGCGACGCCAGCACATGCCGCTTACCTTCGATGAGACAAGTCGCCTTCGGCGCTCACTACTGGTCTGAGAGCGCCGGCGCACCGAGCGCGGTGGGCAAGTTCGCCGGAGGAAGCCAAGCCGTCTGAAGGCTGGTGGACAGGCGGTGCGTACAGGGAGAGAAGTCATGAAGCGATCAACGTTCGGGCTGTTCCTACGTAATTTGGCCGCCGTGCTCATAGCGTGCACGCTATACAGCGGGGGTAGTACCCACGAACTCAGCGGCGGAGGAGACGGCTCATACAAGTGGCGCCCTGAGCGTGCGGCTCATATGCCTGTCGATCCTCTGCTGAAGATATCACCAGCGAACAGCGATCTTCCTGATCACCTGTATTACGTGATTGTCCTTCCAAACCGCTGGCCAAATGGTTCCACCATCCGAGCGTGCTTTTACGCGGGCGGAAACGAATTGAGGCAACGGATTGTTGCTGCCGCGCAGGTATGGTTCTCTGAGGCGAACTTGAAGCTGGATGCGGGTGTGCCAAATCCACGGACGTGTGCCGATAAGGATAGGAGCAATATTCGGATCAGCTTCGATGAGCCTGGCTTTTGGTCCTACATCGGGAACGACAGCGTTGGCATGGATCTCATCTCAAATAACCTGTCTTCGCTGAATTTGCAGGGCTTCGACGCAAGTCCTCCAGAAGAACCGGTGTTCAGCGGTCTTGTCCTGCATGAGTTTGGCCACGCGCTGGGGCTGCACCATGAACACCAGAGCCCCTCGAACACGTGCGCCGACTACATCGATTGGACCAAGCTCTACGACTATTTCAAACATGCCTATGGATGGGATCAAGCGAAGGTTGATCAGAATCTAAAGCCGCTGCTCTCCGACCATTCGGCCTACGACTGGTCGACGCCGGACTACAACTCAATAATGATCTACGCCAGCGACAAGGCATTTCTGAAGGAAGGAACTCCGACGGAATGCATCTTTCATGACAACTACACCCTATCCGATCTGGACAAGGCGGGAATCAAGCGCGCGTATCCCCAAGGGGGCAACGTCAAGGTCGGCTTGGCGGTGCAAGCCGCAAGCTTGGATGCGGTCATCAAGGGGGCCGCATTAGACCCAAAACTTAAGAAAGCCCTTTCCGTCCAACGGGATCTGACGAAGGCGGCACTGGCGGTACCGGCACGCGAGCATCCATAGCTCGTCGTAAACGACCGTTATTCTTAAAGACAGGGGATTGCCATGATTTTGAAGGCTAGCGTTTGTGTTTGTATGAGCTTGATTGTTTCCGCTTGTGCATTTGACTCGCCTCACTCGGTCTATCCGGTAGCGCCAAAAAAGACTACCAAGGAACTCATCGCCGCTGCAGGCTCAGATGACATCCCAAACATGCAACTTGCCGAATCGAGGTTGGCATTGATTGGGCTGCACAACATTCTCGAGGCCGCCGCCGGTGGGCGAGAAAAAACAAATCTGATCGCGTCGGAACTGCTTTACTACGGGACACTCGTCGCTGTACTTGGGGTCACTCTTGACAGCCGCGCCGCTCGAAATGCCGGCGCAGCAGTGGGAGCGGGTGCGGAGCTGTTTAGCGGCCACTACCACCTCAGCGATCAACAGGTAGTCTTTGAAAAGGCATTGGCGAGGGTCGACTGTGGAAGAGACGCCATCGCGCCGATGACACCGGCAATTCTCGACACGTTTCCTTCCAAGGATCTCGCGGACGTGACGCCGACGCCGACCAAGGAGCAGAGCGATAGCGGCGTAAAGGACGCAGCGACGTCTTTCGCCGAGTTACCGCAAAACACGCTGGATTTTGTGAACAAGGTTCAAAGTGACCTGAAGGTTGCTTTGAGCAAGGTGGTGCTGTCGGCACCAAGCAAGGACGATTTAAACAAATCGATCGACACGTGGAACAAGGCTCGAGCAATCACACCCGGTACACCTGGCGCCAACGAAAACAACAAGGCAGTGGCGGCGGCTCAAGCGAACGTCCAGGTAGTGTCGCAACGGCTCGAAGGGCAGCGCCTGGCTCGATACGATCTCCAACGCCGAAACTCCGTCCTCGCGCGCGTGGGTAACAAGGCGGAAGAATTAAGCGTGGTCCAATCCGGAATTGCGGAGGCTCTGCAGAACGAGAGCCAACTCGACCAGCAGTTATCGGATGCAAAAAAGCGTCTGCAAGCGTTAGAGGACCAGCAAGCGATTATTAAGGCGCAACAATCTATGTTTGTGCGCGCGCTATACGCGTACAAAGCGAACCTTGACCTTTGCTTGCAACAGCACCAGCAATGACCCTGACGATGATTCCGGAGCGGCAGGCAAGGAGAGTTGATAGGAGAGGTTGCTATGATGAGGATCAAGACCATCGCTATGCTGGCGGGCGTATTTTCAATTTCGCCCTCCTTTGCAAGTCCGCCAGACTACAAACATCGGCCCGACGCCGCCGCCGTGCCGGTCGCGGCGCCACCAACGCCGCCGCGTGCTCCGGGGTTGGCACTTGTCGGCGCCAACGTGCCGCCTGCAGAACCGCTGCTTCCGTTCGGAGACTTCCAGGATTGGATTTTGTTCACACCGCTTGCTTACACAATCGGCAGCACGAAAGACACGATTACGGTCCCTGTTGGGTTCGTCACTGATCTGGCCAGTATCCCGCAGGTGTTGTGGTCGATTGGCCTGAGGCCTGAAGGGCAGTACAGCCGCGCCGCGATCATCCATGACTATCTGTACTGGTCGCAGAACTGCACGCGCGATCAGTCCGATCGCCTGCTGATGATCGCGATGAAGGAGAGCAATGTCGGCACGTTCCAGGAAGATGTGATCTACGCCGCCGTGCATGCGGCCGGATCATCGGCCTGGGCGAACAATGCGAAGGAGAAGAAGGCCGGACTCATTCGTATCCTGCCACCGGCGAAGCGCAATCCGGGCGATCCGAACATGATCTGGTCCGTCTACCGCAGCCAGTTGTTCAAAGATGGCGTGACCGAAGCGCCGGATCCACCAAATTCGTTGTATTGCCACAACGGTGACTCAACCGACGTGCCGAAGGGCACGAACGCGGCGCACTGAGATCTTCGTTGGGAGGCCCTGTCGTTGATTGTGTCCACCGTCATCGATTATCAGGCCGGGCTGTCCTCACGACATCGAAAGGAATGAGCCATGCCCAGAAATGACCGGTTCGAAAAAGGCCTTCTTGTCGGATGGGCAAAGGTCTCTCCTGTTCTCGTTCTGGTTATTTCCATGGTTCTGGGGTGCGCAGGTGCGCAACAGAAAAAATCCGTGACGTTGTATATCGATAGTCTGCGCGCGCCAGGCTACGGTTCTTTGGATTCCAGCCAATGCAATCCAGACAACCTGGCTTGCTTGGCGGGGGCCTCGCAAAATGGGGGCCCCGTCCCAGCTCGTCTGATCGACGCTTTCAAGGGAAGTTTTCCGTCCTGGGTCAAATTTGTTGGTGTGACCGAAGGTGCGAGAAAGGTCGTCGGTGGGGTCTTGGACATTCACCTGAATCCACCGGACCTTGGTGCGCAATGTGAGGCTAGAGGGGTTTTGTTGCCCCAGGGAAGGAAACAGGCGACATAATCGTCGCCATAGACGCCCACTGGGCACCGCCTTACGGGCCCGGGGCCAACGAGCAGAAGCGTCGCGACAACGCTACAAGTCAGTGCCTGGCTGGTCTTGGAAAGCGTATGAGCGATCAGTTGTAGCGGTTCGAAAAAGACCTGGAAGCAACGATCGAGCCATTATATTCGTGAATATTTGCGGCCGATGTTCTTTGCGAAAGCCAGCGACGGCAGCACCAAAACAACGCATGATTTTCAAGCGCAATCGAGCATGAGACAATCGCCCGCGCACTCACACTTTGGATTCAACGCGACGCACCAAACGGCAAACGGAAACCGGCGTCGCCCGAGCTGCGATTGATACGGAATATCAGTCCCGGCTGCGATCAAGTCTCTCTAACCAGGAAGGAGAGTTGCCATGTCATGCACTTGCTTTATCGTGCCGGCCGACGTGTTGCGGAAACTGGCACAGGACAAGAAACTGTCGGCGCGCATCCGCGATGGCGCCGAGAACACCGCGAAGGTCAGCACCGAGGTGCGCAAGTTGCGCACGCAGGCGGCTGCGTTGACGTCCGCGGCGAATCCGATGGGCATTGCGCCGATGGCGCTGGCGAAGTCGCCGGCGATCACGGTCTACGACTGCAAGCAACAGCAGAACCTGCCGGGATCGCCGATCGCGAAGCCGGCCAATTCGTCCGATGCGACGGCGAAGCGCACGTACAAGGAGACCAAGGCGGTCGCGACGTTCTACAAGAACGTGTTCAAGCGCAATTCGATCGACAATGCCGGCATGACGATGATGTCGTCGATCCACTACGGTAGGAACTACGACAACGCGATGTGGAACGGCTCGCAGATGCTGTACGGCGATGGCGACAACCAGCTGTTTGTCGACTTCACGCTCGGCAACGATGTGATCGGCCACGAGCTCACGCACGGCGTGACGCAGCACAGCCTGCAGCTCGGCTATTCGGGTGACGCCGGCGGCTTGAACGAAAGTCTGTCCGATTGCTTCGGTTCGATGTTCCGCCAGTGGCAGGCCAAGCAGAGCGTCACCTCGGCAGACTGGCTGATCGGTGCGGACATCATCGGCCCGGCAGCGAAGAAGAAGGGCTACACGTGCCTGCGCGACATGGCCAATCCGGCCGCGTCGCATTGCCTCGCGCCCCAGCCGACCAACTATTCGCAACTCAATCCGGGCACCGATCCGCACTACGCCAGCGGCCCGCCGAATCTGGCTTTCTGCGCTGCGTGCAAGGCGGTCGGCGGGCGCAGTTGGGAAAAGGTCGGACAGATCTGGTACCGTGCCCTTACCGGGTTCGGGCCAAGTCCGAACATGTCGATGAAGGACTTCGCCAAGCGCACCCGGCAGCTGGCCGCGCAGATGTATAACGCCACGGTCGCCGCGGCTGTCGACAAGGCCTGGAAGCAGGTCGGACTGTGATCCTCAGGAATCGCGACGTTGCCGAAGTCCACTGACGATCGCCTGACGATTCAACGCCTCGGTGGCCTCGGCGGCTTCAGTCTGCCCGGTTCGCACATCAAGAGTGGGGGAGAGCTCGCGTTGTCGACGCTTTCTCCCGCTGACGTCAAGGCGCTCGACGCGTTGTTCTCTGGCAGCGCGAAATCGGCCGCCGCGGTAAAGCCCGACGGCTTCACTTATCGCCTGACGCGCACGGTTGGT
>Ga0193727_1001258_pt1 | contig 10432 bp, 11 predicted proteins | sample H2c2metaG_FD_143051 | JGI IMG/M metagenome (GOLD analysis project Ga0193727, IMG submission 143051) | Soil microbial communities from a riparian zone of the East river system, Colorado, United States - H2c2 | ecosystem: Environmental > Terrestrial > Soil > Riparian zone | place: USA: East River...
GGGAGGCACGGCTGCAGGCACGGGACTCAACGCGCCGCCCGGCTATCGCAAGCTTGTGGTCGAGGAGCTGAGCGCGATCACGGGTATTCAACTTCGACCCGCCGCGGATTACTTCGAGTCGATGCAGAGCACGTCGCCGTTCGTTCAGTTGTCGGGGGCGCTGCGGACGCTGGCTACGGACGTCATACGAATGGCGAATGATTTGAGACTGCTCGGCTCGGGTCCAAACACCGGGCTTGCGGAGATCAATCTGCCTGCGGTTCAACCCGGCTCTTCGATAATGCCGGGCAAGGTTAATCCGGTAATGGCGGAAATGACGGATATGGTCTGCTTCCAGGTTATCGGCAACGACGTGGTGATAGCGACCGCCGCGCAAGCCGGCCAGTTGGAGTTGAATGTGATGATGCCGGTCATCGCTTTCAATCTTCTGATGTCGCTGACGATTCTCACCAACGCGCTGAATGCGCTACGCGAGCGCTGCGTCGACGGCATTACCGCCAACGAAGAGCGTTGTCGCTGGTATTTCGAACACAGCGTCGCGCTTGTGACCGCGCTCAACCCGAAGATCGGCTACGCGCGGGCGGCGGAGCTTGCAAAACAGGCGATAGCGAGCGGCAAGACCATCCTTGAAGTTATCGCCGAGACAGGTATATTCACCGCGAAAGAGGTCGAGGAACTGATGGACCCGCATTCGATGACTGAGTACTCTGATGAGCCGGAAATCGGAAGCTGAATGCCCAGCGAAGGCCGTTGTCACCCTGGGTTGTGATTGGCTATTGACTGTTCGGGGCAAATACGCCAAATTGTTTCCGGTATCAATCCCTTTGCTGCAAAGACATTTGAAAGGAGACTTAGGCGTAGATGACATACGTTATTGCTGAGCCCTGCATAGGGACTAAGGACACGGCTTGTGTGGATGTTTGTCCGGTCGATTGCATCCACCCGCGCAAGGACGAGCCGGATTTCGAGTCGGCCGAAATGCTCTACATACACCCGGATGAATGCATTGATTGCGGAGCTTGCGAGCCGGCGTGTCCGGTCCAGGCCATCTTCACCGAAGACGATGTTCCCGAACAGTGGAAGCATTTTACGGCGATCAATGCCGACCACTTCAAGTAAAGCCGATGCGGAGCGAGAAGTTTGGCCTACGTAATATGTCAGCCCTGCATTGGCGCGAAGGAGTTGGCTTGCGTTGACGTTTGTCCTGTAGATTGCATTCAGGGTGGCCCGGACCATGAACAGATGTACATAGACCCCCAAACCTGCACTGACTGCAACGCGTGCTTGCCGGCATGTCCGGTATCGGCAATCTTCTTCGAGCCTGATGTGCCGGAGAAGTGGCACAGTTTTATAAGCCGGAACGCAGACTTCTTTAGGAAGTGAGGAAGTCAGGCGGATTGCTCTTGCGATCGCGTGCTCTCCTAAAGGAAATAGCCGCCGTTGTCCCGGACAGCGGCGGCTATTTCGTTGGGCAGTGGTTGCTTTTCAGGCTCGAAAGTTCCTCATGTTGTGAAGCAGCAGCTTCTTGCCCTCTTGAAACCTGACTTCGATCTTGTTTGGCGGAAAGGACACCTCAACCGCGCCGAGGCCGAACTTTGAATGGTTGATCACGTCGCCCGCCGAGAAGCTGTTATTCATGTCGTAGGGTTTAACCGGGCGTTTGGGATCGATGCTAAATGCGTCCGCCTCTTTCGAGCGCCTGGAGCTCGCGCGCTTCTTAGCTGGTGGTGCCGCGCCTTCGCCAGTTGCCGCTGAAGCAGGCTTTGACGCGGCCGCCGGCGTGAGCTTGTAATTGTGAGTGCCCCCGCAGCTTGAGCAAGTAACTCTTTTGACAGCCTCACCGTCCATCGCAGCTACAGTGTGAGAGCGCTCGTCTTTGCACTTGCCACAGTAGGCGTTTATCTCTTGTCCCACACGAGGCTTTCTGTAGAGCATGGCCGTCACTATACCATCCAGGTTTCTCAAACTCCAGTTAGCCGCAATGAGGGTGGTGGGTCAGGGTGTGATTAAAATGGGACTCGAAGTCAGCGGGACGCGAAGTCAGTCGTTGGGAGCCGGCTGGAGACTAACTCCGTAGGAGTGTCCTGTCGATAGATGAGGGCTGCGAACGGAATCCTGGCTCCATCGGAGCGACCTCTCGCTGCGCATCTCCAAGGAGTATCCGCTACGAGGTCGCTCCGATGGAGCTAAGGCGAAAGCCAGGCGTCCCGTGTGCTATCGACAGGAAACTCCTACGGAGTTACACAACTGAAGTCCCACTTTAATCACACCCGCTGCCCCCCGAGGGAGGTTTACACGAATGCCTATCGCGATACACAAGGGACAACGGACGGGAGCCTTAAATCAATTCTCTCAGCTTGCGGGCCGCGCGATAGTGGATGCCGTTCGCCTCGCTCGGGAGCTCTCCCGGCCGGAACAAACCATCGACCCATCGCAGGTAATCACCGACTTGCCGTTTGCCGGCAATCGTTGTCTTGATCCCGCCGCGTGATTGTCGCGCGGTTATGTGATACACAAAACCATCAGTCCCAAAATAGACGCCGTTCTCCCACAGGCCGCGCTTGAGCTCGTCGCCCTCGGTTCCAAGCGCCGTGCCGCCGATCGCAATCTGAACAGGTTCCTTGGCGGGTGGTTGCTTCGCTGACATAACTCATTTCTACCCAAATCATCGATCTCGTGCAACGTGCAGCGCGAGCTTTGGAAGGTTATACTCACTTGATCTCGCGGCGAAAACGCAGTAACGAAACCGGCAATGATCAACATACTCTCAATCAGGTGCGCGCTCGCGTTTGTACCCTACCTTTTAGAGAGCGCAGCCGAGTTCTTGAACGCGGGCGCTGCCGCGGCACGAGTCGTTCGTCAGACGGGCAGCGGGTTGATCATCAGGTCGGAGGACGAATTCGCTCTCAGGTATCAAAGCCGCGAAAGCTCGCTCGGCAAGGAAGATGTCAGGCACTACCTCGCGACGATCCAGTTTATCGCGGACGCTTACGATGTGAAGAGAACGTCCGATGAGGTAGTCATTTCAACCGTCGGGCGAGACATTGTTCTCTCGCATCCTCAATCCGAATTGTGGCTGGACAGGGAAGTTGTCGCCGAAATCGTCCAGAATTTCAATGGCAAACCGGGCGCCGCGAGCGAAGAAGCAGGTTCGCGGCTGGCTCCATGGCTGAGTATTTCAACCGGGGGCGGGCGCCTGCTTTTCAGCGATGGCCGGACGGGCAGATGGGTCCTTCTAGGCTCCGAGCATTTGGCCGAGCTTGAAAGAAGGCTCGTAGCTCCAGAGAGGTTGGGGGGGAAAGCCGCGAAGCATGTGCCGCCGACGATCACGCTGAAGGGAGCCACCATACACTTGCAGTCGGCTTTGAAGCTTGCAGAGACGCTTGAACACTTTGAGAGCGCCGGCGAGGTCAAACCTTTCGAAGAGATCACGCCCGCTTACTCGCTGGCAGTTTCGAGATGCACGGAAGGAATGGAGATAAGAGATTCGAACCAGAGGGTTGCATTGACCGCTCGAGAAGCGCGCAAGTGGTCGAGCGTCATCCGTGCGGAGCTTGGCCGCTTGAACTTGAGGCAAGTTGAGCGGGGCAAGGTTCGCACCGTGTTCGCCGACATCGAAGAAGGGAGATGGATCTTGCAGTGGGGTGACCAAGTTTTTGTCCCGAACCTCGCTCTGGCCAGCGTTCTGTCGCTTCAAGACACGGGCGGGAGCTGCTCCACCGATGGTCTACTCGTGAAACGCACCCGGGAGTTCCTACTGCTGCTCAACTGTGAGACCGGGTCGTGTGTCGCTCTCACCGAGTCGGAATCCATCGAATTGGACGGCACTGCTGAGTTGATTGGACTCGAGGAAGAAACTGGACGGTGATGAGCGGAACTTCCTGGACAACGTCAAATGCGCGCTTCGTCTTCGTCGTCGATTCTTTCCAGAAGGTGCCCCATCTTTTCTTTTTTGGTCTTCATGTAGCTCAGGGACTTTTCGTGAGGCTCGACTTCGATCGACACTCGCTCGACGATCTCAATTCCGGCTCGAAGCACCGCCGCGATCTTGTCCGGATTGTTCGACATCAGCCGGATGCGCCGCAAGCCGAGCTGCTTGATTATGTCAGCGCAACACTCGTACTGGCGCAAGTCGGCTTCGAATCCGAGCGAGATATTCGCCTCGACGGTGTCCTGACCTGCGTCCTGCAGCGCGTAAGCCCGAATCTTATTGGTTATCCCGATGCCGCGCCCCTCCTGCTGCTGGTAGATGATGACGCCGTGTCCCTCTTCCTGAATAAGCCTCATCGCATGTTGTAACTGCCGCCCGCAGTCGCACTTCAAAGAGTGAAATACATCACCGGTCAAACACTGCGAGTGGATGCGGACGAGGCTCGGAGTTTCCGCGTCTAGATCGCCCTTGACCAGGACCGGGAAGTCCTCGCCGGTCAAATTGCTCTTGAAAGCCATAATGCGGAACAACCCGAATTCGGTCGGAAGGTTGGCTTCGGCTAGCCGTTCAACACCCGCGCACTCTGGATCGGGGTTCCCGTTGTTTTTGCTCATAACTGAACCAGCTTGAACTGTCATCTACGTTGAAAGTGTAGTGACCGGTTTGGGCAGCGTCAAGTTTGCCTGCCGAACGAAAAAGCGGACACTCAAACAGCGTTAGAGTGCCCGCCTGCTGATCCAAGGCAAAAGCGGTGCTTAGGCCGCTGGCTTTTGCTTGATCGTAATTGTTCGCCCTGCCACAGTGATAGTCCCAACCCGAACGGCGCCATTGTTTCCTTGCACCGAAAACGCGACCGTCCCGTTGCCGCTCCCGCTACTTCCGGAGTTTATGATAATCCAGCCCGCGTTGCTCGAAGCTGTCCACGCGCAGCCCGCGGGAGCGGTGACATTGACCGCGCCGACTCCACCCGGGGATCCGAACGACTGATTGGTGCTGCTAAGCTTGTAAGTGCAACCGGAACCCGCTTGAGTCACGGTGAACGTTTGACCTGCCACGGTTACGGTGCCGGTTCGCGAACCGGGCGAGAAGTTCTCTCTTACCACGAAGGTGACCGAGTCGGTGCCGGCGCCGAGGTTGTTCGACGTTATGTTCATCCAACTGGCGTTGCTGGCTACGATCCAGTTACAACCAGTCGAGCAAATGACTCCGAAGCTTCCGTCTCCTCCTGCTTGTGAAAAAAACGCACTCGCCGGAAAGACATTGTATGTGCAAGGCGGCGGCGGACTTGTGGCGGCTATGCGGGAAACCGTACCGTTCAAGTTTACGACGTAGATCTCACGCGCCTCGTCTTCGCCAAACGACGAAATGTTGAATGCTGTGTCCAGCAGAAGGGTTTGCGTGACGCCCACCAACTGGAATATCTCACCGGTGCAGTAGTCGGCATAGATGTAGGCCGCGACCGGCACGGCTCCCCGCCCCCCGCGATAGACGTGCCCGCCGGTGATCGAGCATCGCCCTCCAGAGTGAGCGTAATCGGCGACCGGCAGCGTTGAGCCAATTGGCGGAGTGCAGCTTCCTCCGTTAAAGCTTGGGTTGCAGATCATACCTTCCATCACTCGCCACCCGTAGTTTCCTCCATTGGTGACAACGTCGATTTCTTCCCGGGCTCCCTGTCCTACGTCTCCGACCCAGAGTTGTCCCGTCGTTCGATCGAATGCGTAGCGCCAGGGATTGCGCATCCCGTAAGCATAGATCTCGTCGGCTCCCGCAATCGCACCGAAGAAAGGATTGGAGGGCGGCGAGGAGTAGGGCACGCCGCCATTCGGTTGATCGATATCAATCCGCAGGATCTTGCCGAGAAGCGCGTTGATGTTCTGTGCGTTGTTGGGAGGATCGTTGGCAGAGCCTCCATCACCGGTTCCGGCGTAGAGATAACCATCGGGCCCGAACTCGATCATACCGCCATTGTGATTCGACTGGCCTGGGTGAGGAATCGTCAATAACGGTATTTCAGACTGAGGATCACCCACGCGTGTAGTAAACGAAGAAGCGGCCGTTGACCGAATACAGCGGATGAAACGCGAGTCCGAGCAGCCCTCGCTCGCCTCCGGAGAGCACTCGCGAGGTAATATCGAGAAAGGTGGTCAAGGTGCTTGATCCAGGCTGAGCGACTTTGATCACTCCGCCCTGCTGGACGACAAACAACCGATTCGTGCCATCGTGTGCGTTGGTGACGTAAATCGGGCTTGAGAGACCGCTGAAGACCGGTTCAAGTTGGATAGCGGTGGGCGCGGCCGGCTGGTACTGAACTAGATTGCCGTCCTGGCTCGGGTCGGCATCGGCTGGACTCCAGACGGGACAAGCCAGGAGCACCGCGGCAAGACAGCAAAGCACTCTAATACGCTTACACATGATCGTTCCTCCTCACGCTTTTGTATCTGCCACGCTGTTGCGTCTGTTGGTCGCGCAAAAGGCGTAGGCTCCGGAGCCATCTGGAAGGGGGCATTATTGAAAAGTCAACGTGAGGTAACAGTGGCAGCGACGCCGTCTTCCTGTTCGTTTGCGGAGCCGCGCATCAACTCGGTTCATCGCGCGAACGCCGTCGGCTATGTTGCTCCGTATAGCGGTATCTTATGCCGGGCTAACTCGCAGAGCAAGTTCTAATTCGCTCCCGACTACGCCAGGGACGTTCGATGATCTTTGAGGCTAGCGATTTGAAGCATGAAACAAGGCCGCCCGGCATGGTCGAGCGGCCTTATTCCCAACGAGACACAGCTACAGTTAGCTGAAAGAACCCTGGATTGGCACTTCCAGGACGGGAACATCGGGATCGTTTGTTTCAATCCACACCTTCCCGCGAAACTCACCCGGCTTTATCTGAGTCTTATCCAGCGTCAGGCGAATCTTGTAGACTTGACCCTCAGTCTCGGTCAGCAATTCGAGCTTCAGGAATGGAAGCGTCGAAGTGAAGCTCTTGATTTTCAATCCGCCGTCGCGGAGCTTGCGCACGTAGATCATAGGCCAGTTTATCGATGACAGATCGGAAGCAATCGCCAATCTGGGCATTATTATCGAGGTCGGCGACGCGAAGACCCGCGGGTACACGGTCACCTCGAGATCGATCGGCGTCTCAGGCGCAGTTCCGCTGTCGGTCATTACTCTAAGCGTCTGATTGTAGCGCCCGGGCTTGAGATCCGGATTCGTGGCCACCCGCACTTCGTACCGCCGCCCGTCCTGTATCGGCTGCAACGTCGCATTGAAATCAGTGCCGGTCAGAACAAGCTTCTTCACGTGCACGGGCTTCGGTTGATTGTTGACCAGGTACAAACTGCTGGCGGTGCTGCTACCGGTTATGACGCTTGTGATCCAGCGGTCAGCGGGCTCGATCAGGAAAGCACTCGGGGGCTTGACCGGGGCGGGCGTTGACAGAGCAGCAGGCGCATGCGAGGTTGCAACCGGCGCGACGGGGGGCGGCAGCTTGAATCGAGCCCTCAGATAAAGAATCATGTTCGCGTTCTTAGGGTCGTTCGTCGCCACCGACGCCTGCTTGGCTATCTCTCCGTTGAGTCCTTCGGTGTGCTCAACTGCAAGTTCGATCTTTCCCTCCTTACCAGGAGGCACGACTTTATCGTAGTCGCCTTTGGTGCATCCTCAGCTAGGCGTGACGCTTCGAATCAACAGATCGGCCTTGCCGGTGTTCTTGATCTTGAAAGCGTAGCGCAACGGCGTGCCCGACTTGAGCTCACCGAAGTCGTGTGTAGTGGACTCGATTACCAGTTGCGGCTGCGCGCCATTCTCCGCCGGCTGGCCGCCGGATTGACCTGGTTGCTGCGGCCGCGCCCAGCTTGCACCGGTCAGGATCAGCATAAGCGCGAGCAAAGACACTGTTCTAAAAAGCTTCATAGGATTGATTCTCCGAACCTGGGAGTAGTGTGAATCGACGCCGAGAGTTTACCAGAGCACCCGCGATAATGTCACAGCGTTTTTCGAAGCCAGCCGGCTCGCCGCTGCCGAAATTCCTCGGAGATCAAAGCAAGGCCCAGCCAAAAGCCAGGCTCAGCACGCCGCCTTGTGCTAGTGTAAGTTGCTTATGAAGGTCATTCCGCTGGGAACAAGTTCGGGTAAACCCACGCTCAAGCGAGGTCTTAGCGCGCTTGCCGTTGTAGGTGAGCGGGAGTGGCTTTTGTTTGATTGCGGTGAAGGGACCCAGATGCAAATCCAGCGCGCAGGACTTTCGCCTACTCGGCTGGCGGCGGTGTTCATCACCCATCTGCATGGAGATCACTTCAACGGATTGTCCGGTCTGTTGTCGACGATGGGACTCGACCGGCGCACACGGGAGCTGACGCTTGTAGGACCGACTGGGATTCGCGAGTACCTCGACACGCTGGCGCGGCTCAAGACGCTGTACGTGGAATACCCGCTCGTCCTTCGTGAGTTCAGCTCGATCAGCGAGATCACAACGGTCTACGAAACGCGCGACTATGCAGTCAGCGCTCACGCGCTCGATCATCGCCTGTTCGCGATCGGTTATCGCATCCAGGAGAGTGCTAAGCCTGGGAGGTTCAACCTCGATCGTGCGCGAGAATTGGGCGTGCCGGAAGGGCCGATGTTTGGAAGTTTGCAAGCGGGTTCTTCGGTGAAGTTGGATGATGGACGAGTCGTTGAACCCGATGAGGTGTTGGGACCCGAAAGGGCAGGGAAGTCGGTTGCGTATTGTTTGGACACTCGGCCGTGCCCGGCGTCGGTTGAGCTGGGGCGAGGAGTCGACTTGTTGATTCACGAAGCGACTTACACCGAAGAGCTTGCGCCGGAAGCGCTGCAGTACGGACATTCGACGGCAGCTCAAGCGGCTCGCATAGCTGTGGAAGCGGGAGCGGGCCGGCTTCTGATCACTCACTTCAGCACTCGCTATCCGGATGCTACTCCGCTGCTTGACGAAGCGCGTGCAGTTTTCGCCGAGACAACCCTCGCGCAGGAATTGGTAGAAGTCGCGGTTTGAATCGGGGCCTGGGAGCGCGGGCGTCCCGCTCGCTTACATCCGATGATCGTTGCGATTGGAATCGACATAGTTGAAGTCTCGCGGATCGAAGCGGTCTTCGCGCGCCGAGGCGAACGCTTTCGCGACCGAGTGTTCACCGACGGTGAGATCGACTATTGCGAGAAGCGAGGATCACGCCTTATGAGTTATGCGGCGAGGTTCGCCGCAAAAGAAGCCGTCATGAAGGGGCTTGGCACCGGTTGGGGCAGCGGCGTCGGTTGGCGTGACATAGAGGTCGTCGTGCGAGATGCAGGCGCGCCGGCGATTCAGCTTCGAGGACGCGCGCTCGAACGGCTTCTCGAGATCGGCGCGCGTCGGATTCATCTCTCGCTCACTCACACGCGCGAGCTTGCGATGGCAGAAGTTGTGCTTGAATCGTAAGCCCCAAAGAAGCCATAACCAAAACCCAACTAAACGAGCTTTCTGTAGCTGAGAATCCGCCCTCGCCTTTGAGACTACGCACCAGTGTCTGACCGAACCAGGACAATCTAGCCGATGAACACCGAGGACGGCCTCGTGATGAGGGCTTGAGACGAGCTGAACCGCTTCAGACACTCGCGCAAGCGTGCCGCCATCACAACAAAAGATTTGATGCGATTTCTGTCGGCCTCACTTATCAGCGATCACTACGGGCGCTAGTCCATCTGAAAACTCCTTCGCCATCGCGAACTGCGGTTCTATGACTATCGTTCCAGTTTTATCCATATACCCATACTTGTCACCGACCTTTACGACCGCCAGGCCTTCGGAAAATGTGCCAGCCCATTTGAACTGGGGACCAAGGACCATAGTGCCACTCTTGTCGATGTATCCCCATTTAAGCGCAAAGAGTGACTTCTGCACTACGCAAGCAAGGCCTTCGGAGAAGCGATCTGCAGCAACAAATTGCGGTTTGATGATTAGCTCTCCGGACTCATTTATGTATCCCCATTCTTGATTGATCTCTACGGCCGCCAATCCTTCAGAGAAGGCCCAAGCATGGTGGAATTGAGGCTTGATCCTTACTTCACCGGTCTTATCTATGTAACCGCACTGGTCGCCAAACATCACTCGGGCCAACCCTTCGGAGAACTCATCGATGACAGCATATTCTGGCTTGATGATCAATTCTCCATTCCCGTTGATGTAACCCCATTTACCGCGAATTTTCACACCCGCAAGCCCTTCAGAAAATCCGTCGGCTTCATCGAACTTCGGCTCGATGATTGTCTTTCCGGTCTTATCGATGTAACCCCATTTCTCCTGGAGCTTAACGGCAGCCAAGCCTCCGGAGAAGTCGCGTGCGGAATCAAAGCGACAATCGATGATTGTGTTTCCAGCCTTGTCTAAGTAACCCTGTTTGTGATGGCTTTCAACTCGTGCTAGTCCGTCGCAAAACTTCCCAGCATCCCGGAATTTCGGCTCAATCACAAGCTTCCCATCGCGGTTAACATAACCCCATTTGCCCTTGAACGACTGTT
>Ga0193727_1001259_pt1 | contig 10431 bp, 7 predicted proteins | sample H2c2metaG_FD_143051 | JGI IMG/M metagenome (GOLD analysis project Ga0193727, IMG submission 143051) | Soil microbial communities from a riparian zone of the East river system, Colorado, United States - H2c2 | ecosystem: Environmental > Terrestrial > Soil > Riparian zone | place: USA: East River...
CCTGCTGATGCAAGGCGGGGCCGGTGCGTTCCGTGTCACTGAAGGCGAGGAAGCTCCGCTTGCCGGCGTTGGCGATCTCGCGCTGCGCCGCGAGCGCGCCGCCAACGTGTATGGCGCCGAGAAGCTGGGATTCAAGAAGACGAACGATCTACTGGGCGGTCTCGGTCAGGGAGACGTGCTCGTTGTCGCTGGAGAAGATCTCGCCGGCATCGATGCGGCTGCGGTCTCTCGCGCCGGCGATGTAATCGTCATCGGCTCTGTGTTGCCCGACTCGGCGGCCAAGGCATCGGTCGTTCTGCCGATAGCGAACTTTTCGGAGGAAGAGGGCACGGTAACCAATCTTCGCGGTCGCGTTCAGCGCTTTACGCAAGCGAAGCAAGCTCCTGGCGAGACGAGACCAAGCTGGCTTGTGCTCGGCGATCTGCTCGGCGCGATGGGAAAGCAGGGTAGCTTCTTTCTGCCTTCCGAGGTTTTCGCGAAGCTCGCCAGCTCCAATAGCTCGTTTGCAGGCCTGAGCTACGACACGCTCGGCTTCAGGGGACTTCCGTTGGTCGATGCGCCACCGACCAGGCCGAAGGCGCCGATCGCGGTGGCCGCCTCGTGAGCGTCCTGCACGGAATTCCGGCGCTTCTGCAGGCGGCAGATCCCAATCTGCCGCCTGTGAGCGGGATGGTGTTCTACATCTTCACGATCTTCAAGATGCTCGTGATCTTCACGATCTACATGATCGGTGTAGCGATGCTCACGCTGGCGGAGCGGAAGATTTCGGCCTGGATTCAGGATCGCCACGGACCCAATCGCGTCGGCAAGGGGTGGGGACAACCGTTCGCTGACGGTCTCAAGAATTTCATGAAGGAAGAGACGATGCCGGAGGGTGTGAACAAGCCCCTCTTCGTTCTGGCGCCGATACTCTCGTTCATTCCAGCGCTGCTTACGTGGTGTGTGATTCCTTTCGGCGCGCCATGGCCGACTCGATGGGGAAGGATCGACTGGGTCGTGGCTGATCTTCCCGTCGGCTTCCTGTTCATTCTCGCGATCAGTTCGCTCGGAGTCTACGGGATAGTCCTCGCGGGATGGTCCTCGAACAACAAGTACGCCCTGCTCGGTGGCCTACGGTCAAGCGCGCAGATGATATCGTACGAGATCTCGCTCGGAATGTCGACGATTCCCGTGCTTCTCCTCGCCGGAAACGTCACCCTCAACTCCATCATCAATCAACAGGCCTGGGGTGGCTGGAACGTCGTCAACCTTACGGTAGCGTTCTTCATCTTCATGGTGTCCGCGTTCGCCGAGACAAATCGACTGCCGTTCGATCTGCCAGAGGCGGAGTCCGAGCTCATCGCCGGTTACCATACGGAGTACAGCGCGATGAAGTTCTCGCTGTTCTTCATCGCCGAGTACGCGAACATGGTGACGCAGAGCGCGCTTATGGCGACGCTCTTCTTCGGGGGCTGGGACGTTCCGTTCACGGCGCGCGACAACATAGGCCCCTTCAGCAAGTGGCTATCGCTGTTGTCGATCGGAATCTTTCTCGCCAAGATTCTGTTTTTTATCTTCCTGTTCATGTGGATCCGCTGGACGCTCCCGCGATTCCGCTATGACCAGCTGATGTCACTGGGTTGGAAGTTCATGCTGCCGCTCGCGCTCATTTACATCGTTCTCATCGCATCCGTGATGCTTGGCCTGAGCGCGGCCGGAATCGACCAAGGCATTATGTACGCGGCGATTCTTGGATCGGTGAACATCGGCATGCTCATCGTCCTGTTCGCGATTCTGGATCGAGGACGCATCATCAGTCCCGCGTACGGTCGCATGCATCCCAAGGAAGTCGAGCGACTAAAACAGGTCGAGAAACAGCTTGAAAAGCGCCGCCCAATCGCGGCAGAGGCGGGCAGATAAATGGCAATCAACGTGAAAGTGGTCGAGCGTCCGGTCGACGATGTCAGCTACATCCGGGCGACACTCAAGGGGATGGCGCTGACCGTCAAGCACCTCTTCGACGTCCAGGGTCGGGTGACGACTCAGTACCCCGAGGAAAAGTCTCCGATCTCTCCACGGTGGCGCGGCACCCACAGAATGTTGACGACGGAAACCGGGAAGGCGCGCTGCGTCGCCTGCGGACTTTGCCCGACTGTGTGTCCCGCGAACTGCATCAAGCTCGTTCCGGGCGAGGACGAGGAAGGAAACCGCTATCCACTCGTGTTCGAGATCGACGAATTCCGGTGCATCTTCTGCGGATTCTGCCAGGAGGTCTGTCCGGAGGAGGCGATTCACGTGGGTCGGCATTACGAGAACTCCGAATACAGCAGGGAGGGCTTCGTCTACGACCTGCAGCGGTTGATGGATCAGACGCATCCGGTGTGCGAGATGTGGGATCCCGAAGATCCAAAGGGCGAGTGATGGAGCCGCATTATTCGCTCTTCTACGTTTTTCACTTCTATCTCTTCGGAGTCATCGCGCTCGCGTCGGCGATCACGTTCGTAACGCGAAGAAGTCCGGTGACGGCGGCTCTCTGGCTGGTCAACACGATGTTCAGCCTGGCTGCGCTCTACGTGATGCTCGACGCGCAGTTCGTCGGAGTGATGCAGGTCCTCGTGTATGCCGGCGCGATCATGGTCGTGTTCCTATTCGTCGTCATGTTGCTGAATCTGGGGCATCCATCGGAGCTGGCTGATGCTCGCGGCGCCGGGTGGAAGTTGGCGGCGACGCTCATCGGAATTGGCCTGCTGAGCGAGATCATTGTGATCACCAAGACCAAGCTTCCAGCGCAGCTGGTCGTCGCTCGCGACTTCAACGAGCAGCAGCTGCAGAAGCTGAACGCCGTGGGTATGATCGCGGAGCCGCTCTTCCGGGAGTATCTGCTGGCGTTCGAGCTCACGAGCGTGCTGCTTCTGGTGGCGATAACGGGGGCCGTGGTCCTCGGAAGAGGGAGGGCAGCCGGTGCTCGCTGAGTCGCTCGCGCTGACCGCCGCGCTTTTCATCATCGGAGTGATCGGCGTTCTCGTTCACCGCAACGCGATCATCATCTTCATGTGCGTGGAGCTGATGCTCACGGCCGTGAACCTGACGTTCGTCGCGTTTTCGCGCTTTTACGGACCGGCGGGGCAGGTGTTCGTCGTATTCGTAATGACGGTCTCGGCCGCCGAGGCGGCGGTCGGACTCGCCATCATCATCTCGATATTCCGCCATCGTCAGACGGTGGACCTCAAGAACATCAACCTGCTCAAAGGCTGATGCTCCTACAGACAGCGGTTTCAGTGGCATCTCAGGCGCATCCACTCAGCGGCACGATCGCAGAGTGGGTATGGCTACTCCCGGTGCTGCCTCTCGCCGGATTCGTGATCAATGGGCTTTTGTCGCTCGCGGGAGCGCATTTCGGTCCGTCGGATCCGACCGCCGCCGGTCACAGTCATTCTGACACCGGCAGCGGCGCTTCATCACATTCCCATATAGAGCAGGCCGTTGAGGGCGCCGAGGAGGCTGACGACAACCACCATGTGAAGCGTCACCGCTGGGCCGGCGTCGTAAGCGTTGTGGGGCCCGGAGTGCTGATCCTCTCGTTCCTGCTTGCGCTCGGAATCTGGCAGGCGATGGCCACCGCTAATCCGACGACGCCCTTCCTCCAGACGTATTTCAGCTGGATGCCGGTCGGCGATCTCCAGATCAGCGCGGCTTTCCAGCTCGACCAGCTGTCGATGGTGATGATTCTGGTCATCACGGGCGTCGGCGCGCTGATCCACGTTTTCAGCATCGGCTACATGCGCGATGATCCGGGCTATCCGAGGTTCTTCTCGTACCTGAATCTGTTCGTGTTCTTCATGCTCGTGCTGGTCCTTGGCGCGAACTACCCGGTGCTGTTCGTCGGGTGGGAGGGAGTCGGCCTCTGCTCGTACCTCCTCATCGGATTCTGGTTCAATGACAAGGCGAACGCGGACGCGGGCAAGAAAGCGTTCATCGTCAACCGGATAGGCGACTTCGGACTCCTTGTCGCGATGTTCATGCTGTTCGCGAACATCGGCGTTCTGGATTTCGTCGGCGTGAGCGCAAAGGCGCTGGACCTTGGCGCTGGCAGCGCCCTCGTAACGACAATCTGCCTCTTCATGTTCCTCGGCTGCACTGGCAAGAGCGCGCAGATTCCGCTCTACATCTGGCTTCCCGATGCGATGGCGGGACCAACGCCAGTCTCGGCGCTGATCCATGCCGCGACGATGGTCACGGCGGGCGTCTACCTGATCGCGCGCAGCTCCTTTCTCTTTTCGCTTTCGCCGGTCGCCTCGCTAACGGTCGCGGTTGTCGGTGCGGTGACCGCGATCTTCGCCGCGACGATCGGACTCAAGCAGTGGGACATCAAGAAGGTGCTCGCGTATTCGACGATCTCACAGCTGGGGTACATGTTCATCGGCGTAGGCGTCGGCGCTTATGTGTCGGGCATGTTTCATCTCGTCACGCACGCATTCTTCAAGGCGCTGCTGTTTCTCGGATCCGGCTCGGTGATACACGCGATGCACGCCGCGTATCACAAGACGCATAGCGGCGAAGACGCGCAGGACATGCGCAACATGGGCGGGCTCAAGCGCTATCTGCCCGTCACTTGCGTGCTGATGTGGATCGCGACGCTGGCGATCTCGGGGATCCCACCCCTTTCCGGATTCTTCTCCAAGGACGAAATCCTCGGATCCGTGTTCGCGCGGGCGCAGGGATCCACGCTGGCCTCTGCCAGCTGGCTCGGCGTTCCGGGCAGCACGCTGCTTTACATCGTCTACGGCATCGGCCTGGCGTCGGCCTTTCTCACCGCGGTCTACATGACGCGAATGATGCTCTACACGTTCCACGGACCAACTCGTACTGGAACGGAGGAGGAGCAGGCTCTGCACGAAGCGCCGTGGGTCATGACTGGTCCGCTCGTCGTCCTCGGGATCCTTACGATCGCGGGAGGCTGGCTCAATCTGCCCGAGATCGTCACGGACCTCGTTCCGCTCGGCCCGCGAGAAGCACTGGCACACTGGCTGGATCCAGTAGTTGGGGGAGCCACTGCGCGCATCGTTGCGGGGGCGCCTGCCGTCCCAACGAGCACCGAGGAAGCGCTGATCCTTACCGCCGTCGTGATCGCCGTCGTCGGAATTCTATTCGCGATTTTGCGACTCAAGCCGGCGAGTCTTCCACGGGCGCGGGATGCGGTTCCGGAGCACGGGTTCGAGGGCGTCGTCGCCCACAAATACTATGTCGATGAAGGCATCGACCGAGTGATTGTCGAGCCGACCTACAAGGTTTCGCGCACGTTCCTCTGGCGCTTTGTGGACAACGGCCTGATCGATGGCCTTCTCGTCAACGGCAGCGCCGTGGTTGCGCGTGGGTTCGGCTGGCTGGGATCACAGTTGCAGACAGGAAACGTCGGGATCTACGCGTGGGTGCTGGTGGTGGGAGTCCTCGCGATGCTCGGCGCACTCACGCTTCGGTAAACTGATCAATGGCAAGTTTTCTCGACTCGATCGGCTACAATAGCTGGGTGCTTCCCGCACTGCTGCTGATCCCGCTGATCGGCGCGGTCCTCGTTTTACTGCTGCCGGTGCGTGAGCCAGTCGGGACTGGTGTCGAGACACCCGCGGCGCGACAGGTGACGTTCTGGCTGTTCGTGCTCGAGTTTGTCGTCTCGATCGGTCTTTGGTGGTCGTTCAATTCAGCCGACACGGGGTGGCAGGCCCCAATCGACGTCGCGTGGATTCCAACCTGGGGAGTCCGCTTCACATTGGGCGTCGATGGAATCGCCCTGATGATGGTGTTGCTCACGACCTTCATCATGCCCCTTTCCATTCTCGGAAGCTGGACGAGCATTCGCACCAACGTACGCAGCTACTATGCGCTGCTTCTCATTCTCAGCAGCGGCATGATAGGCGTCTTCCTCGCGCGCGATCTCTTTCTCTTCTACGTGATGTGGGAAGTGATGCTGGTGCCGATGTACTTCATCATCGGCATCTGGGGCGGGGAACGCCGGATTTACGCGAGCCTCAAGTTCTTCATCTACACTTTTCTGCCATCGCTACTGATGCTCGTGGCGATCATCTATCTTGGACTCCACGCGAAAAACGCGGCCGGCACGCCGGACTTCAGCTACGACCACCTTCTGGCCAACCCGGGGGGCCTGACGGAGACCGCGGTGAGGTATTTGTTCGGGGCGTTCTTCCTCGCGTTCGCGGTCAAGGTGCCGATCTTCCCGTTCCACACGTGGCTGCCCGACGCGCACGTCGAAGCACCGACCGCCGGATCCGTGATCCTTGCCGGCATCATGCTCAAGATGGGGACGTTCGGATTCATGCGATTTGCGCTGCCGCTCTTTCCCGGCGCCGCGATGAATCCGACGATCAGGATGGTCATCCTCATTCTTGCGTTGATCGGCATCATCTATGGTGCCCTGGTCGCGATGGTTCAGCCGGATTTCAAAAAGCTCGTCGCCTATTCGTCGGTGAGCCACCTTGGCTTCGTCATGCTCGGAATATTCGCTCTCACGCTGCAGAGCGTGCAGGGCGCGCTGATGGTCATGATCAATCACGGCATCTCGACCGGCGCGCTGTTCCTTCTGGTCGGCATCATCTACGAGCGCCGGCATTCGCGACTGATCGAATCCTACGGCGGAATAGCGCGGGTGGTCCCGATGTTCGCCGCTGCCCTCACGTTCGTGTCGCTAAGCAGCATTGGACTTCCGGGCACCAATGGCTTCGTCGGAGAATTCCTCGTGTTGATCGGCTCGTTCCGCACGTACCCGGGGCTGACGATCATCGCGACTACCGGGGTGATATTCGCCGCCGTGTACCTGTTGTGGGCGCTGCAGCGGATTCTATTCAACCCGCTCGACAAGGCGGAGAACGAGCACGTGCCCGATCTCAACAGGCGTGAGCTCGCGATGCTGGTGCCGCTGATCGCGGCGATCATCTGGCTCGGCATTTATCCCGCGCCCGTCCTTCGCAGGATGGAAGGATCGGCCCAGCTCCTCGTCAACCGCGTCGAGCAGAGAAGCGTCACCCAGGTCGGTGAAGCGGGTCAATGATGCAATTCGATCTGAGCATGCCCGCCCAGTTGACTTCGGCGCTGGGGCCCGATCTCCTCCTGATGGGCGGAGCAATGCTGCTCCTGGTATGGGCCGGATGGCGGCGCGAGAGCGACGAACACCAGCGCAGCGTCGGCCTTCTGAGCATGGCCCTCTGCGTTCTGACGATGATCGCGGTCGGCTATTACGCCTACGAAGGTTACACTGCGACGAACGGACCGATCGCAGTCGACAATTTCCGTTGGGCAGCAGACGAGATCTTCCTGATCGCGACGCTCGGCACCATTGCGATGTCGCTCGATTACAACAGGCGCGAGGGAATCACGCCGGGAGAATCCCACGTCCTGCTTCTTCTCGCCACGTCGGGCATGATGATTCTCGCCGCCGCGCGCGATCTCATCATCGTGTTCCTCGGCATCGAGCTGATGTCTATCGCGATCTACGTTCTCGTCGGCCTCAACCGCCGACGCGAGCGGTCAGCGGAGGGCGCGATAAAGTATTTCCTGCTGGGCGCGTTCTCGACGGCGTTTCTGTTGTATGGGATTGCATTGGTGTACGGCGCAACGGGTGCCACGAATTTCGCCGGTATCAAGAACAGCATCACCACCTACAGCCTCGATCATAGCGGTCTGCTGCTCGTCGGCATTGCGTTGCTGCTCGTTGGATTCGGGTTCAAGATCGCGGCCGCGCCTTTCCACATGTGGGCGCCCGACGTCTACGAGGGCGCGCCGACTCCGATCACGGCCTACATGGCGGCGGCAGTGAAGGCCGCATCCTTTGCGGCGTTCTTCCGGTTGTGGCTCGAAGCCTTTCCGACACTGCTCACGACCTGGCACCTACCAGTGTGGTGGCTCGCAGCGGTGACAATGGTCGTCGGCAACCTGGTCGCGCTCGCCCAGCGGAACATCAAGCGGCTGCTCGCGTATTCCAGCATCGCGCACGCCGGCTACATCCTCGTCGCGCTGGAAGTTGGCACGACGCTCGGCAGCTCGGCGTTCATGTTCTACCTCTTCGCCTACACGATCGCGACGCTCGGTGCGTTCGGCGTAATCGTCGCGCTTGGCAAAACGGGCGAGGACAATATGAGCGTCGAAGAATACGCCGGCCTCTGGAGCGTCAGACCCGGACTCGCCGTCGCGATGGCAGTCTTCATGCTCGCCTTGCTCGGCTTCCCGATCTTTGGTGGCATCGGGTTCTTCGCCAAATGGTATGTGCTGCAGGCGGCGATGCAGGGTCCGTTTCCGCAGACCCATCTCGCAATGATTCTCGTCATCACGAGCGTCGTTAGCGCGGGATACTATCTGTACGTGGTCATGGTGATGTTCATGAAGCCGCGTTCGAGCAAGGCTGCGCTTCCCGACCGTGCGGGCGGCTGGACCAGCGCCGTGGTGTGGGCATCCGCCGCAATCATCCTCATTTTCGGGCTATTCCCTGACGCGCTCGTGTCCCTGACGCAGCGCAGCACTCCGGCGGTAAGCAAGGAAGTCGCGCTGCGATCGCGGTAACTGCGATGGCATTCTCGCGCGCGATCTTCCGGGAATACGACATCCGCGGCGTCGCGGGAAAGGATCTCACCGAAGAGGTAGCGACAGCCGTCGGCGGAGCATTCGCCGCCTTTCTCGCGCAGAAGGGGGTGAAGGGAGCGATCTCCGTCGGACGCGACAACAGGCCCAGTGGCGAGGGACTACATCGCGCGCTGGTGGCGGGACTCATGGCGAGTGGCATCGATGTCGTCGACATCGGCATTGTTCCCACTCCGCTGGCCTACTGGTCTCAGCATAATCTCGACGTTATGGGTGGCATCCAGATCACCGGATCGCACAATCCCCCGGAGTACAACGGCTTCAAGCTCGGCCTCGACAAGAGCTCGATTTTCGGCCCCGACATTCAGCAGATATACGAGCTCGCGGTAAGTGGCAAATTCCCTCGCGCCAAAGGCTCGCTCAGAAGCGAGCAGATCATCGATCGATACGTCGACGACATAGCCGAACGGATCGGGACGCTTTCACGCGATTCCTCGCGTGAGAATCGAGGGCCGAGGAACGCGCTCAAGGTCGTCATCGATTGCGGGAAAGGAGCGGGCTCTCTCGTTGCGCCAAGGCTCTTTCCAAGGCTCGGTATCAAACCGCGTTTTCTCTTCTGTGAGAGCGACGGTACGTTCCCCAACCACCACCCCGACCCGACGGATCCCAAAAATCTGGAAGACCTGATCGCGGCGGTGAAAAAGGACGGCGCCGACATCGGCATTGCGTTCGACGGAGACGCGGACCGCATTGGCGTTATCGACGACACCGGCGAGATCGTTTGGGGGGATTATCTTCTGATCATCTACGCGCGCGACGCGCTGGCGCGGACGGGCAAGGGCCAATCGATAGTTTTCGACGTCAAGGCTTCCCAGGCGCTGCCGGAAGCGATCACGAAAGCCGGAGGAACGCCGATCATGTGGAAGACCGGACACTCCGTAATCGAGGAGAAGATGCACCAGACGCACGCGCCGGTTGCCGGCGAAATGTCCGGCCACATGTTCTTTGCGGAAGGATTTTACGGATTCGACGACGCGCTATACGGGGCGGCGCGTCTGCTTCGCATTGTCGCCGACTCCGGGAAGAGCGTTCGGGAGCTGCTCGCCGATGTGCCTCGTTTCGTTTCGACGCCCGAAATCCGCGTCGATTGTCCCGATGACAGGAAGTTCGGGATTGTCGAAGAGGCGAAGACGTACTTTGGGGCGCGGTACCAGGTGCTGACCGTCGACGGCGTTCGCGTCCTTTTTGGCGACGGGTGGGGACTGATCCGCGCGTCGAACACCCAGCCTGTGATCGTGATGCGATTCGAGGCGCGAACCAGCGAGCAGTTGGAGAAGATTCAGTCGGAGATGCAGGGCTGGCTGGGCTCCAAAGGCGTCAAGGTTTGATGTGACGTCCACAAACCGCAGGCGCCTCCTCGTCGGAGTCGTCATCGCGGCGGCAGCACTTGTCGGCGGACGCGCGGCATCCACTCTCTTCGCCGACTACTCCTGGTACGCCGCCCTCGGAGCGAGCTCGCTATGGCGCGAGCGGGCGGGTGACCTGCTGCTGATCTACGGAATCGGTTCAGTGATCGCCGTGCTCTTCGCCTTTCTGAATCTCTCCGCGCTCGGCAGAAGCATCGGTGTGCTCACAATGCCGCGGAGGCTGGCGAACGTCGAGTTTGGGGAGGCGGTGCCTAGAAAGTACATCGATCGGTTCGCGCTTCTCCTTTCCGTGGCAATTGCCGCCGTGGCCACGCCGGCTCTTCCGCAGTGGACCTCGCTGGCAATGGCCCGGCTCGGCGTGAGCTTCCGCGAAAACGATCCATACTTTCAGCACGATCTTGGCTTTTACACAAACTGGCTTCCCTTCGAGAAGGCGTCG
>Ga0193727_1001260_pt1 | contig 10431 bp, 5 predicted proteins | sample H2c2metaG_FD_143051 | JGI IMG/M metagenome (GOLD analysis project Ga0193727, IMG submission 143051) | Soil microbial communities from a riparian zone of the East river system, Colorado, United States - H2c2 | ecosystem: Environmental > Terrestrial > Soil > Riparian zone | place: USA: East River...
CTCGTGCCCGCGAGCTCGAGCATGGTCTGCCCGGCCACGGAATCGGCGAAGCCCGATGCGCCCACGCCCTGTCCAATGGCGAAGCTGCGTTGCTGTTCGTTTATCACTCCCAGCTGCTGTTGTGCGCGCAGGCGTGTCGCCTGGCTGGCATGAAGGCCGCGAGCGATGCTGGTGTCGATGCCCTGCTCATTGTCGCCGCTGGGCTTCAGGCGCGGGCGGCCGATCGTGAGCAAAGCGTGCCACGTGCCGCCCTGGTCGAAACGATCGGCGATGAGTTGTGTCGGGAGCACAAGCCTGTAGTAGCTGACGCTGTTGCCCAGCACATAGCGCATCGCCGGCTCGCTCATCGCGCGCCACGGTTCGAGGATCAAACCGTTAGGCGTCTGCAGACGAAAGTCCACCGCCTTCACAAAGGGGCTGAGCAGGATCACGTCCACGCCTGCGTCGGCCTCGGTGAGCGGGAAGGGGATGCGGTGCACGATGCCCGGCACCAACTGACCATCGGGGTCGAGCACCACCTCGGCATTGCTCACGCCGGCCAAGATCTGCAGGAAGTAATTCTGCAGCAGGAAGCGGTTGTCGCTCCCGATGGCACCGGTGACGAGAAGGAATCCGCCGTTGTTGCCTGAGATCGTCTGCAGCGCAGCGGCGCTGGTGTTCTGCGGTGTACCAAGACCCACGGCGTAGGTCTTTTCGTTGATCTCTGCGGCCACGTCGGCGATGTAGCGTGAGCGGTTCTCCACGCCATCGGTCAGCACCGCGATCGCCTTCACGTCGTAGCTGACAACCGCGCTGTTGAGGATTCCCCGGCCCTCGAAAATTCCGTCACCGATGGAGGTGGCACCGGCCGGGTCGAAGCTGTTGCCCCGGATCAGGTCGATGGTGTTGCTGCGATTGAGGTCGGAGATTCCACCGGCGCCGAGCTGCAGCACCTGCTGCACCACTTGCGCGTCCTGGTCGTAGCGCACCAGGCCCACGCCATCGCCTTCGAGCATCACGTCGACGAAAATTTCGGCGGCCTGCTGCAGCGAGACGTGCTTGCTTTGTCCGTCACCGCGGTCTTGGGCCATGCTGCCCGAGCGGTCCAGCACCAGGGCCACCGCCGCGGTCTTGCGCGCAATGGTGTTGGCGTTGATGGAGATGCTCCAGGTCTGGCCGCTCACGGGCTCGCGCACGGCGACCGTCTGGGTCGATATCGCGGAGGGCGCAACGCCGGTCTTGTAGATGATCCACAGCCGCGCGGTGGCGACCCTACTGCCGCTGGTGGGCCCCACGGTGACCGAGTTGTTGCTGGCGACGAGCTGTGTGTGCGTGGGCGCGCCGCCAGGCGCGTATTCGAGAGTGATGGCCGAGCTCGGCGAGATGACCTCGAAGCTGATAGCCAGCGGCTGCTCGCGCACCATGCCCATCGGCCCTTGCGGGATGTCGATGAAGTTGAGGTGCGGTGTCAGCAGCGTGATCGACGCTGTGTCGCAGCGCTCCACCTCCACATGCTGTGCACCCTGCTGCACCACGAAGCCGAGCGTGTGCCAGTTGGCGACCATGTCGCCGGCGATGTCGCGCGCCCAGTTCTCGTAGCTGCTGGCGCCCTGCGGGAGCACGTCGTTGGGTCGCGGCACCGGCCACCAATTGTCGGCACAGGCGTTGAAGTCCGCTTGCCAGGGCAACGCCATTGAAGCGCTGATGCTGCCCGGCGTGACCGTGGCGTGGTTGATGCGAAACGCCTCGCTGTAGAACACCCCCTCGACGATAGGGCGATTGCCAGCGCTCAGGCCGCCGGCCTCGATGCCTGGATAAAAGGCACCGCCGACGCAGGCTTCGAGCGCCGCGCGGTCCATACCGGCGGGTGACACCGCGGCCTCGGGCGCGGGCACGCCGGTCCAGTCGTTGGTGAAATTGACGTCGTCCTTCCAGCGCTGCATATGCGCGTACTGTATGGCCGTGAGCGCCGAGTCCGAGCCGTTGAGTTGCGGCATGTTGCCGACCGGACGCAACTTATTGAAGATTGCGGTGCGCAGTGCCGGCGCGTTCACCGGGTCGGCCCAAGAGTGGTCGTGGGTGTCGACCACCCACTTAATGTCGCGGGCACGTTGCAGAATGGGATAGATGTCCTTTGTGTACGTGCTGCTGGTGGGCGCCGTGCCCAGGCCCGCGTCCACCATGGCCTGGAATACGCGGTCGTACAGCGTGGTCGGGCTGTCTTGGTGCGGGGCGAACTTGGGCGGCGCGCAGATGACCCAGGCACCTACCACTGCTGGCGTGGCATTGGTGGCCCGGATCTTAATGGTGGCGGACACCGGACCATCAGAGATGTCGTCGTACCAGCCGGCATTGCCCCAGAAGTCGGTGATGCCGTTGCCACCCGGCGAGGCAGACTTGCCGGCACCGCCGAGTACCAACAGATGGTTCTCGTCATCGCTGCGGATCTCGCCCAGCGGCACGGTTGTGACCGGCTCACCCGCGAAGCGGATCACGCCGCTGTCGAATAACTTCTGCTGGTCGGGGCCGTTGATGCTGCGCGCGCCGGAGTCTATCGTCAGGTCGCTCGCCGACTCGCTGTTGCCGCGCCCCGAGTAGGCCACGTGATGTCGGCTTCGGCGTCGGCGATCTCTTCGATCGTGCCGTCGTCGTGATGCGCGAAGATCCGAAAGCGAGCCCCCTGGCGCTTAACGCGGCATTGTGCGTCTTTGAAGCCGCCCGGCGGGTTCGGTCGTTCGCCAATTCGCTCGGGGCCGATGAAGAATTCGTCTGGGCTATTGCCAAGCCTCGCGACGCCGATAGCCGGGTGAATCTTATAGAGTGTTGCCATAGAGCATGTGATTCAAGGGTTTGTTGATGTTAGTTTTCGGAGCATGAAATTGGACACAACGTGAGCCGACTTTACTGCGGTAACCTTCCCGTAGATCCAATACCTCGCGAGGGCCGGCTCGAGATCGGTCCCCACACCCACAATCAGGAGGACTTAAAAGGGCTCCTATGGCCCATCTGTGTCTCATTGTAATTTCCTACTGTCTCCAACGACGAATCATAAACGTGAATACTCTTCGCAATATTGTGTCCCCTTTTAGTCCTTTTCTTGCTTGAGGCCATTTTTTCCGATCCCACGTTTTATAACGTGGACCAGATTGTGACTCTAGACCCCTAAAAGGGTCAATTTGTTCGCGTCCGAAGAGAAATTTTCGAACGCTCAAGCATTCTGGAGCGGAACTTGCCAGCCCGTCTTGACGCAAACCTGATTTCGTTCTGCCGATGCCCTGAGTTCACGCTAAGACGGGTTCGTCCTAAGGCGTTTTTTATTCGAAGTAGCGCCTCCGCGCCAGCGGCTCATACGGTCTAAGCTCTTCGGAGTGTTGTCGCAGGTAGTTAAGCAGGTGCCGTCGGCGTTCCGCACCACGTGATGAGACGTGAGCACCATACGAAATCGGCGGCGGCAACAACTCGTAATCGACATCCGTAACTCGCTCATAAATGGCGTGCCAGCGTTTCTTCACTGTCCACGGAGAAAGGCATAGCGATGCCGCCAGCTGATCACAAGTTTCTCCCCTCAAAGCGTGTCGCAGTAGCACACGCTGGGAGCGAGTAAAGTGAAACCGCGGTGGAGTATAAATAAAAAGACTCGCGATATCGCTGCCAGGATTGGCGAGCGCCTCTTCTCTAGTCAACCCAAGGAGCCATGGCCGCGTCGAAAGTACTCGTTCGGGACCAGGATCATTTTCAAAGTAATTGGAATAATTGCACCGGAGCCGGGCGCCCGCATTGAGGATCCATTGTGAAGTTTCTTGGCCGATTGGATTGGCGAGGAATTCCTTTACGCGATAGCCGTTCAGGGCGAGATGAAACGCCTCGCTCTGTTTCGTGCGCACCGCCAAGAGTTCCTCAGGCAAGAGTCCATCATGTGCCCAGCCCTCGAAACACGTGATCACATTCAATCCATCGCCAGTATTGGCGTGGGCGATCTGCTCGCGATTCAACACCGGCAATTCGCCCGAAAGATATTGCTGGGCCAATTCAACGCCGAGATAAGGACGAAGCTTTGATCGCGCTTCCGAGCAGAATTCGTCAGTAACAAAAAGGACTGCGCTGAACGAAATGATCCGCGAACCGACTAGTCTCGCGCGGTTCGTCACGACACAAAGTTGCATTGCTCCTCTAGAGAGCAATGTGCGCCACATTTCAGGAAGATTTCGCCAGCTCCTTTTAGTGTAAGGAAGTCGCAATGATTCATGAAGGGCGCAGCACTCCGCAAGATCCTCAACGGTGCCTTTTCGCGCTATTAGATTGATCTGCCCAGGCCTTTTCGCTCGCTGCTCCCACATTGCCCTCTGGAACACACGTGCAGTTTTCACCTAGGGAAGTCTCCTTAAGGAGAATCGCAAAATCCCCGAGACGTGCAAGCAAAATTTACACTTTTAGGGGTCTTGCAGCACAATCAACGTCAAGAATAAAAACACATCGAATCGGGCAAAGGGTGTTTCCTCCCTGGTAGCTTCCCTTGCGATTCGGAACTGGAGGACCAACAATGACAAGCATAAGAAGGAAAGCAAAGACAGAGATAATCGGCACGGTACGAAGAAGAATACCATTCTTGCTTATTCGCGAGTGGTACCATTCGCAACGACGATTCAGAGGGAATCTTTCGCTACTAATGCAACGGCACCGTCTGAAGAACATGTTAAAGTCGGGAGTCGTGCTCATTGTCCTGGCGGGTTGGTCCTCTGTCGCCAGTGCGCAGTGGACCGGGTTAACCAATGCGTTTCCATCGGGATTCGCCTCAACCTGCCTTCTCCTCACCGATGGCACAGTGATGTGTCACGAGTACAACACGAACCGGTGGCATCGGCTGAATCCGGACATCAACGGCAGCTATCAAAATGGCTCATGGGATGTCCCGGGCTTTACCGTCGCGGACATGCCAAACGGCAACGACCCGAGTTTCGGGTGTGTAAACTGTACTTACAGGCCGCTGTATTTCGCCTCTGCTGTGCTGGCCGACGGCGGTGTCGTCGTGATCGGCGGCGAATACAACAACTTGGTGTTCGTCAAAACGAACATAGGGTTCTTGTATGATCCAGTGGCCAATTCATGGTCCCAACAGTTGACCGAAGCATTTGGTGGCGGTCAAATCGGTGATTCGTCGGGTATCGTTCTGGAGGACGGAACGTTCCTTCTCGCCGAAGGCAAGCCGAACGCCTTGAGTATGCCCGGAAACGTCGAATCGCTCGATCTCACGACCAGCCCGCCCAGCTTTACCGCCCTCAATCCGACCGGCAAATTGGCTGGCGCCTCCAACAACCAAGAAAATTGGAATATCCTCTATGACGGCAGGATTTTGACCGTTAACTCCTTCGTCGCCAGTTCGTTCGAGATCTACGATCCCGTCGCGAACACATGGGGCAACTCCGGACCCACGCCGGTGAACTTGGCGGATACCGGCCCGGGCACAGTCAATTCCAAAGAGGTGGGACCAGCTGTCCTGCGGCCTGATGGCACCCTTATCGCCTTCTCTGGCACGAATTCCGGTCAGAACGCCGTCTACAACACCGCAACCGGCACGTGGGCTGCGACTGGCGCGGCGGGAGACTTCCCGGTCGGCCCCGGGGCGAGCCATTTCGCCGTGGCCGATGGGCCGGCTTCTTTATTGCCGAACGGCAACGTGCTCGTGATGGCCAGCCCCGTGTATCCGACGGACCCTCCTGGCGTCTTCAACGCGCCGAGCCACTTCTTTGAGTTCGACGGCACCAACCTGACACAGGTCGCGGATTCGCCCAACGCAGCCAGCTTCATCAGTTATCAAGGACGCATGCTGTTGCTGCCATCCGGCGAAGTGCTCCTAACAGCCTACAATCAATGTCCGTGTGGTCCGACTCCGGCGATCGCCGACATCCAGCTGTACTCGAATGGCGGAGCACCGCAGAACGCTTGGAGGCCGGTCATCACGACAGCCCCATCAGCTATCGTCGCCGGCAATACCTTTTCGATTTCAGGCCGGCTGTTCAACGGTTTCTCCGAAGGAGCTTCGTACGGCGATGACGCCCAGTCGTCGACCAACTATCCGCTGGTGCGGATAAGAAACCATGCGACGGGACGTGTCTTCTACGCCCGCACCCATAACCACAGCAGAATGGGCGTCGAAGCGGTCGGCAGCGCCGAAATCGTGACGACGCAGTTCGATGTGCCAGCTGGCGTCGAGCCAGGCCCAAGCGATCTGGTTGTGGTCGTGAACGGCATCCCCTCATTGCCCGCGAACACGGTCATCTTCGAGTTCCTTCAGAATGCCAGCTTCGTCGTTGGGGATCTGAGCGAGTCGGTAGGAGCTTCGGTGACCTTCTGGGGCGCGCAGTGGGCAAGAGCAAATGCGCTCAGTGGTGGTGAGGCACCTTCTTCGTTCAAGGGCTACGCGAACAACCTGTCGCTCCTGCCGCCCGTGTGTGGTATTACTTGGACGAGTAGCCCCGGGAACAGCTCGCATCCGCCAGCGACCGTACCCTCGTACATGGGAGTGTTGGTCTCGAGCGTAGTCAGCAGGTCGGGATCGACGCTGTCGGGCAATGCAGTACGCATTGCGGTGATTCAGACCGACCCAGGATACCTGCCGAATCCGGGAGGGACTGGCACCGGCACGGTGGTAGCTGAGTACTGTCCCTGACTTCTCGTTGGAAAACGCATCGCCACGAGGCTGTTTGTCTTTACCTTTCTCCTTGAACAGGTCACCCGTATCCTCCGGCGGGTAAGGAGAATTTGGAGGCGGCTTTTCCTCCTCGGGTTGCTTCACGAAGTGACGCTCATATTCATCGATCATTTCTTCCAATGACTTGTCCTGAAATCGCTTTTGTTGTTTTTCAATGTCAAGCATTTGGGAATTTGGGTATATGTTTATGTTCGTAAGTAAATCCTTCTTCCGAAATCCAGCGGAGTTTCGGTGCGCCCTTAGTGAGGAGTCCGACATGAATTTTGCCTCCGACGGTTGGTATCGATGTTGCAAATTGTTGAGCCTTTATCATTACGTCCACAAGAAAATAGACGAAATCTATGCCTGCCTGTTCAGACAAGCTTCCAACATCAGGAAACAATCGGGTTACGCCGCCAGAATCCTTTTCAAAAAGATCGAACTTTGCGCCCCAAAAATTCGGTTTGGGAATGTCAATTGCCGGATCGATTGCGTGTACTTGCGCCTGCACTTCATTATAGTAATCGTCCAGAATGTTTACGGAGCGTTCCCGAATTGCCCAAAAAGATGATGAATCAATCCCGTTAACGACTCGCTGTATCCGTCGTATTGACCTCCGAAGATGACATTGTAATCACCACGTTTGGTCGAGTTCAAGACTCCGCACTCAAAATCTGATTTCGCACGATTATAAGCGAATGTCAGTCGCCAAAGCTCGGGCTGTCTGTGCTTTGCGGAATATCCCGACAGTATGATTTCCATCACCGCACGAGCCGTTTTCTCTGGAACTTCTCTTTCATAAATTGCCAACACATAATCCTTAAATCGTCGCGCAAGCCATCCCATCGTGTAATCCGTTGCCCGTTTCTTAATGTCGGTCTGTGCTAAAAACGTATCGACGATATGGGCGATGGTCGTATTACCTATTCGTGATGCTCCAACAGCCCGCAAGCGTTGAATGGACATAAATCATACAGTTTGGTAACATTCGGCAGTTGGTCGATTGGTCTGTTTTTGGCTCTCTCCCAGATTTGCTGCGCACTGCGCAGTAGCGGTTGCCCGCTAGCATCAACTTTGAGCTTGCCATCGGGCTCAAATTACACCGAGGTTATCTCGTAGGGATGAACTAAGACCGCGCTCGTAGTCGCAAGGCTATCGCATCCGACGACGATGAGATCCCGCGCAGCAAGACTTACAATTGTCGTCACGGGCGCTGCCAGCGAGCGGCGGCAGCCCGACGAGCGATTTCGGCGCGCCGACCTGCGGACAACGTAGCTGCCCGCGCTTTCCACCTTTACTGCCGCCCAACCTCCCTAAAATCGAAGCTGCCTGGCTGTGTAATTGCTTTTCTTCGTCTTTGGAGAGCCCGACAACGCATTTTCTCGGATGCTGTGACTCGCGGTAACAGACGCAATTCGTGCGGCGTTTTCGTTCAAATCTCTACCCACTCTTTTCTTCCTTGAACGCGCAGGCATTCGCGGACTATGCTTGACCGTCTAGGGATTCGCAAGCTAAAAGCTTTGTCGTAACGAGCGGTCCCGCTGGGGTAAACACCCCACCCGAAAGACGGGGTTTTAGACCCCTCTAGTTATTAAAAACGGTTATGTCCACACTGGTTCCAAGTCCGTGTTTCTAGGGTAAATTGTTGGTTTGGGATTGGAACCACCCGTACCAACCAAGGTGTGTAGACGTTCGTTTGAACGTGTTTTGCGGGTCGGGGCTTGGTAGGGGCAAAGGTAGAGGGGTAAAAACCCCGTACACGCCGTTTTACGACGTTTTCCGGGGGTCTAGGGCGGGTTCGCGGTCGTTTGCCCCGTTTTACGGCCCCTACGCCCGGTGCGGAACCGTGCGGGTTGTAATTCTGTCATGCGCCATTACCCAAATCATCTCTCCGCATTAAGGCAAAAATTCTGAGCGCGGGATTAGTCCAGCGGCCCCCGCGTTCGCGGCGCCGAGATCGAATCACTGAACTGTCAGTTTCATGACCGGATGAATATCCCAAGCAGTGTAGCCCGGAAGATGGCTTCTCCTGTTTAATTTTTGATCTTTGAGAGAATCACCGACAATGCGGCCAGACCTAGAAAATACAGGCAGCAATCGGAGACCTAGGATAGATAGCATTAAGGCAAAAAAATGGTCGGGATAGGCTTCACTAGCCCGCCCGATTTTCAAACTAACCTAACGCGAGTACGCGGAAGCTTGACCCTTAGCGAGTCCTTTGAAGATACGTATATCGACACGAACAGTTTGGTTCGAGACAACCGTGAATGGTTGCGGGTTCGCTTGGATGCGTTCTGCGGCGCGTTCTTCTGCTGAGCGTTCTTGCAGGGCGAGAATGTAATCCCCGGGCTGCAGCGCGACGCGATACTTTCCAGACTTGTCTGCAGTCAACCGCGCGATCTCTCTTTTTCCGTCCTGACTCAAGATGACCAGTGGGTACTCGGCATAAGTTTCTGGCGCCGGCTGTGGCATGTCATCAGGTGCAACCGCCCTGATCACGACAATCTTCAAATGTCCCTCCACGAAACCTTGCGGCGCGGCTTTAATCGATGCAGTGCCGGCCAGCATTAGAAAAATGCAAGCAGCCGCCACAGAGTTGCGAATCGATAACATTAGGACAAAGACTAGGGGGATAGTTTTCACTATCCCGGCCGATTTTCAATGACCACGCCGAAGCGAAGAGGGCCGCCGACCGCGGCCCTCCTCCGAGAGAATCAACGAGCGGCGGTTACGGCCCGCCTAGAGTCATCTTCCACATGCCCTGCGAGTGCGTCGCTGCGTAGAGCACCCTCGGGCATCCCGAAGATCCGACGCAGGTCGGGACCCGCGCCGATGGCTGGATCTCGAGGTGCATCACCTCGAAGCGCGGCATGCCCTGGGTGACGTGCCAGTTGCCATTGTTGTTGCCGTTGTTCCAGAGCACGCCGAAGTCAGTGGAGACGTAGAGCTTGCCGGTCTGGTCGTCGCGGACGACGTCGCTGGCCGGGAGGTCACCGTCCCCGGTCGGCGTCGGGAAGCCCCTCGTGCCGCTCTCGAGATTGAGGTTCGTGAACGTGCCTGATCCCGGCGCGGGGCCACCCTCGAGCACGCTGAAGACGTGTCCCGGAGTCGTCGGGGTCGACGCGTTGTAGCCGGAGTACGTGATCCAAGCGTGGCCGGTGTCGTTGACGTCGGGATAAATCGAGCTCGGGAACCGCGTCGGCGACGTCGAGTTGTCGATCCGATGCCAGACGACCGCGGCCGGGTCATCGGCGTCGGCGTTGTGACTCACGAAGATGCGACCTGCCGAGGTCGTGGCCCAGAGCGTCCCGTGGTCCGCCTTGTTGCGGGCGATCCATGAGATCGACCCGCCGGTGCGATCCGAACCGAAGGTCCCGCTCGTCAGGTCGCCGCCCATGGGCTGGTAGTCGCCGCAGTTGGGATCGGCGCCAGAGACGGTGAACTCCGGACAGTTCGCCTCGTAGAAGGCGATGTTCGGGTTCTTGTCCTGCGGCACGGCACCCGGGGTGCCCGCCCCGAACGCCCACGTCCGCCAGACGTGCTGGGCGCCCGCGAAGATCGGGTGCGCTCCGTCAGGCGGGTTCGGATCCGCGACCTGCGGAAAGTAGAAGCCGACCGCCTCGCCGCTGTTGACGATCGGTGCGGACGCGATCACCCACTTGGTGGGGTCGCCGTTCCTGAAGTTCGAGTCGCTGAAGGCACTCGTGAACTGATTGAAGCGCCACGTCGGGTTCGTCCCGTCGTAGCCGGCGTTACCGCCGTCG
>Ga0193727_1001261_pt1 | contig 10426 bp, 11 predicted proteins | sample H2c2metaG_FD_143051 | JGI IMG/M metagenome (GOLD analysis project Ga0193727, IMG submission 143051) | Soil microbial communities from a riparian zone of the East river system, Colorado, United States - H2c2 | ecosystem: Environmental > Terrestrial > Soil > Riparian zone | place: USA: East River...
TCGTCAATCTCGCCCGAGGCGACGACGCGGTTTGTCGTCGCGTCGAAGACCTCGTACTCGCCGAGCGCGTCACCGCCTTCGCGCATGCCTCCGACGATCAGTACCCGGTTTCCGGCGATCGTCGTCGCGGTCGCCGCCGCCCGCGCGACCATCATTCGGCCGACCAGCTTGATGGCTCCGTCAACCGGCGTTGGGAGCGGCAGGCTCGATTGGCTCGGCGCCACAGCGATGGCGCCGACGACTATCAACGTTGTGATCGAACGCGAGTTTCGGTTCCAGATCATGCTCACCTCACCTGCAGAACGACCGTCCGGCGGCGTCCCTGAAACCAGCGCTAAGCGGCACCGCGGCGCGCGTACTTGCCGGATTCGAGCGGGCGGGCAGTGCGCGGACGCTTCCGCAGCACGTAAGCCCAGGCGGAGCGGCGTTTCCCGTCGCGCAGCGTCACGTAGGCTCGCCGGCGGACAAACTCCGATCCCTCGTACTTGTCCAGCGCCTGCAGCGCGCGATGCGCGTCGTCGTCCGGGATCTCGTAAACCTCGCCAAAGACGCGGCCGCGATCTTTTGGATCACGAACGACACCCGGATACCGGCCAAGATCGTACAGGCTGCCAGACATCGATGCGACGTTCACAAAACGCGCATCTCGAAGCAGACGATGCCGTTTGCCCGGGGGGCTTCGCTTCAGAGTGCCGTAGACGAATAGAGTGACAGGCATCACTTACGAGGCAAAAAGGGACCGGTTCGAAGGAGATCGGCCAGGCGCTCGAAACCCTGGGGTCGCAACGCATCCACGATGAACTGCTCGTCTGCGATCATGTGAAGGTCATAGTCGAACAGGACGATTATCTCTTCATCGGTAATTTGGCGGAGCTTGCGAAGGCTCGCCAGCAACTCGAAGAAGTTTAAGTATCGGTAGAACTCGTCGGCAAGCGGGCTGTGCTTCTGCTCTTTTACTGCCTGCGCCAACGCGGAATAGTCGGGCTCCTGACGATAATCGAGTACCCTGCGAACCCAGGCGTAGCGATCGGTTTCGAAGAATTTCTCATGAAGCGAGGCAAGCCAATCGGCGCGCCTCGTCTTGACGGAGCGGCTGTAGCTGAGGTATGCCATGAAAAGGCCGACGATTCCGGCGACGCCTGCAATTGTCTTGACGATATCTGAAAAAAGGGGCCAATTCACGTGGTAACTCCACTCGCAAGGTGAATGCTTTTAATGTCGCGGTTCAGCGGGTGGCAGAGAATACCAGTGGAGCCCCGTTCACAGTGCTGAGGATATCATCACGGCGAGTCTCCCGCCGGTATACAGTCAAGTCGCGCGCGCCGAATCGAGCAAAGCTATGCTGGACGAATCCGCTGCCCAGGTCCGTGACGAGCTCGATTTCTTCGGCGCTCTGCACGTACGTGCCTGCGATGACGCTGGAGCTCGCCGAGTCAGGTCGGCCATCGTCGCACACGAGCAGCCTCGATTCCTGCTGCGAATAACTGTCGCCCGTTACAAACTCGAGCGTGACTCGAGTCAAGCGGTCATCGCATGAATAACCGTGACCTGATGGATCCACTGGGTTGGAGACCAGTCTGCGCGTCGTGACCGGAAGTGTTTGCCCTTCGTAAGAGACAAGATTGTAGCTCGAAGCCAGAACGGCAGGACCAGCGGGCTCGGAGCTTTCCCCGCAACCGAGCGCAAAAACGCCCAGACCAAAGACGATTGTTACCGGAATGGAGCTTGGCTGAATTGCGGACCTGAGCTGTGCTCTCTGAATAATCACGACACGAAGAGATGCAAGCCGCGTGCGACGGAAGGAACCCGTTCTTACACGAAGGACTAGCTTCAGCGCTTCCGCAACACCGCTCGGGCTGGCGCACCCTCATGCCCAGCCACCTTGATCGGTAACACGATCATGTCGTAGTCCCCGGCGCTAACGCGCTCGAGCGACAACCCCTCGACGATCGGAATCCCCTTGCCGAGAAGAATGCGATGCGTCATCGGCGCGGGTGCAGCGAACTGCTCGGCCGAGATGTAGTCCACTCCCACGAGACGCACGCCTGCATCGGCGAGCAGCTGCGCAGCATCGGGGGCGATGTACGCGAAGTCGCGATGGAACGTGGATGACGACATCCATCCGCGTACCGAGCTTCTGGTTCGGAACAGCACCCGCGGCATGCCCTTCCAGTCGTGGCGCCCGAGCTCAGCGGCATCGATCGCCTGGACACCGTCGGGGATGTCAATCACGCGAGCCGGTCCGATGAGCGGCTCCAGCGGCACGCGATCGATCGGCGCGCCGGTGAGTACGAAATGCATCGGCGCGTCGATATGAGTTCCGCTGTGCGCGCCCATCGAATAGACGGATAGCGTAAACCCGTCGCCTTTCCGCATGTCTTTGAGGAAATCGAACTTCATCGGCGCGTCTCCCTCGTACACCGGTGTCGTCGCCGGGTCGAGCGTCGCCGTCGCATCGATCCATCCGCCCGAGCTGGAGTCCGATATCGCGACGCCGGACGATTGCTGCGCCGGTGTGCAAGCGACTGCAACCACTAGTGCGCCGGCCCCGATGGTCCAACCATGCCCGATGCGCCGTTTCTGTCCTACCATGCAACCTCCCGGTTAGACCGCAAGACTCAGAAGCAGGGTGAACCCCAACCCCGCGACCCCAATGATCGTCTCTGCAACCGTCCACGTCTTCAGCGTCTGCGGGACGGTCATGTTGAAGAACTCCTTGATCATCCAGAAGCCGGCGTCGTTCACGTGCGAGAGGACGAGCGCGCCCGCACCGGTCGCCAGCACCAGCAGCTCGGCCGACGTGCCCGGCATCGCCACCGCGATGGGTGCGACAATGCCGGCCGCGGTAGTCATCGCCACTGTAGCCGATCCGGTCGCAACGCGTATGAGCGCCGCTACGATCCACGCGAGTATGAGCGGGGACGCGTGCGATCCGATTGCCACTCCTGCGATGGCGTGGCCGACGCCGCTCTGCACGAGAACCTGATTGAAGCCGCCACCAGCGCCGATCACCAGCAGGATCGGCGCGGTCGGTCCGAGGCAATCGTTACAGAACTTCATCAGTTGCCCACGCGTAAAATGTCGCGGACGGCCGAGTGACCAGAACGAGAAGAGGAGCGCCAGCAGCAGCGCGACAATCGGCTGTCCCACGAAATGCACCGTCGTGTACAAGGAGCTCCCTGGTTCGAGCACGAGGTCAGCCGCGCTAGCGAGCAGCATGAGGATGACGGGGATCAACACCGTGAAGAGTGAAATGCCGAAACCTGGCGTCTCCGCCACAGGAATTTCCGAGGCGCCTTCAAGTTGCGCCGCCATTGGGTTGATCGCAGGCAACACGATGCGCGGCGAAATCCACGCGGCGAAAATGGGCCCTGCCAGTGCAGCAGTCGGGAGGCCGACGAGCAGCCCGAAGAGGATCGTGCGCCCGACGTCGGCATTGTATGCGGTCACTGCCAGCATCGCCGCCGGATGCGGCGGCAGCATCCCGTGCACGACTGAGAGGCCCGCCACGAGCGAGATCCCGATCTTCACGAGTGAAATCCCCGTTCGCCGCGCGATTGTGAACACGAGCGGGATGAGGAGAACGAACCCTACCTGAAAGAAGACAGGAATCCCGACGATGAAGGCCACGAACATGATTGCCCAGTGCACGCGCTGCTCGCCGAACAGATCGATCAGAGTCGTCGCAATGCGCGACGCGGCGCCTGATTCCGCCATCATCTTTCCCAGCATGGTGCCGAGCCCGACGACAATGGCAATGAAGCCCAGCGCGTTGCCAACGCCATCCTGAAACGACTTCACCGCGGCGGCGGGTGGCATTCCGGCCGCCAGGCCCATCGCCAGAGAAACGGAGATCAGCGCGATGAAGGGATGTACCTTGAATTGGGCGATGAGCACGATGAGCGCGACCACCGCGCCCAACGCGAAGAGAAGCAGGCGAGCGTCCGTGGTCATGCGACAGCGCGCGCGACGAGAGCAGCGATCAGCTCCTCCGGCGACTCTCTGATGTCGCACACCCACGCGCTTTCGTCGGGCGATGGCTCCTCGAGCGTGGACAGCTGACTGTCGAGCAGGGAAGGCGGCATGAAGTGCCCCCGCCTGCTCGCGATGCGCTCAGTGAGCAGCGCGCGGTCTCCTCGGAGAAAGACGAATTGCAGCTCGCGCGCTCCGGAGCGAAGTACGTCGCGATAGGATTTCTTGAGAGCTGAGCAGGACATCACCAATCCGGTGCGAGCCGCGTTCGCCCCGCGGAGCCGGTCGGCGAGCGAACGAAGCCAGGCTGCGCGATCGCTGTCGGTGAGTGCAATTCCTGCCGCCATCCGCTCGACGTTTTCAGCGGGGTGATAGTCATCACCCTCCACGAAGTCGACTCCGAGCGCGCGGGCGAAGCCCGAACCGATCAGCGTCTTGCCCGATCCGGAGACGCCCATCACTACGTAGAGGCCGCGGGACGATTGTTGAATCGTCACTCCGGGAATTGCGGCTGTTCACGATTGTCCATGAACCAATGAGCTCATACGAACCGTGGCGCCTACCACGGCGGGTAGACGGTGTGCCAGCGATGCTTTTGTCGGATCCGCTCGCGCTCCTCGGCGGATACGGGCGTCACGGGTTGTCCCTCGAGGACCGAGTTGTCCCGCATAAGCTCTTCAAATCCCGGTTTTGAGAATATGAAAGCAATGCCTAACGGCTCGCTCCCCGTATTCCGTGCGCTGATGGACACGTTGCGCGGAATGTAGACCGTCGCTCCGGTGCTCACGCGAGATTCTTTCTCGCCGAGCGATACCAATCCGCTGCCGCGATGCACGAAGAGAATCTCATCGGCGACTAGATGGCGGTGAAGCTGGATCTCAGCTCCCGGAGCAAGCTCTTCGTATCCCATCACCAGGTCGGGCGATCCACCGTTCTGACGATCGACCTTGATGATGAACGGCCCTTTGCTCGCGTTCCGGCGGACGCGACGCTCTCCTTCGTTGGCTTGCAGCACCAGACCTTGGCTGCGCACCGCAGTTGGATTGCTCGTGCTCCCGCTGGGTGTGTTGCTTCCCGCGCATGCTACGAAACCCACTATCGCTAGAGCAGCAGCGGCCGCCTGAGACATGAACCGAAACCGCATGCCTTTCTCCTTTTGATATGGTTGCGTAGCACCGAACGTCTGCCTCAGCATCTCGACAGAGCGGGCGCGCGCACCATCTCAGACCGCGGATGCTTGCACTCTCCAGCTTCGTCTGGTCGCGATTATCGGATTTCCAGGCGCTGGTCGCGTGGGGTGCATTTCTGTGGAATCACTGCCAGGCTTTTTAGCGAGTCAGCTTCCTTGCATCGAGCCCGATAGATCGATGAATCAGTAAAAACTGTCGATGCGACCATTTTCGTGGAGGGCGTTGCTGCGGTTCTCGCGGACGGCCGACATCCGAGCGCCAAGCAAAACGCAATCGCTGCGTATCTCATTGATCTTCCTCGTTAACGTGCAATTGGCTGCGGACGCTTTCCGCCGATTGACCAGACGATTGGCAACGCGACAAACGGGATGTGCCCGATCAGCTGGACCAGCCACCTGAAGTTGAACGTTGGCGGCCGGTGCACGAAAAGCGGAATCACCACCACCGACATCACGATCCAGATGAAGGGTCCGTAAAGCGCTGCGATCTTGATCACTCCGTTTGGAGTATCGAGCTGGCCACGAACCCAGGATGAGCGCATGACGAGAAACAGGAACACCGCCGACCAGCCAAAGGCGACGCCGAAATGCATCAGAAGGCCGATCAGGGCTGTTGTCGTGCCACCGTCGAGCGCTCCCTTGCCGAGCAATACCGAAGCGACACCCTGCCAGAGGCGCGTCACCGTTGAGTGGTAAAACACGACGACGAGCACGCTCGAGAAGAGTGCGTCGATAACGCCGGTCAGGAGGCCGGCGCGCACAAGTCGAGACATCGTATCGCGATTCATTGCGCATACAATACGGCGTCAGACTGGATTGCGCACTCCCGTCGGCGATGGTCGCTCGTCACGCGATCTGCAACGCGACCCTCCCAATGAGGTGCGACTCCTCGACCCGGGCGTGTGCCTTCGCCGCCTCCTCGAGCGGGAACTTGTCAGCGATCAAGACTCTGAGGTGCGACTCGGCCACGGCGCGATTCAGTCGCTCGAAAGCCCCTCGACCGGTTTCGCCGTCATAAGTGATCATTCGGACTTTTGGACGCTTCCGCGGCTCGGGCTCGACGCCGTTCGGATAAGCGACTCGCCCGCCTTCGACCAACTGGTCGATGCATCGCTCGAGCGCATCCCCGCCGGCGAACGCAAGCACGGCGTTCAATCCGTTCGGCGCGAGTGACTTCAGTTGCTCCGAGGCGTCGGCAGCGCGGGAGTCGAACACATCCGCGATGCCAATGTCGTGGAGCGCCTTCACTCCATCGGCGGTGGACGCGGTCGCTATTACGTGGGCGCCGGTCCGCTTCGCAAACTGCACCGCTAGAGAGCCCACGGCTCCGGTTGCACCAAAGACCAGGACTGTCTCGTTGCCGCGAAGCCGAAGGTGCTCCACCCCTTGCAACGCGGTTATTCCCGTGGCCGCGGCTGCTCCAGCCTCAAGCAGTGTGAGCTCCTTCGGAATTCGCTCCACGCTGTCCGCGTTCACCACGACGTATTCAGCGTTGAACCCGCCTTTCTTGTTGTTGTACTGGTAGGCCCAGACCTCTTCGAGTGGCTTGAGGCGTCGCACAGCCTTCCCAACCCTTGCGACGATTCCGGCGCCGTCGGAACCAAGCACGAGCGGAAATTTCTCCTTGCCCTCGGCATACTCTCCTGTCCGCATCTTTGCGTCCCACCCTGCAACGCCGGCCGCGCGCACGGCGATCAGAACCTCTTTCGGACCGAGTTTGGGAATTGGGAGCGTGTGAACTGTAAGGACTTCCGGCGGGCCGAACTTGTCGATCGCCGCCGCTTTCATGGTGGTCGGAATCGGCAACGACGAGTCGGTGGTCGTCGCCCTGCGCCGGGCAGCCTTGGCCGGTGCTTTCCGTTTTTTCGCGCCCGCTCTTGCCGGCGCTCTGCGTGTTTTCGTAGCCATGGGAATCTTCATCTCCGACGCGCCGCGCGCGTCCGTCAAATGACCTTGGGGTTGGCTTTTACGCGCAGATTGCGGGCCTGTGGCGCATCCTCGCCGCGAATGCTGTCCCGCCCTTCCGCGCCCCGTTAACTTCAACAGGTAGACAACCTTATCAACGAAGCAACCATGCCCGATAAATCCCGTATTCCCGTAATCGTCGGCGCCGCCCGCACCCCGATCGGCAAGTTCCTCGGCGCTCTCTCGTCCCTCAGTGCGCCTGAGCTTGGCGGCATCGCCATCCGCGAAGCGCTCAAGCGCTCCAGGGTTCCGGCGGAAGACGTCCAGGAAGTCATCATGGGCCACGTCATTCAGGGAGGCACAGGCCAGGCGCCGGCGAGACAGGCCGCGCTCAAGGCCGGACTTCCTCCAACAGTGTCGGCAGTCACGGTCAACAAGGTCTGCGGCTCCGGGCTCAAAGCCGTCATGCTCGCATCGCAGGCGATCAAGGCCGGCGACGCGCAAGTGATCGTCGCGGGCGGTCAGGAGTCGATGTCCAACGCGCCCTACTACGTCTACGGCATGCGCAGTGGCGTCAAGCTCACCGACCAGAAAATGGTCGATGGCATGATCAAGGACGGGCTCTGGTGCGCGTCGTGTGACGTGCACATGGGCCGACACGCCGAGTACACGGCGAATAAGGCAAAGGTATCCAGAGAGGATCAGGATGAGTTTGCGGCAACGTCGCACCGCAAAGCCGTGGGTGCGATCGAAGCAGGGAAGTTCAAGAGCGAGATCGCGCGCGTGGAGATTCCCGGCAAGAAGGGCCCGACCGTCGTCGATACCGATGAAGGTCCGCGCAAGGACACGACCGCTGAGACTCTCGCCAAGCTGCGTCCGGCGTTCCCCGGCAACAACGGCGACAACGAGGAGCTAACTGTTACCGCCGGCAACGCGTCGAGCCTCAACGACGGCGCCGCTGCGCTGGTCGTCGTCTCCGAGGAATACGCGGAAGCCCACAACCTCGAGATCCTTGGCCGCATCACCGGCTACGCGACCGGCGCAACCAAGCCGGAGGATCTGTTCTTCGCACCGATCAAGGCCGTGCGAAACCTGATGAAGAAAACGGGAGCACAGATCAGCGACTACGATCTCATTGAAGCGAACGAAGCGTTCGCATCGCAGGCAATCGCCGACGGTGAGGAGCTTGGCTGGGACTGGAAGCGCGTCAACGTCAATGGGGGCGCGATTGCGTTGGGACACCCGATCGGTGCCAGCGGCGCCCGCGTTCTCACGACGCTCCTCTACGCCATGAAGGAACGGGGCGCGAAGAAAGGACTCGCGACGCTCTGCCTTGGGGGCGGAGACGCGGTTGCGCTCAGCGTCGAGCGCGTGAACTAGCACGGCTTGACCGCCCAACCGAACTCCGCCGCGCCACAACGGGAACCGTCCGGCACTCTGCCGCCGAGAGCAAAGAAGCTCCTCGGCGTTGTGTGGAGGATCGCCGCGTTCTACGCGATTTGTTTCGTCGCCGTCATCGTCCTCCAGACGATCACAGCGGTGGTGCTGGGAACGAAAGCGGCGGATCCAGCCACCGTGCTGTCCCAATGGATCAGCCTCGCGAGTGTCATCGTCGCGACCTGGATCATGCTGCGAGGGGTCGACAAGCTGCCGTGGGGCGAGGTCGGCCTCGATCGTGCGGCAGCGTCGCCGCCCCTGGTGGCCCGGGGTCTGGCAATGGGAGGGCTCACCATTGGCCTCGCGAGCGCGTCGCTTCTCGCCACGCACATGCTTCGCATCGATGCAGCTCCACCGGGAAGCTGGTGGGGAGACGCCGGCTACTCGACGATCTTCTTCCTTCCGGCCGCGTTCTTCGAGGAGCTCTTCATTCGCGGCTACGCATTTGCCGTTCTCAGACGCGCAGCCGGGTGGAAGTTCGCGCTGATCACCACGAGCATAGTGTTCGGCTTGCTGCATCTCGCCAATCCGAATCCAGATGCCGAGGCGATTCTGGCGGTGATTGTCGCCGGGTTTTTCCTGGGGGCAATTCTGCTCGTGACCAGGAGCCTGTACGCAGCCGGCGCCGCGCACTTCGCCTGGAATTGGGTGATGGCGAGCGGGTTCCATATTTCGGTGAGCGGCTTGCCATCGCGTGACCCGGACTACCGTGTCGTAGATTCCGGTCCCGACTGGCTCACCGGTGGACCGTGGGGACCAGAGGGCGGGCTCGCCGCTGTGGTGGCAATGTTCGTGGTTCTTTTTTACCTGTACGGGCGCTACCAGCGCCGGATGGAGTGGAACGCATGACCGACCGCATCGCGGTTGTCGGAGCGGGACAGATGGGGAACGGGATTGCGCACGTCTTTGCGCAATCCGGGTTCGACGTCGTGATGATCGACGTCTCCCAGGATGCGCTGGACAAGGGACGCGCGACGGTCGCGAAGAACATCGAGCGGCAGGTGAAGAAGGGCACTATCCCACCCGAAGAACAGGTCAAGATCCTGTCGCGGATCGACCTCAGCATGGATCTCGAAACCGCGCGCGAGGCATCGCTCATCGTCGAAGCGGCGAGTGAGGACAGTGGGCTCAAGTATCGCATCTTCACCGATCTCGATCGAATCGTGAACGCGGACGCCATTCTCGCCACCAACACCAGCTCCATCTCGATCACCGAAATAGGACGACGCACTTCCCGCCCGGACAAAGTCATCGGCATGCACTTCATGAATCCGGTGCCGGTGATGAAGCTGGTCGAGATCATCCGTGGACTGGCGACATCCGACAAGACGATGAAGTACGTCACCGAGATCGCGCAGCGCCTCGGGAAGACACCCGTCGAGGTGAACGATTATCCCGGCTTCGTCTCCAATCGCGTGCTGATGCCGATGATCAACGAGGCGATCTACTGCGTGATGGAAGGAGTCGGCGAGCCCGAAGCCATCGATCAGGTGATGACGCTCGGTATGAACCATCCGATGGGTCCGCTGGCGCTTGCCGACTTGATCGGACTCGACACCTGCCTCGCCATTCTCGAGGTCCTTCGCGATGGACTCGGCGATCCCAAGTATCGTCCGTGTCCGTTGCTCAAGAAGTACGTCGCCGCGGGTTGGCTCGGTAGAAAGAGCGGCCGCGGCTTCTATACCTATAGTAAGTAGGACCGCACGTGTCCTGGGCCCTCCACCCGCTCACCGAAGAACAAACCGAGGTTCAGAAGCTCGCGCACGACTTTGCGCGGGCCGAGATCGCTCCGCATGCGGCGGACTGGGATCAGCGGGCGTACTTCGAGCCGACGCTGGTGAAGAAGATGGGGGAGCTGGGATTCCTCGGAATGATGCTGCCCGAGGAATACGACGGACTCGGGACGGACACCGGCACCTACCT
>Ga0193727_1001262_pt1 | contig 10415 bp, 12 predicted proteins | sample H2c2metaG_FD_143051 | JGI IMG/M metagenome (GOLD analysis project Ga0193727, IMG submission 143051) | Soil microbial communities from a riparian zone of the East river system, Colorado, United States - H2c2 | ecosystem: Environmental > Terrestrial > Soil > Riparian zone | place: USA: East River...
AACCTCCGCTGCCCCCGATCGCACCCTGCTTCGTCTTGATGATGATCACGCCATTGGCGGCCTTGGATCCGTAGATCGCCGATGCCGACGCGCCCTTCAGAACTTCGAGACTCTCGATGTCGTTCGGATTAATGTCGGCAATGCGATTGACGCCATTGTCCTGGTTTGTGGAGTTTGAAGTGTTGCGATTCGCCGCCGTGATTCCGTTGAGGCCTGACTGGATCGTCTCATTGCTCACGATCACGCCGTCGACGACGTAAAGCGGGTCGGCCGAGCCGAACACGGATGTCACGCCACGGAGTCGTATCTGGTTGCCTCCTCCGGGTGCGCCCGAGTTCTGACTCACCGTCGCGCCTGCAATTCGGCCGGCAAGCGCGTTCTCGAGTGACGGAGCAGAGACCCGAGAGAACGCCTCGGAGCTGACTACGGCCACGTCGTTCGCCGTGTTACGCCTTGCCACCGAAGTGGCGGCACCGGTTGTCACCTGGGCCTCGAGCTGCAGCACGTCTCTTTTCAACGCAACATCGGCGCTCGTCCCACCCGCCGGGATCGGAACCTCGCGCCGCTGGTAGCCGATGCGCCTGGCAACCAGTATCACCGGCCCGTCGGGCGCCTGAATCGCAAACGTTCCATCGTCGGCGGCTGTGGTTCCGAACGCGGTGCCTTGAATCTGAATTGCGGCGCCGGGAACCGGCTGTCCATTGGTCTGGTCCGTCACGCGTCCTGTCACGCGCCGCTGTGCGCTCGCGGGCAACGCGATTGTGACCGAAAGAAAGAGCAGGAGCAAGAACAACTTGATTCGCGGCATGGACTCCTCCAGCAGTTCGTGGTTCACGCTTGATCCTGTGCGCGTGGCTCGGACGGGGGCGACACGGATGCTGTCTCTGGCGCCATAATCAACGCCGGACGGAGGCTTGTCAACGGGGAGATTCAGGACCGGGTGTAGCGCACAGAACCGGAAGCAGTCCGAAATTGCGGGCGCGGAGGCTGACTCAGTGGCAACCGCTCTCAAGAACACGGGGTGGCTCCCGTTCCGACAAATCCGCTAGGGTAAGAGATGAACGACGACCACTATTTTGCGCTCACCTACGACATGCTGCACGAGCTGATTTACGGCTATTCGTTTCAGGGTGGCGGCCGGCAGTGGGACGACGACGAATTGCGCTTGCAGTGGCAGCGTCACCGATTGGCGATCCTGGACTTCTACTCGGCCCGTGCTACACTCGGGGCTCAGAACGTCGCGCGCATATGGCGCGGTGATGCAGGTCGAGAGTGGCACAGACCGCCGCATCCACCATGGGCGGAGGGCGCGTTTCCGGCAGACGAGCACTCTGCTTAATGGCTATGGGTATGCTCTCCGCACTTTCCTCTGGAGGTCGGTCGAGGATCTTCGCGCGCTGCTCCAGCGTTGCGGAGCTTCTACTTTGATTTCGGTCGAAAGATCTTGAAGTAGGCGTAATCTTGGTCAGTTGGCCGAATAGAAGTAGCGCTCACCAAAGACTTGATCGGATCGGGTGCTAGTGATTCGCCAGCTTGCTCACTCGGCGGGTCCGGCTCGGGGATTGGCTGGCTAATCCGGAAAACTTCTGCTGCGGCCTCGGGATGTGTCTTGAGGTGCGGTTCTCCTAGTTGGAGACCGATGCAAACCGCGCAGATGGTCACGGCAACGCCGTGAGGACAGAGTCGTAAAGGTGTCATATCTCAATATAGCGCTCTTTTCGTATTTTGTTCGGTCAATTCATTTCGTCCCTAGCCTTTTCCCGAAGATGTTAACGTGTGGCTAGGGCTCCAACCGCCCGAGAACAACAAAGGCCCGACGTAGCATAAGCTATTGTCGGGCTTTCTTTTACCGTTAGTCGGGGCGCCCGGATTTGAACCGGGGACCTCTTGCTCCCAAACCAGGAACAAAGACTTAACCAATCGCGACATCCTTGATAGAAAAACGACAGTTTTTGATAGGAAACAAGCATTTCGGAATTCACTTTCCCCCCGCAAAGTTGGGGGACCTCTCCCGGCCGGCGCCGCTGGGTCTTCTCAACTTACGGGGGTACCACGATGAAGCGATCGCTCCTGGTCCGGGGACTCATATTCGCCGCAACGGCGGGCGTATATGCGTGCTCTGACGCTACCTCGCCAACCCGGGGACTGCTACACGTACCGCCTCGGCCGAGTTTGTATCAGACAGTGCCACCCGATGTGTTCACGTCGGTCGGTCCGAACTATCAAAACTCAGGGACTCTTTACAACTTTCCGTTCGAGACGTGGGTAACCCTTCACGAGGATGAGACCAGTAACGCGGCCTTTACCTCGAAACCACGGGTAGCTGGCGCCAGCCCCTACTATCAGTACCCCGGTCGTACCGTGACCGCCACAGGCGTCTATGACGGCCGCAACGACACCCGCTGCGCGATGAACCTTTCCGTGAACAACGCACTAGTCAACGGGGGAAACTTTGGTACCTGCGGGGGGAACGTCCACGACGATACCGTAAAGATTGTCGGCGCGTCTACAACCGTCTCGCGTGGTGAAAAGCCTAAGCAAAACTCCTACGACTGCGACATATGGGGCATCGCGATCTGCCATACCGTCAGTGGGACTACCTTGCTCAGGCTTAGACCAATCGCTGTTGCGCTCAAGAAGCCAACCGCGTTCCCGCGCACAGTGAACTTCGCCAACACTACGTCCCAAATTGCCTTCACAATTCGCCCGAATCCCGGGACGCTCCTGCTGGGCGCTAACCTCCAAACAATTACTCTGGCAGCCACGTCTTGGCAGTGGTCAGGGGCAGATTCGACTCGCGCGCAACCCACCTGCCCAATTCCTTCGGGCGTCGGACCCGATCGACAGTGCCTCTTTACCCCCAAGGAATCCGGACGCTTGACCGTAAAGGCGTTTGTAGGTGGGTACGAACAGACGAATTCAGTTACGGTCCAATGCCTAACGAGCCCGTTAGACTCGATCCTGAACGACACGACTAACGATTTTCAGGTTCGGTCTGCATTGCTGAAAATGCTTGACTCCTCCCATCCCGAAGTCGCCCCGGGCTTCGGCTACGACTCGGTTAAGGGCAGAGGGCTAATGCATGAAATCGGGGGTAATGTCTGGAAGCTCCCTAATAATGGCGGTTACATGCTCGTTCCAGGCGATAGTTCGAAGAATACTGAATGCATGTCCTATTTTGACTCGGCCGCGCCACCCCCGGTCTCCGGTGCAGTGCTCTCCGGACGAGCCCACACGCACCAAAGTCCGTGGGACGGCCCGGTTTACGGCTGCGAGACGAAAGTATTTAATAACGGCCGTGATTCTATCCAGTTTTCGAAGTTCCCAGGCGACACGGCTAATGGAAAACGGCCGTTCACAAAAAACAGAAAGGACATTGTGAAAGGGGGAAGTGGTCAAGACTGGTTCAGTATGATAATGGACCTGCCGCCGAAGCCGGATTATGTCATCGACGCGGACGGCACAGTAGCAGAGGTTTCCTATTACACGCTGGCTAACTCCGGTCGCATTCACAATTGGGCGCCCAGCACCGCAGCAAAGTGTGCGTGGGTAAGATGAGTTACAACGATATGAGGAGAAACTTCATGCGTATTTTTAGTGGCTCCAGTCGGCTCTCGATCGTGTTTGTGCTTGCGTTCATCGGAAACGCTCAGGCGCAGGGTTACACGTGCAAATCGGGAGACTTTTACAGTGACATGATGATACGCCAGATCAATTCGTCCATCGCAGACCCGGCGTCTCGAAGTGCCTTAGGATTGCCAAACGTGCCATCCTCACAGGTAAACCTCGCAACCGATGCTGGGGCATGTAACCGAGCAGTCTTGGCTTTGGATACCCTTGCTCACTCCCAGCACCCGACTGAGCCGATGCCCTCGCAGGGTACGGGGGCGTTTTACGTCCTTACAATCGGGACATACACTGGAGTGGCGCTCCCCGATTCTGCGCCCGCTGGCAAGAAACCGGGCTACGTCCCGCTCTTTCTCTTCGACCCCATTTGGCACTTCGTGAGTATCATCGGCCTATGATACTATTTGACAGCGGGTTAGCGACAGGGTTTTTGGCTATTATGTGTACAGGCGAGCGTGGGCGACAACAAGAAAACATTTGCCAGTTGTCGACGCTGCAGCAGCGGGCGGCTGGAGCGACATAACCACGCTTCTTAAGTGTTACCAGCAGGCCGACTACGACACCTCTCCTTGATGATGTCGCATTCAAAAAAGACCACGGAACCCGCGAGAGCCGGTTAACTGCAACAGAAACTGACCCACAACAGACCCCCGTTCGCGGGCGAACAAAAGCCCCTGCAACTCAAATCGTTGTAGAGGCTTTAGTTACTCAATCGGGGCGCCCGGATTTGAACCGGGGACCTCCTGCTCCCAAAGCAGGCGCGATACCGGGCTACGCTACGCCCCGAAGTGAGCGCAAGTTACTATAGACGGCCTTGGGCGCGCAACGCGCTCAGCAGAGTGCGAAACGCACGGGCGCGGTGACTTCCCGCCGCCGTATTCTTGATCGACGACTCGGCGAACGTCCCGCCCAGCTCGGGCGCTTCGAAGTACGGATCGTACCCGAAGCCGCCGGTGCCGCGGGGAGTCTCGAGCACGCGCCCTTTGATTTCTCCTCGGCGCATGATTTCACCCGATGCATCCTTGAACGCGGCGACCGAGACATAGACTCCGGTGTCGGTAAAACGAGCCCCCTGTTCAAGTTTCGCCGCGCGCATTCGTGCGGTCAGCTTCGCGTTGTTCGCCGCGTCGAGTGCTGCTCGTTCCAGATCCTCGTTGCCCGACCATCTCTTGCTGAACACACCGGGCTCACCGCCTAGCGCGTCGACGCACATTCCCGAATCGTCGCCAAAAGTGGGAACGCCACCCGACAGATCGAAGAAGTAGCGCGCCTTGGCGAGCGCGTTTTCCTCGAACGTGTCGAACTGCTCGAGATCATCTTCGGCCGCAGACTCAGGGATTCCAGACGTCGCGACATCCACGGCGACGAGCCCGAATTCCGAGAAGATCTCGCGCAGCTCGCGCAACTTTCCTTCGCTGCGAGTTGCGAGGAGAAAAGGGCCGCCACTCACTCCGATAGCGGTTTCGACAGCGCTATCACCTGAGCGGCGTCGAGTGCGCCGATCCCGGAAATCGCGAGCTCGAGAAGCTGGTCGAGTTGCGCGCGGTCGAACGTTCCGTGCTCCCCGGTCCCCTGCACTTCCACGAACTTCCCCTCGCTGCTCATCACCACGTTCATGTCGACCTCGGCCCTCACGTCTTCCTCGTAGTCGAGATCGAGGCGCGGCTCTCCGTCGATCACACCGACGCTCACAGCGGCGACGCGCCGCTTGACCGGCGTTTGGGCGAGCTTCCCCGTCTCCACCATCCAGTTGAACGCATCGACGATCGCGACCGAGGCGCCGGTGATCGCGGCGGTGCGCGTTCCTCCGTCGGCAACGAGGACGTCGCAATCGAGCTTCACAGTGAACTCGCCAAACTTGAAGTCGTCGAGCATGGCCCGGACGCTGCGCCCGATCAGGCGTTGAATTTCCTGCGTGCGCCCGCCCAGCTGTGCTCGCTCGCGAGACGTGCGCGTCCGCGTCGCGCGCGGAAGCATCGCGTACTCGGCGGTGAGCCAACCCTCCCCACTGCCACGCTTCCAGCCAGGAACGCCATCCTCCACCGACGCCGTGCACAACACTCGCGTCGCGCCGAAGATTATGAGGCACGAACCTTCGGCGTAGGGAGCGACCTCGCGCTCGAAGGTGATCGGCCGAAGCTCCGCTACCCCGCGTCCAACGCGTTTTGCTTTAACTGGCTTCACTGAGTTTCCGAATGATGGCTGTGGTTGAGTGTCCGGGAGTGAGCGGCACCACCACCACCCGCCCTCCCCAGCTTTTTACTTCCGGCGCACCGACGATCGTGTCTTCCGAGTAGTCGCCGCCTTTGACGATCACATCGGGCTTGAGACGAGTAACGAGATTGAGCGGCGTGTCCTCAGGGAAAATTACGACCAGATCCACGCACTCGAGCGCGGCCAACACGTAGGCGCGTTCGGCGTCGGTGCGCACGGGACGCGTGGGACCCTTAAGGCGGCGAACGGACTCGTCACTGTTGAGTCCAACCACTAGCGCGTCCGCATTGGAGCGCGCGGCCGTGAGGATGTCGATGTGCCCGGAATGGAGCAGGTCGAACACACCATTCGTGAACGCCACTCGACCCTTTCTCCCAGCTCTCCACCGCTCGGCCTCCGCCCAAGTCGCAATCTTCGCAGCGGGATCTCGAGGCTTCAGAGTCGGCTCATGGCGAGGGGGTGGAAATGAATGACCTGAACCTTCTTCAGCGGAAGCTGGATTATTTCGTCGTAATCACTCGAAATCGTGATGGTCGACGGGCTCCGCTCGACGAGGATCAGCTCCGCGCCTGGGGGAAGCTGGAGCGAATCGGCCAGGGCCGACAAGCGAGTCGTTATCTGTGCGTCCGTCTTGTCCATCGCAAACCTCGCCTCCTGGCCCATGGCATCCTTGAACTGATAGTAGTGGAAATATGCTTCGCCAAAATCCATCGCGAAGTAAATGGCGATGGCCAGGATCAGCAGTGGGAGCAGGCAACCGATCCTACTGGTCCCGGGACGGTTTACCACTGCGACTGGGCGCCTTCAATCATCGTGTTCACGATCCGATCGATTGCCTGCTTCCTGCCAGCGGGCTCGCCGCGCTCCTCATATTGGCCCTCGGCGAGAAGCCCCTTCCGCTGCCAGAGCGCTTTCCCGCTGACCTGATCGATCATCTCGATGTCGACGACCAGCCGAAGGAGCCGCTTCGCTGTCGTCGCCTGCCTGTTGTCGGCGGCGAATCCGATTGGGATGTCCGTCTCGTACTGCTGGATGGTGCCGCGGATGATCGCGCCCGCCTTTGCTTCAGTCGCGTCGCGCAATCCAAGCCGGTCATGGAGCTGGGTGCGGAGAGCTTCAGTGAGCTCGCGTGGCAATTCCGGTGTTGCCGTCTGGTTCTCGAAAGGAACGATCGCGACCGTCCTTATGTGAGAGGGCAGCCCGCCTCCCGTAAAGCCGTATGGGATGCAGGCGGTCAGCGCAACCAGGACAACACTATAAACTCCAAATCGATGCATCGAAAGATCCAAGTTGATCGCGCAGAAAAGTCAGCTCGAGGCGACGCCTCGCTCCGGGCCTTTCATAAATGAGCACTCCATTGACTCCTCGGGTGAGGCTTTCCGTGATCTTCCCGTCCGAGATGTGTTGAAGCTCAACGAGAGTGTCGCCTCGAATGCCCACTCTCCACTGCACCGGATTCCCGACGTCGGCTCGGAGCAAATCACCGTCAACGCGAACGACAGTGTCCGGCAGAGCTGGAATCGCGAGTCGGCCGAGCGCGGCCCACATCATAGGCGATGGCGGAATGTAGCGGCGCGTGAGCTCGGCGTGTGGCGATCGCAACGAGTCACCGATGAGTACAGCCGCGCCTGCCCCGAGCCCTCCACCAAGGAAGAAGTCGAGTCGCGCGCTGTCGGGAGCGGCGGTGCGGACGGAACCATCGCCGCGCGCCGCGATCTCGCCTTCCTGGTAATCCCATTTGAACACGAGATGGCGGTGGCCTGACCGTAAGGAAAGCGACGGCAGCGAGCGATCGGGCGCCAACACACCTTTCAGCGGCGCGGCCGAAGGTACGCAGGAGACTGTCGCGAAGACAACGAGAAATGTCGCGAAGCGTTTCATTTGGGATCGACGCGTGTGATGAGGTCCCCCTGAACGAGCTTGTCCAACACGTCGTGTCCGCGAGTCACTCTGCCGAACACCGTGTAGTGTCCGTCGAGATGTGGCTGCGGCGAGTGAGTAATGAAGTATTGGCTTCCTCCCGTGTCGGGACCCGAAAGCGCCATGCCGACTGCTCCGCGCTCGTAGCGGTGTGGATTCATCTCGTCGCGAATCGCGTAGCCGGGCCCGCCATTCCCATCGTCACGCGGGTCACCATCCTGAGCGACGAAATTTGGAACCACTCGGTGAAAGCGCGTATTACGGTAGTATCCAGATCGCGCCAGAGTAAGAAAATTCCATACTGTGATCGGAGCCTCGGCCCCGAAGAGCTCGAGACGGATCGGTCCTCGTACGGTGTTGATCGTCGCGGTCGGCGTCTTTCCGACGTAAGTCGGCATTACGATTCCGCGCACTATTCCCTCGTACCAGCCAATGGCTCTCGGCGTGGCCGCGACATTTCCCCACTTCGACCAGACGGGAACGGTTTTCCCGGCAGCCCTTTCAAGGGGATCGGCCGGGATCGGCGTTCCAGCGAGCTGAGCGCGCCAGGTGGAATTGAGAGAGGCGCTGTCCTTTTTCCAAAGAGCGCCGACGTACAGTATCGCCGCAAGTCGCGCGTCGTTGGCGGAATCGCGCCCCGCCTGGCTGTAGCTGGCGAGAACCGGAGCGAGATCGACGACCGACGGCCGATCGGCGAGGGCGCCGATGACAGTCGCGCGCACGTAAAAATCGGGATCGCGCAGGCCGTTCACGAGTACGGCGTGCACGCTATCCTCCAGCGTCATCGTGACCGGCGGAGCGAGCGCTGCGTATGCAGCCTCACGGACTCTCGGATCCGGATCGCGCGTCAGTGGAAGGGCGCGTGAAATTGCAAACGCCCGATCGATCGTATCTCCGGCTGCCGAAGCAACCGCCGCCCTGAGACGCCAGTCACTGCTCGATGCCCATTCCTTCAGCTCCGGCGGACGGAGTCCCGCTCGGGCCGCGGAAGCCAGTAGCGACGACCGATATACGATTGATGTGTCGGCTGCCCAGAGTGCCGGAAATTCGGTGGCGTCTTTTGAGAGAACAGTCGCGAAGCTCTGCGCCGCCGCAATTCTCACGTTGGCATCGTGGTCCTTGGTCGCGTAGACGAGGGACGCTTTCGCCACCGGTCCGTAGGTGCCAAGAGACCGGACGGCGTTGATGCGGACATGAGGATCGACATCACCCACGAGACGTGAAAGGACGGCTAACGCTCTTGGTCCGAGCGAATCGCCCGCCGCAGATTTGGCGAGGCCACGCGCAATCTCGGCCCTGGTGCGCTGATTTCCGGTGATGTCGTCCGTGTACGCCGGCGATGTCCAGACGTTGCGCTCGGGAATCTGAAGTCTCGCGCTCAACGCGGGTGATGCCTCGAGGTCGATCAGCGCGCGCACTCCCCCGGGAGCACGGGTGCGCGCGATAGCATAGGATGCAGCCCACACCACCGCTAGGTGACCGCCGCTCAGATATCGACTGACTTCAGCAAGAGGTATGGGGCGGAGCTTCGAGGCCGCGAGCAGCAGCTGGATAGACGTGTCTGAATCGTGATCGCCTGCGAGCGCCGTGATGATCGTCGCCCGCGCGTGAGCACCAATTTCACCCAACGCCCACGCTGCCTCGCGAGCGACCCCGTGATTGAGCGCGAGCGCGGCACCGAGCTGAGTCGTCGCCGCGGTGTCGCGCAACAGGCCCAGGGCATACGCGGCATTGGCGGCGACGGTCAGGTCAGAATCCTTGAGAAGCGCGCGCAGGCGCGCCGCGCCAACCATTCCTGGTTCCGCGCCGATCTGTCCGATTGCGAGAGTTGCTGCCGCGCGCATGGGCCGCCACTTGCTCGCGAGCGCGCGATCGATCAGCGTCGTATCGAGTTGGCGCGCGTCGGCCATCGCGAGAAGCCGGGCGTAAAGAGTTACCTCCGTCGCGCCAACTCCCTGCGGCAATTCCTGCGCGTGCGCGCCGGCGGCAATACCCGCTACGAGCGCGATGCTGATGAACTGCTTACGAAGCCGCATCCTTGAGTACCTTGCGAAGTGGTTCAGGCAACGTTGTGAGTTTGGAGTCGCGAGTGAGTGAGGCCAGCTTGGTCGAGGCTGTCACAAACCGCTCTCCCGTTTCGGCGTTGCTGATCACGTAGTCGAATGTGATCGTGCGCGACCGTACATCGCTGATGGTCGTCGTCACACGAATGAGATTGTCGTAACGCGCGCCGGAGTGGAAACGAAGGGTTGCCTCGACGACGGCCAGCGTCACGTTTTGCCTCTCCAGCTCGGCGTACGGCGTGCCGAGCGCGCGTATCAGCTCTGTGCGCCCAATCTCGCACCAGATCAGATAGTTGGAATGATACACCACCTGCATCTGGTCGGTCTCGGCGTACCGGACCCGGAACTCGACGGTGTGAGCCGTCATGGAACTAGTATGCGGTGTCATGAAGGGGAGAGCAGCGAAAATGTTCGCCTCACGGTGCTTTGTAAAGCCTGCCGCGGAGAGCTAACTTGAGCCGTGCTCAACGCCCCCTGCTTCATCGTGTCGGACGCGCACCTGGGCGTCGCCAGCCCCCAGATCGAGCGATCGTTCGTGTCATTTCTGCGCGGATTGGAGGGAGAGGCGAGGTCGCTGATCATCAACGGCGA
>Ga0193727_1001263_pt1 | contig 10414 bp, 8 predicted proteins | sample H2c2metaG_FD_143051 | JGI IMG/M metagenome (GOLD analysis project Ga0193727, IMG submission 143051) | Soil microbial communities from a riparian zone of the East river system, Colorado, United States - H2c2 | ecosystem: Environmental > Terrestrial > Soil > Riparian zone | place: USA: East River...
CCATCACAGACTAAAGTCGCCACCTCGCACACCATCACAGACTAAAGTCTGCGGCACCTCGCACACCATCACAGACTAAAAGTCTGCGCCACCGCGAATTCACAGACTAAAGTCTGAGCGCGAGAGCTTGCGTGCCAGCGCCACTCCTATGCCGATGATTCGCTCGGAAGGTTCAAGGGGCCGGAAGCCAATCGGCGTTTCGAGATAGCCGGGCGTGGAGAGAACTCCCAGTCTCACATGCCCTTCTTCTTCGATCATCACGATGTCGCCGTCGGCGGCCTCGGAGCTTGCGTTACACAAGACGATGTCGCCCTCAAGCAAGCCCTTCTGCTGCCACGAGCTGTTCACCATCACGCACTCGTAGTCCGCCTCCGGAACGTCAAGCACTTTCACCAGCACGTCGTTGTGGGAAGCATAAACCTGCAAGCGACGTTTCTCATTCGGCTGTGGGTTTTCTTCTTGTTCCATGTCCCTTGGATCCTCGCCGAAGCGCCGAGTCAAAGCTGGGAGATTGCGCTGCCGCAGACCTATCAATTCAAGCTGCTGCCAGCGTCTGTGTCAAACTGTCGTGGAGTGCGAACCGCTAAGAATTAACGCGACAACCGGGTCGTCGTTCACCCGGCGGCTTTTGTGAGCGGGCGCGCGAGCAGTTCCGCGTTCTCGCGGTACAACTGGAGATCGTCCTTGAGGTTCTCACTGGTCGCAAACAACCAGAGAGGATAGAGGTCCAGCAAAATCGCCTGAGCACGATCGAGGAAGGTTCGGCGCGACAGCCGAGGGTCGTTGAATGCGAAGTGTTCGCCGACGACGAAGCTCTCAAGATCCACCCATCGCCGCGCGGTCCTGGGCAGCGGCCACTTCGTAACCCTACCGTCCTCTCCGCCCGCGAGCTCCGAGTAGGAGTTCGGTATGCGCCGCTCGTCCAGATATTTCTGAAACAATCGCAGGTTCTTCTTTATCGCTTCCTGGACGGGGCCCGTCAGCGGCGGGTTATGGCCTCCCGGATAGAAGCCGACCGAGACGCCTTTCGGATAAATGCCGGCGTAGAGCAGGCCTCCACACGACCATTTCTCGCCGCGTCGAGGAAAGCTCACATAAATGACCGGGCGGTATGGCGGACGGTTTTTGTGGAAGCGCATATCGTTGCTGATCCGGCTCAGCGTTCGCCCGACCCGCGGCTCGGTCTCAAGCTCTTCGTTGAGCATTCGCAAGATTGGGCCGAGCTCTGCGACAAAGGCTTTAGTCGTGCTCAGTACGTCCGATTCGTACTCGCTGCGGTGTTCGTCGAACCACGGTTTGTTGTTGTTTGCTGAAAGCCCGGATAGGAAACGGAACAGTTTGGGTGAGAAACCTTCGAAACGAACGGCCTTCATAATCGCCTCTCCTGGATCAGCCCTGAGCTTACGGCTGAGCTTAAAAGGCGGAAAAGACCTCTGTCAACCGCCCATCCCGAAGCCCTGGAGGTGCAAGTCCCGGCCGCTCGCGAGCGTAAAGCCCGCTCTGTTTTTGTTCAGTCCCGCCACTAGAGAGGTGATTCATTGTGTTTGTATCGCCAGCCGCGAGTCGCAAGCTCGTTGAACCTGACGCGGGCTCGCCTGTAGAATGCGGCTATGCGTCAGCCGTCGTACGTCGCGCTGCTTGAGTCGGGTGAGCTCGAACAACGTGTCGAGAGCTTGATGCAGATGCTCGGTGTTTGTCGCATTTGTCCGCGCGACTGTGACGTCGATCGACTTAGTAACGAAGTGGCGGCCTGTTACTCGGGGCTTCTGCCGATTGTTTCAGCTTACACCGCGCATTTCGGCGAAGAGCCGGCGCTGGTGGGCACACGCGGCGCGGGGAATGTCTTTCTAGGCCTGTGCAATCTTCGCTGCGTCTATTGCCAGAACCACCAGATTAGTCAAACTTTCAAGGAGCAGCGAAATAATGAGGTCTCGTTTGAAAGGCTTGCGGAGATGTTCCTCGAGCTTCAAGAACAAGGCTGTCACAACATCAACTGGGTTTCGCCGACTCACTTCGCCCCGCAGCTAGCGAACTCGCTGCTTATTGCAGCCAGGCGCGGGCTGCTCTTACCGATCGTCTACAACACCAACGCGTACGATTCGGTTGAGGTATTGAAGCTGCTGGACGGGATCGTCGACGTCTATCTGCCCGATCTCAAGTACAGCGATGATCAAGCCGGCCGCGAGTACTCGAAGGTGACCGAGTATGTGCGTCATTCGCGAGCTGCGATAAAGGAGATGTATCGGCAGATGGGTGACGCGCTCGAGTATGACGATAACGGGTTGTTGAGTCGAGGGTTGATCGTCCGGTTGCTCGTGCTGCCGAACGAGATGGCGGGCATCCAGGAATCGCTTCGCTGGATCCGCGACGAGCTTTCGCCAAAGGTTGCAATCAGCTTGATGGCGCAGTACTTCCCGACGAACAAAGTCGGGCTGGAACGATACCCTTTGATCTCGCGCAAAATTCGCTGGGGCGAATGGCTGACGGCGATCGAGCAGATGGAATCGCTGGGGATGGCAGAAGGCTGGATGCAGGACTTCGACTCGGCCGCTGAATATTACCGTCCCGACTTCGGCGACGCGAAGGTGCCGTTTAAGGACATCGAAGATTTTGTCAGTCCATAGCGACCGCGGATCGAATCTTAATCTCGAATATTACTTGGGCCTGGGTTGCACCGGGCCGCCCGCCTGGAGCCAGGCATTCCAGCCGCCTTTCAAGACCCGAACTCGTTTGAACCCATTGCCCAGAAGCGCCCGCGCAGCGAGAGTCGCCGCCTCGTCGGCGGGGCAGGCGCAGTAGGTAATGACCTCATTCTCGCGAGGAATCTCTCTGAGTCGGGTAGCGACTTTGCGGACCCTCGTATGCAGCGAACCCTTGATGGTCTTATCGCTTTGTTCGTACGAAGCCTGGGAGCGTAAATCTACGATAGCGACAGGCTCGTTCTTAGCGAGCTTTGCCTTCAACTCCTCAGGTGTAATGAATTCGACTTGGACGAGTTGCTCCTGTTTGCTCTGGGGCTTTTCACCCGGCACCTCGACCTTCTGATAGGCGAACGCTGTCGTTACGCAGGCGACCAGGGTCGCCGCGAGAACACCAATCCGCTTCTTCAATATCATAGGCTTACCTCACGAAGTATTTGAAACTATGAGCCATTCTGCCGGAGGCCGGTTCAAAGCTTCGGCCTACGGTACCTCCATTTGACAAATCACCACCTCAATCGGGAATCCCGAATTTGAATCACTTGGTGATTGGCACTATCTCATCGCGGATATCCCGGAGTGGCTTGGGATGGTGACGGCCTTATAGTTCCGAGGATCATACCAACCGTAAATACCGCCGGTGAAGTGAAGGAATCCCGATTGACCGATAAGCGTCTGCTGGATCAAATCGCCGTAGATGTTGGGGAACGGCTTTATTCCTTTGTAGGCTTTAACCGCACCCTCGAACGCCAATACTCTAATGTTAGCGCCGACGACTTCTCTAAGCAGGTGGGTCTGTGTAGCTTTGGGATCATGCCATCCCTGCGGCCCCTCCCCGTGGATTATTGCCAGCATTACATCGCTTTGTTCAAAGCGAACAGTTTGACCCGCCGCCGGATTAGGTGCAGATTCTGCGCCGGTTGTACGAGCCAACACCTTAGATCTGGGAAGCAGCACGTCCTTCAATGGCTCACGAGCTATCCAGCTTGGGAATTCCTGATTAAGCTCAGAGAGCTTGCCTTCCGCCGGCCGCAAAACGACGGCGAGATCTTGTGACAGGTCGCCATTGAAATCGCCAACTAGGAAATTGGGGTTTCGCCTTGCGTCGATCATCACCGCGTCCTTGAAGATGCGTTTGACGGCGTGTTGAACTTCTTCGAACTTCGGCGGTGCAAGCTCCGGCATTTCCGTCCGCTGCGGTGGAAGGCTGATCGCTTCGTTTTCTTGCGGTATTGAAGGCCGCTCTACTACTGGCACTGGTTCCGCGGGCGGCTTGGCGCACCCACACAGTCCAACAGAACCCATAACAACAGCTAACGACAATGATGCTAGGAATCCTTTTCTCGCCAACATTGCTGCCCCTCAACTTGAAAGCAGAGACCCGTCAGGCAGTTGCCTGACGAGCCTCTGAAACCGAAAGTAGCTCTGCAGATACAGCGCTACAGTGACAGCACGAACGCGATGAGCTGGTTCTTCTGCGTATTGTTCAACCCGTTGTTGAAGTTGTTCCTCGCGGTCGCCCCCTGACCACCGTGAACTTGAATACTGTCGAAGATCGTCATCGTATTGCCCTGCATCATGAAGCGGCCTTTCGTGCGCACCCCCCACAGCGCTATCGTGGTTGTCGCGAACCTGTCGTTGACTCCGGGTTCCGCACCTATTCCTGCGCTGGTACCAATATTGTGCAGCGCAAAGTCGCTGAACGGACGGATAATCTTGTTACCAAGCTCCACGGGCACCGTGAAGGCTCCGCCGTTGATGTTCGTCCCTGCCGGAGAGGTTGTGAACTGAGGAGTGTGGCACACGGCGCAGCCAATCTGATTGAAAAGGCTCTCACCGGTGTTGACGTCGCCATTAATGGGCCCGCGTCCTGGAACCCTCAAAGACCTCATGAAATTGGTGAAGGCCTGGACATCCGCTCCATTCGGGAATCCGGGAACGGCCGGGTCCTCGGGGTCTGGTACGCCATCAAAGGGCGCCGCGGATTGGCCCAGAATGTTGTTCTCGTTGGGCAGTCGCGCACTGGTTATGCCCATCTCGTTCAAGTAGGCATCCGCGGAGAACGACACCAGGCTGGCGTGTTGAGATTTGTGACCAAAGCGGCCAATGCGTGTCTGTCCGGGCGCCTCTAGAACAGCCACGGTCCGGAGCTGCCCTCGCTGGGCCGCGGGCTGGTTCGCTACGTTAGTCTGCAATGTGCCATTGGCGATCGCCTCGACAAAGCCATCGCCAAGCACGGTTCGAGTCGAGCGGAATTCGTGGAGAGGTATCCCTGTGTTGAGGTGTTCCTGTGCAGCCGGCGCAATTCCTCGGTCCTGGATCAGGGTTTGACCACCCGGTGGGGCAACAAAGTTACCGCCACCATCCACACTCCCGGCCCTGAGCTCGTTTATCTGACTGATGTGGCCCGTGACCGGCGCCTGATGACAATTGGAGCAAGCGATATCGTTGTAGATTGGGCCAAGACCTTCATCTACATCCTCCCGTTCTTCGAATATCGCCTTGTTGTCCCGGAAGGAGCGCCCGGCCACGGCCGGATTGTCGCACTCATCGACGGGATTGCCGAGGGGCCCTAAATTATTGAACAGATCTTCGTCGCCTAGGCGAGCATCCATCTGGGTTGCGAGAGCTGGTGCTACAGCTTGACCTTCGACGGACCTCGTAAAGGCGAAAGGCAAAACGAGCGCCGCCGCGAACAACAGTAAAGCGGAAATCTTCAGAACTTTCATCTGTTAGGTTCCTCCTTTAGACGCTTGGAACACAGTTCATCCAAGACGGGTTGGTGATCTGTTTCGTGACTCCGTGCGCACTTGCAACACGGGTAGCGAATCCAGATGGTTTGATCCGTCCGGCCTTCTTGTGGGACGGACGAATCCTCACCCACGAGAACCTGCTAAAAAACTGTGAGCAAAAGAGGCGGATTACCTCCAAGTGTGGCATTCCTTTCGGGTGCCGTTCTGAAGGAGTCACCTTGGAAGTGGCGACACTCTAAAACAGTTGGTGATCAATGTCAAGAAAATTAATGTGGTGGGACTTACTTCTGTTGAAAACCCCGCCGCCCGCTGGTGCCCCCGGCAAGGCGTGCTCAGCGACCAAGTTCTGGGCGCTCCTTGCCGTGTCCGTCGTTGCCGCGCGTAGACTCCTCGGGTCAGTCCTTGTGTACGTCATTAACCCAAAACAGCACCGAAAGCTAACCTGGGTAGTAAAAAGTAAACCGAGCCGGGGAGCGCACGGTAAAGCTTTCTTTATCCGCCACCCCATTAGGTCAGCGGTTTTGAAGTCGATTCTCGCTCAATACATTGCATTTCCGTACTGCAACGGCCATTGAAAGAAAATGCACACAGAGTCAGCAAGTCATGGTACAATCCAAGACATGAAATGCCCAAAGTGCTTCAACCCCCTCCGACGGGTAGCCTCCACCGAGGACTCGGTGTGGTTTACTTGCCCGTTGGGCCATAGATTCCATTCAGAGACAGGTAGCGGCATCAGCGATTCAGAAGGTCACCGCTACGCTGTCTCGGAGTGATTATTTCGGCTACTCCCGGGTTTCAGCCCTCGGGAGTAGCCGAAAGGTATTCCCCCGTCCAGCTAGAAGTTTCTTCCCCGTCTTTCACAGCGAACCATCTAAATGCCTAACCGATTCAGGCAGGGACGACTCTGTCGAGTACCGGAGCTCCGCGAGAATGAGCTTGAATTCACTTTTCCTTCTTGTTAGTCTTGCGCCAGATTAATTAATCGATAGAATCTTGTTAGGGCGGCGAGAGGGGATAAATAGATTCGCCGCAATGGATTCAGATTAAGAATCTGGAAGTAGGAAGAGGATTTTCGAGTGTAGGCGATCGCCGCTCTTTGGTACGCCTGACGTGTACCTCAGTGGAGGGGAAGTGTCGCAGGACTTCGCGTCCTGCGCCCCCAGTTTGGCCCGGTTGGAGGATAAGCGGAATGGAAAGACGAGCGTCCCAAGAAAGTCTCGTTGAGTTGATAGACAGCGGGCAGTTCCTGGTTGCAGAAGAAATATTCTCAGAGAGAAGAACGGACGAGCCGATGGAGATGGTCATTCGTTCGGAAGTCGCAATGTACTTCGACAGGCTCGACGATGCGGCGGCTCTGCTCGAAGAGGTCGCGCCGCGCGTTGCGGACATCACCGTAGCCGCGCGGCTTTCGCGGGCAAAGGGCCGGCTGGCCTTATGGCGCGGAGACGATCAGCAGGCAGCCACCCAGCTACAGACTGCTTATCATTTTTATGTTTTCCTCAACGATTCGTTTGGAACAAGCAAGTCACTCTTGAATCTCGCACGCCTGGCGTTGCAGCGCGGACAACTCGACGCCGCCGCTGAAAAGTTGGCGGCAGCTCAGAGCGGAATCACGGGCCGCACCAGCAAGCGAACCGAATATCTAAGAGGGTTGCTCGCAAGCGAGCAAGCAAACCTCTCAACGGATCGAGGTGAGATCGAGCAAGCCACGGAGTTCTACTCGGAGGCGATGCGATTGCTCAAGGCTACTGAGCGCGGGCGCTACTATGGCCGCGCGCTCGTTGGAATGGCCGATCTGAAATGCGCGGCGGGTGATTTTCAGGAGTCGCTCGAAATCTACAAGGAAGCCAACACCGTCTTCGAGCGCTATGACCTGAAGAATGAGGTAGCGCGCAGCCAGCTAAAACTTGCGCAGGCATTGATCCGGTTGAAGCGCTTCGAGCGCGCGGAGAAGCTTGCGGAGGAAAGCCGCGACCTGCGGCGGGGCACTCCAGCCGCCGAAAGCGCGGCGCTTTCGGTGCTGGTAATTACCGCGCTTCAACAGAACGAACTCGTGGAAGCCGCCAGTCGCGCGACCTCAGCGATCGATCTAGCCGATCAATGCGGCTCCTCAGCCGAGTGCTTGCTCGCCCGTGTTCGCGCACGAATCGCGCTCGGGCAGGTGCGTCTGGCCGAACGCGAATTCAAACAGGCGGCAGAGGTGTTGAATGAGGCTGGCGAACTCGCGCGCAGCTCGAATGATTCGTCGGCAAGTCAGCGCCTGCAGCTCGAGTCCATCATCTATCTTGCAGAGGCGTTTCACAGCGTGGACACTCGAGCGGGCCGCGTCGAACTGGGCCGCGGGAGCGAGCTTCTCAACCATCTCGAGGACACCTGGCTTGGGGAGGAGTTCAACCGTGTGTCGGCGAAATACGAAGAACAGATAGTGTTCACCGAAGACAATCGCCTGGTGTTTGATGGAAATCAGCTCCCGCGCTGGCAGGAGGCAAAGAAGACACTCGAGGGTTTCCTGCTGCGAAACGCGCTCAGGCAAACCAACAACAGCCTGACCCGAGCCGCACGCAAGCTCGGCGTTTCAAAGGTTCACGTACACAATCTGAAAAAGAAGCACGGTCTTTGAGTTTCAACATTGGAGAGCGCGCCAATCCGCCGTGGCCTCGAATGCAGGCTTAGCGCAGCAATCAAGAACCAAGTGCAATTATGGCCTTGCGCAGCCGGGCGTGATTCTGCAGCTTCTTCAGATACTCCGATTCTTTCGAGTTGATCTTTGCGCGAATGATCGCCCGTATCGCCTTTTTCTCACTATCCTTCCAGCGCCCGAGATCCGGGACCAGCATCAGCACGAGGGCGAGGTCCTCGTAAATTCGCCGCGCAACAATGCTCCTGGTCTGAATGCTCAGGCCAAGCGCGCGCGCTACTTGCTGACTTGAAGCCGCGCGAATCCTTGCAGCGCTGCCGTCGAACTCGCGGGCCATCCGGCGGGCCACCGCGAGTCCAAGGTTTCGAATGTGAAACCCGTCCCAATCGCCACGGCCGGAACCTGGCGCTTCATAGACCGCTGTGCCGGCGGACAATCGCCGAAGCATCCGCGCGGAGGTTCGATACTCGCGATTGGCCGCAAGCTTTCGCTCTTCTGCCTGCGCAAGCCTCTCAAGCTCCGGGCGCGTTGGCCGGAACCCAAGCTTTTGATAAAACCAGAAGGCTCCGGATTCGATCGCTTCGTCGTTGTTGAACCCGAGTTGATACGGGTCGATCGAAAAACAAGTTGCACCGGTCACGCGATTCAGCATGCGGAGCACCTTTGCATACACCCACGCCGTCTCGCCGTCGCGGAACGTGTAAAACGTGTTGAAGCCCAGCTCCATTCGCTCGAACAGGCTTATGCCTTCGATGTAGTTGATAGGCACGCCGTTCTTAAGCGTAAATCCTGCGTGATAACCGCGAAGCGGCAAGCGCCGCTCGGGGGGCAAGCCCCACAGAAAGACTTCTACGCCTCGCCCGGCGTCCCCGCGCACGACGGTCGATGGATCGCCGTACGCGATGCCGTACAGCTCTCGATACCGCACGCACGTCGTGTCGCGGCACCTATCGAGAATCGATTTTCCCTGAGTGAGAGAAAGCTTCTCGAGCGGCAGCGGCGAGTTGAGCTCCTTCGCAAGCAGGACCTCGCCGCGGCGAATGAGCGGCTCGCGATGGTAGAAGACTCTGCGCGGTGCGCGGATATTTTTCGTGCGCGAGGTTCGTGAATCGCCCATCTCCCATCTAATCCACAGCTCGAGCGAATCGTACAGCGTGGACTTTTCTTTTTCGGAGAGCGGCGACTTCTCCAGACATTCAATCAACCACGCCAGGTCGCTTGTTCTTCGGTTCTTTGCGGCGCGAATCCAGGTGAGGTACGGAATGTTTACTTCCGCAAGCGAGTCTTCGTCGAGAAGCGGAACCAGTCGCGGCAAATGTGTGCCGAGCCTTTCTTTCTTCTCGAGCCGCTCCCAATCAATCTCGACGCTTATGCGATGGCGCTCGGCGAGCCAGCGCGCGATCCCGTAGCTGTACATGCCGTGAAGCGTCGTAGCAGCGATTCCAGAATTCTCGATGTAGTCGAACGGTGTCATGTCCTCGCCCTTAGACCGAAGCCGCTCGACGCGTTCATCAAATGACGCGAGCAAGTTGTCAGCCAGCCGGAGAATCGCCCGGCTCTGCGGATATGCTCGAATGAAAAGCAGCGCTTCGTGAAATCGAATGAGCGAATCTGAGTCTGGAAAGCGGCGTCGTGCTGCAGAAGCCAGAAGCTTTTCTAGGCGGACGGCATTGTCAGCGCCAAAGCGGCGTTTTGATTCTTCAAGCTCCGTTAGAAGGCGTTCGAGCGAATCGGAAGGCATCTGTTTCTGGTCTCTGGTTTCGTGTTTCTGGTGGCGGTGCGAAAAGGCCCTCGGGGTCACGAACCAGAAACCCGAAACCAGAAACTAAGAACTAATCAAAGCAGGTATCGCCGCCGAACCATATCGAGCGCGGCCGTCGAAGCTCGCCAGCGAATCAGATGACGATCGCCAAGCAAGGTAAACCGCCGGTTCGTATTCGTCACGTCGTCGGCCAGCCCAATGTAAACCGTGCCGACGGGAACCGCGTCTGTTCCTCCGCCGGGGCCCGCAACTCCGGTCACGCTCACGCCGATCGTAGCTCCGGTGCGTTCCTTGATGCCTCGCGCCATCGCTTCGGCGACCGCGCCGCTGACAGCGCCGTGCCGCTCGATCAACTCGGCCGGCACTCCCAGCAAGGCCGTCTTCGCTTCGTTGGTGTAGCTGACGATGCTTCCCAGGAAGTACTCGCTCGATCCGGCAACGCTGGTGATGCGCTCGGCGATCAATCCGCCGGTGCAGCTTTCGGCAGTCGCGATCGTGTACTGAGTAAGCCGCAGCCGGTTGCCAATAACTTCTTCAAGCGACTCGCCTCGCGTCGAGTAGC
>Ga0193727_1001264_pt1 | contig 10413 bp, 5 predicted proteins | sample H2c2metaG_FD_143051 | JGI IMG/M metagenome (GOLD analysis project Ga0193727, IMG submission 143051) | Soil microbial communities from a riparian zone of the East river system, Colorado, United States - H2c2 | ecosystem: Environmental > Terrestrial > Soil > Riparian zone | place: USA: East River...
GTCGTGCCGCCACTCGCCGACCCGGCATGACAGGCCAAGCGGCTGGAACACCTCGCGTCGTAGCAGCTCTTCGTACGAAGCGCCGCCGGCCGCTGCGGCAACCTCGCCTGCGACCACGTACATCAGGTTGTCGTAGGCGTAGCCTGAGCGGAAGCTGATCTGCGGCTTGAGCCAGGCAAGGCCGGCAATGATGTCGTTGCGCGTGAAGCGGTTCGGCTCCGGCCACAGCATCAGGTCACCCGCGCCTTCGCGCAGCCCGCTGTCGTGCACGAGCAGGTCGCGTACCAACATGTTCTGCGTTACCCACGGATCGTACATGCGGAACGCCGGCAGGTATTTCGTTACCGGATCGTCCCAGCGGATCCTCCCGGCAGCGACCAGGCGAGCCAGCAATGCGGTCGTCATCGCCTTGCTGTTCGAAGCGATCTTGAACAGCGTGTCCGGCGTGACTGCCCTGCCGGAACCGGCAACGAGCTCGCCGACCGTGCGCACATAGATGACTTTGCCGTTCTCGATCACGCCGACGGCAAGGCCCGGTAGCTGATAGCGCGTGATGACCGCGTCGACGGCTTCGTCATACGGTGACGCGGCCCGAATAGCCGACGCACAACAGGCAACGGCAAGAAAGCCGATGCACCGTGCCGACCAGCCCGCGCGTGTCATTGTCGTCACCGCCTCACGCCGGGATGCAGGAAATACGATGGCTTGCTCTTCATGGAATCACGCTCATTGAATCACGTTGATCAAATCACGCGCCGGTCGTGCTCCAGGCCGCCGTCTGGTTTGAATTCCTCAAAACCCAGTTTGAATTCCGAAAAAACCTTCGCGCTGAGCGTAGCTTGCGCCAGCAAGCGAAGTCGAAGCGCCCCTTCCAACGCCGTTCGACCTGCGGCGTTCATGCGCTTAGGCCGAACGGAATTTCAAACCTCCATCTTCTGCGAGCGCGACTTCCCCCGCAGTCAATTCATCGATCGTCTGCCGCTGCCGCACGACGGCATAACGGCCGTGGTCGAGCAGCACTTCGGCCGCCAGTGGCCGTGAATTGAAGGTCGATGCCATCGATGCACCGTAGGCTCCGGTGTTGCGGATCATCAGCAGATCGCCGGCCTCGCAGCGCGGCAACCGGCGATCGCGCGCAAAGGTGTCGGCGCTCTCGCAGACCGGTCCGACGATATCGTACGTCGTCGGCGGGCCGCCGCCCGCCGACACGCGTTCGATGTCGTGCCAGGCATCGTAAAGGCTCGGTCGTTGCAGGTCGTTCATGGCCGCATCGAGTATGAGGAAATCGCGCTGCTCGCCGTGCTTGACCCGGATGACGCGCGTGAGCAATGCGCCGGCGTCGGCCACCAGGAACCGCCCCGGCTCCAGAATGATGCGTCCTTTGAATTCGCACAGGGCGCGCCGCATCGTTGCGACATAGGCATCCACCGCCATCGGCCGATCGCTGCCCTCGCGGTAGCAGACACCCAGGCCGCCGCCGACATCAATGCTCTCGATCGCATGACCGCGGGCGGCCAGTTCGCGGCGGAAGCCGGCCACCTGCTCGAACGCCAACTGGAATGGCCGCAGTGCCAGGATCTGCGAGCCGATGTGCACGTGCAGCCCATCCATCGATACGTTAGGCAATGCAACGCTGTCGGCAAACCAGGTGCGTGCTTCGGCAATGCTCACGCCAAACTTGTTTTCGGCCTTGCCGGTGGAGATTTTCGCGTGCGTGCCGGCATCGACGTCAGGATTGATGCGCACCGCCGCGCGCGCGACTGCGCCGCGTCGCTGCGCGAGGCGCTGCAGGCTTTCCAGCTCGTCGCGAGACTCGACGTTGAAACGCAGGATCCCGGCAGCAAGCGCTTCGTCGATTTCCGCCAGAGTCTTGCCGACACCGGAAAATACGATGCGCCCGGCCGGGATACCCGCGCGCAGCGCGCGGCGCAACTCGCCCGCCGAGACGATGTCGGCGCCAAGGCCGTGCTGCGCCATCAGTTGCAGCACGGCGATGTTCGGATTGGCTTTTACGGCGAAACAGACCAGGGCATCGAGGTCGGCGAGCGCCGTCTTCAGCGCCACGATACGCTCGCGTATCAGACTGGCGGAATAGACGTGTAACGGAGTCGACTCACGTTGCGCCAGCGCGACGAGGTCGACTCCATCCATGTCGGAAGGTTGCGACAAATACTGACCCGGACTGTCGTTAGCGATTGCGTTGCGCACGGTACATTCCTGAAGCAATCATGGGCGTCATCCCCGAGCAAGCGCGACTGCGAAGGCAGGATGCCGAAGCGAACAGCGAAGCTGGCCCGACGGACGCGCCGCAGGAGCGGTGTGTATCCAGCTTGATTTTCAACCGTCAACTGCAGTTCAAGATGGATCCCCGCTTGCGCGGGGATGAGGGCCAAAAGTATTGGCCGGCGGCATCTCATTTCTGCTGAAGCGCAGCCGGCACCTGGCCGACTGCGCTGCGACAGCGTTTAGAACGTTGCCGTGACAGTCAACTGCGCCGAACGCGGGGCCTGGAAGCGCACCCCCTGCAGGAAGTTCGGGTTGGTCTCGTTGGAGATGTCCGTCTGCAAGTCCTGGTCGACTCCAATCGTCTTGCGCTGGTTGAACAGGTTGTATACGGAGAGCTTCAACTGGAACTTGCCTACGTCGCTGATCGGCATCAGGTAGCTGATGCTGGCGTCGAACGTGAACGTCCACGGCATCGTTCCGTAGGCTCCGCGCGGCGAGACGACGTAAACGCGATCTTCCGAGGTCTCCGATTCGCAGTTCTGCACGCAGATGAAGTTGCTGTGGTAGTTCGTCGCATCGAACGGATTGCCGACGCCGAACGCGCTGATCGGGCCTCCGGACAATACGCTCAGGTTGCCGCCGAACTGCCAGTGATCGCTGAAGGCGTAGGTGCCGCGCGCCTTGATCTGGTGGCGATGGTCATTGGCCAGATAGCCATAGTTCTGCAGGTTGACCCAGGGATCGTCGAAATGCTCGGTCCGGCCGGTGTCGGAAAAATCCGTATCGGAATTGACCGGGCCTTCCGCGTTGCCCTTGTTCCAGGACAGCACGTACGACACGTTCAGCGCCCAGCGGTCGTCCCAGACGCGATCGACCTGAAATTCGAGCGCCTGGTAGCTGCGCCTGGGCTTGACCCAGCCGCGCTGGCCAAGATAGTTGCCGTCCGCGTCATACAACGCCCAGCCCTGTTTCGACGTATCGATGGTGATGTAGCCATCGTTGACGCCGTCGCAGTTGGTGTCGCCCCACACGGTCATCGGCTTGCCGGGATTGCCCATGACGAAGCCGACGCCGCCGTTGTCGCCACCGCATTGCGGCGTTGCAGTGACTCCCATGTCATCGATTGCGTTATGCAGCTTGCGGTAGGTGCCGCTGACGCCCCATGACCAGTTCTCGGCGAACATCTGCTGGAAGCCGAGGATCGCTTCGTCCTGGAATACCGGATCGATGTCCTTGTCGACTTCCGAGCGCAGATCGCCGACGGTGCCGTCGCCCTGCGAATTGTTGACCGCGCCGATCTGCGGTCCGAGGATCGGCACGGCGTAGCTGGAACCGTTGCGCTGCCGGATATCCCAGCCGTTGAACCCGAAGTAGGTGCGCTCGTCGAGGAACGCGCCGCCCTGCTTGATGTTGATCACGTTGGCGACCGGCAGGTAATAGCGCCCGAGATTGCCGAACAGCTTGGTCGTGCCGTCGCCGTGCATGTCCCACGAGAAGCCGAAGCGCGGCGCGAGCATGTTGTCCGTCTTGATGTACGAGCGTCCCTGGGCATCCTTGTTGTTGAACGCGTCGAGGCGCAGGCCGGCGTTGAGCAGGAATGTCGGCGTGATGTTCCAGTTATCTTCGATGTAATACGCCTCCTCGATCGTGCTGAAGTTGCCGAACGTCGATACCTGACGCTGGCGCACATAAGCGGTGTAGCCAGCCGGGACGATGCCGCCATTTTCCAGTGTCGCGCCGGGACTGGTCGGATTGACGTTGTAGCGTACGCCGCCGGGACCCGGGTAGAACTGGTTGTAATACGAGTCATCGTCTTCGTGATCCAGGCCGAAGCGCAGCAGGTGACTGCCGAGTTTCCACTCGAAATCGGCACGTGCCGCCGTACGATCGTCCTCGCGGTCGATCACAGTCAGGTTGCTGGTGCACCCCAGCGCGACGCCGGGCGAGGGCACCGGATTGGTGCGCGCCACGGGATTGCATTCGATATCGCTGAGCGCGCGATTGAAATTCTTGTGGTCGTTCTCTCCGTACAGCAGCTTCATCGACAGGTCGTTGGTCAGGTACGACGTGTAGGTCAGCGATTCGCTGCGGCCGCCGGTGTCGGCGAATACCGTGTCGGTATTCGGACCGCGCTTGCCGCTGGCGAAATCGTAGTCGTAGACCTGGCCCTTGCCGTTGTTCGCATCGGAAAATGCCGTGAGCTCGAGCAGGTTCTTGTCGTTGATGTGCCAGTCGATCTTGCCGCCCCAGAAGCCGCTGTCGATGCTGTTGTCGGTGATGCGCTCGCCGTCGTCGCTGGTATTGCGCGGCTTGTTGTCGCGCCCTTCGTACATCAGGAAGAAGAACAGCTTGTCCTTGATCAGCGCGCCGGACGCGAACAGGTTGAGCTTGGTCAGCGGGTTGCGGTCGTCGGCGTTGGCAATGTTCAGCGTGCCATCGGCGTTGTAGGCGTTGCGGCCCGAGGATTCCCACGAGGCCGGTTCGGTCGTCAGCTCGGCGCCGTAGTGGAAATCGTTGCTGCCCGAACGCGTGACAGCGTTGACCACGCCGCCGGTGCTGCGGCCGAATTCGACCGAATAGCCGCCGGTCTTGACCTGGAACTCCTGGTAGAACGCAAACGGCGCCTCGGAGAATCCGTTGCGATTGTAGAAATCCGTGACGTTGAGGCCGTTGACGTAATACGAGTTCTCGGCTATCGATGAGCCGCCGAACGTGATGCCGCCGAATCCGGCCGTGCCCTTGTTGACGCCCGGAGCGAGCAGCGCCACCGACGTGACGTTCTGGTCCACCGGCAGGCGATGCAGTTCTTCGCGCGTGATGTTGGTTGCGATTTCGGTCGAGGTCACGTCGACCACCGACGCGGCGCCATTCGCGGTGACGACGATGCCTTCCAGTGCCGTGGCCTCACCACCGATATTCGCCGTCGTTGCATTGCCGAGGCTTACGGTGATGTCGATTGCCTCGCCGACGCTCGCGCCGTCCTTGCTCGCTTCGAGTTTGTACTGGCCGATCGGCAGGAATGGAAACCGATAGCCGCCTTTGGCGTCGGCGGTTACGGTTCGCGTCAGTCCGGTCGAAGGACTGACGACCGTCACCGTTGCGCCAGCCACGGTCTTGCCGACCACGGAACCGTCATCGTTGGCCGCGAACACCGGCGCTGCCGCCAGCATCGACAGGCAGACCCCAATCGCCACGCACAACGTCTGTTTGCGCCAACTGCGCTTGCTGCGATTCATCATTTTGTTCCCCTCCTTATGAAGAGCTGGTTATTTGCGAACGTCGGAGTTACTTGCCTGCGCGACCTGCCGGCGCGGGCAACATCTGCCAGGTGAAGTCGTAGTCCCATTGGTTGAAATACAGGTTGCCTTCATCCCATTCGGCTTCGCCGCGCTGCAGGTCGACGGTTTCCGAACGGAAGAATTTCTTGGCCGGCACGAAATCGCGGCTGTAGTCGTCGTTGAATGCGATGCGATACGCATCGAGTCCGCCGAGGTAGAAAGCGGCGATCGCGGGATCAGGGCTGTCGAGCCGGCCGAAGGTCACGTCCATCGGCATCCAGCCGTACGGCGCGATGTACAACCAACCCCAGTCATGCAGGTTGTTGTAGGTACCGTCGGAGAAAATCATGCCGGACTGCCAACGCGTTGGAATCCCGTTGAGTCGCAGCAGGGTCATCAGCAGCAGCGTCTGTTGACCGCAATCGGCATGCCCGGCATGCAGCGCGTAGTCGCTGATGTTGCTGATCGTCGAATATTCCAGCGCGCCGGCCCACGGCACCTGGTCGACGGCCGCGTAGAGCTTCTGCGCGATGCGCCACGGATTTTTTTCGTCGCCGACGATCTGGCGCGAAAACACGCGCATGTCCTGCGTGAACAGGATATGCGGGGGCCGCTCCCCCAGATACGGCTCCAGTGCGGGCGTGATCGTCGTTGCGACCACCCTGTCGGCATCGACGGCGTGGTATTGCGCGTAAATGGTCAATTCGTAGGTGATCGAAAACTTCGTCGGGGTTCCGGCCATCGCGGGTTTTTGCAGAAATACCGTCCGCTGCAATGTGGATTCCGGCGCAACGGTGTGCGCCGGCGGGTCGCTGGCAACCAGGCGCAGCTCCTCCTGCTGGCCGGGCAGCGCTCGCGGATACGGAATCCATGCGCGTACGGATTTGCCGGCGGGAACCGCGTCGGCGTTCACTGTCAGTGATTGGGTCACGCGCACGCGCCGTGGCGCGACGCTGCTGCGATGCTGCGCGAGCGCCGCGTCGCGCACCTCCACATGATGGGCGTTGGCCGATTCCATCGGTCCGTCGACGATCGGCTTGCGCTCCTTGCGCCGATCGCGTGCCTGCGCGCTGAGCCGGTACAGGTTGGACGGCGAGCGCTTGAAATACACAATGCGCCCATCGATCGTTCTGTGTTCGAGCATGCCGCGCGCGATCCAGGCCGAAAATTCCTCATCGCCGAGATCGGGAATCTGCTCGCGCAGCTTGGCTTTGACGTCAGCCTCGGTCAGCGTGAAATCGAGCAGGATGCGGCGCATGCGCTCCCGCTGGAATTCAAGCGCGGTCCTCGTTGCCGGCGCGAGCCGTGCGTCTTCCTTTGCGTTGGCGATGGCCGTTTCGGCGGTGGCGAACTGGCCGGCGTCGACTCGCGCAATGACATTGTCGAGGACATCGCCGGCCCCGGCATCGGCCCCGGCGGCGCCTGCGGAAAACAACAAAATCAGAAGCATCAGCAACAGCGCGCATACCGGCTGCGCAGAACGTCTTTCTGTGCGTCGTTTCGCTGGCGTCGCTCTTATCACGTTGCAGTCGTTCCCCGATTCGACGTGTCCCCAGAGTGCTGTCTACCATGGTTGCAACTTGTCGTCAATAATTTATGCTGGTATGGTGGCTAAACGGAATCATTAATTCCTTGCGACAGTTCGAATCTGGGATGAGCCCGACTGGACCGGGCTTTTGGCGGGGGCTAACAGGCATCGGCTGATACTCTGCACTTCGCATGGCGCAATGCGCGGGGATGCCGTCTCACAAGGCAGGATCGTGGATTCCACACGTATACATTTTTGTGCTGCAGCGGCTCTGGTACTGGCATTCGGCGCCGGTTTGGCCTGCGCCAAGGACCCCATTGCCCTGCCGGTCCCGGAACACGGCGTAATCGGTGTCGAGGCGGCGCAACTGACCCCTGAATTCTGGATCGCACGCCTTCCACAACCCGACCAGGTCGTCCTCGATCCGGCAACGATCGGCGCGCGCAACGACAAGCTGCTTCAGGTCGACGGCTCGATGCATGATTTACGTACCCTGCCCGCCGCGCTGTCGCGCGAGCAGGTCAGCACGTGGATCAAGGCGATGTCCGAGCGGCCGACGCGGTCGCTGTTCGACGCTGACGGCAAGCCACTGACGCCCGAACGTATCGACGCATTGCTCGCCAATGTCGCCTTGTCGGAAATTCCCGAGAGCCAGGCGACGCGCTATGGCTTGGTGGTGCGTCGCGCCGACCTGCGCACTTTCCCGTCGGCACTGCGCGCCTACAGCCGGCCGGACGATCGCGACATCGACCGTTTCCAGGAAAGCGCGATGTTCCCGGGCACGCCGGTCGTGATCGCGCACCACAGTGGCGACGGCAACTGGTGGTTCGTCGTCAGCCCACGCTATGCGGCCTGGGTCGACAAGCGTCTGATCGCCGAAGGCGGCGCAGCGCAAGTTTTCGGCTACGTCGACAAGATGCCATATCGCGTCGTTACCGGAGCGACCGCCACGACCGTGCACACACCCGAGCAAACGGCGCTGTCGGAACTGCGCCTCGACATGGGTACACGCGTGCCGCTGCTCGCCGACTGGCCGTCGGCCAAACCGGTGAATGGCGAGCATCCGTATGCATCGCACGTGATCGAACTGCCGCTGCGCGGCGACGATGGGACGTTGACTCTGGCACCGGCATTGCTGCAGAAGAACACCGACACCCAAGGCGATTACCTGCCGCTGACGCGCGCCAATATCCTGCGTCAGGCGTTCAAGTTCCTCGGCGAACGTTACGGCTGGGGGCATTCCTACGATGCGCGCGATTGCAGCGGTTTCGTCTCGGACGTCTACAGCAGCATGGGTTTGCGCATGCCGCGCAACACGCGCGACCAGAGCGTGAGTGCGGGCCTCGAACATCGCAGTTTCGGCGACGCCGATGACCGCGAATCGCGCCTCGCGGCAGCGCGAGCTCTCCAGGTCGGCGATCTGGTCTACATACCGGGCCACGTCATGATGGCAATCGGCGCGATCAACGGCGTGCCCTATGTCATCCACGACACCACCGGCCTGAGTTATCGCGGCCGCGACGGAAGCAAGACACATGTCGACCTGAACGAGGTATCGGTGTCGCCACTGACACCGCTGCTGTTCAACGATACCCAGACTTATGTGGACCGCATGACCAGCATCGTGCGGATTCGCCCCGACGCCGCGAAGGAAACGCCCACGCACCCATGAACTCGCATCGATGAAAATCACCGACATCCGCTTCGGCATGCTGCGCGTGCCGCTGAAAACACCGTTCAAGACCGCGTTGCGCACCGTCGACGCAGTCGAGGACATAGTCGTCATGATCAATACCGACACCGGCAATGTCGGTTATGGCGAGGCGCCCGCCACTGCCGTGATCACCGGCGACACGCACGGTTCGATCGTCGAGGCGATACGCCACTACATCTCGCCGCGCCTGATCGGCGCCGACATCGCCGACCTCAATCGCATCACCCTGCTGATCCAGGGTGCGATGGAGAAGAATTCGAGCGCCAAGGCGGCCGTCGAGATCGCGGTCTACGATCTGTGGGGACAGCTGTACAACGCGCCGCTGTATCGCCTGCTCGGCGGCGGCGACCCGGTAATCACGACCGACATCACGATCAGCGTCGACACGATCGACAAGATGGTGGCCGACTCGATCAGCGCGGTCGAGCGTGGCTTCGATTCGCTCAAGATCAAGGTCGGCAAGGACATCGGCGTCGACGTCGAACGGGTCAAGGCGATCTATGCGGCGGTCGAAGGCCGCGCTCTGCTGCGCCTCGATGCGAACCAGGGCTGGACGGCGAAGCAGGCCGTATATGCACTGCAGTTGCTCGAGGATGCCGGTGTGCGGCTCGAATTGGTCGAGCAGCCGGTCAAGGCGCAGGACCTGGACGGCATGAAATACGTCACCGAACGTGTACAGACGCCGATCATGGCCGATGAAAGCGTGTTCGGCCCGACCGAAGTAATCGACCTGATCCGCATGCGCGCCGCGGACATCATCAACATCAAACTGATGAAGACGGCCGGTCTGTCCAACGCGATCCGCATTGCCGACATCTGCGCGATGTACCAGGTCGAGTGCATGATCGGCTGCATGCTCGAAAGCAGCATCAGCGTCGCTGCCGCCGTGCATCTGGCGGTGGCCAAGGCGAATGTCATTACCAAGGTCGATCTGGACGGGCCGTCGCTTTGCGCGTTCAATCCGATCGACGGCGGCGTGATCTTCAGGGAATCCGAGATCACGATCACCGATGCACCGGGCCTCGGCATTCGCGAGATTCGCGGTTTGCAGCCGCTCGGCTGAACGCCTGCCACCGAGCTGACGCATGTCGCCCCTGCTGAAAATCCGCGCCGAGCGCGACCAGATGTCGGCCATCGAACGGCGCATTGCCGATTTCATGGTCGAAAATTCGCATCTGCTGCGCGACTATTCGTCGCAGCAGCTGGCCAATGCGCTGAAGATCAGCCAGTCGAGCGTCGTCAAGTTCAGCCAGAAGCTCGGCTTCAAGGGCTACCCGGACCTGAAGTACTCGATCGGCGAATCGATCGCACGCGGCGATGCCGGCGAGGTCGGCGGCAACGGCGAGCCGAAACGCGACGACCCCCATGGCGCGCTGGCCGAGAGCCTGTGGCAGAGCAAGGCACTGGCCGAACAGGAAACGCGGCTGATCAATCCACCGGCCAGCGTCGATGCGATCGCAGCGGCAATCGGCGCAGCCGGCAAGGTCTTCATCATCGGCCTCGGCGAGGACGGCGTTTCTGCGCGCGCGTTCGCCATGCGTCTGTCGATGCTCGACATCCTGACCGTGCATCATTTCGATGCGGTGCTGATGACCGCGAACATCGCGACCGCAGTTCCTGACGACGTGCTGGTCGTGTTTTCCGAGTTCGGCCAGCAGCCGGCCTTG
>Ga0193727_1001265_pt1 | contig 10410 bp, 11 predicted proteins | sample H2c2metaG_FD_143051 | JGI IMG/M metagenome (GOLD analysis project Ga0193727, IMG submission 143051) | Soil microbial communities from a riparian zone of the East river system, Colorado, United States - H2c2 | ecosystem: Environmental > Terrestrial > Soil > Riparian zone | place: USA: East River...
CCCAATGGCTGCACGGCACTCCACTGATCGATTATCGATTGAAGCACGTACAACGCGCGCGGACAGCGGACGGCGGATGGCGGACAACGGTCACGATCGAGCGTCAGGGCGACGGGCGGATGCCCGTCGAAATCGGCGACCGCGACACGATCTACGCGCGGTCCACCGGGGAGCCCGAAGTCGAGCGCGTCGAGTTCATCACTGCTAACAAGCCCGCTCGCCTTATGCTCGACCCGCGCGTGCGCGCGCACGACTGGAACATGCTCAACAACCGCGAGGGGCATCGCGGCTCGGGCAAGGGCGAATGGCGCTTCGACGACCCGACGCGCGAAGTCACGCGGCGCGACCGGATCGTGAGTGCGCTGCTCCCCGTCGCCTGGAGCAACGACTACGGCGGCGTCACGCTCGCGCTGCGTGTCCGCGACAACTACCTCGGCCGCTTCGAAAAAAGCGTTGGCCTCTTCTCCGTCGGTCTCGACCCAGACGCGACCCACCGGAAGGGGTGGTATCTCCGCTCCGCCAACCTCGTGCGGCACCCGATGCCGCGTACCGAGTCGAGTGTCGCTGCCTGGCAGGTCGAAGGGCGCACCGGCGTCCAGTTCAGCGTGGATCGCTCGCTGCGCCGGCACCCGAGCTTCGGCGCCGACGCGCACGCCGGATTCGACGCCCTGTGGATGGCGACCACTGACATCGGGTTCGTGGACACGCGTATGTGGGAGGACGCCGGGACGATCGAGGTAGGGCCGTGGTTCGGCACCACCGTCGAACGGGGCAACACGACATGGCAAGGCCGGCTCGGCGTCCGGGGTGGCGTCGTCTACCGGTTGCAAGGGCCGGGCATCGTTACGAAAAACCGCTACGATGTGGAGACCTACGCCCGGGCCACAGGTGAAGCGAGCCTGCGCACACCGTTCTGGCTGAAGACGACGCTCGGCGTGCGCCTGTTTGGCGGGGGCTATCTCGCCGAGAACGTCCCACCACTCCAGCGCCGCATCCCGGTCGCCGGCGCCGATCCATACGAGACGTTCACCAATCCGCTGCTGCGCAGCCGCGGCGCCCTGTTCGTGCGTCCCGACTTCCACTATCACGCGCCCGGGAACACCAACCTGCGGGCGTTCCGCGCCGATCTGGGTGGCCGCTGGGCCGCCGGCGTGAACCTCGAAGCCACGAAACAACTGCTGGCGCCGCGCCGCCCTGGGCTGTTGTCGGGGATGGCGCTGGAGACGTTCATGGACCTGGGGCTCGTCGACACGCTCGCCGTGCCGGCGACGACGCCGGGCAAGTCGTACACGCCGCTGTACGACTGGGGTGTCGGGGTCATCACACGTCACCGCGTCAGGGACCTGAACTGGACCTTCCGTCTCGAGTTTCCGGTTGTCGTGAACCGCTGGGAGTACGCCGCCGCCGGCAACGCTTCCACGGACGGGCGCGTCGCGTTCCGCTGGCAGATCAGCCTGGAGTCGAGTTTTTGAGCGAGCGCGACCGGCGTGGATTCCTGCAGGAGGCGTTCGGGCGGCTGTTGCACGAAGTCGCCGAGCGGACGGAGGCGCGGGTGGCGCCGCGCCGCTGGTTCCGGCCTCCAGGCGCAGCGACGGAGGTAGCCTTCGTCGCCGCGTGCACGCGGTGCGGAGATTGCATCGATGTTTGTCCCGTGCACGCCATCGTCAAGGCGCCCGCCAACGCCGGCCTCGCCGCGGGGACGCCTTACATCGAGCCGACGATGCAGGCATGCATCGTGTGTGCAGACATGCCGTGCGCGGCGGCGTGCGAGACCGGGGCGCTGGTTGTGCCGACCGACTTGTGGGCGTCGATCCACATGGGCTTGCTCTCGCTCGATACGGACCGCTGCATCACGTTTCAGGGACAGGCGTGTGGCGTGTGCGCTCGTTCGTGTCCCGTCGGAGAGCGAGCCCTGGCCATCGACGATCGCGGCCACCCGGTGCTGAAGCCCGAAGGATGCGTGGGGTGCGGCGTGTGTGTCACCGCCTGCGTCACCACACCCTCGTCCCTGAGTCTGAGGCTGTCATGAGCGACGTGCCGTACAGAGTCGAGAAGCCGTGGGGCCACGAGGTGATCTGGGCCAAGACGGACCGCTACGTCGGCAAGATCCTGCACATCGAGCCGGGGCAGGTGCTCAGTCTGCAATACCACAACAAGAAGGATGAGTCGATCTACGTGCTGACGGGCGAGATCATCCTGCGGCTGCAGCAGGGCGAGACGCTGATCGAGCGGCGGATGCGGGAGGGCGAAGCGTTCCACATCGCGGCCCGCACCATCCACCAGTTCGAGGCCGTGGTCTCCAGCGACCTGCTCGAAGCCTCCACTCCGGAGATCGACGACGTGGTCCGACTGAAGGACCGTTACGGACGGGTCCCGTGAAACTGAAAGTCATCGTCCCACTCGCGGGCAAAGGCACGCGCCTGCTGCCACTGACGAAACGCGTCCCCAAGCCCCTCGTGAACGTGGCCGGCCGGCCCGTGATGGATTACGTGATGGACAAGGTCAAGGGGCTCGACGTCGAGGAACTGATCGTCATCACGGGACATCTCAAGGACGTCGTAGAAAAATACATCGTCAAGCACTACGACGTACCGGCGAAATTCGTCGAACAAAAAACGTTAGACGGTACCGCCGGGGCAATCGATCTCGCGCGTCCATACGTGGACGGCCCGGTGTTGATCATCTTCGTGGACACGTTGTTCGACGCGGATCTGTCGATCGTGAACCGCACCGACGCCGACGGGATCCTGTGGGCCAAGGAGGTCGAGGACTACCAGCGCTTTGGCGTCATCGTCACCGACGAGCGCGGCTACATGACGCGCATCGTGGAGAAGCCCAGCACGCCGATCTCGAAGCTGGCCAACATCGGGCTCTATTACATCAAAGACTGGAAGACGCTCTTCGACGGCATCGCGGCCGTGAAGCAGGGCGCGCCGGGGAAGGGCGGCGAGTACTACCTGACCGACGCGTTCCAGTACATGGTGGACCGCGGCAAGAAGCTCGTCGTGGGAGAAGTCGGTGGATGGTACGACTGCGGGAAGGTCGATACGCTGCTCGAGACCAATCGCCACCTGCTCGAGCAGGGCCGGGCGCGGCGTCCCAAGTCGCTGCCCAAGGACGTGGTCATCAAGGAGCCGGTCTACATCGAAGACGGCGTGCGACTCTCGGCGTGCACCATCGGTCCCAACGTTTCGCTGGGCGCGGGCAGCAGCGTCACGGGCAGCACCGTGGCAAACAGCATTCTGGGGAATAACGTCCGGATCCAGGGTGCTACGGTCGAGGGCTCGGTCGTGGGGGACGATCAGGTGATCGAGGGACGGAGTGTGCAGGACAGCGTCCTGGACGGCGGCGAGCGCGCCGCCGCCCGTTAGGCGGCCTCCCCGGTGAGCGCCCGGGCGACGGCGGCCTTGAGCTGGCTCAACTCGTAGGGCTTCGGCAGGAACCCTTCCACACGCTCCGCGAGTCCGCGGGCCGCTTCGGCGTCGGGGCTGTATCCCGACGAGACCAGGACTCGCACTTCGGGCCGGATCGCCTTCAGCAACTCGAAGATGCCCGCGCCGCCCCCCGGTAACACGAGATCGAGAATCACGAGGTCGACAGGCGGGTCGGCGGTCTGCATCGCCGCGAGCGCCGACGTTCCGTCGCCGGCGTCCAGCACGCGATAGCCGAAGCGCGTCAGTGCGCGTCTCAAGCTGTTGCGGACGATTTGCTCGTCGTCCACGATGAGTATCGTGGCGCCGGGCGCCGCCACCGCGGAGGGCGCGGCCGCCGCGGGCTGGGTGGCAGGGGGCGCGGGCAGCGCCGCGGTCGACAGGGGCAGCAGCAGGTGGATTGTCGTGCCCCGCCCCGGCTCGCTCTCGACGCGAACGGCGCCGGAGTGGGCCCGGATCACGCGGAGCAGCGTTGCGAGCCCCAGCCCCGCCGCTTGGTGCATGGGTTTGGTACTGAAGAACGGCTCGAATGCTCGTGCCACCGTCGCCGCGTCCATCCCTCGGCCCGTGTCGGAAACGGAGATGCGGACGTAGCGGCCAGGCGTGGCGTTATGCCATTCGCTGTCGTTGGCCGCGACGGTGTGCAAAGCGGCCGTCAGGCCGAGGCGGGGGTCGGGGCGGCCCCGCATTGCGTCGCGCGCGTTGAGGACCACCTGGGTGCACGCGTGCACCAGGTGATCGATGTCGCCGGCGAGGGGCGGCAAGCCAGGCGCCGCATGCACGTGGATCTTGGCCCCGTCCGGGAGCAGCGCCCGAGCCAATGCGGCGACGCTGTCGAGCACGGTCCCGGTATCGGTGGGCTGGACCCGGATGGGGTCGCTGCGGGTGAATCGCATCAGCTCTCCGGTCAGGTCGCGGCCACGGCGGGCAGCGGCGACGATCTCGTCGAGCTGGGAGGCGGCAGGTCCCATGGACGCGTCTTGGCGTAACAGCGAAATGTGTGTGAGGATCCCGCCCAGCAGGTTGTTGAACTGGTGCGCGATGCCGCCCGCGAAGCGGCCGAGGGCGTCGATGCGCTGCTCGTGCAGACGCTGCGACTCTGCGGCCAGGAGCTGTGACCGGCTCCGCGCCAACAGGCGAGCGCCGACCATGCTCGCGACGGCGGCGGTCGCCACGAGGAGCGTGCCGCGCGCCACTGCTTCCAGGGGAGGATGCACCGGCGGGAAGAACCACTCAATCACGGGGTACGCCACGGTCGCCGGGACCGCCAGCGCGGTCTGCGCCCGGTATGTCCACGGGAGAAACAGCGCGGACCCGAGCACGGTAACGGCGAGCACAGCGGCGAGCTCGAACGGGTACGGGACGCCCGCCGTGGCCGCGACGGCGTTGCTCGCGACGATCGCGAAGGCGAGCGCGTAGGCGAACACGTGGAGGGTGCGCGCGGAACGTTTCGGCGTGCTGGCGAGCGCGAGCGCGATACCAAACGCGGCGGTGGCGGCGCGCGCCACGAGCACCGGGAGAGGGGTTGGGCCGGGTACGGTTCCCCCAATGACCTCCCACAGGGCGGAGGCGCTGGCGACGACCAGGGCCACGGCCCGGACCGCGCGCGCGAACGTGCTGGTATCCATGCGCTCTAGTCTAAGGCTCGAAAGGGGTCTTGACACGGTATCCATACTTCTAGTATTATCGAATTGTGAACGCCACCACCGCTACCGCCGCGCTACAGTTCGCGCCCAAGTTCGCCGCGCTCGGCCACGAAGTCCGCCTGGCCATCGTGCGCCTACTCCTCTCGGCCAATCCCGACGGCCTCGTCGTCGGGGAGATCCAGGAGGACCTCGACATCCCGCCCTCCACACTGTCGCACCATCTGGACGCCCTGCAGCGTGAGGGCTTGGTGGCCGTGACGCGGGAAGGGAAGTACCTGCGCTATCGGGCCGACGCGGTCGGACTGCGCGACCTGTTGGCGTTCCTTTATGCGGAGTGCTGCACTCGCAGCAAGTTGGTCCCACTCTCAGCCCTGAAAGGAGTCACCGCATGAAGGTGCACGTTGCGCTCAACACGCCCCGGTTCGACGAATCGGTGCGGTTTTACCGGACATTCCTCGGACTCGATCCGGTGAAGCACAAGCCAGGATACGCCAAGTTCGACGTCGCAGAGCCGGGCCTGAACCTGACGCTCAACGCGTCGGCGGATGTCGGAGCAGGGGCGTTGAACCATCTGGGGATCCAGGTTGCCTCAACGGCGGCGGTGCGGGCTGCCGCCCAGCGCCTCAAGGCCGAGGGGCTGGCGACATTCGAGGAAGGGGACGTCGATTGCTGTTATGCCTTGCAGGACAAGGTGTGGGTCACCGATCCGAACGGGTATCGCTGGGAGGTGTTCGTGGTGAAGGTGGGGGATACCGCGCCTGAGGTGAGGGCCGCCCTGGAAGCTAAGGCGGATGCGGAGGGGTGTTGTCCGAGTGGGTGCTGCGCGGAGTAGAGGGCTAGTGCGCCGACATGGGGATGAGGTAATCGGGGATCGCTGACCCGACGCCCGCCATCGCCTTGAGCGCGATCACCGCCTCGAATACTCGTGCATGCTTAGAGTCGGGTGGCAAGGACACGAAGTACATTCCATCGACGCCGTTCAATCGCATACCGCCGATCACCCGACCGTGAACGGCATCAATTGCGGCCTGACGCTGGACTTGCGGAGCGCTGGGGTGAAACAAGACGATCACAAGGTCCTTGACGAACGGGAACGGGGACTGCTTCGATGCCCACACGATGTTGCTCTTGCTGTTGATCCAAACGGGCACCGTGTCCGGGGCAGTGGCGGGCACCGTGTCCGGGGTGGTGGCGAGCACGAGTGCCCAGCGTGCGACGGCAGGGTGGCCGCAGGACGCAATGACGAGACTAAAAACGCCCGCGAGGAAAGCGGCTCGCATACCAATCCTCCCTTGACTTGCTGACGCGACCTGCCGACCTACATAAGACGTTACGAGCGGAATCGCGTGCACACTATGGTTTGGAGCCGCGGTCCATGACCAAGAACGAAATCCTCGAGCTCTTCGCCTACAACGCCTGGGCCAACCGGATGATCTTCGATGCCGTGGCCCCCCTGCCCGACGACACGTACCTGCGCGACCTGAAGAGCAGTCACGGCGGCATCCACGGCACGCTGGCCCACATCGTGTGGGCGGAGCACCTGTGGCTGAACCGCTGGCTCGAGAAGCCCAACCCCGCGGTCGCCCAGGGCAAGGACCTGCACTCGGCCGCGGAGGTCCGGGCCCGGTGGGAGGAGGTCGAGGCGGAGCGGGGGAGGTTCCTGGCGGGGCTCTCCGACGCGCAGCTGCAGGAGACGCGGAACGTGAAGCCCTCCACCGGCGGCGAGTATCAGCACACCTTTGTCCAGATGTTTCAGCACACGGTGGACCACTCCTCGTACCATCGGGGCCAGGTCGTGACGCTGCTACGGCAGGTGGGCGTGGTGCCGCCTGTGACGGGCCTGATCTTCTTCCACCGGCGGGGTTGACGGGGGCGCGGAACCAGAGTTAGTTACTGACCGTTCAGTAACTAACGCCGGAGCCTCGATGCCTCGACTCGCCGTCCTCAAGAAGCCCAACAAGCAGAAGAAGCCGCGCTGGCAGAGGCGCAAAGGCGCCCGCCCCGAGGAGATCGTGGCCGCCGCGCTCGAGGTGTTCGTGGAGCGCGGCTTCGCGGCCACCAAGCTCGAGGATGTCGCCCGCCGCGCCGGCGTCACCAAGGGCACCATCTACCTCTACTTCGAGAACAAGGAAGCGCTCTTCAAGGCCGTGGTGCGCGAGACGATCGTGCCCGTCATCGCGAAGGGCGAGGCGCTGGCGCAGAGCTTCACCGGCAGCGCTCGCGAGCTGTTCGAGCAGTTGGTGCGCGAGTATTGGCGGCTCGTGGGTGAGACCGCCCTCGCCGGCATCCCGAAACTGATGATGGCCGAGGCGGGCAATTTTCCGGAGCTGGCCCGCTTCTATTACGAAGAGGTCGCCGCCCGCGGCATCCGGCTGATGGCGGGCGTCCTCGAGCGAGGCGTCAAGCAGGGCGAATTCCGCGCCGTCAACGTCGCTGTGGCGGCGAAACTCGCCATGGCTCCTCTGATGCATGCCGTCATCGCCCGCCGCGCCTTCGCGGCCTGCATGCCCGAAGGCTTCGACGTCGGCAGCTACCTCGACACTCACATCGACCTCTATCTCCATGGCATCGCGCAAGCTTAGTCTGCTCCTGCTGGTCCTTGCTACCGGCCCGCTCGGGGCCCAGGCGCCTGTACGCCTCTCCTTCGCCGAGGCGGTCCGACGCGCGGCGGGCACCGCTCCCGCCGTCGAGCTCGCGGGGCTGCGCACCGACGAAGCCTCGGCGCGGGTGCGCCAGGCGCGCGGCACGTTCCTGCCGTCCCTGTCCTTCGCGGCCGGGTGGCTGAACCGGGACTTCAACTCCAAGGCGCAGGGCATCTCCTTCCCGGGCGTGCCCACGATCATCGGGCCCTTCAACGCCTACGACGCGCGCTTCCGCGCCAGCCAGACGCTCCTCGACTTCTCCGGACTCGCGCGGCTGCGCGCCGCGCGCGCGCAGGTCGCGGGCTCGACCGCCGAGGGCGGTGCCGCGTCCGAAGGCGCGGCCGCGGGTGCCGCTCTCGCCTATCTGCGCGTGGCCCGCGCGGCGGCCCAGGTCGTCGCCCGCCGAGCGGACTCCTCCGTCGCCGCCGACCTCGTCGGATTGGCGCAGGCCCAGAAGAACGCTGGAGTGAGCGCGGCGATCGACGTGACGCGTGCCCGCACGCAGCTCGTCTCCGCGGCGGGAGCGCTCCTCGTGGCGCGCAATCAGCTCGACCGCGCGCGCATCGACCTCACGCGCGCGCTGGGTCTCGACCCGTGGACGCCGATCGAGATCACCGACACGCTGACCGCCGCGCTCCCGGTCGCCGACGTCCCCGCGGCCGCGGAATCGATCGTGGCGCTCGCCATGGCGCGGCGTCCCGACCTCGCGGCCGAGCTCGCGCGCGGCGACGTGGCCCGCACCGCCAAGTCGGCGATCACCGCCGAACGGTTGCCGCGCGTCGACGTCGCCGGCGACTACGGCGTGAGCGGTCTCACGCCAAGCACGTCGGTCGGCACGCGGCAGATCGGCGTGCAGGTGTCGATCCCGATCCTCGACGGCTTCCGCCGCGAAGGGCGCGCCGCCGAGCAGACGGCCGTGGTGCGGGAGAGTGAAGTGCGGGCCCGCGACCTGCGGCAACAGATCGCCGCCGAGGTCGAGACGGCCTTGCTCGATCTCGCGTCGGCTCAGGCGCAGCAGGGCATCGCTTCCGAGCGGCTGCGGCTCGCGGCCGATGAGATGGCGCAGGCGCGCGAGCGCTTTGCGGCAGGAGTGGCGGGGAACATCGAAGTGATCAACGCGCAGGCCTCGTTGCTGCGCGCGCGGGACACGGACATCGACGCGCGCTTCAGCGCGGCGACGGCCCTGGTCGCACTGGCGCGCGCGGCGGGCCTGGCAAGAACCCTACACTAACCTGTTATTCCCCGGGCTTGCGCCCGGGGTCAGTCAAAAAGGATCACAAATGGCGACGGTAATGGAACCAGAAATCGGAACGAGCCGCTCGAGCGCGGCGGGGAAGACGCCGGCGGCTCCGCCGCGCAACAAGCGCCAAATCGTCTTCCTCGTGATGGGGGTGGCAGCGCTGGCCCTGGTGGGCTTCGGGGCCAAGCGCTGGTGGTTCTCGCGCTCGCACGTCTCGACCGACAACGCGCAGGTCGACGGGCACATCATTCCCATCCTGCCCAAGGTCGGCGGCTTCGTCGCCGAGGTGCGCGTGCGGGAGAACCAGGAGGTCAAGGCGGGCGACACGTTGGTGGTCCTCGATGACCGCGACTTCCGCGTGCGGCTGGCACAAACCGACGCCGACCTGGCCGCCCTGCTCGCGACGGTCAGCTCGCGCACGCGCGTGGGTCAGGCCGAGGCCGCGGTCGCGCAGGCGCAGGCCAACGCGCTCAAGGCGCACGCCGATCTGGGACGCATGGAGCCGTTGGCGCAGCAGGATATTGTGAGCGCGCAGCAGCTCGACGCGGCGCGCGCCGCGGCGTCCGCGGCCGATGCGCAGCTCGCCGCCTCGCAGGCGGCCTTGGTGGGAGCCGACGCCCGCGTCGCGGCTTCGCGCGCCGCGCGCGATCAGGCGGCGCTGCAGCTCTCCTACACGAGCATCACTGCGCCCTCCGCCGGCGTCGTGTCCAAGAAAGCCGTCGAGGTTGGTCAGCCGCTCATGGCGCTTGTGCCGCTCCAGGACGTGTGGGTCGTGGCGAACCTCAAGGAAACCGAGACCGCAGACGTGACGCCCGGCGATCCCGCGGAGATCACCGTGGACGCCTACCCGGGCCGCCGCTTCCGCGGCCAGGTCGAGAGCCTGTCGCCGGCGACGGGGGCCAAGTTCTCACTGCTGCCGCCCGACAACGCGACCGGCAACTTCACGAAGGTCGTGCAGCGCGTCCCCGTGCGGATCCGGCTCGCCGGCCCCGCAGACCCGGCGCACCCGCTGCGTCCGGGGATGAGCGCCGTGGTGACGATCCAGACGAAGTGAAGCGTTCGTGACCGCCGCCACACTGCCGCTTTCGGCCGCCACGTCCGACCGGTATCGCTACCGGTACCTGATCGCGATCACCGTATCGCTCGCGTCGGTGCTGGAGCTGCTCGATACCAGCATCGTGAACGTCGCGATCCCCCACATGATGGGGAATCTCGGCGCCACGCTCGACCAGATCGCCTGGGTCTCGACCGGCTACATCGTCGCCAACGTGATCGTGCTGCCGATCACCGGTTGGCTGTCGGCCTTCTTTGGCCGGCGCCGTTATTTCGCCGGATCGATCGCGCTCTTTACCATCGCGTCGTTTCTGTGCGGCAATGCGGGCTCCCTCGAGGCGCTGGTCTTCTGGCGCATCGTGCAGGGGCTCGGGGGCGGGGCGTTGCTCTCCACGTCG
>Ga0193727_1001266_pt1 | contig 10410 bp, 10 predicted proteins | sample H2c2metaG_FD_143051 | JGI IMG/M metagenome (GOLD analysis project Ga0193727, IMG submission 143051) | Soil microbial communities from a riparian zone of the East river system, Colorado, United States - H2c2 | ecosystem: Environmental > Terrestrial > Soil > Riparian zone | place: USA: East River...
CATACACGCGCTTGATCTGGGATCTACACTCCGGGAATCCACGGACGGCGCGCGCTTGCAAGTCTTAATCGCGGTAGCAGCCATCGACAGCCGCCCGACAATGACGCATCATGGCGGCGCAGCGGCGATTGGGCTTGTGTCAACGTCCGTTGCTGCTATATCTTATCCAATCGTTAACACAACTACAAATTCCTGCACGGGCCATGATTGACCAGCCTCATAAGCGGAACTCAGAGTCGCGATCGCTTTCCGTGGTCGTTCCGGTCCTGAACGAGCGGTCGACCATCGAAGACTTCCACCGAAGGCTCTCGCTCGTACTGACCGAGATCAGCGACCGATACGAAATCATCTTTGTTGATGATGGCAGCAGCGACGGCTCTACTGAGGTAATCAAATACATTCGCTTCCGGCGGAACTTCGGCAAGTCGGCCGCGCTTGCGGCGGGGTTTCGCTCGGCGCGCTACGCAATAATCGCAACATTGGACTCCGATCTTCAGGACTTGCCCGAGGAGTTGCCTCTTCTGATCGACAAACTTCACGAGGGCTATGATCTCGTGTCCGGCTGGCGCCATCATCGAAGCGACCCGCTCACAACCCGAATTGGATCGAAGCTATACAACTGGACCACGTCCGTGCTGACCGGCGTCAAGCTGCACGACATAAACTGCGGCTTCAAGAGCTACCGACGAGAAGTACTCGATGAAGTCATGATCTACGGCGAGCGGCATCGATACATACCGGTGTTGGCCAGCTACCGGGGCTTTCGGCTGGGCGAAGTCAAAATAGAGCACGCGGCGCGCACGTATGGAAAGTCGCATTACGGGCTTGGAAAAGTCTTCGGCGGCGTGTTCAGCCTGCTAAGCGTCATTCTGATGACCCGGTATACTAACAGACCCCTTCACTTTTTTGGCCTGGTGGGCGTGCTCCTGGGTGGCGTCGGATCTGCAATCGATCTGTATCTGATAACGGCGCGAGTTTTCTTTCACCAGTGGCTCAGCAACAGACCGCTGTTGATCATTGGAACGCTGCTGGTCATCGTCGGAGTCCAGTTCATCCTTTTCGGGCTGCTGGCCGAAATGGTCGCATTCTCTTACCGCCGCGAAAGTGACTACTCGATCATAGAAACCAGCGAAGACCGGGTCGAAGTACCCGACAACAAAGCTGAGCTTCGGGTCCAGGTCGGCCGCGGGGACTCGGTTCGATGAGAATCACGCTAGTCGGCCCAGCCTATCCGTTGCGCGGCGGCATAGCTCATCACATTTACTGGTTGCGGCGAGAGCTTGCCGCGCGTGGCCACGCAGTGCAGGTAATTTCCTTTCGCAAGCTGTATCCTCGCTTGCTCTTTCCCGGCACTACCGAGATCGATACCAGTGGGCTAAGACTCGATGCGGGCGCGCTCGCGATACTGACGGCGCTTGGGCCGTTGACCTGGTTGAAGGCGCTTCGGGCAATCAAAGAGTTCTCCCCTCACGTTGTAGTCTTCCAATGGTGGCAGCCTTTCTTCGGCCCACTCGTAGGGACGCTCGCGCGGGCGCTTGGAAACCGGGGGATCAAGCGAATGATCGAGTGCCACAACGTCTTCCCACACGAAGGCAGCCCTCTCGATCGCCGGCTGCTCAAGTTCGCGTTCTCGCCCGCGGACCATTTGATCACCCACTCGGAGCGGGACAGGATAAACGTCGCTGCGATTGTTCCAGGCAAGTCAGTCAGCGTTTGTTCGCTGGCTGCGCTCGAAGAGTTCTCGAGTCACGCAACTCCCACTCGTGAGGGCCGGACGATCCTGTTCTTTGGAAAGGTGCGCAAGTACAAAGGCCTCTCAGTGTTGCTCGAAGCCATGCCAAAGGTCTTGCAGCGCCTCGATTGCCGGCTTGAGATCATCGGCGAGTTTTATGATTCCATCGACAAGTACAACCGGCTGATACGGAAGCTCGGACTAGAAACTGCGGTGCGTGTCGAGAACCGCTATGTGCCGAACGAAGAAGTGCCTGGCATATTCGAGCGAGCCGACGTGCTGGTCTTGCCTTACGTGAGCGCAAGCTCGAGTGGCGTTGCCCAGATTGCGTTGTCCAATGCATTGCCGGTCATCGCGTCGAGCGCGGGCGGACTCTCGGAAGCAGTGATAGACGGCGTAAGCGGTTTGATGTTTCCTTCCGGCGACTCCGACGCGCTGGCAGAGCGAATCGTTTACTATTTTACGAATCAGCTCGGACCGGTCTTCGCCGAGAAGCTCCGATCTCAAGGAACCAACCGAAGAACGGCCGTCGCGATCATTGAAGAGGCGGCGGAAAGCGAATCATTGATAGACGAAGCCGCGAACGTGAGAGCCGGCGCATAGTCGCTAAACGCTGATGTCTTCCAACGAGTCAGTCGACAACAAGGCGGGTCCTCTCGTTTCGGTGATAGTACCGTGCTACAACTCCGAACGCACGATCAGAGGGTGCCTGACTTCAATCACCAACCAGCAAACTTCCGTTAGCTTCGATGTCACCGTCGTCGATAGCTCGTCAGATCAGACGCCGCAGATCGTCGAACGCGAGTTCCCTTCAGTCCGACTCATTCATCACGAGACGAGAACGTTTGCCGGCGCTGCTCGCAACTCAGGCGTGCGCGCGACGCGGGCGCCCTACTGTCTGATGATCGATTCCGATTGTGTAGCGCAAGCTGATCTGATCGAGCGAATGATAACTCGACACCGCGAGGCGCATTACGCGGCGGTGGGAGGTTCGCTCGCCAACGGCACGCCGCGAAGCTTGAGCGGCCTGGTGAGCTACCTCGCCGAGTTCAAGGAGTTCATTCCCGGCGCGCCGAAGCGGCTGGTTACGACTGTGCCCACTGCTAACGTCGCTTACCGACGCGAGACCCTGGAGCGATTTGGGTGCTTCGACGAAAGCGTTTCAATGGCAGAAGACCTCTTGCTCCACTGGCGAATGCACAGCGCCGGCGAGCGGATTGTGTTTGATCCTACGATTGAGGTGACTCATCTGAACCGCACCGGCTGGCGCGAGGTTCTTTCTTACCAGGTCAGCCTTGGCATGGCTTCGGCGACGGCGCGGAGGCTTGGCAGCTTGCCCGGAGCTTTTCTGTTGACCCATCCTGCGCTGATCTTGCTGATGCCCTTCGCAAGAACGGCCAGGGCGGCTCGCTGGCTCGTAAGGTACGACTTGAAGAAGTTCCTGCTGTTTCTTCTGATATGGCCGCTGTATTTGCTCGCGATGTCGTTCTGGTCGTTCGGGTTTTTCAGAGAGGCTTTAGGAAGCAATTGTTCCGGCTCTGATTGATGAACCCGAAATGTCGGTGTTAAGGTGTAGATTCTGAGAATCGGCTTCACAAGAGTTTGGTTTATGACTAAGACCTTAGTTGGCGGCCCCGTGAGAAAGTCATCCCGACCGATGATTGACCACACACAGGATTGGGCGTGGATTAATGAGCATGCTGACGAGTACCGCGGGCAATGGGTGCTTGTGAGCCACGGCAATCTCGTTGCTGCTGATCCTGACATCCGACAGCTCATGGACAAAGTACGGGAAGATGAGCAGACGGACGCGGTAGCAACATATATCCCTACGGTCGAAGAGGCACAAAGGGCGTATCTGTGAATTCCCGCTCGCTCACCTTCTCGTTGGCATATCCTTATACCCACCTGGCGCGACAACAGCGAGGCGTCTTCCTGGAAGTCATGTTGGCGACCGATGCAGTGATAACTCCCGAGATCCGAGTCTCCGTTGACTCCGCTTCAACCTACTGCGTCTTTGGTCGTCAATGGGCCGATCGGCTGCATTTGGACTGGGAGGCAGGCGATTCGCTAACAATCACTACCGCGGCTGGCACATTCAAGGCGCGTTTGCATGAAGTTGGGGTTCATCTTCTCGGCTTCGTGTGGACCGCTTGGGTTGCCTTTGCAGAGTGGGACACCACCCCACCGTCTTCTGCCCGTGACGTGCTGGGCTTGACCGGATTCTTCGATCACTTTCTGGTCGGCATTGACGATATCTCTGAGATTATTTATCTCGAGCCGCAGTTCTAACTTCTAGAACAATGCTTCAAGCGCGTCGGCGACGTTTTTCACCGCGGCCACTTCTATCCCGTCGTCGTAGTCGAGTCCCGCAAGATTCCCATAAGGAATCACGCAACGACGGAAGCCCATCGCATAAGCTTCGCGCACGCGCAGGCTTGCCTGACTTGTAGCGCGCACCTCTCCCGCAAGTCCGACTTCTCCAAACACCGCCGACTCGGCGCTTACCGCCACGTTCCGGAAGCTCGAAGCGATGGCAGCGACGATGCCCAGATCCGCCGCCGGCTCTTCGATCGTCATTCCTCCGGCGACGTTCACAAACACGTCATCTGCAAGCACGTTCATCCCAACTCGCTTCTCGAGCATCGCCATCAACAACGCTACGCGATTCGAGTCGACGCCTTGAGTCATCCTTCGGCTGGTGCCGTACTTATTCGAAGTGACCAGCGCCTGAAGCTCGACGAGCATCGGCCTGGTTCCTTCAATGCAAGCAGTCACCACCGAGCCCGAGACGCCAACCGGTCGCTCGTTCAAAAACAGACCCGACGCATTCAGCACAGGCACCAGCCCGCTGGCTGTCATTTCGAACACGCCGACCTCGTTCGCCGCTCCGAAGCGATTCTTGACCGCGCGTATGATTCGATGGTTGTGGTGACGCTCGCCTTCGAAGTACAAGACCGTATCGACGATGTGCTCGAGGGTCTTCGGCCCTGCTATCGCTCCGTCTTTGGTCACGTGGCCGATCAGGAAAACCGGCAAGCTGCGATTCTTCGCCAGCATCAGGAACTGCCCGGCTACTTCGCGAACTTGAGAAACGGAGCCCGGCGCGGATTCGAGCTTCATCGAGAAAACTGTTTGAACGGAATCGACGACCACGGCTCGAGGGTTGAGCCGGTCGATCTCTTGAAAGATGCGCTCCAGGCAAGTCTCGGCAAGAATGTATAACGCGACCGGGTCGATGCCCAGCCGCTCACCCCTGAGCTTTATTTGCCGCTCGCTTTCTTCGCCGGATACGTAAAGGACCGCGCCGTAATTGGTTGCGAGCTTGTTTGAAACCTCGAGCAGAAGCGTGCTCTTGCCGATTCCCGGATCGCCTCCAATCAACACCAGTGAACCCGGTACGATCCCGCCGCCGAGCACGCGGTCAAACTCGCTGATGCCCGAAGTCTGCCGCGAGTCCTCCTGGCTCTCGATCTCGCTGTAGGCCAGAGGCCTCGCTTCGCGCATCCGGAACATCGCGCCGCGCGGCGACGACTCGCTCCCGCCGCTCGCGCTCCGGTCCTCTACAAGCGAATTCCAGTCGCCGCATTCCGGGCACTTGCCCATCCACTTAGGCTGCTGCGAGCCACACTGCTGGCAGACGAAGACTAGCCGCGGGCCTTTTGACTTTGTCATGTTTGCCTCTTGGCTTGTGCCAATAGATCGATGGGAGGATTAGTATGATGAATCGGCGGATGGGCCGCAAGAAAAAAGAAACTAACCATTCGTTCGATGTGCGCCATCGAGCGGGTACCCGCCAGATTTTCGCGCTGATTCTGCTCTTGGCTTACAGGGCTTCGGGGTTGATCATTGAAGAGTTGCAACAGTGCGCAACTCCGTAGGAGTTGGATGTTTATAGTACCGGGCGACGACGGCTGCTCACCCCGTCAGGGGTGATATGGTTTTGCGCCGTCGGCACATAGCACTCCGCTGGAGTGCGGCGGGGTATGGCTCGCGGTTCTACAAACATCGCACTCCGCTGGAGTGCCTGCACTCCTAAGTCACAACAACTACGACATGGTTGAAACAGTGGCATCCGCGGGTGAGTGGCAAGGCAAAAACTTGACGCAGCCGGGTCGAGCGCGCCAACTGGCCGCTCAAACTGAGGCGATGTTATAATCCGGTCGGTGGAGCAACCCGGAAAGAAAAAGGAAGCAGGATAGAATGGCTTTGAGACGAAATTTGAGAACCGCATTGTCAGGCCTTATTTTGGCGCTGCCTCTGACGCTGGTTCCGATTGCAGCAGCCCAAACCGAACAAGCCTCGCCGATCGATATCACTCATTACAAGATCAACGCCGAGCTGTTGCCGGACGCGCATACGCTCAAGGCAACGGCGACGGTCACGCTAAAGGCATTGAAGCAGACTCAGTCCGCGGTGCTTGAAATGAACGGCTCGCTGGCGATCTCCAGCGTCAAGGCCGCCGACGGCAAAACGGCTCTTCAGTTCATTCAAGACAAGGTCAACGAGCTCAACGTAAAGATCAATCTCGGACAGTTGTACGCGGCCGGCTCCGACATCACGCTGACATTCGAATACGCCGGTCCGCTGGCAACTCCGGAGGGCGGACCCATCGCAGATACGCGGCTGGCTTACGTCGGCCCTGAAGGCTCATATCTGTTTTATGCCTCGCGATGGTTCCCGTTTCATGGCTACGCGGCGGACCGCGCGACTTCGGAGATCAGTCTTACGGTGCCGGCCAACTGGACAGTAGCAGGGCACAGCGTTAACGCGGTCGCGCCGGTAACTAATAAAGATGGCCGCAAGACGTTCACCTTCGTGGAAACTCAGCCGGTACTGACCGGGTCCTTCGCGGCTGGTCAGTTCATCACTCGCACGATCAATTCCGGCGGCATGCAGATCGACCTGAGCGTCTTGCCGGGCAGCGAAGCGCGCGTTCAAGAGTTCGGACAAGAGATCGCTCAGATACTCCAGTTCTACAACGACCGCTTTGGCCGGTACGCGCTTGGCTCGCGATTCGTTATCGCAGAAGTAGACGACGAAACTCTCGAATCATACACCGGCGCGGGGATAGCATTCCTGGCTCATAAGACGTTTGTGTCCGAAAAGCCTCTGCCGGTTGATGACCTGGCTCGCGAGGTCGCCTATCAATGGTGGGGACAAGCTGTCGGGTTGAAGAGCTTCGACGACGCGTGGCTCTCTCAGGGACTAGCCGAGTATTCGTCGGTGATCTATCGTGAATCCCAGCAAAGCGCGTCGGAGTTCCACGAGACGCTCTCCGAAATCATCGAGCTTGCGCTCGCCTTCGAACAGGAGGCTCCCATCGCCCGCGCTCCGGCGCAGCTCAACGATCAATCGCCGGCTTATCGCTCGGTCGTCCTCTACAAAGGAGCCTACGTTTATCACATGCTCCGGACGACGATGGGAGATGAGAAGTTTTTCAACTTGATCAAGTCCTACTACTCGACGTTCAAAGGGCAGAACGCGAGCATCGACGACTTCGAAGCCCTCACCAACAAGGTAGCGGGCTCCAACTTGAGGGGCTTTTACGGCTTATGGATCGACTCGACCGGTGTTCCTGAATTCAAAGTCGAGTACTCGATCATCAGGACCAAAGAGGGCAAGTTCAAAGTGCGCGGGACAGTGCGCCAGAATATGGATTCGTTCCGCGGGCCGGTCGGTCTGGCGCTTGAAGCGGAAGGCGGCCGTGAGGCGAAAACTACCGTAGACTTGCGAGGCACATCCGCGGACTTCGAGCTTTCGTCCGATGGCAAGCCGCTTGACGTTGTCGTCGATCCCGAAAATCGCTATCTGCGGATCAGTGATGCAATACGCACGTCGGTGATCGTTCGGCGCGGCATCCAGCACTTTCAGCGGGAGGAGTACGCCGAAGCGGAAGAGCAATTCCGCGGGGCCTTGAAGGTGAACCCGCGCTCATCGTGGGCATGGTACAACCTGGGCCAACTCTTTATGGAGCAGCGCAACTGGCAGAAGGCGAGAGACGCTTTCACTGAATCGCTCAACAACGACCTTCTGCCCTCGTGGCTGGAGGTGTGGTCCTACATCCGCAAGGGGAACGCTTGGGACGCGGAAGACAATCGCGACCGGGCGGTTGCCGAGTACAACAAGGCGAAGGAAACGGGCAACAGCTACAACGGCGCTCAGCAGGCGGTAGATAAGTACCTGGGTCAGCCTTACAAGAAAGAACGATCGGTTCAGCCGAGCAACTGAGCCGATGCAGCCGGCGAATTAGGCTTATTTGACGCAGCAAGAATGGGTTTGCTAATATTCCGGCACTGTTTTGAAATGGGGCCATAGCTCAGCTGGGAGAGCGCATGACTGGCAGTCATGAGGTCAGGGGTTCGATCCCCCTTGGCTCCACCAACATATTCAACAGTAAGGCCGCCCAACAAGGTGGCCTTCAGTGTTTTTGGCTGGTTTGATAGCAGAATGACAGCAACCGGCCTAAGCTGTTTTCATTGTGTTCCGGTTGTCAGGTTGCTAGCCTTCGCTTGACGTTGCGCGGATCAATCGGAGTGGGACGCAAATGTGCGAGGAAACGCTTGCTCCGCTTAATCCCATGCAAGGAGAAAGAATGGAACGTAAAGTAGCATCCGATTATCCGCAGGAGTTGTTAGACCTGTTTCACGAATACCAACACGGCGACATCGACCGTCGGACCTTCCTCGACCGCGCCGTCACGTTTGCGGTTGGCGGCCTGACCGTCGCGGCAATCTTCGAGGGCCTTAAACCCAACTACGTCTGGGCGCAGCAGGTGCCGCCGGATGACAAACGCATAAAAGCGGGCTACGAAGTCGTGCAATCCCCGGCCGGAAACGGCTTGATCAAGGGGTATCTGGCTCGTCCGGCACAAGGGAAAAAGCTGCCCGTCGTGCTCGTCATTCACGAAAACCGCGGACTCAATCCCTACATCGAAGACGTAGCGCGTCGCCTCGCGCTCGCCAATTTCATCGCCTTCGCGCCCGACGGGTTGACTTCGGTCGGCGGCTACCCGGGCAGCGACGAGAAAGGCGCCGCCGCCTTCCGCACGGTGGATGGAAAGAAGATGACCGAAGATTTCGTCGCGGCCGCCAAGTGGCTCAAAGCGCGTCCCGATTCCACCGGCAAACTGGGCGCGGTCGGGTTCTGTTTTGGCGGCGGGATGGTGAATCAATTGGCCGTGCGGCTGGGCGCTGATTTAAATGCCGGGGTTGCGTTCTATGGCCGCCAGGCAGGCGCAGACGATGTCCCCAAGATTTCTGCGCCACTGTTGCTGCATTACGCAGGCAACGACCCGGGCGTCAACGCAGGCATCGCGGCCTATGAAGCAGCGCTCAAGGCCAACAACAAGGTGTATACGGTGTACATGTACGAGGGCAAACAGCACGGCTTCCACAACGACACGACGCCGCGTTATGACGAAACCGCCGCCAAACTGGCATGGACGCGCACTCTCGAATTTTTCAACAAATACCTGCAGTAACACCGTATTAAGCTGGGTTAGAATTCAATCTTAATGGAAGCTTACGATCTGCTCGTGATCGGCTCGGGTCCGGCGGGCCAGCGCGCCGCCGTCTGTATCGTCGCCCTCAGAGGCAAATCGAAGTTAGGCTCGCTTCGTGGCCCGAATACCACTTTTTGCTATCTTCAACGCAGGATCGGTTGTGAGTAAATTCTTCCAGTGAGGCGTACGAAGCTATTACAGAGCTTCGAGTCGTCGCTCCCTCTCACGATTCGTTGCGGCGTTTTTCACGCAGTTCAGTCCGGTAGGCGCTTGGTACGGTGGTTGCTTTTTATAACAAATTAACCAAAACGAGGCGAGAGGGAAACGGAATAGCAAGAAGCAGGCGCTTCTTGCAGCTGTGGTACTGATAAATGTTCATTAAGCTGTCCCCGGTTGCTCACATAGCCGCTCTGTGACGAAGAAGATAGACGCACCGCTACTCTATGCCAAATGAGTAGGGCAAGCTAGTGCCACAGCCAATGTTCTTCGCCACGTTTGATTCTGGCGGGGATGGGCAGCTTAGGATGACTTTCTTCAAGGTTCGTCTGTAATGGTTCAGACGTACCATGAAGACTAACATCAACCAACAAGGAGGTAGCAAATGTTTACGCGTCATGTCACTCTGAAACTGAAGACAAACTCCGCTTCAGAGTTTGCGCGCTTTATGGAAATCGAGATCCTTCCACTGCTGCGCCAGCAGAAGGGTTTCCGTGATGAAATCACCTTGGTTGCCGGGGAACGCCGGGAAGCCGTAGCGATCAGCTTCTGGGAGACGCAAGAGAATGCTGAAGCTTACAACCGCACTGTGTATCCTGAGATACTGAAAACCCTGGCCAAGTTGGTGGAGGGAACTCCGAAGGTGGAGACGTTTGAGCTTTCCAATTCGACTTTCCACAAGATCGCTGCTAAGGGAGCCTAGCAGACATCTTCTGATTTCCGAGAGGGCAGACCATGGCTGCCCTCTCGCCTCCCTAGTGGTCACAATGACGCTCATGTTGCGTTTCGCCGTTGAACGTGGTCGGCTCTGTCGAGAGACTGGACCCGCAAAAGCGCAAGTCGTCCGCTATGAGGGTGCCGATTATGGCTGAGCCTAGGTCGAAGTCCTTGCCGTCCTGGCCCGCGGAAATGTGAATGTCCATCGTGGTGAAGATCGTCGGCGGCCCGAACGGCCTGG
>Ga0193727_1001267_pt1 | contig 10408 bp, 10 predicted proteins | sample H2c2metaG_FD_143051 | JGI IMG/M metagenome (GOLD analysis project Ga0193727, IMG submission 143051) | Soil microbial communities from a riparian zone of the East river system, Colorado, United States - H2c2 | ecosystem: Environmental > Terrestrial > Soil > Riparian zone | place: USA: East River...
GCCTCGTCGACGGTCCGGGCGTTCTGCGCGCTCTCCTGGGCCGAGGAGCTCGCCACGCCGCAGACCGTCGACGAGGCGCGCCTGAGGCTGAAGGCGACCACGCGTTTCTGGCGCAACTGGCTGAGCACGGCGCGAATCCCGGACCATCAGCTGCGCGATCCGATCCAGCGCTCCGCCCTGACGATCAAGGGGCTGACCTACATGCCGACCGGGGCGACGGTTGCCGCGCTCACGACGTCGCTGCCCGAGACGCCCGGCGGCGAGCGCAACTGGGACTACCGCTACACCTGGATGCGTGACACGACCTTCACCCTCCAGGCGCTCCACTTCCTCAACCTGAACTGGGAGGCCGAGGAGTTCATGGAGTTCGTCGCCGACCTCGAGCCGACCGAGGACGGCTCGCTCCAGATCATGTACGGGATCGACGCGCGGCGGGACCTTACGGAGTCGACGCGCGACCACCTCACCGGCTATGCGGGGGCGAGGCCGGTGCGGGTCGGCAACGGCGCCTTCGACCAGCATCAGAACGACGTCTTCGGCGCGGTGCTCGACTCGATCCTGCTCCACACGCGGCACGGCGACCGGCTGCCGACGAGGCTGTGGCCCATCGTCCAGTCGCAGGCCAAGTGCGCCACCGACGTCTGGCGTCAGCCCGACCAGGGCATCTGGGAGGCGCGCGGCAAGCCGCAGCACTACGTCTCCTCGAAGCTGATGTGCTGGGTCGCGCTCGACCGCGCTGCCAAGGTCGCGGAGATCCGCGGCGACCCGGAGATTCAGGCGGAGTGGCAGAAGACCGCCGAAGAGATCCGCGCGGACATCCTCGAGCACGGAGTGCGGGACGGCGTCCTGCGCCAGCACTACGAGACGGACGCGCTCGACGCGTCCACCCTGCTGGCGGCCATCTTCCGCTTCCTGCCGCCCAACGACGAAACGCTGCGCAAGTCGGTCGAGGCGATCGCGAACGATCTGACGGAGGACGGATTCGTGCTGCGCTACCGGACCGGCGAGACCGACGACGGCCTGTCGGGCAAGGAGGGCACGTTCCTGATCTGCTCCTTCTGGCTCGTGTCCGCTCTCGCGGTCGTGGGCGAGATACAGCGGGCCCGTGACCTGATGGAGCGGCTCCTGCGCGTGGCCTCGCCGCTCGGCCTCTACGCGGAGGAGCTCGACGTCGCCACCGGACGCCACCTCGGCAACTTCCCGCAGGCGTTCTCACACCTGGCGCTGATCGAGGCGGCGGCCGTGCTGATCATTCCCGACATGATCGAGGAGTACTGAGCGATGCCCGACTACGACGCGATCATCGTCGGAACCGGTGCCGGCGGCGGCACGCTCGCACGGCACCTGGCGCCGTCGGGCAAGCGGATCCTGTTGCTGGAGCGCGGCGACTGGCTCCCGCGCGAGCCGCAGAACTGGCTGGCGCAGGACGTCTTCGTCGACAACCGCTACGTCTCGGAGGACACGTGGTACGACGACCAGGGCGAGCCGTTCCAGCCGCAGATCCACTACTTCGTCGGCGGCGCGACCAAGCTCTACGGCGCAGCGCTCTACCGGCTGCGGGAGGAGGACTTCGGGGAGCTCCAGCACCAAGACGGCGTCTCGCCGGCCTGGCCGATCACCTACGACGAAATCGAGCCCTACTACACGAAGGCGGCATCCGCCTGAACGAGTCGAACATGCCATATAGCGCTTGCGTGCGCTGCCAGGACTGCGACGGCTTCCCCTGCGCCGTGCACGGCAAGTCGGACGCAGACGTACTCGGAGTGCGGCCCGCGCTCGAGCATTCGAACGTCGAGCTGCTCACCAACGCGCAGGTCGTCAAGCTCGAGACGAATGCCGACGGCACAGCGGTGACCGGGGTGGTCGTCGAGCGCGCCGGCGTAAGGGAGGCCTATTCGGCCGAACTCGTAGTGCTCGCCTGCGGCGCGGCGAACACCGCGAAGCTGCTGCTCGTGTCCGCGAACGACAAGCACCCGCAGGGCCTCGCCAACGGCTCCGACCAGGTCGGCCGCAACTACATGTTCCACAACAGCCAGGCGGTGCTCGCGCTCTCGAAGGACGAGAACCCCACGATCTTCCAGAAGACGCTCGGCTTGAACGACTTCTACTTCTCCGGTAATGGCCACGACTACCCGCTCGGGAACATCCAGATGGTCGGCAAGTCGCAAGCGCCGATGTTCCACGGCGAGAAGCCGGTCCAGACGAAGCTCGCGCCGCACTGGTCGCTGGAACAGGTCGCCCGCCACGCGATCGACTTCTGGCTCTCGACCGAGGACTTGCCGATGCCCGAGAACCGAGTCACCGTCAACGGCGAGGGGAAGCTGACCCTCACGTATAAGGCGACGAACGACAAGCCGAAGACGGAGCTCTTCAAGCAGCTGCATTCGATGCTCGGCAAGCTGCATATCGAGCCGGACAGCCTCTTCCACCGGTTCGCGTACATGAAGAACGAGATCCCGGTGGCGGGCGTGGCGCACCAGGCCGGGACCTGCCGAATGGGCGCCGATCCGGCGACCTCGGCATTGAACGCCGAGTGCCGGGCGCATGAGCTCGACAACCTCTACGTCGTCGACACGAGCGTCTTCCCGAGCATCGGCGCGGTCAACCCCGCGCTGACGGCGATGGCGAACTCGCTGCGCGTCGGCGATCACCTGCTCGAGCGGATGGGCGCGCAGGTGGAGGCAGCCGCGGTCTCGTCCTAGGTGCACGCGTCGGGAGAGCAGGTCGAGCTCGCGTTCGGCGAGCAGCGAGCCGTAGTCGTGGGTGTCGGCGCCGGGCTGCGGACGTACTCGGTCGCCGGGCGGCCGGTGATCGACGGCTACGGCGCCGACGAGCTCTGCCCCTCCGGCCGCGGCCAGCTGCTCGTCCCGTGGCCCAACCGGATCGAGGACGGCCGCTACGAGTTCGGCGGGCGCTCGCACCAGCTCCCGCTCGACGAGCCCGAGCGGCGCAACGCGATCCACGGCCTCATGCGCTGGTCAGCGTGGTCGGTCGCCTACCGCACGGCGGACCGGGTCGCGTTCGAGCACGTCCTCTACCCGCGCCCTGGCTATCCGTTCTCGCTGGCGCTGCGCGTCGAGTACTCGCTCTCCGACGAGGGCCTCTCCGTGAGGACCGAGGCGTCGAACGTCGGCTCGGACAGCGCCCCGTACGGAGCAGGGTCGCATCCCTATCTGACCGTCGACCACGAGGTCGTGGACGACGCCGAGCTGCGCGTGCCGGCTGCGACCGTTCTTTTTGCGAACGAGCGCGGGATCCCCATCGGCAGCGGATCCGTCGAGGACGAAGGGCTCGACTTTCGCACGTCGGGGCCGATCGGGTCGGTCGAGCTCGACCACTGCTTCACCGACCTCGAGCGCGAGGATGACGGCCGGGCCCGGGTGCGTGTGGGCACGACCACTCTCTGGGCGGACGAGAGCTACCCGTACCTGATGATCTTCACCGGCGACGGCCTTCCCGACGTCGAGCGGCGCAGCATCGCCGTCGAGCCGATGACGTGCGCGCCGAATGCCTTCCGCAGCGGCGCGGGTCTTGTGCGGCTCGAACCGGGAGAACGCCACGTGGCCAGCTGGGGCATCTCCGCATCGCAGCCGGGCTAAGCCCGGCTGCTCGCTTCACGGGGGAAACCCGGTTTCCCCCGTGAGCCCCCTCGTTGGGATCACGCGCTCCCCGCGAAGAACGAGAGAGGCGTCGATTCCGACCGCACAGAGCCACGCCCGCCATGTCGGTCGCGGCGGCAACTGGTCACAGGGCACAAACCTTCGCGCCGCATCGACAACTGTGGAGAGAAAGGCACGAAGCTCGAGCTGCGTCTGACACCGTTCGTCGATCTCCTCTTGATCCGAAGTTTGTCGACGCACGTTTGGGAGAGCCAGCCTCTACCCCGGAGTACGCTGCAGCGGTGAGAGGCATCGGCGTGAGGGCCGCTCTGATTGCTCTAGCAACTGCGGCGTCGTTGGCGATCATCATCGGCGGTATCGCCCTCCGAAGCGGTCCGGCTAGGCCGTCGGTGGACAACGTCGTCGACGCGGGGAGTCCCGGCGCGCTCGTTCTCGTCGATGACGGCTCCTCGCGTCGCGAGAAGACCAGTGGATTCGCCGTTCTGAAAGGACGTGTACCGCTTGACGCTCACGATCGCTTCCGTGTGGGCAGCATCACGAAGACCTTCGTCGCGGTCGTCGTGCTCCAACTCGTCGGCGAGCACCGACTGGCGCTCGGGGACACGGTCGAGCGGTGGGTGCCCGGGCTCGTCCCGGACGGCGGACGGATCACCGTGCGACAGCTGCTCGCGCATACGTCCGGGCTTGCGGACTATGCGGACGACGCCGATTTCGTACGCCGGACGGTCGCCCAGCCGCGGCGCCGGTGGAAACCTCGCGAGCTGGTGGGTGTGGCGCTGGCCGAAGGTCCAGTCGCTCGGCCCGGCGAGCGGTTCGCCTACGCCAGCACGAACTACGTTCTCCTGGGAATGGTCGTCGAGCGCGCCACCGGGACGAGTCTCGGGCGCCAGCTCCGACGGCGAATCTTCGCGCCACTCGGGCTCAATGACACGAGTTTCGCACCCGACATCCGGAAGAGCCGCCGCTACGCGCATGGCTATGCCCCGAGTGAGCACGATGGCATCGTCGGCAGCCTCGCCACCGCTCGCGATCGCAGTTCGGTGAACACATCGTGGGCCTGGGCCGCCGGGTCGGTCGTCTCCACTGCGTCCGATCTCTCGCGTTTTCTCGGTGCTCTTCTCCAGGGCCGCCTGCTTCCGCACCGCCTGCTCGCGCTCATGCGCCCAGCGCCCGGTTCGCGCTACGGGTTGGGGCTCGCGGCTTTCCGGACACCGTGCGGCACCGCGATCGGACACACCGGCGCCCTGCTCGGTACCGTCTCAGCCGCCTGGAGCAGTCCTGACGGCCGCCGTCGTGTAGTCGCGATGAGCAACAGTCTCCCGATCTCGCCGTCAGCCGGGGCTGCGCTGAGGCGGCTGCTGGACGCATCTTTCTGTGGAGATTAGGGCTGGCGCCAATGCGGTTGAAATCTTGCGCGGGTTTGATTCCCGCCGTCTCCACCTCGTTTCGAAGCGGCGTTCCGCGCCGCTGCTCGTTTGACGGAAAGCTCGGTCGCAGCCCCACTGGCACCGACCGCTAGCGTAGAGAAGGTGCAGACTGCCCCCGCCGTCGAGACCTCCGCGCTGCGTAAGAGCTACGGCAACGTCCACGCGCTTCGCGGCGTTGACCTTCACGTCGAGTCGGGCAGCGTCTTCGGGCTGCTCGGCCCGAACGGGGCCGGTAAGACGACGGCGGTTCGCATCCTGACGACCCTGCTGCTGCCCGACGAGGGCTCCGCGCGGGTGGCCGGCTTCGATGTTGTCCGCGATGCAGCGAAGGTTCGCGAGCACATCGGGCTCGCCGGCCAGTACGCGGCCGTGGACGAGAACCTGACCGGGTTCGAGAACCTCGAGATGGTCGGCAAGCTCTACCACCTCGGCCGAGGGCAACCGGCCGCACGCGCGCGGGAGCTCCTGGCCTCCTTCGACCTCTCCGATGCGGCCGACCGGCTCGTGCGCACGTACTCGGGCGGGATGCGCCGGCGCCTCGACTTGGCCGCCGCGCTGGTTGCCCGGCCGCCGGTGCTCTTCCTCGACGAGCCGACCACCGGGCTCGACATCCGCAGCCGCATCGAGCTCTGGAACGCGATCGAGGCGCTCGTCTCGGGGGGCACGACGGTGCTGCTCACCACGCAGGTCCTCGACGAGGCCGACCGGCTCGCCGATCGCATCGCCGTGATCGACCAGGGCCTGGTGATCGCGGAAGGGACGCCCGCCGAGCTGAAGAGCCAGGTCGGCGGCGAGCGGCTCGACATCCATCTCTGCGACGAGCAGCGCGGGGAAGAGGCCGTGGTCGCTCTGGCCTCGATCGCCAGCGATCGCCCGTTCCTCGAGGACGGATCCGTCCGCGTCCCGGTCGCCGAGCGCCGGGGGACGATTGCTGACGCCGTCCGCCAGCTGGACGACGCCGGCATCGCGATCGACGACATCTCTGTCAGCACGCCGACGCTGGACGACGTCTTCCTGAAACTGACCGGGCACGCGGCTGAACACGAGGGCGAGGAAGCGGAGGCCCAGGCTCGGTGACGGGGCTCCGCTACGGGATCTCCGACACGCTCGTGCTCGCGAAGCGCAGCCTGCTGCGGATCCCGCGCCAGCCGGACCTGCTCGTCGGCTTCACCGTCCAGCCGATCCTGTTCGTGCTGCTCTTCGTCTACGTCTTCGGCGGGGCCGTCGGCCTGGCGCTGCCGCCGGGACTCACCTACGTCGACTTTCTGATCCCCGGGATCATCGTCCAGTCGATCGTCTTCGGAGGATTCGTAACGGCGCTCGGGCTGGCGGATGACCTGAAGAAGGGGCTGATCGACAGGTTCCGGTCGTTGCCGATGACCCGCTCGGCCCTCCTCACCGGCCGCACGCTCGGAGACGTCGTCACCAACAGCTTCCAGCTGGTCGTGATGTTCTCCGTCGGGCTGCTGATCGGGTTCAACTTCTCGAGCAGCGTGGGGGAGGTCGTCGCCGGGATCCTGCTGCTCCTGCTGATCGGCTACGCCTTCTCGTGGGTGTTTGCCTTCATCGGGCTCTCGTCGTCATCGCCGGAGGCAGCAAACGCGTTCGGCTTCACGATCCTGTTCCCGATCACGTTCGTCTCGTCGGCGTTCGTCCCGGTCGACACGATGCCGAGCTGGCTCCAGCCGATTGCCGAGCACAACCCGTTCACGTACATGGTGAACGCCGCCCGTGCGCTGTTCCTCGGCATCCCGGCCGAGAACAACGTCTGGCTGGCGCTGGCCTGGACGCTCGGGATCATTGCCGTCTTCGCGCCACTCTCGGCGTGGAAGTACCGGCGCGTCGTCGCGCAGTGAAGGTCGTGCTGCGCGGCGGCGTCGAGCTCGAGGATCCGCTGGGCACGACGATCGGGTTCGTGGAGGCGTACCCGGGATACGACGCGCCTGACTCGCGGCCGGGCTCCTTCGACGAGAGCGACCTGCGGCACGCGAACCGGGGCGGCGCGCGCATCTCCGCTGCCCAGATTGCCGCGATTCTCGAACGCCGTCGCCGGATCGAACGAGCCTTGCGATCGATCCCGCCCGAAGCGTCGCTGGTCGACGCCGACATTCCGTGGCGCCCGCTGACGCGGCTCTTCGATGCCTTCGCGGACATCTCCGGGATCGGCTTCTCGAAGATGACGAAGGCGCTCCACCCGAAGCGCCCTGCGCTCATACCGTTGCTGGACAGCGTCGTGCAGGCGTATCTCGCGGTGGACGAGCCGAAGGCGTCGTTCGGGGAGCGCGCGACGACCCTGGTCAGGAGTTACAAGCAAGACCTGGATCGCAACCTCGCCGCTCTGCGCCAGGTCCAGCGTGACCTTGTCAGCCGCGATTACGGCTCGCTGAGCGAGGTGCGTGTTCTCGACGTCCTGGTCTGGTCGGCCTACGTGCCTGCCAGGCGATGAGTCAGGTCCGCACGAGGGGCCCGGCGGTGCCGGGCCCCTCGAGATGGCGCGGAGTTCGGTCGAGCTACGCGACGGCGAGGACGCGGTCGCTGTGAGCGACAACCTTGCCGCTGGTGATCTTCGGCGCGTTCGGAATCACCGAGGTGAAGTTCTCGTCGCTGATCCACTTCGAGACGAGCTTCGTGGACTCTTCCGTCTGCTCGGGCCCCTCGAAGAGACTGACCGAGCTCAGGATGCCGTTGTCGGCCTGGATGAGGTAGTAGCCGGTGAAACCGGAGAGCTCGCGGAGCTGCGGGACGAGCGTCTCGTTGATCTTGCCGACGACCTCGTTCATGCGGGTCGCGTCGACACCTTCGTAACGACGAATGGTGGCATGCATATGGTGCTCCTTCTGTGGGTCTTACAGGGCAGAGCACTCGAATGGGCGCACTGCGGCGGTCAGGCCAGGGTCACAGTCGGGAGGAACGTGCAAAGAGCCTCGGCGGCTTCAACAGCTAGAGCCAACGCGCTGGTTACACAGTAGCCGCGATCATGCCGGGCTGTCGGATTCGCCCGCAAGCGGTCGCCGGCTAGCGGCGGTTGAACAGCGACAGCAAGAGCAGGAAGACGTTGAGCACGTCGAGGAAAATCGAGGCGGCCAGCAGCGGCGCCGCCCGAATGTCCTTCGTCTTCCGCAGCCGCTGGAAGTCGTACATCGTGAATCCGGCGAAGATCACCAGCCCGACGATCGCGTAGATCAGCGAGCTGTTCGGGATGTTCACGAAGATCGCCACGATCCCGAAGACGATCAGCGCGAGCAGCGCCCAGAAGCACACCCGGGCGACGCCTGAGAGGTCGCGGCGTGTCGCGTACCCCGCGGCGCCGAAGCCAGCGATGAAGAGCGCCGTCGCCCCGCCCGCCTGCCACACCGACTGGGGGTTCGTCGCCGCGTAATAGGCAATCGTCGGCGCGGTTGCGAGCCCGACGAGGGTGCCGAAGCCGAACAGGAAGCCGATCGCCAGCTGCTCGGACCGCTGGGCGGCGTAGTTGAGCCCGAGCAGTAGGCCGAAGCTCGCGATGAACAGGACGATGCCCCAGCCCTGCGACAGATCGCGGCCGAGGTATGCGCCGAGCGCGAAGAAGCCCGTAGTGACGGCGACGAGCCCCATCGTCTGGCCGAACAGCGCCCGCGACTGATCGCGTGAGACAGCAGGCTCGAGGGTGGTGTCGAACGAGCTCAAGGGTACGAGCCTACTCGTTGCCCGTCGAGCCGGCGAAGCTCTCCGGGCCCGGCCGCTCGACCGCGAAGGTGCCGTTGCGCCGGGCCTCCGCGATCACGGCGGCGAAGTGGGCGAGACGCCGGCCCTGGTAGCGGGCGACGGCCAGCGCGCCCTCGTCGGGGCCTGTCACCGTGTGACCGGTGACGAAGGACGCGCCGTACGGGTTGCCGCCGGCGGCGAAGACCTCGCTCACCGTGTAGCCGAGTGGCAGGATCAGCATCCCCCAGTGGTAGAGCGTGTTGTGCAGCGCGAGGATCGTCGTCTCCTGGCCGCCGTGGGCCGTCTGCGAGGCGGTGAAGCTCGTGGCGACCTTGTCGGCCAGTTTCCCCGCCTGCCAGAGGGCGCCCGCCTGATCGATGAACTGCTTCAGCTGGGCGGCGATGTTCCCGAAGCGCGTCGGCGTCCCGAACGCGACGCCGTCGGCCCAGTCGAGGTCGTCGAGCGATGCGACGGGCGCCTCGGCGACCTCCGAGCGATGGCGTCCCCAGTACTGGTTCTGGGAGATCAGCAGCTCGGAGGCGAGCTCTTCGACGTGGCGCAAGCGCACTTCGGCGCCCGCTTCCTCCGCGCCGGCGGCGACGGCCTGCGCGAGCCCGTGGACGTTGCCCGTGGCGCTGTAGTAGATGACGGCGATCTTCGCGGGCTCGGACACGAGACCAGCGTAAACCGCGAGACGATGTCTGACGCGGTCAGCCGGAGTTCAGAGCTCTCCCTCCGGGATCAGGCCTCGCGCGAGGCTCTCGACCTGGCTCGGAGTGAACGGTGACTCGTCGAGTCGCTGGCTCAGATGGAAGACTCGGAACAGATGCACGATGTAGTGCATGCGCTGGTCGAAGTCCGACCAGTCGTGCGCGGCGCAGTTGTCTACGGCCGGCGAAACCGGCTCGAATCGCGCCAGAAGCGCGTTCAGCTCCGGATCGGTCGGCTCCGCGAGCTCGTCCGGGTACGCGTCGGCGAGGTGGGCGCTGAGGATTAGCACCCGTCCGGGCAAGGCCAGCACCATCAGCGCGTCGGTGATCGCCTCGCGCGCGAGCTTGTTCGAGGCTCGCTGGATCGCTTGAGTAGGGACGCCCAGCGCGGCGGCGGCCGAGCCTCGCACCCACGCCCACCAGCGTGACGCGGAGGGAAACAGCGCGTCGAGCGCTCGTCGGCCCAGGTTCTCCTGCGTGGTCGACGCGGCATCGAGCGCCTCCAGTATCTCCGGCTGCAAGCGCGTCTGCTCGTGGAGTCCGATCTCCAGGTTCGCGAGCAGTGCGAGCTCTGCGTGCCGGGCCCGATTGTTCTCCAGCCGGGCCTGCTCGTAGTGGGCAAAGGCCTGGCTCAGGAGACGCTGGCCTTCGGGCGGGTCGCCGGGCCTGAGGCCGGCGGGGCGGCCGGTCTCAAGGTACCGGGCGAACTCGAGCCCGATCTCCTCGAACACCTTGAGGTTGCCGCGGGCGACGGCATCGCTGGCAAGCTCGAATGCGTCGAACGGCGTGTGGAGCTCGTTCGTCAGCCGCCCGAGCCGGGTTCCCCGCTGGAAGAGGCCGCGGCGCAGGAGCTTGCGCCAGAGCGTCGCGACCGGATGCAGTAGCCGGCGGCCTTCCGCGAGCCTGCGTTCCAAAGCCGCAAGCAGGTCCTCGCCGCGGATCGACCCTCCTGCCTGACGAGACGCCC
>Ga0193727_1001268_pt1 | contig 10407 bp, 26 predicted proteins | sample H2c2metaG_FD_143051 | JGI IMG/M metagenome (GOLD analysis project Ga0193727, IMG submission 143051) | Soil microbial communities from a riparian zone of the East river system, Colorado, United States - H2c2 | ecosystem: Environmental > Terrestrial > Soil > Riparian zone | place: USA: East River...
GCACCTTTTCCTCGGGAACTTCTGGAGATTCGGAGGGTTCAATAGTTGCTACCCAGTCTGCGATTCGTTCGCGGCTCCAGCGGTGCGCGTCGTTGAGATGAACAGAAATCACGGAAAGCGTTCTGTCTAGTTCTCCGCACGCTGGGCATGCGTTACCCTGCGTGAGCCACGGCCAGTGCAAGACAGGAATTACGATCCTACCGAGAGCATCCTGGACGGCTCCAAACGCGCAAGTTGCCTTGGCATTCATCCGCGCCGAGTCGTGTCCAAACCCTTGCGGCTTCAGCATACTTCCCAATCTAATTGCCTCACTCAGTTTCATTCTGTAGCCTCCAAAGCCTTCACAATCTTCTCGCTCAAAATTGGTAGCCCTTCTTCGTCAAATTCTGTCCCTATCCACCCTGCTCCATAAACTACAAATCCGTTAAAAGCGTAGACTGCTTTGCCACGGCAGATGGCACGGAGGAGAAGGTCGGAAGAACTTCCGCTAGTCATTGAGCGTTTCCGGATGTTTCAGCCCGCGGTCGAACTCGCTCAGGGCCTTCGAGACTTCCAGCCCAAGTCGCAGCAAGTCGCCGCGTAGATTGTGAAGGCAATATGTTGCCCAGTTGGAGGCCACGTCTGCGAAATCCGGCAACTCCGTGTCTTCATAAGGGCCGGGATTTCCAACCTTCATTACTGGTAGATTGGCAAAATTTTCGAGCGCCTGCTTCACTTCTTGCATTTCATTCCTCCTTCATTAGATCATCACACTTGGCTACTACGGCTTTCAGAGCGCGATTCCATTCGGCACGATGCGGCAAATATTCTAGAATTTCCATGTCCGCCCACTCTTTCAACTCTTTCGCCAAGCTCTGCCGTCCTTCCGCCCACGCATTTTCTAGCCTCTTCTGGAGCGGCAGGAGTTCGCCATCTGACTCCGCATCTTTCTTCCAGCGCTTGTGAAATTCTTTGAGGGCTCTCTCGCGGGCAGTCATCGTTCCAACTCCGCACATTTGGACATTACATCTGAATAGACAATTGCTGCGCGAATCTCACGTTCTTTCAAATGCTGCGCATCAGCCCACGCCTTAATTTCAGCAATCGCAGAGCGTTGACCAGCAAGGAAGCCTCTCCGGTACTCTTCTTCGCCGCGACTCGCCCAAGCGGTATATTCCTGAGTGACTTGAGTTGACTGCGTCTGCTCTGGAGCTACGGCTTTCTGGAATTGCGTCGGATCGACCATTGTCACGTTGGAGGTGCCACACGGGATCACGGAGGAAGCGAGTCGCAATTCTTCGTATTTTGTTAGCCTCTCAGCCCACGACATCTGAGCTATTTCGCGCTTCAATTCGGATTGATCGCGTTTTGGAAAACTGGCAACCATTCGGTCAAGAAGCATCTGTTTTGCTGTCATATCATCATCCTTGGCTGGTATGTCTTCTAAGGGAGCGCCCGCTTCAAAAATGTTGCTTTTCGAGAAGTCCCAATGGCCGACCGGGCAATGCAGGCTGGCGGCGTTATGGTCGCTTCGTGGCATTCCGCAACGAACACACTTCTCCGCACCGTACATCTCTCTTGTGCGTTCATCCTTGGTAGTCATGGCTTCGTCCTGCGCCACAGACTTGCCAATTTGATCTCTAGGCCGTCACTGTACCGAACGTCGATATCCGCCCAACCCAGAGTCAGCATCCAGAGCAGCATCCAGCCAACCGTTCTCATAGTTGCATCCCTCCGTAGTGCTCAGCAATCATCTTCTGGGCTCTCTTGGCGGCTTCGCTCTGCGCCTTGCTGTCAGCGTTAGCGAATGCTTCTTCCCACGTAGTCCCTTGGCCCTTCACGTCAAACAGTAGACCAAGAGCGATAAATCCGACCGTGTGTGTTAGGCGATTCGGGAACTTCGTGGATGGCTGATCGCGGCGAACTGCTGCATACTTTCCCCATCTCTTCTTTGCTTCCGTGAGCGCTTGCTTGTCATTCATAAGTGTTGCCTCCTGTCTCTATTTTACTAGACCCAAAACAGGAAACAGTCATTTCGCCCAATGTTTAAGCGGTCGTCGGCTTGTATGCCTTTTGTTTCCAATGCGAAATATATTTCTTGACATGCACCTGATCGCGTTCATCCTTAGGATCAACCACGATTCACCGCTTTCTTCGTCCCAAGATTGACAATGTGCCGAAGATCGCCTAGCAATCGGCTGGCTTGACACTCGCGACACACCTTCTTCGTTCGGCTCCCGCTATTTCTGTCCGGCAATTCCCGCGCTCGAATTCCACAGAGAATGCACTTCGTCGGCGTGCCTACTCTTTTACTGGGCATCTATTTTTTCTCCTTCGAAAGCGCCGCACGGGCCATCGCTTTCCAGATGCGCTCGACATTCGGTCCCATATACGGGCCATTGCAATCCGCGAAACACTGCTTACGCCCCTCGATGAGCATTTCTATGCTCGGATTCTCTAGTGCTTCTCTTAGTCGTGCGTTTTCTTCTCTAAGTTCAGCAGAGAGAGAGTCAGCAAATTCGGCAGCGAAGTCTAGAATCGTCTGCTTCATTTCGCGAGGGCCGCGTATAGTCTCGTCCGATGTCCAAGTCTCGTGCATCAATTCCCGAGCTTTTTCTAAGGTAGTAGCCATGGTGGTGATCAGTCCTTTCCGCATTGAAACGCGTGTGAGCCTTTGTGATCCGCCGCCAAATAACACGTTCGCCCTCCGCCGCCTCTGGGATCGTTGCACCGACGAGTAGAGCAGTCCTTGGGATCGAACATTCCATCAGAATTACAGTTCCAGCAGGGGACAATTTCGCGGTAGACCGTCTTGACAAAGCCTTTGTCATGACAGATTTTGCACCGAAATTTTGCCATTTTTTCTTCCTCTCCTGCTACGCCCCCTTGCTCATCAGGAAGCCGCCGAGAATTTCTCACTTAGGGCTTAACCTCGCTAAATTTGAACGAGTGCTTCTCCAAATCTTTCACCAGGACTACATCCACGTTTCTTATCTGGGAGCGTTCGGCCTCAACTCCATTGCCCATGACAAATTCGTCCGCAACAACTTCTACCACCTCCACTTTGGTCCGTAAAAGTCTGCCGTAAGTGGGATTCTGTTCCCAAAACTGATAAGTAACGATAGCGCGGCTCGCTCCGGGAACGTCATGTACCCTCACTGCCACCGCAAATCTGCCCGCTTCGGCCAATGTCTCCACGTCCACTTTGCCATCGCTGCGTGATTGCCCCAGCACCGTAACCGCGAGAAACAGGAACGCTCCGCCTAAGCCACAAAATTTCATTTTCCTTACTCCCCTTTTCTTCAGCAACTCAAAATGGTTAAAATTGAAAGACTTCCTGACTGAGACGCTTTGCCGCAATCTCGCTATTTTCTTGGCCTGCCAAATGGCCTCCCTTTAGTCATGGCATCCCGACTGTTCTCCGCCTTCGTCCAGCATGACGTGCCAACTTCTCCGATGTTCCGGCTGAGACTTTTCAGAACGCTCGATGAGCCATGCGGAGCGGCGGCGGTCAGTCACGGCTCAAACCGTTTCCATGCCAGTTTCTTGATGTATTCCAGCCCCGAAAAACTCCAGCGGTCGATGATGGCTTGATTCACTTTCGCGAAATCCACGGGCACGGAGGAACGGAGCGCGAAGGCGTAGGTCAACGCAATGCTCTTGCGCGTAATTTCTGGCATGGCTACTTCTTCAAGCAACGTCGCCTCCGGGTTTGTGAGTTCCACAGTCACGATTAGTCTCCGGCGATGGAAGTTGGCCCCCTCCAAAGCTGTTTTACGCTGGCAAAAAACGATCTGCGAACAAGAGATACTCACTGGCTGCTTCCATGCAGTCCTTGTGGAGTCTTGGATAGCGATACTGGGTCAACTGGTGGTAGCCATAGACTTCGTAGTGCTTTTCCCCAGCCTCAGAGATTACGAAGACGTGATAGTCGAACCTGTCTGCCTCCGAGAGATCGAGGTACAGACGCCATTGGAGCGATTCCAGATACCGATCCGGGTCAAACTGCCCTGTAGTCTTCAAGGTGCCTCTGACGAGCAGGTCGCCATAGGGTTTAGCCAAAGTGACCTCTTGGAGCTGCGGAAGACAGATTTCCGCATCGCAGAGGATGTCGAAACGGTAGCCATTCGCTGTCAGGACGTTGTATTCCTGAGCTTCGGCGGTTTCAAAGGCTTTGTGGAAGGCGGTCCCAGCCAGCATTTTTTCCGTGGTCTCATCCGTGGTCAGGCGAGTGACCAGCCAGTTGGGCTCGATCCCTTCCATTTCTTTCCAACGCCTGTACTCTTCAAGGTGACTTACCCTCGCCTCACGCACCGACGGCTTCTTTCGGTTTCTCCACGTAGGCCAAAATGCTCTTGTCGTAGGTCAGGCCCTTCTTCAATGCTCCCTTGTGAAGCACCGCCGATACCGCAGGGCCACCTTTCTTGGCCTCCCCAACCAAAGCGTTGAAATCAGCGGGAGTGGTCAGGCCAGCCACAATCTCAGCCCAAGTCTCCTGAGCGAAGGATTCTTCCTTGTGAACCTCGGCGAAGTGATTCAGTTTCACCTTGATCTGGGCAATCAAGCCAGCCAGGAAGTCTGTTGATAGCGGGCTGGGTACCTCCAGAATCTCGAATTGGGCAGGGTTCTTGCCGTAAGCATTCTCCCGCGGAGAGAAGTCCAGCATTCGGCGTTTGCCTTCGATGTAGAGCTTTCCCATGGCGTCCACGGATTTATAAATCTCGCCCTTCGATCCGCCCTGAACGTCCAGGCGTTCGATGACATCATCGCCCTTGCGCTGTTCGTCCATGTGGCAGAGCAGTACAACGTCTTTTCCGAGGGCGTTGAGCATCTTAAGCCAAGATCCAAATTTGGACTTCAGCTCACCATAGCCTTGCAGGGTCAGAGCCCCGCCCCGTCCCATCTTCGGGTTGCCTTCGATGATTGCGGCGGTCAGTTTGTCGAGCGCGCGGCCGGCAGTGTCAACCACGATGGTGTTGTAGGGTTCTAAGTCTTCTTTCGCGATGCTGGCCATGTCGGACCACTGCTTCACGGTCACAGAGTCTTTCCGGTTGCCAGCACGATAAGCACCTTCATCGGCGTCGAGGAGCAGGGGTTTGTCGGCGGTGAACCCCATGGTTGACTTCCCAACTCCGGGGGCTGAATACAAGCAAACATTGATTCTTTCTACGGTCAGAGGATCAGCGGCTTTCACAATTTTCAGGGCCATAGCTGTGGTTTTCCTTTCAGGATTGAATTCAGATTAGACCTCCACCAGCACTACCAGGATTGCGATCTCCAGAACAGCTATCTGCTCCCGTATCTCTTCGATAGCGGATTCGTTGTAGCGTCTTAGGAGAACGTCGTGAGCTTGCTGGTACGAAATGAGTTCTTGAGCGGTCACCGCTTCTTCCCGAGAGCCTGCGATAACAAAGCTCGAAGCATATACGCCGTCGTTCGGTCATCCTGTTCAGCACGTTTTCGTACAGCATCCATGGTTTTTCTGGGGATGCGGACTTTTACGACTTCGGTGTCAGTCATACACGGAAGGTAACAGAAGATAACCTAAGTGTGCAAGAGATTTTTCAGGCTTGACGAAATTTCGGTTCGGGTATAGAAGTGTTAACTTCAGTCCAAGCGATACCCTTCCCCCAAAAAGGTCTGCGAATGTTTTTGCTTGACACCCACTGCCCTCTTCGTCTAAAAGTTGTGCAGATATCGCCGGTCCCCTGGGTTTCTTCTTCGCAGGAGTTCCCAGTCCGGCGATATCTAAAAACTTCTGCGAATGACATCTCCAAACAATTTGTCGCCAGCCTTCGCGGGATATCTCCGTCTCGTGAGAGACGGCGGCAGGACAAGAGGTTATCGAGGCGAAACGGCCCCATCGGGCGTCAGTGCAGCCTCCGTGTTCGCGCTGTAGGCCCACAAGGATGTAGCCGTGTGCCCAACGAGCTGGGGAACATGACCCAGCGCTATAGCGAACTTGCCCAAACCTGTTTCCACTGTCGTAAGGGGTCCGGTCTCTCGGAGACTCTAACCCAAGGGGGAAACGCCGGGGATACGACAAAGCTAAAACCGTCAGGCTCCTTTGAACGGAATGCTGAGTTCGGGCCTAGGACAAGGCCCAACTGCGCCTCCCATCCCTCCATTACCGGAATCTAAGATGACCCCAAAACTAAAAAGGCAGGAGCATAGGCAATGAGTGGCAAGGGACGCGGCACACCCTACCCGGAAGACTTCCAACCCAACGATAACAACATGCTGAATGCGCAACGCTGGGGATTGAATTTGATGGATCAAGTGGAAGCGTTCTCGGATTACCATCAAAGCAAGGGCAGCAGATTTTTGAAATGGAATTTGGCGTTGAACACGTGGATGCGGAATGCGTATGAACGCCGAGAGTCTAAATTTGGACGGCCAGCGGTTCCAATTCCGCAGGCTCCTGATCTGAGATATTCACAGGCCCTTGAAAGTTATTTGCTTCGGCCTCCGTTGAGGCGGCAATGAGAGCCGATCCGAAATTCGAGGAACATCGGAACACGAAGGGCTGGCAGGAAGCAAAGGAACGCATGTTAGATGCCTTCGCTCGGTGGGGTGGAATTCAGCGAAAGCTGTTTGATCCAGTAGACCTCCCGAAGCGCAGAGCGGAGTTAGCCAAGCAAGCCCGCGAACTGGCAGCCAAGCGGCCGGATTTTGAAGTCAAGATTGCAGAACCGGAACAATCGGAGATTACGGATGATGATTTGCCTGATATTTTCAAGGTGCCATTTTGACCACCGCCGCCGAACTCATAGCTCAGACCATCGCCTCAGTCTCCGACTCGACAGCGATCCAGCGCGCGCAGGACAGAGACGCCTTTGTCCGGGACTTTGACGCCAAATGGGGAGACTGGTGTCCTATCGCCGAGGCATGCGTGGCTGTGGAGCGGGATCGTGACTGGGCGCTGCTGGGATTTCATTCATTCGAGGCTTGGCTGGTGAATGCGGCTCCACGCAGCCGTTCGTACCTGTATCTCGTGATTGGCCGCTACAAAGAACTCAGTATCGACCTTCCCCCAGAAGAGTTGGCGCAGATTTCGCTAGGCTCCGCCGGCGTCCTGCGCCAACTGCCCAGTTCCATGCGTCGCGATCCCGAAGTGCAACGCCAGGCGCGGAAGCAACCCAAAGAATTTCGTGAGTCATTGCGGGAGCGGCACCCAGGACAGCATATCGAAACCATCGTCGAAGTGAAACTGAAGTTCACGGCATCGGCTTGGAACGTTGTGTCTGCGGCGTTTGACGCTTACAGGCTGGTGGATGAGACCGCGAGTATGGCGGATTTTGTGGAGTGGATGTGCTCGGAGCAGAGCGCTTGATCACGCCGGTAATTGACGGGGCTTACAAGCTGTTTCCGGATGGCCGCCAGGTCTGCCTCCCGAACGCTGCTGGGCGGCGTTTATATCGGGCGCGGACGCTAGAGATGGCAAGCCGTCAGAACTTCATTTGTCCGAAGTGCAGCCAGCGTATGACCCCGGAAATCGGTTTTGTGAACTCGGCCACGTTCGAGCATGGCGATTTGCGGGGAATGGGAGGAGCGCGCAGAAACGACGATCCCAACGCTCCAGGAAATTGCGCTATGTGCGCCAAGTGCAATTACGCTAAGGGTTCTAGGCGCTGATAGGTTTCAGTTGCTCCCAGAAGAGCGCAACATAGCAGAAGCAAATGCAGTAGAACGGCTCAGGTTCCATGCTTCAGGATAAAAACCACAGGCTGGCAGCGTCTGTACCGTTTTGCACAGGGGGAAATTTAATGACGGAGCAATTGGCAGTCAGTGATTTTGGTTCGCAGGATGTAATTCGGGCATTTGCCCGCACCCATCGGCTCAGGACGAAAACTGATGCCTGCGGGGAGTTGATTATTCCCAGTAGGAAACGGCGGTTTACCGGATGCCATATTTATCAGCATTCGATGGACGGGAAGGTCTTCGGAGCGATTTTTGTTGGAGTTGGGTCCGACAAACTCCCACGATCTTATTGGGACCGCACAAAAGTGGCGCTCCAGGACGCAGGTTGCACGATTGCGCAGAATACGGGGGAAGAGGGCACCGTTTTATTTGACCCCTCCAATCGCGTTTCCTCAGGGGCTTGCCTCAAGTTTTGTAAGATTACGCCGAGGCGTACGGTTTCACCGGAGGAGCGCGAGATTCTGGTCCAGCGGTTGGCTCAGTCCGGGAGTCTGAAATGAGTCCAAAATTGGACGTATTCGATGTGCGTTTCTTGAAAGAACGCTCGACGAGCGCATTGAAGTTTGGGATTTTCCAGCGCTCCCCAGGCACAGCCGAGGGTGGGCGTTTAATCGCTAAATTCGCCTCTGTGGAGCTGGCTGAGCGTTTTGTGGGGTTTTTACCGTCCCTGCCCCCAAGAATCGTTTCTAGGGGCATCCAGAGGCCGGCAATGACCATTCTGCGCGGCGGCAAGCGGTGAAATTTACGGTGCTTGGCCTGCCGCAACCTCAGGGCTCCTCCAGCGCTTTCACTCCCAAGGGCCGATCCCGTCCGGTTGTGACGAGCGCGAATCCGAATCTCAAGGCATGGCGTCGAGCGGTGGCCCAATCCGCTGCGCTGGAGATGCGAGGCAGGGAACCAGCGGGCCGAGGGGTGCCGATGCGCTTGATGGCGGCGTTTTACTTTCCGCGGCCGAAGTCGGTCAAGCCTTTGGCGGAAAAGACTACAGCTCCCGACCTCGACAAACTTCTGCGTGCGATTGGCGATAGCTTGTCAGGAATCTGCTACTCGGATGATGCCAGTGTGACGGAGATTTTCGCCACGAAGTGCTACGGTCATCCAGCCCGCGCGGAGATTACGCTAACCGAGTGCTTGCCGCCAGAGAAGGCGTATGAACGTCAGCCAGTGAAAGATTCCCTGCTTCCGTTCTAGAGTCTCCGACTTGGCTAGGAGGGCCTTCATGCAATGGTTTCGGCCTTGGATGGTCATGCGGACCTCGTGAGAATCTTGTGAATTGTGGCGCTATGCCATTTGAGCCCATGCCGGGTAGGCGTCTTGGTTTCGTTCAAGCACCAAGCGATTGCGCTAGGTTTGGTGTGGAGTCTGTGCATTTCCGTGATGCGATAGAGCACATCAGCCTCACCCGGCAGCATCCCGTAGGGCAATCGCCCTTCACATCTGCCAGTCTTAGCCTTTTTCCGTTCGCGTGCCGCACGCAACTTAAGCACCGTTACGCATCTGTCGAATTCAGCTACTGAGGCGAGAATCTGCCGGATCAGTTTGGCTGTCGGGTTGGAGTCGTCACCGGCTGTGAGATCCACTCCCCCAGATGCGGCGATGACTCGGACGCCTGCTTTTTGGAACTGACGCACGATCAGTTCTGCAATCATAGAATCTCGCGCAAGTCTGTCCGCAGATTCCACAATTACGAGCTTGACGCCATTGTTCTCGACACGCTCCAGGCATGCGGCGAGTCCGGCACGGCCTTCGAGTTCCGTCTTGCCGCTCAAGCCTTCGTCGCGGTATTCAGCTACGATTTCAATCTCGTTGGCTTCGGCATATTTGCGGCATGCGGACTGTTGACGGTCCCAAGTGTCACCTATGACCTGGCCCATTCCAGAACAACGCATGTAGATCACGGCATGAGTTTTCATTATCGCAACATCCATGCAGCTATCAGAAACGCCACGACAAAGACGCAAATCACCAACTCCGGCCAGAATTGGAACGCGCGGCGGTAGCTGTTTTTCACATCCACAGGCGCCAGCTTCATGGCTCTACCCCTATTCCAAATTCTGCAACCTCACCTTCGAACACGTCTATGGCGGCCTGACAGCGCTCCGCGGCAGCTAAGAAGCGCTGGACGCAGATGTCGTGCGCGAATCCCTTGCGCAAGCCGGAAGCAATCCCCAGGAACTCACCAATGAATGGAGCCCAGTCGAAGTTTGGCTGTTTCATGCGAACGGCCTCACGAAGAACAAAGCGAACAGCATTACGTATTTCATGGGCAGAACCTCCGTGTTTAGAATTCAGTACGTTTTGGAAACTTCAACATCCCAAACCACCAGACCAAGCCCCAGACCACCACCACTTCGCAGGAATGGCCCAGCAGGCAATCGAGTGCGGTCCAAATGAGCATGAACAGGACCGTGAACAGCCAATTGAACCATTTTCTAAGCATGTACGGGCCTCTCTCGGCGTTCTTTGGCGCGAACTGCCTTGCACAACTTACATTCTCTACCGCCATCTTTGCGTGGCAGCAGGTTTTTGCCCGCCATGCGATGACCTCGAATGCATTGTTTTCGTTTCGGTGCGCCCATGATTAATTCTCTGTAGCGGCAATCATCCGCTCCACAAGGGCCAGCGCTGAGTTCTGAAGTTCGAGCACCGTCGGTGCGAGCTTCGTCCCCGCCGCATCCCCCGCCGCATCCCCCGCCGCATCCCCCGCCGCATCCCCCGCCGCAGCCC
>Ga0193727_1001269_pt1 | contig 10402 bp, 13 predicted proteins | sample H2c2metaG_FD_143051 | JGI IMG/M metagenome (GOLD analysis project Ga0193727, IMG submission 143051) | Soil microbial communities from a riparian zone of the East river system, Colorado, United States - H2c2 | ecosystem: Environmental > Terrestrial > Soil > Riparian zone | place: USA: East River...
CGTCGTGTGGAGATGGGGGAGGTGCTGAGCGCTCTTGTCGGCGCACCGGTCAACGTGCGCGCGACGACGACCGACGGCCTCGGGTTCACCGGTCGAGGCGAAGGGCTCGCGGCGCAGGCGGTCGCGCTCGTCGAACGGTCTTGAGGCTCGTCCGTTACGCGGACGCTCCGGATCTGCAGGCGATCCGGTACGAGGTGTTGTCCCAGGTGACGTTTCCCGAGTACCTGCAGAACAACGTCCCGGGTAACAAGTACTGGGGTCGATTGTACGACGACTTTCCGGACTTCCAGCTCGCGCTCGTCGACGGTGACGAGCTGGTCGCCGAGCTGCACTCCGTGCCGACGCCGTGGGATGGGAGCGACGCCGACCTGCCGGCCGGTTGGGACGAGGGGTTCCTGCGTGCTTTCGAGAGCGGCCGCGAGCCGGACGTCTTGTGTGCGCTCGCGATCTCTGTTCGGCCGGACCGGCAGGGTCAGGGGTTGGCGGTGCGGATGCTGGAGGAGATGCGTGCCGCGGCCCGGGCCGGAGGGTTGCGGGAGCTGATCGCTCCTGTTCGTCCGACTCTCAAGGCCAGGTATCCGCTGATCCCGATCGAGCGTTATGCGGACTGGCGTCGCGAGGACGGCGAGCATTTCGATCCGTGGATTCGCGTGCACGAGCGAATCGGTGGGGAGATCCTCGCGGTGGCGCCGGAGTCGATGGTCATGGACTGCCCGGTGTCGGACTGGGAGGAGTGGACGGGCCTGCGGTTTCCCGGGGACGGCGACTACATCGTCCCGGAGATGCTGGCGCCGCTGTACGTGCGAGACGGGCGCGGTCGCCACGTCGAGCCGAACGTCTGGTTACGGCACCGGCTCTAGCGGCGCTTGCCCTTGCGGGCGCGTTCGAGCTGCCGGCGCATCTGCCGGTTCTGCGCGATGTTCTCGGTCTGGTCTGCGGTCGCGTCCATGTAGGCCTGGCGCTCGGAGGCGCTGAGCCGCGAGAGCGCCTGTTGCGCGCGCATGGGATCCCGGGCGACGCCGGAGCGCTCGAGCTTCTTGACGGCGCTCGCAAGCTCGGGGTTCTGCCGCTCGAGTGCCGCCTGCGAGGCCTTCTTCATCAGGCCGCCGATCAGCGGGAGCTTCATCAGCCCGGCGATGATCGGCTTGAGGTAGCGCCCGCCCTTGATCCGGCCGAGGAGCGCGAACGTCCCGAAGATCAGCAGGACGAAGGTGAGGACGTACACCGGGAGGAGGAAGAGCCAGATCGAGGCGATCACGGCGGGATCGTAGCGATCCGGCAGGAGCCCAAGGAGTCACGTCTCGTCGAACCCCGTCCAGGTGTCGGACATGGTGCCGTTGGTGTCACCGAAGCGTTGCGGGGCTCCGGGACTCGGGTCGGGGCGGGCGTTTCCCCGGGGAGCCACTGCGGCCACGTCCCGGTGTCGGACATGGTCACGGAAGTGTGACGAACTTTCCACAGGGCTCGACCTGGACTAGGCCGTCCCGGGCCAGGGACTCGACTGCCTTCGGGTCGAGCTCGCCCAGTGGACGTCTCGCCTCAGCGACCAGGCGCAGCGTTTGCGCGCGGCGCTGGCGGAACGAGCCCTCGAACGGGGACTGCTTGCGCAGCGGTTCGTAGCGACGGCCTCGCGAGGGACACTCGCCTGCGAGGGGACAGATTCCGCAGCGCGGAATGCGCGCCAGGCACACCGTTGCGCCGAGGTCCATCAACGCCTGCCCCGCCGCGGCGGAGAACCGCTGTCCCGTCCGCTCCTGGATGCGGCTCACATTCGTGTCGACCGGCAGGACATCACGGCCGAGCGCGAAGTTCCCCACGGCCGCAGCCGTGTACGGCCCCACGCCCGGCAGCTCGGTCAGATCAGCGGGCCAGCCTTCCGCCGCGATCTGCCGCGCAGCGCGATGCAGGTTCAGCCCGCGGCGGTTGTACCCAAGCCCTTGCCATTCGCGAATCACCGCCGCCGGCGACGCCTCCGCCAGCGCCTCGACCGTCGGCCAGCGTTCGAGCCACTTCAGATAGCGCGGCACGACCCGCTCGACCTGCGTCTGCTGCAGCATCACCTCCGACACGAGGATTGCGTACGGATCCCTCGTCCGCCGCCAGGGGAGGTCACGGCCGTTCTCGGCGAACCACCCGAGCAGTAGACCTTCCACGGCGGCGAGCGTACCCTGGATGGCGGCTGATCTTGCGGGCAGGAAAAGGACAGGCCGTCGGGCTGCCGGTCGAGGTCGTCCTCGTCTGGATGATCTTCGTCGTCGTGACGGCGGAGATCCTCGTGACGTACAGCCGCCTTCCCGCCCGCGAGCTCTATCACGTGTCCGGGAGCGGAATCGAAGGCGGCTTGAGCCGCGCCGTTCTGTTCGTCAACTTTCCGGTTGCGCTCGTTGCACTGGCGGTGCTCGCCCTCGTCTACGAGCGACTGCCGGCCCGCGGCTACAGAATCGCCGCGATCGTCGCCTGCGCTCTTTGCGCCGTCATGCTCTGGCCCGGCGTCGTCAAGGAGTCCGATCTCGACGCCAGGCCCGTGAACGCCTTCGCCGCAGTGGGCGTTCTGCTGGCGATTCTCCTGACGGACGTCGTCGCGCGCGCCGGCGGGCTCACGAAGCGACCCTGGCGCAGGCCAGACTGGTTTCGAGTGGCGATCGGGTCGGTGCTGTTGTTCGCCGCTCTTCCCTGGCTCGCTGCGGACCTCGGCTTCTACCTGAGCGGCGTCCCCTTGCTGGGCAGGCTCTTCCAGAGCGGCGAGTTCCTGCCCGAGCGGCCGGGCGTGCCGACGCTTGCTCCGGCGGTGCACCACGGTCACCACCATGGGATGGACGGGGTCCTGCTCGTGCTCGCCGCGCTCTTGCTGTCGCGCCGGGTCGGCGACGTCAAACGCTACGGGCTGCGGCAGGCGCTGGCCGCGTACCTGGCCCTCATGTTCTGCTACGGGATCGCGAACTTCGCGAACGACATCTGGATCGAGCAGGTCGTCAAGCGGGGGTGGACGAGCTGGGAGATCCCGAACGTCGTGCAGCCGCGCGTGACGGTCGCCTGGAGCCTCATCGTGATCGCCGCAGTCATCCTGTGGGCGCTGTGGACGCGGCTCGTAGACTGGGACCCCGATGAAGAGAGTCCGCTTCGCACCCAGTCCGACCGGCTCCCTGCACGTCGGTAACGCCCTCAGCGCCGTCGCCAACCGCGGTCTAGGCGACTGGATGCTGCTCCGCATCGACGACACCGATCCGCAGCGAAATGTGCCGGGCGGAGAAGAGGAGATCATCCGAGACCTCGAGTGGCTCGGGCTCACCTGGGAGGACGGCCCGGTCCGCCAGAGCGAGCGACAGGAGCGCTACAGCGAGGCCGGCGCGCAGCTGGGCGAGCGCTTCGACGGAATCACGCTGCTGCGCGAGGACGGCACGGCGACCTACCACCTTGCCAGCGTCGTCGACGACGCGGACTTCGGCATCACGCACATCGTCCGCGGCTTCGACCACCGACCGAACGAAGAGCTGCACCGTCGGCTCTTCCAGGCGCTCGGCGCGACGCCGCCCGAATTCGTGCACCACGGACTGATCCTCGGCGAGGACGGCAAGAAGCTCGCCAAGCGCGCACCGGGCGCAACCGTCGCATCGCTGCGCGAGGCAGGCATCCCCGGGGAAGCGGTGCGCCGCTACCTCGAGGAGCTCGGCATCCCGCAACACGACGTGCACTACGACCTGCCCCGCATCCGGCGCCTCGCGATCGAAGCGATCGAAGCGATGGACGACGAGGAGCTCGCACAGTACGCCGACGCGCCGGTCGAGGTTGTGCCGGCACTGCGCGGCGCGCGGGACCTGAACGAGGCGCGCGAGTACGCCAAGACGATCCTCACGGCGCCGAAACCGGTCAAGGTTGACGCCGCGGAGACGCTCGAACGTTTCCGCGAGCTCGTCGAGCGCACGAACGGCACGCTCGATGCGCGCGCGCTCGTTCGCGAGCTCAAGGCCGTCGGCGGCAACCTGAAGGCGGTCCGGCTCGCGCTGACCGGCCAGGAACGCGGTCCCGAGCTGTGGGCCGTGATCGCCGCGCTCCCGCGCGACGAAGCACTGCGCAGGATCGATGCAGCTCTATGACACGCTGACACGGGGGAAGCAAGAGCTTCCGCCGCCGCCCGCACCCGTCCGCATGTACTTCTGCGGGCCGACCGTCTACCAGCGCGCGCACATCGGCAACGCCCGGCCCTACATCCTCGGTATGTGGCTGCGCAGCTGGTTGCGCTCCCGCGGCTACGACGTGACGCTCGTCCACAACATCACGGACATCAACGACCGCATCTACGAAGCTGCGCCCGGCGCAAGCGCCGACCTCGCCGCGCGCGCGACGCAGTGGTACCTCGAGGACACCGACCAGCTCGGACTCGGCCGGCCCGACGCGCTTCCGAAGGCGAGCGAAGTCGTGCCGCAGATCATCCGCTTCATCTCGGAGCTGATCGAGAGCGGTCACGCGTACGAGTCGGAAGGCGACGTCTACTTCCGCGTCGCGTCGTTCCCGGAATATGGACGCCTCTCGGGACAGCGTCCGGACCAGGTCGAGGAGCAGGAGCCGAACCCTCGCAAGGAGGACCCACGCGACTTCGCCCTCTGGAAGGCGAACAAGCCCGAGGAGGACACCTGGTGGGACTCACCCTGGGGGCGCGGTCGGCCGGGCTGGCACATCGAATGCTCTGTGATGGCGGAGGAGCTGCTCGGGCCGGCCTTCGAGATTCACGGCGGCGGGCTCGACCTCGTCTTTCCGCATCACGAGAACGAGCTGGCGCAGTCACGCGCGCTCGGCCATGACTTCGCGCAGATCTGGGCGCACAACGGCCTGCTTCGCTTCACCGGCTCGAAGATGTCGAAGTCCGAGGGTAACGTTGTGACGATCCGCGACGCCATCGCGCAGTGGGGACGCGAGACCGTGCTCGTCTATTTCCTCACCGCGCACTGGTCGAAGCCGATCGACTTCTCAAACGAGACGCTCGCCGCGGCGGCCGCACGAGTCGACGGGTTCCGCGAAGTGTTCCGTCGCCCATCCGAGCCCGCACAGTCTGGAGAATGGGAACGCTTCGAGGCCGCGCTCGAGGACGACTTCAACACCCCCGATGCGCTCGCCGTGATGCACGGCTGGCGCGACCACGAGCTCCTGCGTCGCGCGCTCGACATCTTCGGGCTCGCGTCGCTTGCCGAAGAGCAGGAAGCGCCGAACGAGATCGTCGAGCTCGCAAAGCAGCGGCAGGAGGCACGCGCCGCGCGCGACTTCGACGAGGCTGACCGGCTTCGTGCCGAGATCGAGGCCGCAGGTTGGGAGGCGCGCGACGTGGCCGACGGGTTCCAGCTCGTCCCGCGATGACGCGCGACCAGCTCTACGGACGCCGCCCGGTGCGGGAGGCGCTGCGCGGGCCGCGGGAAGTGCTCGAACTGTGGGCGACCGAGCGGGCGGTGAAGTCCGAGCCCTGGCTGAGCGAGATTGAGCGCCCGAGACTGCAGGTCAAGCCCGAGCGCGAGCTGAGCGAAGCTGCGGGAACTCGTGACCACCAGGGCGTGCTCGCCTGGTGCGAGCCCTACAAATACGCCGACGGCTGGGAGCTCGCCGCGGCCGAGCTCCCGCTCCTCGCCTGCCTCGACCAGGTCACCGACCCGCGCAATCTCGGTGCGGTGATTCGCAGCGCAGAAGGAGCGGGAGCGACCGGCGTCGTCGTTCCGGCACACGGCTCGGCCACCGTCACGCCCACGGTCGCGCGTGCCTCAGCTGGTGCAATCGAGCATCTCCCGGTTGCAGTCGTCCCGAACCTCGCGCGCTACCTCGCGGAAGTGAAGCGCGGCGACTTCTGGATCTACGCGGCTACCGGTGACGCGAAGACGTCGATGTGGGACGCCGACCTGACGGGTGGCGTTGCGCTCGTCTTCGGCGCCGAGGGCAAGGGACTGCGCCCGCTCGTCCGCAAGACGTGCGACGACGCGATCTCGATCCCGCTCGCCGGCAACGTCGAGTCGTTGAACGTCAGCGTCGCCGCTGCGCTGATGCTCTACGAAGCGAGGCGGCAGCGTGGCTGACCCGACGCTCTACCTCTTCGATGGGCACAACCTCCTCCACGCCGGGAACTACAAGGATCTGCGCCAGCTGCGCGACGAGCTCGCCAGCTTCGTCGCGCTGAAAGGCGCGCGTGGCTTCCTCGTCTTCGACGGATCAGGTGCCGACGAGTCCTACGGGCCGCTCGAAGTCCGCTACGCGAAGAACGCGGACACGATGCTCGAGCGCCTCGCCGCGGAGAACCGTGACACCGAGGTCGTTTGCCTCGTCTCCTCCGACGTGGCCGTGCGTGGGACATCTGGCCGGGAGGTGCAGAAGCAATCGTCTGCCACCTTCCTCGGAGATCTCGGGGCCGTCACCCACAGCGAAAACCCGCCACACCATCTGCGCGACACGCTCGACCCGGAGACCCGCGAAAAGCTAGAGCGAATGCGCCGCGGCGGCGGCTAGCCCGAACAGCTTGCTTCGTCGACTGCCTCGCCGGCGCCGGGCAGCCGGCCGAGCAGCCGCGCGAGGGTCTCGATCTCGTCCGCGCTGAAGCGCTCCTCGAAGAGGGTCCGCACCCCGGTGATGTGCGAGTCGGCCGCCTCCTGCAGCTTCGCTCGGCCGGCGTCGGTGAGGACCGCATAGGTGACGCGCCGGTCGCTCGCGCAGGACGCCCGCTCGACCCAACCGGCCCGTTCGAGGCCGTCCAGGAGCCGGGTCACCCCGGAGGCGGTCAGGATCAGCTGTTCGGCGAGGTCGACCCGCCTCATCCGGCCCTCTTCGGCATGGGCCAGGTAAAGGAGGCATTCGTAGTCGTTGATCGTCAGCCCGTGCTCGGCCACGAGCTGGGCGCTCATGGCACGGGTCGCCGAGGCGTGCCCCCGGAGGAGGCGCACCCAGGCATTCAGGGCAGAAGCTTGTTGGGTCAATACTTGACTAGACAATCTTTCCTCGCTACTATTGCTTGTGTACTCAACTATAGCCTACTCAAGGAGGAGTGTAAATGAGCACTACGACAGACACCCGCCAGGCCTTGCCGGTCGGCACGTGGCAGCTGGATCCGATCCACTCCACGATCGGCTTCGAGGTCGACTACCTCGCCGGCTCGTTCCGCGGGCAGTTCCGCGAGGTAGCCGGGCAGCTGCAGACCAAGGGGGAGACCCCAGTCCTGACCGGCTCGGCGAAGGTCGCCAGCGTCGACGTCAAGGACGAGAACCTGGCCGGCCACCTTCAGTCGCCGGACTTTTTCGACGCCGAGCGCTATCCGGAGCTCAGCTTCGAGTCGGGGGAGATCGAGCGCACCGGAGACGAGATCACGGTCCGCGGCGGCATCACGATCAAGGGCGTCGAGAAGCCGGTCGAGCTGACTGGCACGATCGCCGACCCGATCACCGACTACACCGGGAACGAGAAGCTCTCGGTGAAGCTCGACACGACGGTCGATCGCACCGAGTTCGGCGTCAACTGGAATGTCCCGCTCCCCGACGGGAAGCCGGCCCTGGCCGACGAGGTCAAGCTCTCGGCCGAGCTCTTCTTCGTCAAGGAGGCGTAGGCGCGATGAAGGTTCTTGCGATCTCGGGAAGCCTTCGCCCCGACTCGTACAACACGAAGCTCCTCCGCGCCGCGGAGGAGCTTCTCCCCCCGGAGGTCGATTTCGTCCTCTATCAGGGTGTGAAGGCGGTGCCCCCGTACGACGAGGGGGACGACGTCCAAGTCGCGCCGATGTCGGTAGCGGCGCTACGCAGTGCAATCGGCGAAGCGGACGCGGTCCTGTTCGCGACGCCCGAATACAACTCTTCGATTCCGGGCTCGCTCAAGAACGCTCTCGACTGGGTCTCCCGGCCCCTTGCAACGAACACGCTCCGGAACAAGCCGGTCGCGGTCGTCGGCGCGAGCACCGGGGCCTTCGGGGCTGTCTGGGCCCAGGCGGACCTGCGGAAAGTCCTCGCAGCCATCGGGGCGCGGGTGGTGGAAGGCGAAGTTGCGGTCGGTCATGCGCCGACGCGCTTCGACGAGGAGGGACGACTCGAAGACGAGTCGCTCCGGGAGCAGTTGCAGGAGACGGTCGACGCGCTCCTCGCCGAAGTCGAGGCGAGGGCGCTCGTACCGGCCTGACGAACGTACGTTCGTAACATCCTGGGTCCATTGCAAACGCCTTGTAAAGCCCGGCGGTCCTTGCTATCTTCTCCCTCAACCTTAGGGTGAGACTTCGTGTCTTGCCCCTGACCCCGGGGGAGGCCAGGATGGCCGCACGACCGGCAACCGCCGCGCAGAAGGCCGAGAGAGAGCTCCAGGATCTTCAGCTAGTGATGCGCGCCCGGAACGGCGACAGCGGCGCCCTCGATGCCCTGATCCGCCGCTACACCGGGTTCGTCCGGCTGAAGGCGAGCTCCTACTTCCTCGCCGGCGGCGACTCCGAGGACCTCGTCCAGGAGGGGCTGATCGGTCTCTACAAGGCGGTTCGCGACTTCCGGGCCGACAAGGAGACCTCGTTTAGGAGCTTCGCCGAGCTCTGCGTCACCCGCCAGATCATCACGGCGATCAAGACCGCCACCCGGTTCAAGCACGCGCCTCTGAACACCTACGTCTCCTTCAGCCACACCCCCGCCGGCCAGGAATCGGACAGCGAGTGCACCCTCGGGGACGCCCTACCGGGGCCGAGCGTGAACGACCCCTCCGTTTGTGTCATTTCCACCGAGGAGCTCCAGAGCCTCGTTTTCACGCTTGGGAGCGGGCTTTCCGAGCTCGAGGCCGACGCCCTCCGCCTCTATCTGGAGGGTGAATCCTACGAGCAGATGGCAGAAGATCTAGGCTGTGACACGAAGACGATCGACAACGCGCTCCAGCGGGTGAAGCGGAAGATTCTCCAGCACCAGAAATCCCGGCAAGTCCTGCTTTAAAACGCTTCAAAACGGGAATCCTGGGGCACATTCGTTCGTTATTACACGTACGAGGCCACGAGGCGTCGTCCGGATTGGACCGCCGCAAACGGGCCTAGAAGTAAGAACCAGGAACCAAGAGAGGAGCTGAACAAAGCTGACGAACCTTGCTGAACTTGATCTGCAGTCGTTTCTCCATGAGGCCGAGGATCTCGGCACCATCGAGGAGACGACCCTCGAGGCGTTCGCCGTGGCGAACGAGCTAGAGGAGGAGGACCTGATCGAGCTCCGCGCTGAGCTCGAGGAAAAGGGCATCGAAATCGTCCCTCACGAGGACGACGCGCCGGCACCCCGTGTGCGGGCTGCAGCAGAGATTTCCGGAACGACGGACAGCCTGACGCTGTTCATGAACGCCGCCGGTCGATATCAGCTGCTCACCGCCGCCGAGGAGGTCGCGCTCGCGAAGCGTGTCGAGCGCGGTGACCGCGCTGCCAAGGAGCGGATGATCAATTCGAACCTCCGGCTGGTGGTCTCGATTGCGAAGCGCTACCAGGGTCGCGGCATGCAGCTGGGCGATCTGATCCAGGAGGGTGTGATCGGGCTGAACCGCGCCGTCGAGAAGTTCGACTGGCGTCGTGGTTACAAGTTCTCGACCTACGCCACCTGGTGGATCCGCCAGGCGTGTCAGCGGGCGGTCTCGAACCAGTCCGCGACGATCCGGATCCCGACTCACGTGCACGAGCGGCGCGTCAAGCTGGCCCGCGCGCGGTCGCGGATCCAGGCGGCGACCGGTGAAGACCCGACGGTCGAGGAGCTCGCGAAGGCGACCGGGCTCGACCTGGTGTACGTCGAGGAGGCTCTCGGCGCGGTCGAGGCATCCGTCTCGCTGAACCAGGCGATCGGCTCCGACGGTGACGGCGAGTTCGGCGATCTGTTCGCCGACGCGAACGCCGTGGATCCGTCCGAGGAGGCCGGTGACGCACTGCGCCGGAAGTTCGTCCGGGATGCGCTCAAGCAACTGCCCGAGCGTGAGCGTCGAGTGCTCGAGCTGCGGTTCGGTTTCGAGGGACAGTCCACGTCTCTCGAGCAGATCGGCCGCGAGCTGAGCATGAGCCGCGAGCGAGTGCGTCAGGTGGAGCGCGACGCGCTGGCCAAGCTGCAGCACGAGCTGGCCGGTGTCGTCGAGATCTCCGTCGACGATCTCGCCAGCGCTGCCTAATTCGAATCAGGGATCGGACGCGTGCACGTCACGCGTCCGATCTCGTAGTCCGAGGCGGGGCGTATGAACTTCCGTTGGCAATTCTTTGCGGGTTCGACACGAAGCGTTCCCTGTCGACGGACCGGAAGCTCGGCGATGGGAACCAGGTAGACACCTTCCGTCTCGGAGCAGTACACGGCAAAGAAGTCGACCTCGCCTTGATAGTCACGCTGGGCGACTCTGGGATTCCGGTGGTGGGCGTAGTTGCTGCAAACACTCCAGCGGACAGCTCCGTTGCGGAGCCTGCCCG
>Ga0193727_1001270_pt1 | contig 10399 bp, 5 predicted proteins | sample H2c2metaG_FD_143051 | JGI IMG/M metagenome (GOLD analysis project Ga0193727, IMG submission 143051) | Soil microbial communities from a riparian zone of the East river system, Colorado, United States - H2c2 | ecosystem: Environmental > Terrestrial > Soil > Riparian zone | place: USA: East River...
ACTCTTTTGGTTATTTTATTAAATATAAAATTTAAAATTATAATCCAATTTACAAAATTAGAGCATAAATTATTTACTATAATCAAAAAACATTTAAATTAGCTAAATTAAGCTAAATGTATGACTAAAAATAAGACTATGACTAATTCAAATATTTACGCCATGCCATTAAAAAAAGAAAAAAAAACTCAATTTTATAAGTGAGTCATTTAATAAATTTTAATGGCGTAAATTTGTGTCCCTGTAACTATAGGTAAATTTTAAAATTTTAGCTCTACGAATCCATATTTTAGGTCGGACAAACTTCTATTTTTATTCAACTTAAAATTGTTTAACTTCTACAGATTTCCCACACTCTTATTTAGCTAAGTTATGGAGGACTAGAGACAATAAATTATTCTACCTAAAAATCCATACCGCCGCTACGCTAATTTTGCCTCAAACAAAACCTATGCATAATACAAACTAAAACCGGGCGTAATATAAAAAAAAAATTAGATACTATATTCAATACTAGAAGCTGATAAAAAAAACCGAGCTTTAAATTATAAGAATACTTTCTCAAATGTGTTAAACTAAACTACTTTTATATTTTTTTTTTAATTTTTTTAACTTTTTTTATATTCTTTATTTTAAAAAAGTAATATTTATGTTTAATTGAATTTCTTTACAATATTCAACTTTTCGTTTTTTTTAAAGTGGTTAATATATAAAAGATAGAGGGTAAATTTTTATCAAATAGACTAATTTTTACTTAGTAAATTCCTGTAATAATAATTAAATAGATATCTTTGCAGAAAATAATAATCGCTTAATCCGGCACTCACCGCAGGACTAAAGCTATATAAAGAAGGGGATAGAGAAAGCTTTTTTCTACATTTTTAATGGACACGGAGCTAAGAAAATTGAGTCATCATATTAGTTGTAACATCAGTAATTTAAAGTAATGCTCTTTGTTTATTAGATTAGTTCTTTTTTCCTCCACTTTAGGGATGCGAGGACCTATTTTTCAATTTTTCTTTAACACCGCGGAGCGAGTGTAACCTATTGTCAATGATTACCAAATCAATGATTATTTTCCTCTCTTCTAGTTTCATAAAAAAAATTTTTTAGTTTGAACTGAATGATGTTTTACAGTTTTTAATTCGCGCATCCATCCTTTAGGGAGGAGCAGAACTTTTTTTGTTTATTCAGCATGTTTTCAACTTACTCCCTTAAGGAAAGAAGATCGTGGTGTGCTAGTTGTAAAATTAAAATATTATACTTAGATTTTATTTACTTTATTTTTCAAATTTTTTTAGCTAAATCTAATGACAACTTACCTTTTGCATAATGGGTGAATTGCTTGCCCATTTAAAACTGACTCATGACCCAATTAGGGTTGATACGATAATATACAATATTCGTGTAACTAATTTATTTTCATCTGCAACTATAAATTATAATATAGTTAAAGTCAAATTGTCTATGCCATATTTTTATTAGAAATAAAGCTCGTACGATTGGAAATGTAGTATTAGTTTTTAAATATAAGGGTTGATTATAATCTATAATTCTTAATCAGAAGTCTTTTGCTTGACCTACATATTTTGTACAATTTATTTTATTTGTTCAACAGTATATTCCAGATTGATTTTTAGTGTAAAGTCTAATAGTATCCCTCTTTCAGACAATAAGGGGTTAAGATATATATTATTTGTAGAGTTAATTTGATTTATTTTATTTCTATCATTTATTATGAGTATAATACTAAGAAACTAACCATTAGCGCGAATAATCCGGTTGCTTCACAAAGAGCGAAACCCAAGATTGTGAAAGTAAATAATTGTCCTCTTAATTGAGGATTTCTAGCTGTAGATGCGATTAATGAAGAAAAGATACTTCCGATACCTATTCCGGCTCCGATTAATCCTGAACATGAGATTCCTGCTCCAATATATTTTGCTGCTGCGATCATTTTGAAAAAGGTTGTAAATTTAAAATAGCGTCTAACATAAATAATAATTTAAATTACCTACTCTTTTAACAAAAAATTATATTTTACATTATTTTATGTCCATACCATAAACATAAAGGGGATATTTCAAATGTTATTTTAAGAAAAATAAGACTATATAAATGCTACACTCCTTTAGGCCCTCCTTCTCCCTCGCTACGCGGTTAATGGGGCTCCTTTATTATCCTCCCTTACGGCCCTAAGGAGGGAGAGCGTGAGAAAGACTTGATAATATAATAATAATAAAAAATATTAATCCTATTGCTATTTTAATGAATATAATTAATAAACTAGATTTTTCTTCCCTCCTTTACGCTGCGCGGAGCGAGGGAGAGTAATTTATTATTTAATATACTCCCTTCAGCCATTACCGCTAAAGGAGAGGTTGCTATAATCCTTCGCTTATTGAGGAACGCTCCATCCTTTAGTGCTACGCTCCCGTAGGGGGAGGAGAGAGCGAATTAAAAAGTTTTCTGGAAATGTCGGAAGTTTTTATTAGAAATAATCATATTCTTTACCTCAGTATATATAATTTATTATTTATTATGTAATTATATGTATGTTTTATTATATATTACTCAATGTTATATACTGTTTTTTTATTTAGTCGCTCCTTCTCTCCGTAGGGAGTAGGCCTGCGTTACCCTCCTCTGCGTTAGCCGCAGGAAATTACTACTCCCTCGCAACCATCCTTTAGGGAGGAGCGCAGGGCTGGATGGATGGGCAAGCCTACGAATATGAAGGCAAAGGGGAGCAGCCCTGTAAAAAAAAAAATAAATAAATCAGTAGATCTGTCTTAGTTGGTTTACGATTTTAATTTTTCATCTTTAATGATGTTTATCTTAATTTTTTATTTTTAATGGTGTTTATCTTAAATTTGACGTTTATTTATATTTTTATTTTCTTTTTTATGTTTGTTTTACAGGTAATTTGTCTGTACTTTTTTAATAATCGTTTAGTATCTTAATTAAATAATAATAAGGAATATAAATTAATCGTAGTGGCTGTCCATAAATATAATACACTTCTCTTCGCTCCGCGACTAAATAGGAAATATTAGTTGCTCTAATAAATAAGCTAATCTAAGTACATTTGATAATAGAGTTGATTAAAAATAATATAAAATAATTGTATTTATAATAATGAAAGAATAATAGTTGCACTTATTTTAAAAGTTGTTAATAGTAAAAAGAAGGTGTTTTTATAAGAAATAATACTAAGAGTGCTACGCAGTAAGGGGGTTAAATAAATATAATTTAAAAAGAAAAATTTTGTTTATAAAGTAAACCTTACATTTAATAAGGTGCGATATCAAAAGCTACTAATATACTTGGAACTAAAATAATAAATGCTACGGCAACAGGTAGAAGATTCAATCAACATAAATCAATTAATTGATCGTATCTCAAACGCGGTAAAGTAGCTCGCATTCATACAAATAAAAAACAAAAAATGCAAGTTTTAAGACCTAAAATAATAGATTGAATATTAAAAATACTATCATTAACAAACAATTCTGGCATGTTATATCCACCTAAAAATAATATAGCTGAAATACAGCTAAATAATACAATTGAACTATATTCTCCTAAAAAGAAAAAAACAAATGGAACAGCACTATGTTCAGTCATAAATCCAGATACTAATTCTGATTCCAAAATTACAATTTACTTTGCTCAAATATAATATGTTCTTTAAACAAATTACCTTATTTCAGATATCGTCCAAAATTTACTTTAATAGAAGCGCGGAGACCGAAGGAGAGAACCAATAAATTTTTATAATTTAACTTTATTTTAAATGTAAGAATATAACAAATTTTATTATCATAAAGAGTTACAGGAATTTTACGTCTATTTTACATTAATAAACGTATTTCAGCCTTAACTTCGGTCTTTCAGTGCGTAGCAGAAGGGTTATCTGTGATTTTAAGATAAATGTAAGGAGCATAAATTACAAACTGGAAATTTTCTTTACCTTATTTTTTATTAGAAATAAATATCTCCACTCCCATTAAGCGCTCCGCTCCACCCCCTTCCGCTCCTCGCTCAGCGTCCGTTAGTCCGTTAGTCCGTTAGTCCGTTAGTCCGTTAGTCCGTTAGTCAGTTAGTCCGTTAGGTGGAGCGCTTATAAAAAAGTAGGGCCATTCGGAGGGCTCGGGCCGCGGAGCGAGGAAGGGAGAATAGCTACATGCCTTCCCTACGTTAGGGAAAAGAGCGTCCTGCAAGATTCTCTAACATTCGTTAATACATATTTTTAGCATATATACTGTTTACCAATTAACTATATTAATGAAAACAGAAATAACTTATTTAACACTTAATTAATTACCTAGGTAAGATAATATTTGGTCCTAAGATATAATTTTTTGGTTTTTAAAAACATTAAGTAGAATTGGAGTATTAGAATAACTTGCCTCCTTAGGACGTAAGACTTAAAATAAAATAAGATATGTTTGTAGAAACTTCTTAACTCATTATCTAATAAGTAGACCGCAATAAAAAAGAAATAAAATTATTAAAAAAGTTTTATTCCAGCCCTTCCTTAATGGATGAGGGGGTAACTGATACTCAGATTATAAATAAAAATCTAGTAAATGTATTTTGACTATCTCTTATCTAATAAAAATTAGGCCTAGTCCGTATAGTCGATAGAATTTGTTTTTAAATTTGCTGATTGGTCATCTTTTTATCATTGTTACAATTTAAATTATAGATAAAATTTAAGACTTTCCCAGCATATAGGAATTGTTTAAAAAACCAAATCGTAATAATATAGCTTCTTGAAGATCAAAAGGTGTTCTTGAAGTTTCAGCTAAGACAGATATAAAATAAAAGATAAAAACTGGTAGTAAAGGTATAATAAACCATATAGCCTGTTGACTTTCAATTATCATTGTAAAATTAAATGTACCAGTTAATAAAATAATTATAAGAATAGCAGCACTCAAAATTAATTCATAACTAATCATAGCTGCACTTGATCTTAAAGAACCTAATAAAGAATATTTAGAATTTGAAGACCAACCGGAAAATAAGATTCCATATACACCTAAAGAAGATAATGCTACAGTATATAATATTCCCATTGAAAAATCTGTTATTGCTAAACCTTGGCCAAAGGGAATTATACCTCACAAATATACTATAAATTTTATTTTTATTATTCCTTCCTTTCCCTCGCATCCATCCATCAATAATAAGGAAGGATGCGAGGGATTTATTGAAGCTAATATAAATTCCTGATAGCATTCGGACTATGTTTTATATCTTTTTGTAAATGAAGACATATTCAGGTATAGTCTCTGAGGCTCTATATTTTAAAGCCTGCTAGTTAAATTATAATATAAATTACTTTAGATTTAATAAGGTTAAAAATAATTTTAAATTGTTCTAGCATTTATTGAAATTTTAATTAAGCCAGGTTATAATTTTACCTAATAAACTGAATACTAAAGTAGATACAGGAGCTAAATAAAATAATACTTTATTAGCTTGTGATGGTACAATAGTTTCTTTTAATACTAATTTTAAAGCATCACTGACATTTATCTGAGTAAAATTGAACTTTTATAATGAATTTGTCATTTTATATTTCAAAATTAATTGATGATTATTAAGGTTTAGAAGATTGAGCCTTACTAAAGTAATAGAATCCTTTGTGTGGGTCCTACGGAGAACTGTATCTAATACTAAAGGTAATTTATAGGCAGATATAGGTAAACTTTATGTCAGAAATAAAATATTGTTGCACTTAAACTTCTAATGGGTAATCCGTTAACTAATCTAAAGGATACTTCGTCATAAGTGAATACTTTTATACTTTTTTTTTTGCAGTAGCTGCATCTAAGACTGCAATAGGTAAAGGATTTCCATACCAAGGACGTGGAGCTATTATTTTTTCCTTATCTGTTACTAATCATTAAAACTCGTGTCGAATCTTTATGTTTTCTCCGCTCCGCGACTAATAATGCTTGACTTATTTATCTCCAATAATTGAGTTAACAAAGATTTTATAGGAATAATTCTGGGATCTGTACCAGTGCTTCGCACTCATAAGAATATTTAATAAAGGCATAAATGTGGTAAAATACCAATCTTCCCAGCCCCACGTAAGTGCCCTCCGGAGGGAGCGTAAGCACTCTTAGTTTATTAATAGGAACTAATTCTATAATAGTAATGGAAAACATACTTCAACCAAAATTATGTAATAATATACCTAGAAATGAAGGTTGCTTAGATGTATTAAAATAATGATCTTTAAGTCTCTCAACGCTTCGCGGCTCGCTCTCCCCCATTAAGGATCGCCCCTAAATTTTTAGAAGAAGCATAGTAAGTAAATAATCGTAAAACTAAAAAAGTTATTTTATATATACCACTAACTCCATTCCATTTCTTTCTAAATTGGGATAAATCAGACTGGACAAATTTACAATGATCTATAGCTACATGCTTTTTATGTCTCTGTAGTTTAGGTCAAGGATATTATTTTTAATAATCGTGTTAAAAATCCCTTTTTGATTTAAGAAATGAATAAAATGAGTATTGGCATCATTTACTAAATAATGATCTATTTCAATTAAAATCGCGTATTTATATCAAAAATATAAGCATATATTAATAAATACAAAATAAAAGATATTTATCCTAAGGATAAATAGACTATATAATTTTATTATAGTAAATATAATAAATAAAACGTGTAATCGTTGGGAGTTTTATATTCTCTGCGGGTTAACTCAATATATACATTTTAATTATTAGTTTATAATAGTATATACTTGTGAAGTATTCACGCATTTAGTTTATTGTCATTCTTTATATCGAGTCTGAAACCTTAATAAACAAGTCAATATAAATAATGCCACTCTGTTTCTATTCCCCTTATTATTGAAAATAAAAAAGTGGAAAAGATTGTATTTAGAATGGTTGAAGTACACCAAAATATCCAACAGTATTAGGACCTACTCGTCTTTGCATACTTGCAAGCTGTTTTCTTTCTATAATGGTCATAAAAGCTACTGCTAATAAAACTGGTAATAAAACAACTAATACGTCTATTAAACCAATTAATAAATTAGAAATATTTAACAACAAATTATTGTTTATCATAGTTATTTTTATTGTTATTATTATTAAATTCATTTTAAAAAATTAAAGTAATATTAATTAATAGTTAAAATGAAATACTGTATAGTCTATTACTTAATTCTTTCTTTCAGACACAGCCTAGATAAAATATCTAGAATTAAAAATTGTTTTTAATGGTAATACCATCGTTTATTTTAAAAATATAATTAAATTTGCTATCAGTTTTATTTTTAATTATATTATTATAATCAGAGCAAAAATACTCTATTTTAAATTTGCTGTAAATTTCAACAACAATTTTAAGCTTCTAATTTATTAAGTCTTCCTTATTAGATAATAAGGGATAGAAGGAAGGCGCCTTTAATTTTAATTAGGCTACAAGATATAGAACAACTAAATAAATCAATTAGAATACGTAATAATATAATTATTTAAGATGAACTGAAAATAAAAAAGTTATTTATTTTTAACTTTTGTTACTCACTTAAAAAAATAAAAAAAGTTTTATGTAAAGTAAGTAATTAAGAATAAAATAAAAAAATTTATTCTTTATAACACTGTAACAATAAAATTCAGATTAAATTTTTTATACAAATTTCTCCAAAATAGGACAGTAGATAGGATTACTACGTATTAAAGTTTCATTAAACCTGCGAAAGGTTAAATTATTTTTAAAATAGCGCATCCTTATTTTTTACAGTGCTATTTAAATATATTTAAGTAATTATACTTTTGCTTCATAATATTATTCTTAAACTTGACTTGCGTTATATTCTGAAAACTTTTCTTCCGCGCGCGGAGACCGAAGGAGAGACACCTAACTTTTGATTATGAGATATTTGTATATTATTTCAGATTTTTTTATTTTAACTTAATTATATATTTTTTTTTATGAATATTAATATAAAACTGAACGGATAAGTTTTTACTTTAAAATAATAAATAAATATGTTAAACTAAACTACTTTTAAATTTTTAATTTTCAAAATAAAATTCTGAATCAAATTTTTGTTTATTATAACCGTCAAATTTTTTTTATTACTTAATTATGTTAAAAAAATATTAAATAAGAAGCGCGGAGACCGAAGGAGAGCGGTCCATCCTTATGGAAGGATGCGAGGGGACGGAGAGCGAAAACTAGAAATAATTATTTGGCCGGCCTTACCTTCTCTAAAGGAGTCCTATTGTAGGGAATACCATTTAATATAAAAACGTTATATTAGATAACAAATACCATTAAATTAAGAAAATTAAAAAATTTAATAAAATCAAATTTTATCTTTACTATTGTTTGGATAATACTTTATTTTTTTTCATTATCTTTTTTAAATATTTATGCTCCGAAGGATGCTAACATAAAATGACATTGTTTTTTTATTGTGAATACAGCATTAGTTACATTTATTTTATAAATATTATGTATTTTTTTACTTGTTTACTTTTTTTTTCTTAAGCAATTGTTCGAAGAAAATGAACTAAATGTTTATAACGTTATACGAATATATACAACATCTTATTATCTTAAATTTTATTCTTTGATTTTTTTAATTTTCTTAAATTTAATCCACTAATATTCTTACACTCCCTAAGTGGGTAGGTAGAATATTTTATTCATTCTCGTTGGGACTCGAACCCAAAAAAATTATACTTTAGAAGAGTATTGTTCTACCAATTGAACTACGAGAATTAAAAGAAATATTTTTATTTAGTCTTAAATATTAATTTATTTTTATTTAGTCGCTCCTTCTCTCCGTAGGCGTAGGCCTGCGTTACTCCGCAGGAGCGCAAGCGAAGGGGCTTAAGAATCGAAGCAATCCCATAAAGGCCCGGCCATCCTTCGGAGGCTAACGCAGGGAGAAAAAACAAAAATTTTTATAATTAAAGGTTAAGATGGAATTGAACCATAATAAAAGATAGACTTTGCAGGTCTACTACAGAACCATCTGTAAACTTAACCTACTTTTTTAAACTTTTTATTTTAGATTACGTAGAAGGCTTTGGATAAAAAGAATATTCTTTTACTTAAGTTTAAACTTATAATTTAAAACCTTAAACCTAGATAATCTAAATATATTTAATTATATTAAATCTAATACAACTTTAAAGACAATATTTAAACAATTAATTATAAAATATTTTGCAAAAATTAACTACTTTTATATTAATTTAAAAATTAAAGTTATAGCTTTATTTTTCACTTTTATTTTTTAGTTTTCTCTTACTCGCCTCGCTCCGCGGCCGTAAAGGAGAATATTAAGGCTAAATTTATATTTTTTTTTCAATATGACTTTGTTTGAATTAAGTGCTATGCAAATATTTAATTTAAAGTTTAAAATTCATAACGTTTTGTTCTTATCTACTGTTATTTGTAAAGCGGAAATAAAATTTTAAATGATACAAAGACAGAAGGATATAATAAAAAAATTATTTAAACTATCACAATTATCATAAAATATAGTAGTCATTATATTTTCTCAAATAATAGAATTCTTAGTCTTATAAATTTATCTTGGTCTTCATTCGCTCGCTACGCGCTCTTTTGAGTAAATATTCAATTTAGAATCTTAATTCTCTTAAAAAAAGTTAAAAACCCCCAATTTAATTGTAAATAAAGGCTAATTATTAATATAAATGTTTTAAATATAAATTACTTAATTATTAATTTTTTTTTAAGATTTTTTCTTTAATAGAAAAATATAAAATCAAAAAGTTAAAAAAAGATGACTTTAAATTGAGTAAATAAAAGTTAAGGATAAAGTGACATTTAAGGAATATTTATTTATTATAAGGAAGTAACATAAATAGAATAATAATATTTCTAGTTAAGTTAAAAAAGTAAGTAATAAAAAAATACTTGTGTTATCTTGTAAAAGTAGTTAAGTTTTACACATATATATTTTATTCTAAATTGTGTAAAAGTAACACATTTTTTTAAAATTAAAAAATTCAGTCAATAATCAAATAAAATTTCCTTAAAGAAAGCCTATGATTTAATGGTAGAATAATTTCTTGATGAGAAATCTGTAGAAGTTCAAATCTTCTTGGGCTTATAAATTTTTAATATTTTAATATTTTTGCTTTTTTAATTTAGATAAGTATTTTTATTTTTTATATATAGTTACAGGGAGAAAATATATAAAGTTTTTTGTTTTTGAGTCTAAATTTTATATATCAATATTAGAGAATAATTAGAATAAATTATTAAATAACAAATTTGCAAGTTTATATAATAATACTTTACACAAAATTAGCCTAGAATTTGCGCTTAAATTTTTTTCTTCCCTCCTTTACGCTGCGCGGAGCGAGGGAGAGT
>Ga0193727_1001271_pt1 | contig 10398 bp, 8 predicted proteins | sample H2c2metaG_FD_143051 | JGI IMG/M metagenome (GOLD analysis project Ga0193727, IMG submission 143051) | Soil microbial communities from a riparian zone of the East river system, Colorado, United States - H2c2 | ecosystem: Environmental > Terrestrial > Soil > Riparian zone | place: USA: East River...
CGATTTGCTGGAAAAACTGCTGGCTCGAATCGACGCCGATATCGCGCAGCGTCGGGCTGCGAGGCCGATTTACGTCTTTTTGGGCGATTATATCGACCGCGGCCCATCGTCGCGCGAAACGATTGATCGGTTGATCGAACATGGGGCAATGCATGAATCGGTGTTCCTAAAGGGCAACCATGAACTGATCGCGATCAAATGCCTGAGTGATCGCGGTCTGTTCGATCAATGGCTGCGTCTGGGCGGCTTGGAGACCCTGGTCTCGTATGGTGTTCCGGCTGAAACACTCGCGAACGGCAAGCAGATCGCGGAGCTTCAATCGGCCTTTCACGGCGCATTGCCGCAAGCTCATTTTGGTTTCTTTCGAGATTTGAAAAATTCGTTCGAGTGCGGCGATTTCTTCTTTGCTCATGCCGGGGTCAAACCCAACGTCGAGCTATCGCATCAGAAGGAAAGCGACCTGCTTTGGATCAGGGCAGAATTTCTGTCGTCGGATGACGATTTCGGCAAGATTATCGTTCACGGACATACGCCCACACGGGAAATAGAGGTGGGACCAAACCGGATCAATATTGATACCGGCGCCTTTGCGACCGGCCGCCTGACATGCCTTGTGCTTGAGGGCGAATCCCTGTCGGTGATCGATACCGCCACCGACGCCTGACGAGAAACGCGCGTCCAGTTCCTTCCGCGGCTCGCCCTGTCAATGAGCTCGCACCCTTTCGGCCAGCAGGCCATCGATGTGCGCGCGCATCTTTTGAAAGAACTGATCCCGGCCGAACTGGCTTGCATGTGCTGCAATCTTCGCGGGGTCGATTTCAATACCCGCCAGATTTCTGACCGCCGACGATATGGCTTCGACGGTCTGCTCTGGGAAGAAAACGCCTGACAAATCCTTGGCAACGGTTTCGGTCGCTCCGCCTCGACCGAAGGCGACGACGGGACGTCCGCTGGCCATCGCCTCGACGGGCACCATCCCGAAGTCCTCCTCGCCCGGAAAGATCAATGCGCGGCATCCCGCATAATGCTTTTTCAGGACATCGAACGGCTGCGGACCAAGGATCGTGATGGTGGGACCGGCCAAGCGGCGGATTTCATCGAGCATCTCGCCGCCGCCGATCACGACGAGTTTCAGCTTCATTTCGTTGAAGGCCTGCACCGCGAGATCCGGCCGTTTGTAGGATACGAGTTCGCCGGCCATCAGATAATAGTCGCCGAGCTCGGAAGGCGCGGCGATCGAGAACGCAGCGGTGTCGACCGGGGGATGAATGACGACCGAGTCCGCGCCATAGTATCGGTGAATGCGCCCGGCGACGGTCGCCGAGTTCGCAACAAAGCTGTCTACCCGTGCGGCCGACGACACATCCCACATCCTCAGATAGTGAGTTAGCGGCGGCATTAACAGGCGCGCCACGCGACCCGCGCTGTCGCGGTAGTCCTGGTACATATTCCAGATGTAGCGCATCGGCGTGTGGCAGTAGCAAACGTGAAGAGCACGCGCAGGCGCAATAATACCTTTGGCCGGCCCCGATTCACTGCTGATGACAAGATCGTAGCCGCGCAGATCTAGCTGTTCGAGCGCCAGCGGCATCAAGGGAAGATAGTTTTTGTACATCTTGCTCGCGCGGGGCAACGAGTTGATGAACGTTGGAATGATTTTATGCCGATTGATTCTGTCCGAGACCATTTCCGGCACGTAAACGTGGGTGAAAATATCGGCCTGCGGATACATCTCGCAAAGCGCTTCGATGACCTTCTCGCCACCGCGCATGCCGACCAGCCAATAATGAATGATTGCGACCTTCATTACGAAATTCCTCGCCGGATTTGGATCCCCCAACAAGAGATGCATGGAGGTGTAGAGTTTAATTTAATAGAGGCTGGCAACGAAATCTTCGGAGGCGGTTGTCGCCGGAGATCCATCTGAGATACGAAAGAAACACGAGCAAGCGTCACCTTGTGGTCATCACCAAACTGCGCCACCGCGATGTTCGACCAGGCGCGCGGCGTTCGAAGCTGCATGGGGTCCACACACGGGTGAGGTTCTGTGCAGAGGAAGCCGGCGAAAATCACGGTCCAGTCGCGATTGAGATTCGGGCACGATGAATCGTGACCACTTAAATCAGCGACGTTAGCTGTCGATGGGCGTAGGTGATCCAATCACCATCGAATAGAATGTGTCGCTAAACGTCTGGATTGGGGTTAGCCGGATGTCTGCGCCCAGCCAAATCAATTCAAACACACGCCCTAGCCGTCCCATCGTGGCGCGCCATTTGGGTCGCTCGACCCAATAGAAATATCTGTATCCCGCCGAGTTCAGTACGCCTGTGATTTCTTCCGATAGCTTGGCTCCGCGCACCTCAAACGCGATCAACGGTTGGTGCGCCTTGAGTGTGTTCATTAACCCTTGAAGCGCATGAGGTTCATGCCCTTCCACGTCGATTTTTAACAATTCAACCTTCACGTCCTGCTGAATGAGGTTGCCCAGGAAATCATCCCCTCTGACCACGTCGACCTTGGCAATTTCCTCCGCTTCCTCGTTCGAGGTCAGCGAAGCCATCCCGACGTTCCATTTCTCGATGGAAAACAGGCTTGCCTTGGTCGCTTCAGCACCTAGCGCCTTCTCAACAACCGTAACGTTCAGACAACGGTTCTGAGCTACGTTCGCGCGGAGTATGTTTGCGACGATTGGGTTTGGCTCGAAGGCGATGACTTGCGCGAACAAACTCGAAAGTACCACCGAATAGGCTCCGATGTTTGCCCCGACATCAAGGAAAACGCCCGGCCCGGAATAAGCGTCACTTGATCGACGCAACTTAAGCAAATGTTCTAGAGCTTGGATTTCGCGTCGCTCAAAGAGCCCATTGGAAATGGTAATGTTGCCGATCTTATCACCTGGGAGAACATAGAATTCGAAATCTTGGCAGTCCCTGTTCCTGCGAAGTGCGGCCTCCCAAAATCGTTCCGAAACGCGCTCCCGCAAGAAGCCAAGGCGGGTGCGATTCACCAGTTTTAGTGCTTTGGCTGACATTTCTTGTGTTCCTTCTAACTTGGTGATCAGGCGGGGTCATCAACCCTCCGGGCCGCAGACCAACTTGGCGCTATCTAACAGACTAAACTATCTCAAGGTCGACTATGCAGGCCAATACCGGCAGGAGCTAGCGTTGCTTGGCGGCGCGGTTAACCCGCGTACCTGGTTCATCAAAAGTCGCATGACCCCGGTGAGCTGCGCCAAGTGGCGCGGGACCCGTTGCGAAAGTCCGGTCCCATTTGAAATTTCGAAGGAAACACCAAATACCGCCGTCAGCCGCCGCACAGCCCTTACCCGCCGAGACGGCTCCCGCGCCGGAGCGGCGCAAGGCGGCGCGCGCGTCGGACAGGCCGATTGATCATGCCGCGAGACGATCACGGGTGCAGATGATGGTCACTGCCGACCAAGCCTTACCGGTAGGCGTGGCGACGTTGCGATCGTTCAGGATGCGCGCGATCTCGCGGGCCGACTTTCCTCCCCCAGTTCATCGAACAGCGGTGCCAACGCCTTCGTCCGCTCGATTGCGGCCTGCTTTGCCTCGCGGCCATAGGCCCGCGACCGCCATGGCCGAGTGCGAATGCTGCCGATCGGGGCGCGCGGGCCATCAGGCGCAGGCGCGGTCAAGGGGACGCGGCGCATAAATTTACCAAGGACACCGTTTTACTGACCTAGAGTTGTTCCCGATCCGAAGTGTATGTAGGGTTCAACAGACACTTACCCAGGCCGGCTCTCGTCAAATACTCGCACGGCCAAATCTCGGATTGACAAGTGAAAACGAGAGATCACTACGCAGTGTTGGATGGCTTGCGGGGCTTTGCGGCTCTGTCGGTTGTCATGTTTCACCTCGGACATTGGCTACATGTCCCCTCGCTGGCGGCCAACAGTCATCTCGCGGTTGATTTCTTCTTTTGCCTGAGTGGCTTTGTCCTGCCGCTGGCCTATGAGAAGCGCCTTGGCGCGAATCTATCGCCGGCAGACTTCCTAATCATACGCCTGATCAGGCTGATGCCGCTGATCGTGCTGGCGACCGTCATCAGCTCTCTCTACGTTCTGTTACGATCGCATATCAACGGAATTCCCGTTTCATCCAGTGAATGGCTGATCGCGACGTTCCTGGGGATCATCAATATTCCGTTTCTGAGCGCCAGCAATGTCATAGGGGGACCGCAGGTTTTTCCGTTGAACGGGCCGCAATATTCCCTGTTCCTGGAAATCGTCGTGAACATCTTTTGGTCCGTATCACGTGGCTTCTTCCAACCTTGGTTGTCGTTGATCGTCTTCTTCGGTTGTCTTGCAGGCTTGCCCATTTTCGGATTTGGCGGTGATGAGGCTGCGACCTTCTGGACCGGATTTCTACGCGTCGGCGCCTCGTTTTTTGCTGGCGTGCTGGTCTATTATTTTGATCAAAGGTATCTTCGCGAAGTCGATCTGCGATCCGTATTCTGGTTCTCCGCGACATTGATGGCGGCTATTTTTTATTACCCGTATCCTCTGCCCGAAATTGCTCTAATCTTGTGGGTCGCGATCCTGTCTCCGCTCGTCGTGCTGACCGGCTCCAGGGTACGGCTCTCAGGACGCAGCCGCTCGATTGCGCTGCTGGGTGGTGCGCTGTCCTACCCGATCTACGCGCTGCACTATCCGATCTTCTGCTGGTTGAACGGATTCTATCAGGTTGTGACAAAACAGCCTCAGAGCCTGGTTCGCGAGGGGCCCTTGCTTCTCGCGGGAATATTGGTCGGTAGCTATGTTGCGCTGAGGTTTTTTGACGAACCGCTCCGATCTGCGCTCAGTCGTGCAACCTGGATCCCCGGCGGGCTCCGGGCAAAGGGCTGACGTCAGATCGAACGGCGTGCAGTTGGCTTGATCACATCAACGATGCTAGACTGTCTCAATTGTCAGGTCAGCTAGAGATTCAGCGCGAACCATACTGTTAGAACCATATTGTTAAACGGCGCGTTCTTGATCTCCTCCCGGTCCGTCGATTTTGGCAAAGGGAAGTCATATGCTTAACGTCAGCGTCGCAAATCACCGCAGCGCGGCGGATATTGCGGATACTTACGACGTGATCGTTCTGGGTGCCGGAGTAAGCGGACTTGTTTCAGCGTCTGTCGTGCTGAAGCAGGGCTGCAAAAAGGTGCTCGTCGTTGACGAGTATGCCCATATCGGGGGAAATCATATCGATTGCACCATCGGCGAATACACATTCGATATCGGCAGTTTCATATTTCAGGATGACTCGCCGTTGCTGGTGCACCTGCCTGAAATCCTGCCGCTTTACATCCCCATCGACCCGAGCTGGGGCCGGCTGAATCCGCAAGGTGTCGTTACGCAATATCCAATCTCAATCAAGGATGACCTCATCAATGCCGGCCCCGTCGAGTGGGTGCGCATCATGTTCTCCGTTTTGTTTGCGCGCGTCTTTCGCCGGCGGTTGAGGAATGCGAGGGATTTCGCGCAGTACTGGATCGGCGCTCGGCTTATGCATCGCTCGGGGCTGGAAAATTATATGAGGCGCTTTTACGGCCTTCCGGCGGAGAAGATTGATATCAAGTTCGCGGAAGATCGAATGCTTTGGATCAAGCAGCACGCAAGGGTACGTAGCGTTCTACGTCGCTTGTTTGACCCCGCTGCGAAGTCGGTAGCGAATACCCAGCTTGCTCGCCCAAGGGAAGGCTTTTCCCACCTTTATCAGGTGGCAGCAAAGCGGATGGAGCGATCCGGCGTTACGTTTCTCCTTGGAGAAAAAATGCAGAGCGTGCGAAAAGACGGTGACGTTTTCTTCCTGCAGACGGGAAGCCGGCGCATCGCCGCACACCGCGTGGTGTCGACCATACCGCTTGATCGAATCCAGGCGCTGTGCGGCCTGACCTCGGACAACGGGCTCAAGACGGTAACGCTGATCAGCCTGTTCTTCAGCTTCTCGGGTGACCGCGGTTTCGAGCAGTCGATACTGTACAATTTTTCGCATACCGGGGCATGGAAACGGCTGACAGTCTATTCAGATTTTTATGGGAAATCTGGTGGTCGGGAGTACTTTGCCGTAGAGGTCAATGCCGATCATGTTTCTGAATCTGTCGAAACGGGAGAGCAGGACTTCAGGCGGCACGTCTCGGAGAACGGATTGTTCGTTGGAGACTTAAGGCTGGAGGGAAGCCACATCGTTTCGAACGCTTACCCTGTTTATACGGACAAGGCCGACGAGCGAGCCGCTGACGTCATTGCCGCGCTACGGACGCTAGGAGTCGAATCGATAGGACGTCAGGGCGGCTTTGACTACCAACCAACCGCTCGGGTCACTACTCTACAAGCGGAGGCCGCGCTCAGCCGCCCCTGATGGCGAGTCCCTTCCTTCCGCTTTAGGGATGATCGACGCGGGTGCAGGCTGAAGGATTTGAACGCGCGGATCAGGCCCGGGATGGTGCCCGTGGCCTGATGATCTCCTTCGCGAAACCGAGGGCCGTACGAGGCCCGGTCTTAAATCTAAAGGCGAGGAGGGCCTTACCTCTGTCGTTTGGAAGAACCGAGGCGAGCGTGTAGAAAGCGGCCATGGCGACCTTGTTCTTCACCGAGAAAGGCTCGCCCAGGAGCTTTGGGACCAGTCCCAGCAACGCGCGCGGCCGTTGTCCGGACGCGATATCAAGGCAGAACTTCAGCTCGCGAAAATAGAAGGTCTCACGCGGGTCGAACAGGTCCTGGTTCGGTTCACGCCGCCGTATGACCGTGCGCAGATGCTCCATCCTCGCCAGATAGCGATCGATATCGCGCTGGAAAGACGCCGCGTCCGGCGAACGCCCTAGGCCGGAATCATTGCGGCCGTGGATGCGATAGCATCCGATTTCCTCGGAAATACTGACAACATCGCCAAAAAACGGCGCAGCTAGCAAGATAACACCGTCAACAAACTTGTCATAATCGGCTTCGCGAAGTAATTCGCACAGGTCTCGGCGGAATACGTTTCCTGACGTGGGTGGTGACCTGTAGACGCCGCTTCTGAGCACATGACGAGCGAGGGAATCGCGGCTGCGAAATGTCTCAAGCGGCGGAAACGCTCCACTAATGACATTGCCGTCCGCATCGATGCGCGTGAGAGGAAATTGCAGTTTTGCGACATCTTGATCGAGCCGGTCGATGATCTTGCCAAGCGAGCCGGGCTTGAGCTCATCGTCAGCATCAAGGAATAGGACGAACGGCGCCCGCGTCTTGTCAAGGCCAAATAAGCACGCACGCCGTGCGCCACTGTTCTCGATCCTAAATGCTGTCACGCCAGAGCGGCTAATGACGTCCCATGAACCGTCTGTCGATCCGTCATCGACCACCACGAGCTCGCAGTCATCGCGTGCCTGCTTAAGAATGCTTTGAATTGCGCGATCAACAAAAGATTCGTAATTGTAGCAAGCGATGATTATTGCAAGCTTCGGAGAGGAGGGCATTTAATTCTCCCGCCGATATCGCCGCGACTGCGTTTTGTTGTCAGGTTTGGTCATGCCCTGCAAAAGAATTTGATCCTGATTGTTTATGAAAATTGACGGTATTATCGCTTATCACCAATGGCAAGTCAGCGCGCTGAAATAGCTCAAATTAGCTTAAGGGATATCGAGGGATATCCTTATTTGGAAGCATAAGCCGCAGGGCAAACTCGAATGGCGGTTATGGAGAGTTCGCGCCGGGTAGTAACGATGCGTACACTTTGGCGTAGTCTTCAACAACACGGCCCACGCGATAATACTCCGAACCGCTTTTCGAACTGGCTCTGAACGCCTGAAGCGCAACTGGATCGGACATGAGCTTGCTGAGAGCTGCTGCGATCTCTTTCGGGGATTCGGGTTTAACGAGCAGACCGGCTTTGCCAAAATCGAGCAATTCTGGAGTACCTCCGACCGACGTCGCCACGATAGCGCAACCGGCTTCTCGTGCCTCAGCGGTCGCTAACCCGAATGGCTCCGCATAGGATGCCAGTACAAAAATGTCGGCCTTGCTCAAGATCTCATGCGGATTCTTGACGTAACCGAGGAAAATGACTTGGTCGGCAATATTAAGGCTTTTAGAGAGTTCGATCAGCGCTTGCCTGTCTGGACCATCACCCACCACGTAGAGTTTCCAGGCAGGATATAGGGAAGCAATTTCTGCGAACCCTGCAATGAGATCCTGGACGCCCTTCCGGCGATGGAGCCCACAAACTGTGGTTATGAATGGCGCTCTAATTCCATCAAGTACCTTGGAATCGATCTTTTCAAAACGGCCTTCGCGCGGCGAACCATTGGGACCGTTCAAAACAACCTCCACTTTTTTCGGGTTGTAGCCTCGCTCGATCAGAAGGGCGCGCTCCGCGTTGCTGACAGCGACGACTTTATCCCCAAGCCGCATCAGGAAGGAATGTCGATCGAAGGAGTTGTGCACGGTGGTAACGAGCGGAATTCGGAACAGCATGGATGCTGTCTTGCCGAAGACAGCACCGGCCATCATGTGTGCATGAATAACGTTTGGCTTGAATGAACGGCAAATCTTTATGAGCCTGGCAACCGAAGCCGAAAGCTTGAGCAGATTGGTCTGCCTTTGGACGAGGGTCTCGCACGTCACCCCGTAACTCATCATCAATTCCAGATAGTCTCCTCCGTCCGCCGCGACCATAACCGCGTGACCGAGCTGAGCCTGTACGCAAGCGAGGTCCACGGCCACATGCACGCTTCCGTTTCCGTAATTGCAATGGTTAATGAGGTGGAGAATACGCACAGACTATTCAATCAAGCATTGCAAAAAAATTCGCGAGAAATGCCGAGTTTGGCTGCACAATAACGCGCGCGCGGACCCTATCGAAGTAACTCATCGTGACGTCGGTGGCCCGGCGGGGCAACCCTGTGGCGGACCAGCGTCTCGTCCATAAACGTGGACGTAGTCGACGAGAAGCGTCGATGGATTCGGCGTCTTATCGATCGGCCAACCGCTACCGAGCGCGAGGTTGACGAGAGGATAAAGCGGGCCTGTCAGTGCGGGCGGCGTCGGTTGAGTCCAGACCCGCTTGCCGTCGTGAAAGAAGACGATTACCTGCGGGGATACATCAACACCGTAGGTGTGATAGTCAGCGACCAGGGCGCCATTTGGAACGTCGATTTTCGTGCCGACACCCAGGGTCTCTTTTCCATTGTGCCAAACATGCAAATTAGCTGCATAGGCGTCTGTGATATGTCCGTAGTATTCGAGAACGTCAATTTCGACCGCAGGCTCGGTAGCCGGTTGCGGTACCAATGATGCGAGCCAGAAAGCCGGCCAGGTGCCGGGTCCGGGTGGCATCTTCATGCGCGCCTCGAAATATCCATAACGGGTCCCTTGACCCGCACCCGTTCTATCGGCCGCGGCGAGAAGGCCCGAGGTCCACTTTCCCTGCGGGTCCTTGGAAGCGGTTATTGAGAGAATTCCGTCCTTGATCTTGAACGGGCGCTCCGGCTCCGGATCGAGGAAGGCGGCGTCGCCAAAGTCACCGCTCCATGGCGTGTGAGTGGTCCAGCGTGCCGGGCCAATTCGCTGCGCGGACATGCTTTCGATGCGACGGTTGGGGGCGGTGTCTTCGTTGAAGTCCTCGATGAAGACAGGACGGAGTTCACAGGAACCGGAAGTCTCCGCCGAAGCCGCGTCTGCAATTGGAATTCTCAATACGACGAGAGCAGCGGTCAAAAAACCAAGATGCGAGTTGATCATCTAACAAACTCCTCGCTGAAATCGGTGCGGCGTTATCTGGTGGTTCCAACGTTCGTTGTGTCCTGCTGCACGAGTCGCCATCGGTGGACAAACCCTCCTAGTCTGACTGATACATCAATACATCTCTTCCTATCTGTCAACGGCATCGCACACTCGTCGAGGACGATGAAGTCCGCGCCGGTCAGACGCCTGCGGCCAACTACCTCGCCTTCATCCAGTTTGCGTTGAATGGCTGGCAGCCTATGGGTCCACGCCCTTAACCCCGGGCGCCAAGTCCGACCAGATAGTGCTTAAATCTGACCCCGAGCGCAGAAAGCGCTACGACATAGACGGCGGCACCAAAAGCGCCGGTTAAGGCCAATTCGACGACAGCGTTAACGGCTCTTTCGCCCATTTCGTGGCGCAACACCAGAACCAGTACGGCCATCGCGGCGCTGGCCGCCGCCACTTTCCACAGATTGGTCAGCGCGGAAGTCAGCGTTGTACCAATCATATGACGCGCGAATAAAATCGACAAACTGAATACGATCACTGACATTGCCATGCGCGCGGCGATTACGCCCATCAGTGAATAAAAATACAACCCCAGCAACACCAAAACAATTCGGGTACATGCCTCTATGACGCTCAGCCGAAATATGAGGTTTGTTCGATTGGTCAAAGCGCAAGCGCGT
>Ga0193727_1001272_pt1 | contig 10396 bp, 8 predicted proteins | sample H2c2metaG_FD_143051 | JGI IMG/M metagenome (GOLD analysis project Ga0193727, IMG submission 143051) | Soil microbial communities from a riparian zone of the East river system, Colorado, United States - H2c2 | ecosystem: Environmental > Terrestrial > Soil > Riparian zone | place: USA: East River...
TCCCTAAAGCCTTAACTACAAACAAGTGCTGCGATACCGAAGGCACAATCCAGTATGTGGCGAAACTGCTCATCGCCCAAAACAAGACGAGAGCGCCAAGGAAAAACCGGGACCGCGAGCGTGCGTGCGTGAGCGTTTCCCAACCGAACGCGCCAAAGAAACAAAGTGGCGTGAGTGCCGACAACCCATAGAACGCTTTTGCTTGTGCATATGAGGGAACTCTTAGGGTCATAAAAATCAGGCCGAGCACAATGGCAGCGCAGAAGCCTAATAACAGGAACAATTCACTCGAAGGTTTTCGAATAAACCGAACGATCGCGACGACAGCGCCTATGAGAATCAGCGCCGTAGGAATAAGCGACCACAAATAACCAGCCAGCAGTGGCCGCTCGTTCCAAGCTATGCTCAAGCTCGCGGTTCCACCGCACAAGCCGTCGCCCCATAGCGTGGAGTAGATTCCATCGGTAAATCCGGCGAACCCGCTGAAGAGTGGATGCACCAACGAGCGGCCGAAACGAAGGTAATCACCTGCGGTGTGATAACCGGGAGCCTGCCACCACGTGAAGCCGCTGACCACATCCCAGTTGCCAAGGAGCGGATTGCCGAACCTTAGCCAGATGCGCGCGTAATGCCAGCCGCACACAACGAAACAAATCGCCAGCAGTAATCCGAGGTTGCGCAACGAGATTGCGATTGGCACTCGCGCATAGGCGAGCTTACTACGATTGCCGCAATTACGACTGGCAGCAGCAATACCCCGGTCGCTTTTGTCAACATTGCCGCGCCAAGCGCCAATCCGACCCAGACAAATTGCAGCGTGTGTAGCGTGTCGCCGCTCAACAAACGTAGACAGAGATAAAGCGCCGCTGTTGCCAGCGCGGCGGACAACAATTCGTTCGTCACAAATGCGCGAGATACAAATGCATTGGCAGAAACGCCGCCACCAAAAGTCCGATGAGCGCGGCTCGCAACGGAAGCAGGAGCCGCATACTCAAATAGACTAAAATAAAATGAGCAATGCCGAAGAATGCCCCGAGCCAACGCAGGACGTAAATCGACATTGTGGGTCGTCAACCGAGAGCCCACGGACCGAAAGGCTTGCCGCCGCAATCAAATAATAGAGGGGCGGCTGATACATTTCCCAGCCTTCAGTGGGCAATGGCAGCGACCGGTGCTGCTGGATGTAGCTGATGTAGTCGAGATGCTCCTTCGAATCGAAGCCTCTGTGGAACGGCAACAGCCGTCCGTTGTTCCAGAATAACAACAACCACAAACCGGCAAGAACGAGCAGCAGGATTGGCGCTTGCCATCGCGCTGTGGACTGCTTAAAGCCGACGTTCCACAAAAACGTTACTACGGAAGCGATTGCAATAAAAACGATCCACGACGCCCAATTGTTTTTCACAGCATCAAATGTGCGTTGGCTGCCGGTGAGGGAGTTACCGGGCCCGGGAGTTTTCAACAACGAGGCCAATGCTGCGTGATGCCAGGAAGAACCCGCGAAAGATACTTCCCAACTTTGATCAGTGCGCAAGCTCAGTTGATCAGTAGTCAGGGTGAGCCAGAGCGCCGGGGGACCATTATGGTTAAACACACGCGCTTCGATCACGTTCGTGCCAGCGTGCAACTGCTCGGCGACATCGACGCTCGCCATCTTTTTCCAATTGCTATTCGCCGGAAAATCAACAGGAGTGCCGTTGATCTTCACTTGGGCGCGCCGCATTGCACGAACGCTCAGAGGCGCTGTCCCTGGCTGGTTGGTCAAAACAAACTCGCGCCGGAACGTTGCGTCGAGGTTGGCAAACCAATGCGCATGCGGGTCAGCCACCGTAGGCAATACGATCCAGTCCGCCCGCCTATCGCGCGGTAGAAAATTAATTGCCGGATTTCGCCAGGCGAACCATGCCAGCACCGATACTGCGATACTGGCAAACACGGCTATCCAAATAGCTCGATGCCAGGGCTTGAGAACGAACATTGCGAATCTAACGTTTAGCATCATTCTGCGATGTGCTCTCGCGCGAAGACCGGGAGCGAGCAGTGGATTTGCGAGCGAAATGAGCAGAAAGTCAGCAAGTTGAGGCACGTTTGATCGAACATTCCCCCTGGCATGCGTGTCTGACGACACCGTATGAAATCTACGCAGGAAATTACGCAGGAAGTGCGGGAGCTGGGCCAATGGATTCCAGGGCTCCGCCAGCAAGTCGGTCACGTTGTCATAGGTCAGAAATATTTGGTGGATCGCCTCTTACTCGGGCTGCTCGCAAATGGTCACCTCCTGCTTGAGGGCGTTCCCGGTCTGGCCAAAACGCTCACCGTGAAAACAATGGCCGCTTGCATCCAGACCGGTTTCCAAAGATTGCAATTTACGCCCGATCTTCTGCCCGCCGATTTAATTGGCACCCTTATTTACAATCCGCGGACCGGAGAGTTCACCACCAAGCTTGGTCCGATCTTTTCAAATCTGATCCTGGCCGACGAAATAAATCGCGCACCGGCCAAAGTACAAAGCGCGCTGCTTGAGGCGATGCAGGAGAGGCAGGTCACCATCGGCGCGCAAACCTATCCCCTCTCCGATCCATTTCTTGTTTTAGCCACCCAGAATCCGATTGAACAGGAAGGGACGTATCAACTGCCGGAAGCACAGCTCGACCGTTTCATGTTCAAACTAAATATTGGATATCCCCAAAAATCTGAGGAGCGAAATATTCTCGACCTGATGGCGACGTCGACACCCGATTTGCGAGTTGATCCGGTGGTGGATCCGAAGCAAATCATCGCTGCACGCGAGGTAGTCAACAGCATTTACATCGATGACCGCGTGAAGGATTACATCGTGGACGTCGTCTGGGCGACGCGCCAGCCTGAGGCCTACAATTTGCGACTCGAAGGACTCATTCGTTACGGGGCCTCACCACGTGCGACGATTTATCTGGCGCTCGGCGCTCGGGCCCATGCGTTTCTGAACGGCCGCGGCTACGTCACGCCGCAAGACGTAAAGAGCATCGGTCCCGACGTGTTGCGGCACCGCATCATTGTCAGTTACGAAGCCGAGGCGGAAGCAGTCACGAGCGAGACCATTATCGAGCGGATTTTTGCTGGGTTGCCGGTGCCGTGATTTTCCCGTCATTCCGAGCGAAGTCGAAGACTCCCAAACGGCGCGACTTGTTCTCAAAGATGTACGCTTTGCGACCAATCAGAACTCCACGGTAATGCAACGGGATCCCTCGACTCCGCTTCGCCACGCTCGGGATGACGAGCACGCTCGGACTACAAGCGAAATTCTCAAAAAAATCCGCGCCCTCGAGATCAAAACCCGCGGCCTCGTCGAGACCGCGTTCGCCGGCGATTACCACAGCGTTTTCAAAGGGCGCGGAATGAATTTTGAAGACGTGCGGGAGTATCAGCCAGGAGATGAAATTCGTGCAATTGACTGGAATGTCACTGCGCGGATGGGCAACGCGTTTGTGAAAAAATTTACAGAAGAACGTGAGCTTACGGTAATGCTGGTCGTGGATGTTAGCGCATCTGGAAATTTCGGGAGCACCACGCAATCAAAACGGGAATTGGCGGCGGAGGTCGCATGCTTGCTCGCTTTCAGCGCGATTAGAAATAATGACAAGGTTGGGCTCATCCTCTTTACCGATCGCGTTGAACTTTTTATCCCCCCGAAGAAAGGCCGCTCTCACACGCTGCGACTTATCCGAGAGATCCTGTTTTTCGAACCAAAGGGACGCGGCACGGATCCGACGCTGGCACTCGACTATTTGAATAAAATCGTCACACGACGCGCCGTTGTTTTCTTCATTTCGGATTTTCAGGCCCCCGATTTTTCGCGATCGCTGGCGGTCAGTGGACGGCGGCATGATTTCGTGGCGATCCACATCCACGATGAACGAGAAAGGGTGTTGCCAAACATCGGCATCATTACCCTGGAAGACGCCGAGACCGGCGATCAAATTGAGATCAACACGGCTGACCGCACAACGCGAGCGCGTTTTAGCGGGCTTGTGGATGAACGCGAGCAGGACCTTACGCGCGTGCTGCGCCGGAACAATATCGACGCGATCACCCTCCAAACCGGCAAAGATTATCTGCCGCAGCTGCGCTCCTTTTTCAAACAACGCGAGCGCCGCATTCGTGTTCGATGAGGGGGATTGCAGTAGTGATGGAGTAAGAAATGAGATTGCCTGCCAATATTCCACTACTCCTTCACTCCTTTACTCCATTGCTGTTGGCTGAGGAGTTCCACGATATTGCGCCGCCGGTCGATTATTCGCTGATCTCGCCGTGGTTAATATTTCTCGGAGTGTTTGTCGCGCTCACGGCTATCGGTCTCGTCATATGGTTTGTTGCGAAGTCTTTTCGACGCCCAACGCCGCCGCAACCGCCACGTGAGCGTGCACTGGCATTGCTCGAGCAAATACGGGCGCAGATCACAGCGATTAATCCATATCGCTTCAGCATACGCGTGTCCGACATTCTCAGGCGTTACGTAACAGAGCAGTTTGGGTTACCCGTTACCCGGCAAACCTCCGTCGAGTTTCTGAATGGACTCAGAGGTTCGTCACCGTTCTCCGAAGACGAAAAGTCGCTGCTCGAAGATTTCTTAAACCGCTGCGACTTGATCAAGTTTGCGCGGTACGAGGCAACAACGTCGGACAGCGACCTGTTACTGGAAGAAGCGATCCGTTTTGTGAAAGGAGGTCAACCATGTTTGATTGGTTCAGAGGAAACAGTGCGTTGACCTTCGCGCATCCGTGGCTCCTCCTACTGCTCCTGGCAGTTCCGTTGCTTGCGTATTTGCGTGGAAAACGAGGCCCAGCTGCTGCGCTGACTTTTTCATCCACAGCAAGCCTTCGGGCGATCGGAAAACAAAGCGCCGCGCGTGCAGGGAAAATTCTGCGATCACTATTGCTGGTTTCGATTGCGGTCTTCGTGATCGCGCTCGCGCGTCCTCAACTGGGCAAGAGTCTTACTCAGATCGAAGCCAGCGGAATCGACATTATTCTCGCGCTGGACGTCTCCGGATCGATGTTGACCAAGGATTTTACGATCGGCGGACAAGAAGCGACGCGTGTCGATGCGATTCGCGAAGTCACACGCAAATTCATCGAAGGCCGGCCAAACGATCGAATCGGCATCATCGCATTTGCAGGTCGTCCGTATGTCGTTAGCCCAATGACACTCGATCACGACTGGCTTTTGCAAAACCTCGACCGCGTGCGTATCGGGCTCGTCGAAGATGGCACTGCCATCGGATCGGCAATGGCGGCAGCAGCCAACCGCCTAAACGACAAACGTTCAAAGAGCCACGTGCTCGTCCTATTAACTGACGGAGAAAATAATGCCGGTAAGATTCCACCAAACACTGCAGCCGAGGCAGTCAAAGCGTTAAAGATTCACCTTTACGCGATCGGCGCCGGAATTAATGGCGTCGCCCCTGCGCCCATATTCACGCCCAGAGGGCCGTTAACCGACGCTCTGGGTAATATTCTCTACGAAAACCAGCGCGTGGAATTTAATGAAGCCGGTCTAAAGGAAGTGGCTAAAATTGCGGACGGCAAATTCTTCCGAGCCACCGATACACAATCGCTGGAGCAAATTTACAACGACATAGACAAACTGGAGAAATCGACGGTTAGCGTGAAAAAATATCAACAATACCGGGACTTGTTTCCGTTGTGCCTGATGAGCGGTTGCGGGCTTCTTCTGGCTCAATTGGTCTTATCACAGACCATATGGAAAAAGTTACCGTGAGCGTCTTCTTTTCAACGATTTAGCGATTTAACGAATTCCATGACTTTCGGCGTGCCACAATGGCTTTGGGGATTGCTTCTGATCCCGCTTCTGATCGCGTTATTTGTTCGCTCAGAGCGCCGCGGGCTCAAACGATTGCAGGAGTTCGTTTCGGCGCGGCTACTGCCCCAGCTCGCTGGAACGGTGAATCGGCCCCGGCGGATGATAAGATTTGCGCTGCAGCTGCTCGGCCTTGCTTTGGCCATTGTTAGTCTGGCCCAACCGCGCTGGGGTTATACGTTTGAAGATGTAAAACGCAAGGGACTCGACTTGCTGATCGCGGTGGACACATCGCGCAGCATGCTGTCCAATGACGTTCAACCGAACCGACTCGATCGCGTCAAGCTCGCGATTCAGGATTTAATCGGTCAATTGCAAGGCGATCGTGTTGGTCTGATTGCTTTTGCCGGTCGTGCGTTTTTGCAGGCGCCTCTAACGATTGATTACGATGCCGTCGTTGAGGCTCTGAGCGATTTGGATACCAAGACGATTCCCGAGGGCGGCACCAATATCTCCAGCGCAATCATGCTTGCCACTCAGAGTTTCGGTAAGAGCGCGATGGGAAATCGCGCGTTGGTTGTCTTTACCGATGGCGAGGAATTGAGCGGCGATGCCGTGAAAACGGCAAAAGAAGCGGCTGATGCAGGTGTTCGAATTTTCACCGTTGGCGTGGGAACGCCACAGGGCTCGCTGATTCCGGTGACGGGCGATGATGGTCAAACCAGCTTCGTCAAAGATGCATCTGGCCAGGTCGTTAAATCGAAGCTGGATGATAAACGTTTGCGCGAAATCGCTCAGACTACTGGCGGTTTTTATCTTCACTTGGAAAACGGACCCCGCTCGATGCAGCAAATTCAAAATGAAGGGTTGGCAAAGATGCAGGCTGCCGACATGGATGTGCGTTTGTCGCGTCGACCGATTGAACGTTACGAGTGGCCGCTTGGGGCTGCGCTAATCGCTCTCGCCTTGTCGATCCTGATTCCCGAACGTAAACGGGAAAGACAACGAGCTTTTGCTGCGGTGCCTGCTCGTAAGGCGGCGCAAGGCGTTGCGAGCGGACCGGCTGGGGTCACAGCTACTGTCGCACTTCTCATGATGTTCCTCTCTTCATCTGTGTTTGCCACCACGCCGGGCCTCGACGCGTATCGCAGCGGGAAGTTCGAAGACGCCTACGGCCAGTTCCAACAGACCTTAAAGACGCATCCAGAATCGCGAGCTGAGGACAAGCTCCAGTTCGATTCAGGCGCAGCTGCTTACAAACTAAAAGATTACAGCAAGGCGATGGAATCATTTAGCCAGGCACTGCTCTCGCGGGATATCGGTCTGCAAAGCAAAGGGCATTATAACCTGGGGAACACGCTTTATCAGCGCGGCGAAGCACAAAAGGGTGACGACAAAAAGCTCAGCGACTGGACAAATGCTCTCGATCATTATGAACAAACTCTGAAGCTCGACCCCCAAAATAAAGAGGCGAAAGAGAATTACGATTACGTAAAAAAGAAAATCGAAGAACTAAAAAACAAGAAACAAGATCAGCCCCCTCCTTCCCCGTCGCCGCAGCAAAAGAACGACCAGAACAAACAGAACAAACAAGATAAACAGGACAAACAGAACCAACAGAACCAGCAACAAAAAGAAAAAGAGCAGCAACAACAGAACCAACAGCAGCAACAGCAGCAACAGCAGCAACAAGGCCAGGGCCAGCAGCAGCAGAAAGATCAAAAGCAATCACAAGATCAGCAGTCACAAGGCCAGTCAGGGAATCAGAAAGACCAACAGGAAAAGAACGATCAGAGCCAGGCGAAGAACGAGCCGCAAAAAAACCACCAGCAGCAACAAAAGCCCGGTGAGACCCCTTCTCCGTCTCCGGGCGCCGACAAGCAACAAGGCCAACAACCTTCACCATCGCCAGGGGAACAGCGAGATCAGGAATCGCCGAGTCCTGGCGAAGGACAAAATGAATCGCCCTCGCCATCACCGGGAGAAGGTGAACAGGAGAACGCAGCACCTTCCGCCACTCCGGCGGAATCCAAGAAGTTGGCTGGTGAAGTGAAGGGATCCGGCGAAGACAAATCACAGAAGCCGCCTGATAAGAACGCGCAGGTCGCTGAAGCCGAACCGGAAAAAGAGGGCCAGATGAGCCAACGTCAGGCCGAAGCGCTTTTGGAATCGATGAAAGACGAGGAAGCGCGGGTTCAACTTGATGAACGCAGAGCAACGCGCCATGTCTATAAGGACTGGTAAGAGAAGGTTTGTCATGTCGAGCGAAGTCGAAACATCCCGTGAATTCGAGCGTGTGTTACGCCACGGGATTCCTCGACTCCGCCCGGAATGACGCTTGCGAGATGCACTTTAGAATGTCGATGTCCCGCCGAATTTTTATTGCTGTCTTCGGTATAATCGCGGGCGCGCAGTTTGCGCATGCCGATTCGCCGAGCGTGACAGCGGTTTTGAATAGTTCTGAAGCTGCGCTGGGCGAAACGGTGCGACTGGAAATTCGAGTCACCGGAGTACGTGGCGCAGACGCGCCGGAGCAGATCATGGTGGACGGTCTCGAAATTCGGCGAACAGGAACGTCACAACGCATCGAGATGAACAATCTCAAGCTAACCTCCAGTGCGGTATACGACTACACTGTGATGCCGTTGAGAGCGGGAAGATTCACGATCCCGCCTCAAACTATTCGCATCGAAAACAATTCGCTGCGCACCCCGGCGTTGACATTAAACGTCGCGGATTCGTCCGGCCGGTCGTCTGGCGCCCGGCCTGGCCGTGATACGCAGGCAGCCGGCGCAAACAATCTGGTTTTTGCCGAGTTGATCGTACCAAGCAAGACCGCGTACGTAGGCGAGATTGTTCCTGTTCAGATTCGGATGGGCTTTGATCCGCGTGTTCGCCCGCGACTCATCGAGCCGCCGGAGATCACGGGACAAGGGTTTACAGCGCAGAAGTTGCAGCAGTCCGCCGAAAATACTGAAACGATCAGCGGCAGAATTTATGAAGTGGTAACATACAAAACTGCCATTGCCGCGGCGCGAGCTGGCAAGTTTGAAATCGGCCCGGTAAAAGCGAAGGCCCAAGTCATGATTCCTCGCAGGCAGAGCGCACCACGCATGCGCGGCCGTTCCCCTTTCGACCTGTTTGATCAAGATGACCCATTCTCCGACCCGTTCTTCTCAAATCCGTTCAGTCAATTTGGTGAACGCCGCGAGGTGGAGATCAAGAGCGAGCCCGTGGCACTTGAGGTAAAGCCGTTGCCGCCAAATGCGCCGCCCAGTTTTTCGGGCGCAATTGGAAATTTCACAATGACAACCGATGCAAAACCCAAGACTGTGCAGGTAGGCGATCCCATCACCGTAACGAATACAATTTCTGGCCGCGGCAATTTTGACCGCGTTAATGCGCCAGTTCTTGAAGACGAGCGCGGCTGGCACAAATATCCACCGTCATCCAAGTTCAAGCAGGATGATGAGGTCGGTCTCAGTGGCACCAAGACTTTCGAGATGGTGCTTTCGCCCAACGAGAAAAAGCAAGGGCTCCCGCTGCTCGCGTTCTCGTACTTCGACCCAGTGAAGGAACAATATGTGACCGTGCACAGCGAGCCGATCCCAATCAATGTCGAGGGCGGCGCAGCGGTTGCATCGAGTGCAAGTGGTGCGTCGCCGGGGTCAACGACCCCGGCTACAGCAGCGCGCGCGGCATCACCGGCCGCGACTGCAAACAAACCACAGGATATTTTATATCAGCTGACGGAGCTACCGAAGAAAGCCGTATCCTTTGCCCCGATTTATACACGAAACGTTTTCTGGGCAGCGCAGGTGTTTCCTTTACTCGCGTTAATCGGATTTGCAGGTTGGAAGATTCGACGGGCGAGGATTGATAATCGTGAAGCGCAACGCATCGCCGCGCTGCAACATGAAGCGACTGATCTGATGCATAAGCTACATCGTAACGACGTATCACCCCGGGAATATTATGCTGAAGCATCCAGAGTTGTTCGTGTAAAAGCCGCTCTAGCGTCGGGCAATCGCCGCATCGATCCAAACATGGTAGATGTGGAAACTGCGGCAGACACTTTCAAGCTAAATAGCGATTCACGCGACCGGCTCCGCCGGCTATTCGAGCAAAGCGACGAATGGCAATACAGCGGAGCCCATAACGGTCCCGGACGAGTTTCTCCTGAAAGCCAGCGCGAAGTACTGGAGCTGATTCAGAATTTGAAATGAAGGCTTTCACCTGTTGCATTGCGTTTCTCCTCAGCGCGTTGTGGGCCGGGTCTTCTCCTGCACAACCGAACGCAGACTTCACAAAGACAAACGAGGAGTACGCGCAGGATCATTTCACGGAAGCGATCTCCGGTTACGAGGCGCTCGTTCGTTCAGGTCAATGGAGCGCAAATCTATTCTACGATCTTGGCAACGCTTATTTCAGGACGGGCGATTTTGGGCGCGCGATCTTGAATTATGAGCGGGCGCTCGCCTTGGAGCGACATCATCCGGAAGCCACGGCCAATTTGCAGATTGCCCGTGACGAGGCGCACGCGCTTGAGTTGCAGCAGAGCTGGCGAGAGCGCTACTTACAAATTGCGAGCGTCAAT
>Ga0193727_1001273_pt1 | contig 10394 bp, 8 predicted proteins | sample H2c2metaG_FD_143051 | JGI IMG/M metagenome (GOLD analysis project Ga0193727, IMG submission 143051) | Soil microbial communities from a riparian zone of the East river system, Colorado, United States - H2c2 | ecosystem: Environmental > Terrestrial > Soil > Riparian zone | place: USA: East River...
CGCAGGTCACGGTCGCGCCCGCAATCGAGCGCGTGGTCTCGGACTGGGACGAGTTCACGGGCCACTTCGAGGCCGTCAATGCGGTTGAGGTCAGGCCGCGCGTCGGGGGATTCCTCCAGCGCGTAGGATTCGTCGAGGGCTCGACCGTCCACCAGGGCGACGTCCTGTTCGTGATCGACCAGCGTCCATACCAGGCAGAGGTCGCGAGAACGGAGGCGATTCTTGCGCAGGCGCGCACGCGTGGTCAGCTCGCCGCCATGGAGCTCGAGCGGGCACAGAAGCTCGTGAGCACGCAGGCGATCTCGCGGGAGGAGCTCGACTCGCGCACCAGCGGTCGTGCCGAAGGCGACGCGGCGATCCGCGGCGCCGAGGCGGCCGTTCGCGTCGCCCGACTGAATCTGGAGTGGACGGTCGTGCGCGCTCCGATTTCCGGACGTGTCGGCCGAGCCGAGATCACGGCCGGCAATCTCGTGCAGGCCGGAGCGCCGTCACCGACCTTGCTGACGACGATCGTGTCGCTCGATCCCATCTACGTCTATTTCGACACCGACGAACAGGCGTACCTGAAGTACATGGCCGCGCCAGGCGCAGGCTCCACCGGGCGCCCGGTCTTGATCGGCCTCGCGAACGAGTCGGGATTCCCGCATGAGGGAAGACTCAATTTCGTCGACAACCGCGTCGACGGAGCCTCCGGGACAATCAATGCGAGGGCGCTGCTTTCGAATCCAAACCACCTCTTCACGCCCGGATTGTTCGCCCGGGTGCGACTGCTCGGCAGCGACCGTCACCTGGCGACGCTCGTTCAGGATGCGGCGATCGGGACCGATCAGGATCGGAAGTTCGTGCTTGTGTTAAAGAGCGACAACTCGATTGAGTATCGCCCTGTCGTCACCGGCCGCGTCGTAGATGGTCTGCGCACGGTTCAATCCGGGCTCAAGCCCGGAGAGCGCGTAGTCATCAACGGCATGATGCGGGTTCGCCCGGGAATGAAGGTCGCCGCCACGAACGCTTCCATGGTCGCCGAATCCGCCGCTCCGGCGCCGGCCGCACGGTAGCTCGTCCTACTCGGAGTACATCAAGTGCGCTTTTCACGCTTTTTCATCGACCGCCCGATCTTCGCGATCGTGCTGTCGCTGGTCATTCTTGCCGGTGGGGTGATCGCTGTCACCCAGCTGCCGATCAGCGAGTATCCCGAAGTAACGCCGCCGACAATTACGGTTAGCGCGATATATCCCGGCGCGAATCCGACGGTGCTCGCACAGACGGTGGGCACTCCGCTGGAGGACGCCATCAACGGCGTCGAGCGGATGCTGTACATGACATCGTCCGCGTCGGCCGACGGCACGTTCAACCTCACCGTCACTTTCGAGATCGGCACGAACGTCGATCTCGCGCAGGTGCAGGTCCAGAACCGCGTGGCTCAGGCGCTGGCGCGATTACCCGAAGAGGTGCGCGCTCTCGGTGTAGTCACGCAGAAGCGCTCTCCGGACATCACCATGGTCGTGCACCTGTTTTCGCCCGACGGCCGTTACGACCCGGTGTACCTGCGCAATTATGCGCTGCTGAACGTCCGCAACGATCTGTCGAGAATTCCCGGCGCCGGCCAGGTGATCGTGTTCGGCGCGGGCGACTACGCAATGCGCGTCTGGCTCGATCCGAACCGTGTCGCGTCGTATGGATTGTCGGCGGCCGACGTCGTCAACGCGATCCGCGAGCAGAACCTCCAGGTCGCCGCGGGTACAGTTGGCGCTCCGCCGATGAATGACCCGGTAGCATATCAGCTGACGGTCGTCGCGCGCGGGCGACTCACGGACGAAAAAGAATTCGGCAACATCATCGTCAAGACCGGCGCGGACGGAGCGGTCACCCGTCTCCGCGATGTTGCGCGCATCGAGCTTGGTCCCGGTACGTACGGCTTACGTGCGCTGCTCGACAACAAGCCGGCCGTCGCCATCGTGGTGTTCCAGGCCCCCGGCTCGAACGCGCTGGCGCTCTCCAGTGACATTCGTGCAAAGATGGCAGAGCTGAAGACGCGGTTCCCACAGGGTGTGGAGTGGTCTTCCGTGTACGATCCGACGTTGTTCGTTCGCGATTCGATTCGTGAGGTGATCTACACCCTGCTCCTCGCGACGCTCATGGTCGTCATAGTGGTCGTTCTCTTTCTGCAGACGTGGCGGGCCTCGATCATCCCGCTTGTCGCTGTACCAATCTCCATCGTCGGCACCTTCGCCGTGATGCTCGCGACAGGATTCTCGATCAACACGCTGTCACTATTCGGACTGGTTCTGGCGATAGGAATCGTCGTCGACGACGCCATCGTTGTGGTCGAGAACGTGGAACGGCACATCGAGGAGGGCCTTTCGCCTCTCGATGCGAGTCACCGCGCAATGGAAGAAGTAAGCGGTCCAATCATCGCAATCGCGCTGGTGCTGTCAGCCGTGTTCGTTCCAGTGGCCTTCATCAGCGGGCTGGACGGACAGTTCTACCGGCAGTTCGCTCTCACGATCGCCTTCTCGACGCTGATCTCGGCGTTCAACTCGTTGACGTTGTCGCCGGCCCTCGCCGCATTGCTCCTCAAGCCGCGTGGGGCAGCTGAAGATGCACCAACGCGCTTCATGCACCGGTGGCTTGGCTGGCTGTTCGATCCATTCAACCGTCTCTTCGGCCGGGCATCCAATCGCTACGGCAACATCGTGACGCGTGTGACACATCGCTCCGTCCTCGCTCTCTCCGTATACGGGGTACTCGTTCTGATTGGCATTATCGGATTCCTGAGAGTGCCGAAGGGATTCGTGCCCAGCCAGGACAAGCGCTACCTCGTCGCAATCGCGCAGCTGCCCGACGCAGCTTCGCTCGACCGCACGGAAGCCGTCATCAGACGGATGACGGACCTCGCTCTCCAGACACCGGGGGTCGAGCACGCCGTCGAGTTTCCGGGACTGTCCATCAGCAGCTTCGGCCCGAAATCGAACGCGGGCGTGATCTTCTTCGGTCTCAAGCCGTTCGAGGAGAGAAAGTCCAAGGACCTGAAGAGCAACGCCATCCTGATGGCACTCAATCAGAAGTTCTCAACGATTCAGGAGGGTTTCGTCGCCGTCTTTCCTCCGCCGGCCGTGAACGGGTTGGGCTCGATAGGCGGTTTCAAACTGATGATCGAGGACAGGGCAGGCCTGGGCGATTCGACGCTCTATGCTACAACCCAGGCAGTGGTCGGCCGCGTCTTCCAGACACCTGGACTCGCAGGCGCGTTCTCGAGTTTTCAGATCAACGTCCCTCAGCTCTTCGCCGACGTCGATCGCGACAAGGTGAAACAGCTGGGGATCCCGCTGAACAATGTGTTCTCGACGCTACAGATCTATCTCGGCTCCCAGTATGTGAATGACTTCAACAAGTTCGGCCGCACCTATCAGGTGATCGCGCAGGCAGACGCGCCTTATCGAGCGAACGCTGACAACATCGCTCAGCTCAAGGTTCGCAACGTCCGTGGCGAGATGGTTCCGCTCGGCTCGGTATTGACGATGAAGCAGTCGTACGGCCCGGACCAGGTCACACACTACAACGGTTATCCCGCCGCTGACATCAGCGGCAGCGCCGCCCCGGGAACGAGTGCCGGAGCAGCCGTGCAGATAATGGAACGGCTTGCCAACGAAACGTTGCCGAATGGCATCGGCTACGAGTGGACCGAGCTTACCTATCAGCAGAAGCTGGCCGGCAACACAGCCATCCTGGTCTTCCCGCTCTGCATTCTGCTCGTATTCCTGGTTCTCGCCGCACAGTACGAGAGCTGGTCGCTGCCGGTCGTGATCATGCTGATCGTGCCGATGTCGCTGGTGTCGGCGATCGCCGGCGTGTGGCTGACTCGTGGCGACAACAACGTCTTCACCCAGATCGGCCTCCTTGTGCTCGTGGGGCTCGCGTGCAAGAACGCGATTCTTATCGTCGAGTTCGCGCGCGATCTGGAGAGACAGGGCCGAGATCGATTTGCGGCCGCGCTCGAGGCGGCTCGGATCAGACTGCGTCCGATTCTCATGACGTCCTTCGCCTTCATCGCCGGCGTCATCCCACTCATAGTCGCGAGTGGAGCTGGCGCGGAGATGCGGCGTGTCATGGGCATCGCCGTGTTCTCGGGAATGCTGGGCGTGACTTTCCTTGGACTTCTCTTCACACCGCTCTTCTACGTGCTCGTTCGCGGCGTTGCCGACCGTCGTCACGAGAAGCCGGCGACCGAACCTGATGGCATACAACCGCTCCACGCCTGGCGCACGTCGCGGGCGGTCGGAGATGAGGGTGGTACACATGCGTAAGATCCTGACCGCGTTCGCGGGAATACTGGCTGCCTGCGGCACGCCGGCATACCGTGCACCTGAAGTACCTGTTCCGTCCACGTACAGTGTCGTCACCGCGACTCCAGTCGCGGCCGAAGTCCGTGGTGCATCCGAGGATGTTCCTGCCAGCCGCATTCACGTAAGCACGGCGCTGGCGTCCACTCCGTTCTGGACCGATCTCGGCGACAGCACGCTGGCGATGCTTATCCGTGAAGCGCAGCGCGCAAACCTGGATGTCCGCGTCGCCCAGTCACGTCTGACGAGCGCGCGCGCGGCGCGGCGCCTCGCGTCGTATGATCTCGTGCCGACGATAACGGGAACGGGCAGCACCAACCGTCAGCAGTTCTCGATTGCACAGACGCCGGGGCTCACCAGTCAGCTGCCGGCGCAGCAGCTGTGGGACGTCGGCTTCGACGCGTCGTGGGAGGTCGACTTCTTCGGCCGCGTCGGACGGACGGTGAAAGCGCAGGGTGCGCTGGCGGAGTCGTCGCAGTATGGTCTCGAGGACGTTCAGGTGAGCGTCGCGTCCGAGGTGGCACGCACCTACTTCGACCTGAGAGGGGCTCAACGACAGCTCGCGGTTTCCCAGCGGAACGCGGCGAATCAGCGGAAGATCGTCAAGCTCACAGAAGACCGTCTGTCAGCCGGCCAGGGAACGGCGTTCGATACGGAGCGCGCGAAATCCGTGTTGTACCTGACACTCGCTGCCGCACCAGGCCTCGAGTCCCAGATCGCGCTCGACAGAAATCGCCTCGCTGTATTGCTGGGCCGCGCTCCGGACGCGCTCCCCCGGGCGTTGCTCGACTCGGGCGGCCTGCTTCGTCTTCCGGACACGTTGTATGTGGGATCTCCCGGTCAACTCGTGCATCGCCGGCCGGATGTGCTGCGCGCGGAGCGTCAACTTGCCGCCCGTTCGCTGTTCGTCGGAGCGGCGAAAGCCGACTATCTGCCGCGCGTCACGCTGTCCGCGCGTGCCGGCTACGCCGCGACCTCGGTCGATTCCCTGTTCAAGCGCGGCAATTCCAGGTTGTTGATCGGGCCGGTGATGACTTTCCCGCTCTTCGACGTTGGGCGCGTGAGGGAGAGAGTCGAGGTCGCGCAAGCGGGTCAGGAGGAAGCGCAAGCCACCTACAACGCGACCGTCCTTCAGGCGCTTGAGGAGAGCGAAGGGTCGCTCGTGACGTACGATCGGGCGCACGCGCGTCTGGCGATTCTCGAGAGCGCGGTCCGATCGAGCTCGCGCGCGGCAGACCTGGCGCAGCAACGGTTCGAAGCGGGACTCACGGATCTCCTCCAGGTGCTTGATGCGGAGCGTACGCTACTCGACGCAGAAAATCAGCTCGAGCAGGGACGCACGGCGGCGGCGACAGCGCTCGTTGCGGTTTACAAGGCGGTCGGAGGGACCTGGCCGATCAGGTAAGCGAGCCTCCGTAACGGAGATTCGTGCTCGACGATCGGCTCGACCCGCAGTTGGGGGGTATCGCCTCTAGTTCCCTCACCCCTCGCCTCATATTATGAGGTCATGTCAGAGCCGCTCATCATCGCGAGGTCCGGCAACATTGACCTCGCCCTGCTTCCGGGCATGGCTAACCGCCATGGCTGCATCACGGGCGCGACAGGAACCGGGAAGACAATCACGCTCCAGGTTCTCGCCGAGCAGTTTTCGCGGATCGGCGTGCCGGTGTTCCTTGCCGACGTCAAAGGTGATCTGACCGGGATCGCCAAGGCGGGTCAGATGAGCGAAAAGCTCGGCGCACGGCTGAAGAAGCTCGATTTGCCTGAGCCGAAGTGGGGCGCGTGCCCAGCCACACTGTGGGACGTTTTTGGCGAGCAGGGCCATCCAGTCCGAGCGACAATCTCCGACATTGGTCCACTGCTCCTCGCCCGGCTGCTGAATCTCAACGACACACAGGAAGGCGTGCTCTCGATGGTCTTCAAGATCGCCGACGACAACGGACTCCTGTTGCTCAATCTCCAGGATCTTCGCGCGATGCTGCAGTTCGTCGGTGACAACGCCGCGCAGTTCAAGACGCAGTACGGCAACGTCTCGGCCGCGAGCATCGGCACTATCCAGCGTGGAATGCTGCAGATCGAGGAGCAGGGCGGCCACAGCTTCTTCGGCGAGCCGATGCTCAACATCGACGACCTCATGCAAACCGTCGACGGCCGCGGCGTCGTGAACGTCCTCGCGGCCGAGCGACTGATGAACAACCCGCGCCTCTATGCCTGCTTCCTGCTCTGGCTCCTGTCCGAGCTCTTCGAGCAGCTGCCGGAGGTAGGCGATCCGGACAAGCCGAAGCTCGTGTTCTTTTTCGATGAGGCTCACCTTCTATTCAACGACGCGCCGCCTGCCCTGCTCGAGAAAGTCGAGCAGGTGGTGCGATTGATTCGATCCAAGGGCGTGGGCGTGTATTTCGTGACGCAGAATCCGATCGACATCCCCGACCGTGTGCTCGGCCAGCTCGGCAATCGCGTTCAGCATGCATTGCGGGCATTCACTCCGCATGACCAGAAAGCTGTGAAGGCGACCGCCGAAGTGATGAGACCGAATCCGAAGCTTGACATCGAGAAGGTGATTCTCGAGCTCGGCGTTGGGGAGGCGCTCGTCTCCCTGCTCGACGAGAAAGGGGCACCCGGCATTACACAGCGTGCGTGGATGCTTGCCCCGGGTTCACAGATCGGGCCGATTACTCCGGAGGAGCGTCGCGCGCTCATCGCAAATTCGGTGGTCGCCGGAGTCTACGAGAAGGAAGTCGACCGGGAATCGGCTCTTGAAATGCTCAGAGCGCGCGCGGCAGCGGCGACACCCACGCCGAGTGCGACCGGCACCGCTCCCGCCTGGGGCGCCGGTGCCACCAAGGCCGGCACCACCACCGCCGCAAGCGGCGGCTCGTTCGGCGGGCTTGGAGGATTGATCTTCGGCACGACCGGCCCGCGAGGCGGCAAACACGATGGACTTGTAGACCTCATGGCCAAGAGCGCTGCGCGCAGCGCCGGAAGCGCGATCTCGCGGTCGGTGCTGCGCGGGGTGCTTGGCTCGCTGATGGGTGGGAGGCGGTCCTAGGGCCCAATGCCAGAGTCAACCGCCTGACCTCATATCAGAACTCACGACACGAGCGCCCGACAGCGTTAGAGCCGGCATCTCAGAGCCAGGGCGATCAAGCCATTGACGCAAATGGTCTTGGCAAACGCTTCGGCATCCGCTGGGTCCTGCGAGGAGTATCGCTCGAGGTGCAGCGCGGCGAGGCCGTTGGTCTGTTGGGATCGAACGGCAGCGGAAAGAGCACGCTGCTGCGAATCCTCGGAACTCTGCTCACCCCGAACGCCGGCACGGGCTCCGTCAACGGGCTCGACATCGTGCGCGATGCCAGCAGCATACGCGGTGAAATCGGATATCTCGCGCATACGCCCGGACTCTACGACGATCTCACGGCGCGCGAGAACCTCGTATTCGCGGCAGACATGCTCGGCTTGCCGCGCTCGGCCGTCGAGGGCAGCCTCGAGCGCGTAGGCTTGTCCTACGCCGCGGACGACCGCGTGCGTGGGTTCTCGGCCGGAATGCAGCGCCGTCTGGCGCTCGCGCGTCTCATCCTTCGAAATCCCCGGGTCCTTTTTCTCGACGAACCGTACAGCAACCTCGACGCCGAGGGTGTCACGCTCATGAACTCCGTGATCAATGGCATCGTGCGATCCGGCGGCGCTGCTCTCGTGGCGCTCCACGAGCTTGCCCCCGCCAAAGCAATGCTCGATCGGACGCTCACTCTGGTCGACGGGCGCATCGACGCCGGTCAGCCAGAGCGCGGCAGCCGCGATCACGGCACTCCGACGGAGACGCGCTGATGGCGTGGCGGGATGATTGGCGGCGTGTACGCGCGATCGCAAGAAAGGATGTCACGACCGAGCTTCGCGCAAAGGCCGGGTTCAACAGCGTCGCGTCGCTCGGCGTCACCATCCTCGTACTTCTCGGACTCGCTCTAGGTCCCGATGCAGAATCCTTGCGTAACGCGGCGGTCGGAGCGGTGTGGCTCGCGCTGCTGTTCTCCGGTGTACTCGCGTTCAATCGATCCTTCCAGGTGGAGCTGGAGAGCGGTGCGCTCGAACCGTTGCTGCAGTATCCCGGGCCGCGCTGGACGATCTTTGCCGGAAAGCTGCTCGGCAATCTGATTTTCCTGACGCTGATGGTTGCGATCGTCGTGACCGCGGGCATCGTGTTGTTCGGCCTCAGGATTCCTGCCACCTGGCCATCCTTGCTCGGAGTGCTGGCCCTCGGCGTCGTCGGCCTTGTGGTGCTGGGGACGTTCTACGCGTCGATGGCGAGCCGCAGTCGCGCCCGCGAAGTCCTGCTGCCGCTGTTACTCTTTCCAATGCTGGTGCCGGTCCTGTTGGCGGCCACAACGGCGTCGAAGGCGCTGCTCGGAGCGGACGTGATGCACGAGGCGGGCGCCTGGATTCGACTACTCATTGCGTACGATCTAGTATTCTTGACAGCTACGTTCCTCGCGTTTGAGCACGTCATTGAAGCCTGACAACGAATGATTTCATCCTCCGACCAATCCCGCGGCACACCGTCCGCGCCTCCGCCACGCACCAGCGCCTGGCTGGCATTCGTCAGCTTCGGCGCCCTGATCGCTGCGCAGACTTATGCAATCCTGACCTCTCCCGCCGACCGCGACATGGGCCATTTGCAGAAGATCATGTACGTGCACGTTCCGGCGGCGTGGATGACGTTCCTTTCGTTTTTCGTCGTGCTCGTCTTCAGCGTGCGCTATCTGTGGCGGCGTCGGGAAAATGACGACCTGCTGGCCGCGTCGGCGGCCGAAGTCGGCGCGACGTTCAACGGACTCACGCTTTTGCTGGGCATGATCTGGGGGCGGCCGGCCTGGGGCGTATGGTGGGTCTGGGATGCACGACTGACGTCCACGCTGGTGCTGTTCCTGATTTTCGTCGGTTATCTTGCACTGCGGGCATTCACCGACGATGCGCAGCAGAAGGCACGATGGAGTGCGGCGGTCGGTGCGATCGGCGCCCTCAACGTGCCGATCGTCTATATGTCCGTAAAATGGTGGCGGACACTCCATCAGCCGCCTTCGAGCCCGTCGACGCTTGATCCGGCGTACACGTTTGGCCTGCGAATCAATGCGATCGCCATGCTGCTCGTGCTGATTTATTTCATCCGCAGGCGCTACGAGATCGCCCGTCTCGAGCGGGCCGTCGAGCACATGGCCGAGGCGGCCGCAATGGGAGGCCGGTAACAATGGACGCTTCGAATCTGACTTTCATCGTAGCGGCGTACACTGTGACGTGGCTGGTCCTCCTCGGATATCTGGCGCGACTTGTCCGAAAGGGTGGGCGTGCCCGCGCCGAGTATGAGCGGATGGTGCAACTGGCTGGCGGGGAGAGGAGCAAATGAAGCGAGCATGGATATTTGGAGGAGCAGCCGTCATCGTCGCGACATTCGCGTGGCTGCTGTTCGGCGGCCTCGAGAAAAACGTCGTGTTCTTTCTCACGCCGCAGGAGCTGCTGGCGAAAGGCACCGATGGCGTCGGCGTGCCGGTGCGTCTAGGCGGGCAGGTGAAGCCTGGCTCGGTGAAGTGGAACGCGCAGACACTCGACCTTCGCTTCACGGTTACCGACGGCGCGCGTGATATGCCGGTGCATTCGACTGGCGCTCCGCCGCAGATGTTCCGTGACGGCATGGGAGTCGTGGTCGAGGGACGAGCCGGCGCGGGCGGAGTGTTCGAGGCGACCGGCCTCATGGTGAAGCATTCGAACGAGTATCGCGCGCCCAAACCCGGCGAGGAAGCGCACGAGAAGTACAAAACGCTGATTCAGCAGTCGACCAAGTGATCGGACTGCTCGCGCACAATGCGTTGCTCGTATCGTTTGCGGCGGTGGTGTTCGGAGCGGTCCTCGCTCCGATAGCGGTCCGCACGGGTCGGCGGGAATGGCTCCAGCTGGTTTACGGCGCGGTCTACACCAATTTCCTGCTGGTCACAATCGCGGCGGTCTCGATGGTCGTGGCACTCGTCACACACGACTTCTCGGTATCGTATGTGGCGCAGGTAGGCA
>Ga0193727_1001274_pt1 | contig 10394 bp, 9 predicted proteins | sample H2c2metaG_FD_143051 | JGI IMG/M metagenome (GOLD analysis project Ga0193727, IMG submission 143051) | Soil microbial communities from a riparian zone of the East river system, Colorado, United States - H2c2 | ecosystem: Environmental > Terrestrial > Soil > Riparian zone | place: USA: East River...
ATCCCAATGCCGAACAGTGCGCGCAGAATGAAGAACGTTGCGTAGTTGGGAGCGAATCCGGTCAGCACCTCGACGATCGAGAAGAACACGAGGTCGATCATCAGCGGCAGCTTTCGGCCGTACCTGTCGGCCATCAATCCGAATATGAACGCGCCCACCGGCCTGAATGCCAGCGTCACCGTGATTGTGAGTGCGATCTCGGCGTCGGTCTTGTGGAACTCTTTTGCTATCGCGGTGAGCGCGAAGACGACCAGGAAGAAATCGAATGCGTCGAGAGTCCAGCCGAGGAAGCTGGCGATGACGGCGGCACGGTGGCCGCGCGGAGCGGCGTGCGCGAGTGACGTCGGGCTGATCGCGTCGGAGCTTGCCATGCGAAAATATGCGCCAATCTCGATGCATCAGGAATGTCTCGTGACCGCGCACCTGGCGGACTCGATGTATCAAGAACGTCTCGTGATCGCGTGCGTGGCGGATTATTGTTCCCGGATGCGAAGATTGTCCGCGGTCCTAATGGGCGCGTTGCTGGTTGGGTGCGCGTCACAGCAAGTAGCTAATCCGCCAGCTCAGGTCGCTCCGTCCGTCAACATCGCGCCGCCCATCAACACGGCGGAGACCGAGATCGCGCCGGACGCGATGGCCGACTCCCTTCTCACCGATGTGCGCGGCCTGGAACCGCGCATTGTTGTGGAGCTTCGCTACGCGACGTCCAACAACTTCACCGGAGCTCCGCTGCCCGGATATTTCGCCAACCGGGCATTTCTGAGGCGGGAGGCCGCGACTGCGCTTGCGAGGGTCGAGCGTGATCTTCGGCCGCAGGGACTCGGCTTGAAGGTTTTCGACGCGTATCGTCCAGTCAGGGCGACGCTGGCTATGGTCGATTGGACGGAGCGGGTGAACCGCACTGATCTCCTCAAGGATGGCTACATCGCCAGTCGCTCGCGCCACAACCTCGGCCTCGCGATCGACCTCACGCTTATCGACCTAACGACGGGTCGGGAATTCGAAATGGGGACGCCGTTCGATACGTTCGCCGCCGCCGCTCATACGGGCAATGCATCGGGAGAAGCAGCGACGAACAGACAAAGACTCAAGGCGGCGATGGAGCGCGAAGGATTCGTGAACTATGATCAGGAATGGTGGCACTTTAGCTACGACGTGCCGAATCCTCTAAGGTTCGATCGGCCTATCCGGTAGCTGTTGCGAATTCCGCGGTATCCTCTGCGCGTCGATTCGGCATCGTGAAGAAAAAGCTGGTGCCATCCTCGCGAAAGTCAGCCCAGGCCGTTCCTCCAAGCGAAGTGATCGTCTCGCGCACTATGCTCAACCCGAGACCTGTTCCCGCGATCGCTCCGTTGCTCTCCTCGTGGGCGCGGAAAAAGCGATCGAAGAGATTGGCGCGCTTGGCTTCGGGAACGCCTATTCCGTTGTCATGCACTTCGACCACGGTTTCTGCCCGTGCGGCATCGTCGGGTGCTGAGACGTGAGCGCGAACCTCGACCCAACGCTTGTCCTTGGACGGGTCCGAGTACTTGATCGCGTTCGCCAGCAGATTGGAGAGGCACAGTTCGAAAGCAGCAGCGCTCACGTCGATCGCCGGTAAATCGTCCGCGAGGCGGATTTCGACTCCGTGAGCGCGCGCCGACTCCCTGAGCTGCCGCGCGACTTCCGCGGCGGCATTGGGCAGAGCAATGTGCCGCGATTGACGCGCGTTCTCGTCCACCCGTGAAAGCTCGACGAGGTTTGTGAGCGTCATCTTCATGTTGGCGCTATTGCGAACAATCATGGAAGTCATGATCCGGTGCTGCTCTGGCGAGACGGCTCCCAGCTCCAGAATTTCCGCCGCTCCCGCGATCGTCCCGATCAGGTTTCCCATTTCATGGCTCAGCGCGCGATTGAATCCGCGAAGTCGCTGTTCACGCTCGTTCAGTCGTTCCTTGACCAGGCTCAAGTAGTGGGTCAACGTCGCCTGCTGGATGAGCGCAACGGCCAAAAAGAGGCGGTGCGCGCACGCGAGCAGCTCGCCGCGACTGCACGGCTCCTCGATATCGTCCACGACGCGCGAAAGAAACGAGAAGAGGATCCCGCCGAAGATCTCGTATTCCTTCAGTACCTCGTACTCGTCGAAGCCCTGCGAAAACCTAAGCTCGCCGAGCTCCATCGCCTTGGCTACGACGGGCACTTCCGAGAGGATGATTCTACCGGGGTTCTCGATATAGTCGGCGATTCCCATGATGAGCAGCGGCACGTGGTCGAGAAGCGCGTCCGTGGGGAAGATACGATTCGGATCGAGCGTGACGCGGGCGCTGATGCGACCGAGCCACCGGTGGGTCAGCTCTTCTCTGTTCGATCGCATCCTGTCCGCCAATGCTTTAGCGAGGGTGCAATTCTCGAACGGGATATCTCCTGCTTCTGCCAACAATTCCTGCACTGATTCCATACATCCTTCCTATAGGAGCACAACGAGCATTCGCGTCTCCAACAACGCAAGATGCGCTCCCCCCGCCCGCGACCCGAGCATGGAGTGGTCCAGGTAGCGAACGGGCTCCTTGAGATAGGGGAGGGGGGTATATAGATTGAACGTGGGAGGCGCTAGACGTGGCTGCTCGAATCGAAGCTGGGATAACGGAAGAAATGGGAAGCTCGATCTCATTTCCGGTGACGGGGATGACATGCGCCGCTTGCCAGGCGCGCGTTCAGCGCGCGCTGGCGGCTGTGCCCGGCGTTACTGATGCATCGGTCAACCTCGTGACGAGAAGCGCGGCGGTGCGCTACGATCCGTCGAGCGTGACCCCGGAACGCCTGATCGAGGCGGTTAGAGCGACAGGATACGACGCCGAGCTCCGTCCCGACGACTTCGACATCCTGGCGGTCGATCCGACGGCGGATGAGGGCGAGGCCCGCGAAGCCCGCGAGCTCACGATCAAGGCAAGCGTCAGCGTCCTGGCGGGAATAGTCGGCATGCTGCTCTCCATGGTTTTCATGGGGAATTCAGCGATCAACTACTTGCTCCTCCTGATGGCGAGCGGAATCCTCTTCTGGGCTGGCCAAGATATCTACAGGCGAGCATGGAAAGCGTTCAGTCATCGCTCGGCCGACATGAACACCCTCGTCGCGCTCGGCACCGGTTCGGCATTTGTCTACTCAGTGGTTGCGACCGTGGCGCCAAGTCTCTTCGCGCGGAACGGGATCGCGCCCGACGTCTACTACGAGGCCGTGATTTTCATCATCGGCCTCGTCCTCGCCGGCAGGGCGATCGAGGCCCGCGCGCGACGCAAGACTTCCGAGGCGCTCCATAAGCTCGTGACGCTTTTGCCATCGACTGCGCGGATCGAACGGGGAGGCATCTGGATCGATACGCCCCTGTCGCAGGTGGTATCGGGCGATACGATAGTTGTCCGACCGGGCGAGCGTGTGCCTGTTGATGGAACGATCATCGAGGGGAGCAGTGATCTCGACGAATCGATGTTGACCGGTGAGCCACTTCCTGTGGCGAAGACCATCGGCGGACAAGTCGTCGGCGGCACCCTCAACACGACCGGAGCGTTCAGTTTTCGTGCGACCAGTATCGGCGCCGACAGTGTTCTTGCGCGTATCTTGAAACTGATGCGTGATGCGCAGAGCTCCCGCGCCCCCATTCAGCGCCTGGCAGACCGCGTTAGCGCCGTGTTCGTTCCGGTCGTCGTTTCGATCGCAATCGTCACTTTTCTCGCCTGGTATTTCCTGGCGGATACGGCGGCGTTACCGCGCGCGATCGCGGCCGCCGTTTCTGTGCTCATTATCGCTTGTCCGTGCGCCATGGGTCTCGCGGTTCCTACAGCGGTAATGGTTGCCACCGGCCGGGGTGCCGAACTTGGCCTGCTGATAAAGGGCGGCGAGATCCTGCAGCGAGCCGGCGATGTGACAACCGTAGTGCTGGACAAAACCGGAACCGTCACCGAGGGAATTCCTTCCGTCGGTCGCGTGATCGCGATCGGCTCGGAGACGGAATCCGAGGTGCTCGCCGCGGCGGCTTCACTGGAAAGGCACTCGGAGCATCCGGTCGGCATGGCGATTGTCCGAGCAGCCCGTGACGTCGGCGCTCGCCTCGAAGCAGTCGACGACTTTCGATCGCACACGGGCAGTGGCGTCACTGGGCGCGTTCGCGATCGCAAAGTTGCGGTGGGCAATGCCCACCTCATGCAACAGCTGGGGATGAACATGGACAGCGCCGACAAGTCGGCGGCAGGGCGCGACATCGCAGGGGCGAGCGAATTATTTGTCGCCATCAATGGCAGGATCGAGGGGATCATCGTCGTCACCGATGCCATTCGAGCTTCGTCACGCGAGGCCGTGAATAGGCTCCGCAGCCTGGGAATCGATGTGGTCCTCCTCACTGGAGACAGACAATCCACCGCCGAGTCAGTTGCGGGTGCGACCGGAATCGAACGGTTTGTAGCCGGCGTGCTGCCTCATGAAAAGGTGTCGGAGATTCGCAATCTTCAGGGGAAGGGGAGAGTTGTGGCGATGGTCGGCGACGGAATCAACGATGCGCCGGCACTCGCTCAGGCTGATGTCGGCATCTCGATGCCAAGAGGGACAGACATCGCAATCGAAGCCAGCGACATCGCGCTGATGCGGAGCGATCTGCGCGGAGTTCCAACGGCGATCTCTCTCTCGAGACAGACCATGGTGACCATGAAACAGAACCTGTTCTGGGCTTTCGTCTACAACGCGATCGGGATCCCCATCGCCGCAGGCGTGTTGTTCCCTCTCACCGGGCTCATGCTGAGTCCGATCATAGCCAGTGCGGCAATGGCTCTCAGCTCGGTGAGTGTCGTCACGAACAGTCTCAGGTTGCGCCACGTGCGGCTTGTCTGAGACGTCCCAGGAGTTGAGATGAAGACGAATGTGAAAGGCGGTGCAAAATCCGACGCGATCAATGGAGCGGAGTGCGGCTGCGCGGTTCGCGAAGCGCCGGTCCGGTCGCGAAAAGCACTCGGGGTCGATCCCGAGGTAAAGTCGGGCAACCTAATGCGACTCAGGCGTATCGAGGGACAAGTTCGTGGACTGCAGAAGATGGTGGATGAGGATCGGTACTGCGCGGATATCCTGACCCAGATATCGTCGGTGCAGGAGGCACTGCGCTCGGTCGGGCGTGAGTTGATGCGCAATCATCTCAGGCATTGCGCCACGGGCGCGATACGAACTGGCGGACAACAAGCCGACCGGATGTACGATGAGCTGGTCGATCTCATGTACACTCATAGCCGATAAGCTTACCGGGCGACTTTATGGGCTGGGCCCGCGCCCGTATCCCCTTGAATCCGCCTGAAACAAGGTGACCCTTGCCTTCGTAGTGTCCTAATGTGATAGTACAAGCAGACAATGCCTACTTTCGTCGTGGATTCGAGCAGCCCTACCCCGATCTACGCTCAACTGGAGCGATCCATTCGAGCCGCGATCGCGACGGGGGAGCTGGAGCGGGGAGCGCAGCTCCCGACCGTGCGCCAGCTTGCCGTGGATCTCGCCGTGAACGCCAACACCGTCGCGCGGGTCTACGCCCAGCTCGAGCGAGATGGGATGCTCGAGACTCGACGAGGAGTGGGCACTTTCGTTCCGGAATCTCCGTCGCCGCAGGCGACGCGAGCGCACCGTGAGCGAGAGCTGCGCGAGCTGATCCAACGCTTTGTTGGCGACGCGGCGCTGTTGGGATTCACTTTACCCGAGCTAATCAACCAGCTCAGAAACGAGGAGAAGAAATAAATGCCTGGCATGGACGAAGTTCTCGCAGCACGACGCGCGGCGCGGGCTTCACGCTCGCAGAGTCGTGCCAATGTGGTTTCGATTTTCATTCTGGTGGTTTCGGTTGTCACCGGGATTCTTTTGACCGGAGCCACTCAGAACCCGGCCTGGCTGGCGATCTTCGTGCTGGGCGGTTTCTTCTTCTCTCAGTCGCCAAAGATCGCGAAGCAGTGGGAGCGAGCAGTCGTCCTCCGTCTCGGCAAATACACGGGACTGCGCGGCCCGGGTCTTTTCTGGATCACTCCATTCGTAGAGACGATTTCGATCTACATCGATCAGCGCGTGATCACGACGAGCTTTGCTGCCGAAGAGACGCTCACATCCGACACAGTGCCGGTTAACGTCGACGCGGTGCTCTTCTGGATGGTTCACGATTCCGAGAAGGCAGCCCTCGAGGTTCAGGACTACACCCAGGCCGTCAGCTGGGCGGCGCAGACCGGATTGCGCGACATCATCGGTCGCACGTCGTTGAGCGAGCTGCTCCGTGGCCGCGAGCGCATCGAGGCGGAGCTGCAAGCGCTGATCGACCAGAGATCGAATCCGTGGGGCGTCACCGTTCAGTCGGTGGAGATGCGCGACATTGTGATCCCGACTTCACTTCAGGACGCGATGTCACGCGAAGCTCAGGCGTCGCGCGAGAAGTCGGCGCGAATCATCCTTGGCCAAGCCGAGGTCGAGATCGCGCACCTGTTCTTCGAGGCGGCGAAATCCTACGAGGGGAATCCTACGGCGCTACACCTTCGCGCGATGAACATTCTGTACGAGGGACTCAAGGAGAAGGGTGCGCTGATGGTCGTCCCGAGCAACGTGGTGGAGTCTATGGGCTTGGGCGGGATGATGGGCGCCGCTGCGCTCAGACCAACGTTGACCCAGGCGAGCCCGAAGGTCGCCGCACCCGCGGTCTAGCTGCCGCGGACGGTTTCCGGAGTACGCTGGCCGGCGCCGAGCATCGGCGCCGGCTGCTTTTCCGAGAGCAGCTTGGTCACGAAACGCTGGCCCTCCGAAATTCGCTCGATCTCTATCGCTATTGCGTCGACGGACGCTTCCAACCGTTCAAGTCTCTGAGCGGTCTCCGTGAATACAGCTGGGGACGGACCAGGCCGCCCAGCTTTCTTCCAGAGCGAACGGGCGAAGCCGAACGCCAATGGGAAAGCGATCAGTACGATAGAGAGAATCGAGAGCGTCATTACGTCTTTCGTTCCGAGTCCGGCGAAAACCGGTGGGTTCGCGGTGGTCGCGAGCATACCCGCAGCCGGACTCGTGAGCGCCTCCCCGGTCTGCTGAATATCCGATTCCAGCTGGAGCTGACGTGCATCGAGCAGCGCGAGTCGGGCCTCCAGTCCGCGCATTGCAGTCGCATCCCCGGTTTGCTTCAGCTGGCTAATCAATCTCGAGCGGCGACCATCAACTGATTGGAGTTGGTTGGAAAGTTCATCGCGCCGCGCCTTGAGCGCCTCGATGTCGCGGGCGGTCCGCGGCAATGGAATCGTGATCGGCCCTGACCCAGACGGACCGGCACCGATCGTAATCGCCTCGGAACCTGGCCCACCAGGGATCGTGATTTGTGCGCCGCCGCGACCAGGCCCCGGGCCTTGAAATACGAACACTGGGGCGCTGGGGACGCTGGTGCTTGGGCGCGCGGGCGCCTGAGTGGATGTCTGCATAGCTACAACCTACGAAGCTGGTGAGTGTCGAGTTGCAGGAGCTTCCGCTGTTTCGGTCGCCGGAGGGCTATCGAACTCGTACGGATTCTTTTTCTGCTCAGCGCCGACGCGCCCCGGCTCGATGTCGGCCCGTGCATAAACCTCGGACCGCACGGGCGAATCGTCCTGCCTCCGCAGAATTGCGATCTGGCCAATGTGCGTCAGCGCATCCGAGATGGGGCCCTGGAATAATTCCTCCGCGCTCGCGCCGAGTGGCGCGTCCGAAGCGATATATCTATCGAACTCGAGAAGGGAAGCGTGGAATCGGGCGACTTCCACTCTCCATGATTTTGGTTTGGATTGCACCCACTTTTGATTTCCCTGGGCCATGGTGAGCGCCCAATCGAACAGATCCGCCATGTGCGCGATAATCTCTACTGGAGTGCGGGCAGCCTTGCCCAGCTGGAAATTTCCAAATCCGGGCGGAGCAAGGCTCTCGACCTTGGCCGTGCGATACGCGATCGTGGCGAGCGTGTGGCGGAGAAAGGCGCGCATTGGATCTTTCAATGCCAGTCCGGCTCGTCGGTCAATGTGTCGACATGGATCCGGCTCGCGGACGCTTTGCCCGACAGGCGCTGCCACCCGCCGCTTGTATTGCTGTGCGCAACGGCTATCTCGAAGCTGTCGGGCGCGAACCAGCGCGCGTGGTTGAAATCCTCGTCGCAGTCGCATCCGCCGCCCCCCGGCCCCTTCATCACGATCGCACCCGTCTTGAGCTCGCGCACGATTCCGTAGGTTCCCGGATTCACCGGCGTGGTATCCTCGCCCACATATGCGAGGTAGCGGCCGTCGGGGGAGACGAGTACGTCCTGATACGATGACCACACGTCGTCGGGAATCGGGCTAGTCTCGATGCGATGGGTTCCGAGGCGCAGCCTGAAGATCTGCCGCTGCGGCGTCGATGAATCTTCGGACAGCTGCAGGAGTCCGATTACGAGAGTATCGCCGACGAGCACGGGAGCCGGCGGAATGACGTTCCGAATCGTATCAGCACCAAGCGGCGAAATAACTTCGATGCGATAAACGGTTCCCGTGTCCTCCATTGGCTGCCAGGATTGCGTGTAGGTGGAATCGATCACGCGGATGCGTGTACTCGATCTGTCGTCGCCCCTCGAGCAGGCGCCGACAATCCACGCCGCGCCGGCGCCCATCAGAATCAAGACGACACGCGCGCGCATCATGATTACTTCTCGCCCTCGTCGTCGGTGTCGGCTCCCGACGCTGGCCGACTCGGCGAAGGCTTTATTTCCTCGGTGCTGGGAACGATTGCCGGCAGCCCGGCAGCTGTAAGTGTTGCGTTGATCGCGGCTAGACCAGACAGTGCATCGCGCATTGCGGATAGCTGTCGATCGAGCTGCGCCGACAAATCGTTGAACACGGTGTACGACTGGCTCGTCGGTCTCGCATCGGTTCCACCAACGACTCCGGAAAGTGCGGCGATCTTGTTGTTCAATCTGATCGGATAGTTGAGTGGGTCCTGGCCCGATTGGTTCTTGACCTGATAGATCTCGCCTTCGATCGAGGAGAGTCGATTACTAAGCGATGTGGCGTCGCTGGAAAATGCGGCGCTCTTGTCCGCCGGCATTCGCTTGGAGCGATCCGCGAGCTGCGCTTTGACGTTTCGGATGGTCTTCACTGCATCGTCGGCCTGACTGGTCTTGTCGCGAATACGCATTAGAAAGTCGAACTGCTCTTTGAGATCGGCGTTGCTTGCCGTACTCCTCGGATCTCTGACGACTGTTAGAGGCTGCGTATACGTCTGACCGTTCACGTGCAGGCGTACGGAGTAGGCCCCCGGGAGGACTACCGGGCCCGCAATGCTGCCAGCCCAGAGAATCATGTTCTCGAATATCGAGGGATCGGGATAGCGCAGATTCCATGCGAACATGTTGAGTCCTGCCTTGTTTGCTACGCGTGGCGGCGGGGGTCTACGGACGGGTCCTTCTTCGCCCGGCGGTGCTTCTTCGCCTCTCGCTTCGGCGCGCACCGTCGTGTCGGGTGCCACGCCCGCGCGTCGCAGACTGTCGTTGCGCGCCGTACGAATACTGTCGGTGCGAATTGAATCCGCCGCCACCGCGGGATCCTGCTGGCTTGTGAAACTGCGAATGACCGCTCCCTTCGGATCGAGGAAATCGATGGTCACAAGCTGGCGAGGCTGTGCCAGCGAGTAATAGACGACACCGCCCGATGGCGGATTGGCTCCGCTCGGATGTCCGCCCGCTGCGCCCGTGCCTCCTCCTCCGCCGAATCCGGCACGGTAAACTTTGCGCGGCTTGAACAGGTGCGCCGGCTCACGGGGGATTTCGGGAGTGAGCTGCCGGAGCGCCGAGAGGTCGTCGAGAATCCAGAAAGACCGTCCGTGCGTAGCCGCGATCAAGTCACCTTCCTTTATCGCCAGATCGTGAACCGGAACGATCGGCAGATTTCGCCGCAGGGATTGCCAGTTTGCGCCGTCGTCGAACGATACCCACACTCCGCGCTCCGTGCCCGCGTAGAGCAGGCCCGCCCGCTCCGGGTCCTCGCGGAGCACGCGAGTGAATTCGGTCGCCGGGATGCCGTTCGTGATCAGTGTCCAAGTCGAGCCGTAGTCGGTGGTCTTGTACAGGTAGGGCTTCATGTCGTCGAGCTGGTACCGGTTGGCAGCAACGTACGCGGTGCCCGCGCCAAAGTTCGATGCCTCGATCATCGAGACGCGTGCCCATTCGGGCAGCCCCGGTGGTGTCACGTTCTTCCACGTCTTGCCGCCGTCGCGAGTGACGTTGACCAGGCCATCGTCGGAGCCCGCCCAGATCACGCCGGCGGTGCGCGGCGATTCTGCGATCGTGAAAACCGTCGCGTAGTACTCGACAGATGTCTGATCCTTCGTGATCGGCCCGCCGGAAGCGCCAAGCGTCCGCGGGTCGTGTCGCG
>Ga0193727_1001275_pt1 | contig 10385 bp, 16 predicted proteins | sample H2c2metaG_FD_143051 | JGI IMG/M metagenome (GOLD analysis project Ga0193727, IMG submission 143051) | Soil microbial communities from a riparian zone of the East river system, Colorado, United States - H2c2 | ecosystem: Environmental > Terrestrial > Soil > Riparian zone | place: USA: East River...
CGACCTTCTGTTTCTTCCACAGAAAAACCACTGTCAAAAACAGCGCCACCCCCGCGAGCATCAGAAGCGTTGCAGAGCTTTCGGCTTTCGACCAACCGTCTCCAAACAGTGACAACCCAAGCGCCGCTGGAAACCTTCCCACCAGGGCAGCCATTAGCAAATAGCGAATCGGTATTTTGGTCAGCCCCGTTACAAAGCATGCAAGATTGTCAGGCAGACCCGGCAGCAGCATAAAAAGAAAGAAGGTCAACAACGCGTTCGAGCGCAGAGTCTGTGCGGACTTTTGATAGAAGCCGCCCACATTGCTGTTGCGACTCGAAAGGAGCCCTTCGAGGTCGCGCATCGCTTCCGGTCCGTTAAGTTTCTCTACAAAATTTCGCCCGAGTGTTCGCGACAGCGTGAACACGATAACCATGCCCAGCGCAAGCCCAACCATCGTGTAGGTGACGCCCAGCTTCCAACCGAAGATGTATCCGGCTACGATGCCGATCACCTGTCCCGGTATCGGCACAATGACTACCTGGCAGACCTGGAGCCCGATAAAGAAAATCGGCGCCGCCCAGCCATAGCTCAACACGTAGTGCGCTACCGCGTCCGTGTTTTCTTTTCTCAAAAGCGATGCAGGACTGAGCGGTTTGTAAAAGACACCAATTCCGGCAAGAGTCGCATACACCCCGAGTAGAATGATGACGGAATTAACAAGCTTGTTGTGCTTCCTGTAGAAGATCATCGTTCGAGAGCTAAAACCGCCTGTTCGCACTGAACCCCCTTTGTCTTCCAATCAGGCTATTCCGCCCCGCGTCACATAAGGCGTATTTGCGTTCCTGTCCAAGTATACAGTCTCTTGCCGATTGAGTCTGCCCGCTCCAAACCGCGTGTCGTTACTCTTATCGTTGGAGCGTGCGGCTTCCCGATCGTCTGCGACGCGCATCTTTAGCGCCTGAGCTTGACGGAGAAGCGCTCTCACGCTTAGAATCCTTGTTTTGCCGGAGACTGCCATGCCCCGACAGAGGCACTGCGGTCCTTGTACGATGATTGAAGTCGAGCAGTTTGAGGGCTGTATCGCCACCGTACCGGGCGCGAGTGAGGTTGGGCGATAACCTGTTCAAACTTGGGCGAACTCGATCATGGTCATTTGGAACAGGTTTAAGTCGTTGCGGTGCGTTTAGCTAGCGGAGCGCATTCGACGGATCGGGTCGATTAGCTTGCTTCAAGTGCTGGGGTGGTCGAGTGGTTAATGGCACCGGGCTGTAAACCCGGCGGGCTTAGGCTCTACGAAGGTTCGAATCCTTCCCCCAGCACCAAAGTAATCTCGAATTTGAGATTTGAAGTTTCAGAGGCGGGCGTAGCGCAATGGTAGCGCACTAGCCTTCCAAGCTAGATGTTGCGGGTTCGAGTCCCGTCGCCCGCTCCAAGTTGTCGTCGCTGCTGTTCGGACTAGCCGGCGTAGCTCAGTGGTAGAGCGCATCCTTGGTAAGGATGAGGTCATGGGTTCGATCCCCATCGCCGGCTCCACTCGAGTGTTTCGCTCGAATCCGAAAACGAGTTGGCGAAAGGGATTTGAAGTTGATTGCGCGGTAGAACCGCTCTGAACACAGGAGAGTTATGGCGAAAGAGAAATTTGACCGGTCGAAGCCGCACGTAAACGTAGGGACGATCGGGCACATCGACCACGGGAAGACAACGTTGACGGCAGCGATCACGAAAGTGCTGGCGAAGCACAATCCGAAGATCCAGTTTCGGTCGTTCGACTCGATAGACAACGCGCCGGAAGAGAAGGCACGAGGGATCACGATCGCGACCGCGCACGTGGAATACGAGACGGCGAACCGACACTACGCGCACGTTGATTGTCCGGGACACGCGGACTACATCAAGAACATGATCACCGGGGCGGCGCAGATGGACGGAGCGATCCTGGTGGTGGCAGCTACAGACGGGCCGATGCCGCAGACCCGCGAGCACATTTTGCTGGCGAGGCAGGTAGGGGTGCCGGCGATGGTTGTGTTCATGAACAAGGTGGACGCGGTGGACGATGAAGAGCTGCTGGATCTGGTGGAGCTTGAGGTGAGAGAGCTGCTGACGTTCTACGAATTTCCCGGGGAGGAGATCCCGATCATAAGGGGAAGCGCGCTGCAGGCGTTGAACGGAGAGGGAGACGGGGAGAAGGGAATCGATGAGTTGATGGCGGCGGTGGACAGCTACATCCCGCAGCCGGCGCGAGAGGTGGACAAGCCGTTTTTAATGCCGGTGGAAGACATCTTTTCGATCTCCGGACGTGGAACGGTGGCTACGGGAAGGATCGAGCGAGGGCAGGTGAAGGTAGGAGAGGAAGTGGAGATCATCGGGATCAAGCCAACGAGGAAGTCGGTAGTGACGGGCGTGGAGATGTTCAAGAAGCTGCTGGACTCGGGAATGGCAGGGGATAATGTGGGATTGCTGTTGAGAGGAGTGGAGCGGAAGGAGATCGAGCGAGGGCAGGTGATAGCGAAGCCGGGATCGATCACGCCGCACACGAAGTTCAAGGCGGAAGTATACGTGCTGACGAAGGAAGAGGGAGGAAGGCACACGCCGTTCTTCAGCGGGTACCGGCCGCAGTTTTACTTTCGGACGACGGACGTGACCGGGGTAGCGACGTTGAACGAAGGGGTAGAGATGGTGATGCCTGGAGACAACTCGGCTTTGGAAGTGGAGCTGATCACGCCGATCGCGATGGAGAAGGGATTGAGGTTCGCGATCAGGGAAGGCGGACGAACGGTGGGGGCCGGAACCATCTCCGACATTATCGAGTAGCAAAGTGAGACACCGAATATGCTGAATGAAAAGATAAGGATTCGGCTGAAGGGCTACGACTACCGGGTGCTTGACCAGTCAACTGCTGAGATAGTTGAGACGGCCAAGCGGACAGGCGCGCGGGTAGCGGGACCGATTCCGCTGCCGACGGTGAAGAACAAGTACACCGTGCTGCGCAGCCCGCACGTGGATAAGAAGAGCCGCGAGCAGTTCGAGATTCGAACTCACAAACGGCTGATGGACATTCTGGATCCGACGCCGCAGACGGTTGACGCGCTGATGAAGCTCGACCTGCCCGCAGGCGTGGACGTCGAGATCAAAGCCTTCGGCAAGGACCACAAGTAGTCCGTAGTCCGTAGTCAGTAGTCCGTAGCTCGAACGCCGCGGATAGCCGACTACGGACTACTGACTACGGACTACGGACTAAAAGTTATGGTCAACGGAATTATCGGTAAGAAGCTTGGGATGACGCAGTTGTTCGACGAGGACGGCACTGTAACACCGGTGACGGTAATAAAGGCCGGTCCCTGCATCGTCGTTCAGAAGAAGACCGTCAACACCGACGGCTACAACGCGGTGCAGCTCGGGTTTGTTGAAGAGAAGCCGCCTCGGAGAGTGAACAAGCCGACCGAGGGTCACTTCAAGCGAGCGGGCGTGCCTCCTACGCGCGTGCTTCGCGAAGTTCGGATCGAGCCGAGCGACGAAGCTACAAGCGTGGGCGACAAAATCCTCGTCGACATCTTTAACGAGAACGATCTGGTCGACGTGATCGGCAAGTCCAAGGGCCGCGGATTCGCGGGTTTCATGAAGCGACACGGGTTCCATGGCGGCCGGGCGAGTCACGGATCGATGTTTCACCGCGCGCCCGGCGGCATCGGCGCATCGGCTTATCCTTCGCGGGTCTTCAAGGGCACCAAGATGGCCGGCCACATGGGAGACGAGCGCAAGACGATCAAGAACCTTCGAGTTGTCGCGGTGGACGCTGAGAACAATCTGCTGATGATTCGCGGCGCGTTGCCGGGACCGACCGGGGCTTACGTGTTGATCAAGAAGGTGCAGTGATAGTCAGTAGTCCGTAGTCAGTAGTCCGTAGCTTGAACGCGGACTGCTCGGAGCTACGGACTACGGACTACGGACCAAGGACTAGAAGATATGCCTGTAGTGAAGGTCAAAAACCTTAAGAACGAAGAGGTCGGCGAGCTTGAGCTGTCGGACGAGGTGTTCGGCGCGCCGCTGAACAAGCCGCTCATTTACGACGCGGTCAAGAACTATCTTGCGAATCAGCGCGCGGGCACTTCGGCCACCAAGACGCGCGGCGACGTCAGAGGCTCGGGTAAGAAACTTTGGAAGCAGAAGGGAACGGGCCGGGCGCGAATCGCGAGTATACGAAGCCCGCTTTGGAAGGGCGGCGGAAACGTTCACGGGCCGCAGCCTCGCGATTGGTCTTATCGAGTTCCGAAAAAGGTCCGGCGCGGCGCGATTCGGTCGGTGTTGTCGGAGCGGCTGCGTGAGGGCGGGGTTGTAATCGTCGAGAACTTCGAGCTCCAGTCGCACAAGACGAGGGACTTTGCGGCGACGCTTACCAGCCTGGGTCTCGACAAGCGAACGCTAATCATAGACTCGGTGAACGCGAATCTGGCGTTGTCTTCACGCAACCTGCGCGAGGTAACCTGTGTGTCGCCCAGTTCGGTTAACGTGTATGACTTGCTGACGCACGAGCATCTTGCGCTGTCGCGTGAAGCAGCGTCGCAGCTAGACAAGCAGTTGAGCAACAAGTAGGGAGAGCTCGATGAAAAGCATTTGGGACGTCATCAAAGGACCGGTCATCACCGAGAAGGCGCTCACGATGAAGGACGAGGCGGAGGCGATGGGACGCACCGGCAATTCGCGTCAGATGCTGACGCTGAAGGTGGACGTGCGGGCGACCAAGCCCGAGATCAAGCGCGCGGTCGAGAAGGTGCTGGGCGTCAAGGTTGAAGATGTGCGGGTTGCAAACTATCGGGGCAAGATGAAACGCATACCGTCGCGCCGCGAGATGGGCCGGCGTTCGGACTGGAAGAAAGCTTTCGTCACGCTAAAGGCGGGCGAGAAGCCGATTATGTACGAAGACGCGATTTGATATTGCGAATTTCGAATTTCCAATTGCGAATCGAGAAATCAGTTTTCAATTCGCAATTCGCAATTCGCAATTCGAAATGGGGACGTGATGGGAATCAAGAAGCTCACACCGACATCGCCGGCGCGGCGCTATCAGACCTACCTCACTCGCGAAGAGTTGACGGGGGATCGTCCGTACGAACCGCTGCTCGCGCCGAAGAAACGTATCTCGGGCCGCAACAACGACGGTCACATTACGATGCGCCGTCGCGGCGGCGGGCAAAAGCGCCAGTACCGCATCGTAGATTTCAAACGCGACAAGAGCGGCATTCCCGCGCGTGTGGCCACGATCGAATACGATCCGAACCGTTCGGCCAACATAGCGCTTCTTCACTACGCCGACGGTGAGAAGCGATACATCATCGCGCCGGTTGGCTTGAAGGCGGGGCAGACAGTTGTGTCCGGTCCCGAGTCGGACATCATAGCCGGCAACGCGCTGCCGCTGAAGTTTATCCCGTTGGGGACGACCATTCACAACGTGGAGCTTCGTCCCGGTAAAGGGGCTCAAATGGTCAGGGCTGCGGGCGGCGCGGCTCAGCTTGTGGCAAAGGAAGGCGACTGGGCGCAGCTTCGATTGCCAAGCGGTGAAATCCGCAAGGTCAATATCGAGTGCTACGCCACGGTCGGCCAGATCGGCAACATCGAACACAGCAATGTTTCGTTGGGCAAGGCGGGTCGCAAACGCTGGCTGGGGCGGCGTCCAAAGGTGCGCGGCGTCGCGATGAACCCGGTGGATCATCCGCACGGCGGGGGCGAGGGCAAGACTTCGGGCGGCCGCAACCCGGTCACTCCCTGGGGCCAGCCAACCCGCGGGTACAAGACTCGGAACAACAAGCGCACGGACAAGTTCATCGTGCGGAGAGCGAAGAAATAATTCGTCCGTAGTCCGTAGCTTGAATGAGCGGCGGGCCACGGACTACGGACTACGGACTACGGAATTATGGCAAGATCAATCAAAAAGGGGCCGTTCGTTGACGAGCACGTGATTGCCGCAATCAGGAAGCTGAATCAGGCGAACGAGAAGCGGGTTCACAAGACATGGTCTCGGCGCTCGACTATTTTTCCAGAGATGGTTGGCCATACAATCGCCGTCCACAACGGGAAGAAATTCATCCCGGTTTATATCCAGGAGAATATGGTCGGTCATAGGCTGGGTGAGTTCTCCCCGACGCGGCAGTTCAAGGGCCATCCTGAGAAGAGCGATAGGACAGTCAAGAAGGCACCGGGAGGCAAGTAAGCCATGAAGGCACGAGCAGTAGCAAAATACATTAAGGGCTCGCCACAGAAAGCTCGGCTTGTGGTCGATCTGATTCGCGGGCGCCGCGTCAACGAAGCGCTTTCGGTGTTGAAGGTGACAAACAAGCGCGCAGCCGGGCCTATAGAGACAACGCTCCGGTCGGCGATCGCCAATGCAGAACAGAAGGCGGACCAGCTCAACGTAGCGATCGACGTGGACCGGTTGGTGATTTCGACGGCGACTGTCGACCTGGGCCCGACCAAGTATCGTCGGCGCGTTCGACCGGCGCCCATGGGCCGCGCTTATCGCGAGCGCCGCTGGCAGAGTCACATAACGATAGAGGTGGAATCGGAGAAAGAAGGCTGAAAGCAGAAAGCAGCGGGCAAGACTGCCTTCTGCCTGCTGCCTTCCGCCTTCTGATTTAGGAGGAACCGTGGGTCAGAAAGTTCATCCGTATGGTTTCAGGCTCGGCTTCAATCGCGGCTGGCATTCCAACTGGATAGCCAAGCGCGACTACGCCGAGTTGTTGCACGAAGACTTGAAGCTCAAGAAGGAGCTCAAGTCCCGATTTGCCGGCGCGGGTGTCTCGCACATCGACGTCGAGCGGGCAGCCAACAAGCTGAAGATCATCATCCATACCTCGCGGCCCGGCATTATCATCGGGCGCAAGGGCGCGGAGATCGACAAGCTCAAAGGCGAGATCAAGGACCGGACCGGGCGTGAGGTCTACGTCAACATCCAGGAGATTCACAAGCCTGAGTTGAACGCGCAGCTTCAAGGCGAGCAGATCGCGCAGCAGCTCGAGAAGAGAATAGCCTTCAGGCGAGCGATGCGACGCGCGGTCGAGAATGCTCAACGGTTCGGCGCGCAGGGGATTAAGGTCCGCGTGTCGGGCCGTCTGAATGGCGCTGAGATTGCGCGGTCTGAATGGTACTTGCAGGGAAGGCTTCCGCTGCACACGCTGCGCGCGGACATCGACTACGGTTTTGCCGAAGCGCATACGACGTTCGGCGTCATAGGCGTGAAGGTGTGGATCTACCGCGGCGAAGAGATGACCATTCGCCGCGCCGCGCAAGCGAGAAGAGCATAACGACGTCAGTAGTCCGTAGTCAGTAGTCCGTAGCGCGGGCGACTGATTATTGACTACGGACTACGGACTACGGACTAATGGCTGAATACAAGATTCCAAAGCGAATGAAATACCGCAAGCAGCAACGCGGGCGAATGAGCGGTGTGGCCACGCGCGGAGCGGAAATATCTTTCGGCGAGTACGGGCTGAAAGCAATGGAGCCCGCGTGGATCACCGGCAAGCAAATCGAAGCTTCCCGCGTTGCGATGACCCGCTTTATCAAGCGCGGCGGCAAGATCTGGATTCGGGTCTTCCCCGACAAGCCCATCACCAAGAAGCCTGCCGAAACTCGTATGGGCAAGGGCAAGGGCGCGCCTGAAGGATGGGTCGCAGTGGTCAAGCCCGGACGCGTGCTGTTCGAGATGGAAGGGGTCGATGAGAAGACCGCGCGCGAAGCGATCAGGCTTGCTGCGCAGAAGCTGCCGATAAAGACCAAGTTCATCTCGCGCAAGGACCAGGAAGGAGGCGGGTTGGTATGAAGGCTGATGAGATGAGAGACCTGTCGGACACCGACCTGCACGCCAGGATCGATGAGCTCAAGGAGTCGCTGTTTCGGATGCGATTTAAGATATCGCTTGGGAACACGGACGTTGTGAAACAGCTTCGCGAGTCGCGCAAGGACCTTGCTCGAGTGAAGACGCTCCTGCGGCAGCGCGAGATTGCGGCTGAGAAGTAGGTTACCGGGCGACTGCTTCGCCCATCACGAAGGGTTGGCATGGAAGACAAAAATGAAATAACCGAGGCGGCCGAAGAGGGAGCAGCGGAGAAATCCGCGCCCAAGCGCAGACGCCAGGAGAAGGTCGGGCTGGTTACCAGCGACAAGATGGAGAAAACGGTCGTCGTACGAGTTGAGCGCCAGGTGCGTCATCCGAAGTACCGCCGCTACATCCGCAAGCGCTCGAAGTTCATGGCGCACGACGAGTTGGGCGCGCACATCGGCGATACCGTGAAGATAGTCGAGACGCGGCCGCTTTCGGCTCGAAAGCGATGGCGGGTGGTCGAGATAGTGCAGAAAGCGAGCTAAAGGAATTGCGAATTTCGAATTGCGGATTGCGAATCTTCCGCAGCTCACTTCAATTCGCAATTCGAGATTCGCAATTCGCAATCTTAGGAGTGGACTATGGTTCAGATGAGATCAATCCTCGAGGTCGCGGATAACTCCGGGGCCAAGCGCATCTCGATGATCTTGCCGGTTGGCGGGCACACCGGCTCGCGCGCGGGACTCGGCGACATAATTACCGCGTCGGTCAAAGAGGCGTCTCCGGATGGGGCAGTCAAGAAGGGACAGGTCGTCCGCGCGGTTGTGGTTCGGACGCGTAAAGAGACGCGGCGCAAGGATGGCACCTACATCCGGTTCGATCAGAACGCGGCGGTGATCATAAAGCCGGATAACGAACCGGTCGGCACTCGCGTGTTTGGGCCGATAGCTCGCGAGCTTCGCGACAAACGATTCATGAAGATCGTGAGTCTCGCGCCGGAAGTAATTTAGACCGCGTACGGGCGGCCCTTTGTGGCCGTCCCTTCTCGAACTTTGATAATTGGTTCACATGTTGAGGGGCGGCCACGGAGGGCCACCCACACAGGCAGAAACTGATGAACGTAGAAATTAATGTTAGAAAGAACGACCGAGTGGTTGTGATTGCCGGGAAGGACCGCGGCAAGACGGGCCGGGTCATCGAAGTTTTGCCGCGCAAACACAAGCTGCTTGTCGAAGGCGTGAACGTAGTAAAGCGTCACAACAAGGCCAACAGCCGGCGCGGAGTGCAGGGCGGAATTCTCGAGCGCGAGGCGGCGATAGACGCTTCGAACGTGATGGTGCTGTGTCCTCATTGCGGCGACCCGACGCGCGTTGGGCATCAGGTTCTGGAAGACGGTAAGCGTCACCGCGCATGCAAGAAGTGCGGCGCGGCTATCGAGAAACAGTAGCGAGGATCAGAAAGTATGGCACCGAGACTGAAAGAGCGATACAAGAGCGAGATTCTGCCGGCGCTGATAAAGGAGTTCAGCTACACGAACCCTATGGCTGCGCCCAAGCTCGAAAAGATCATTCTTAACATGGGCGTCGGCCGCGAGGCGCAGACGAACTCGAAGGTATTCGATCAGGCTGCGATGGAGCTTTCGACGGTCTGCGGCCAGAAGCCTGTCGTTACGAAGGCCAAGAAGTCGATCGCCGCGTTCAAGCTGCGAACCGGAATGCCGGTCGGCGTTTCGGTCACATTGCGGGGCGAGCGAATGTACGAGTTTCTCGACCGGTTCATCAACGCAGTTCTGCCGCGCGTGCGCGACTTTCGCGGGGTGAGCCCGCGCGCATTTGACGGCCGCGGCAACTACACAATCGGCGTTAAGGACCAACTGATTTTCCCGGAGATCGACTTCAACAAGGTTGATCGAACGCGGGGCATGAACGTTTGTATTGTTACGACGGCTCGGACTGACGAGGAAGGACGCGCATTGCTTCGCCAGTTAGGGATGCCGTTTACGAAGTAGTCAGTAGTCCGTAGTCAGTAGTCCGTAGCTTCGAGCCGGGAAGGGCTAAGGGCTACGGACTAAGGGCTACGGACTAAGGGCTACGGACTACGGACTACGGACTAAACTATGGCAAGAACATCTTCGGTCTATAAGGCTAATGAGTTGAAGCGGGCTCTCGAGAACGCAAAGCGCCGCGTGAAAGAGAAGCAGGGCGCGGATAACAAGAAGGCGATCAAGCGCGCAAAGGCGGGCGGGTTAAACCTGAACGTTTTCACATCCCGAGTCCACAATCGATGCCGCCGGTGCGGCCGCGGGCGTGGCTACCTGCGCAAGTTCGCGCTTTGCCGAATATGCTTTCGCGGCCTCGCGCTGGAAGGGCATATCCCTGGCGTTACGAAGTCGAGCTGGTGACAAGTAGGACTGAGCGATGAGGACTGAGGACTGAGTGGTAGCTGCTTTCACTCAGTCCTCAGCCCTCAGTCCTCAGTCCTGTTCAGGAGACGTATGACAGATCCAATAGCTGATATGCTAACTCGCATACGAAACGCTTATGCGGCAAAGCACCAGAAGGTAGACATGCCGGTCTCAGGTATCAAACTC
>Ga0193727_1001276_pt1 | contig 10384 bp, 7 predicted proteins | sample H2c2metaG_FD_143051 | JGI IMG/M metagenome (GOLD analysis project Ga0193727, IMG submission 143051) | Soil microbial communities from a riparian zone of the East river system, Colorado, United States - H2c2 | ecosystem: Environmental > Terrestrial > Soil > Riparian zone | place: USA: East River...
CGCTCACGCCGCGTCGCCCAACTTCGATCCGGCGCGCGACCTGAGACGGATCGGCGTCGCAAACCAGACGACGATGCTTGCCCGCGAATCTCTGGCGATCGGCGAGCTGATTGGACAGTCGATGACGCGCGCGCACGGGCCGGAGTACGCCCGGGAAAACTTCCGGACTTTCGACACGATCTGCAGCGCCACCCAGGAGCGACAGGACGCTGTGGTAGAGCTGTTGCGCGAACCCCTCGATGTGATGGTCGTAGTGGGCGGTTACAACTCCAGCAACACTCTTTCACTGGCGGCTCTCTGCTCTGAAAGTGTCCGCACCTTTCACGTCGAGGATGCCGACGACATCAACCCCGCCTCGGGCGTCATCCGACACCGCCCCCTCGGCTCGAGGGAAGAAGTCGAGTCATCCGACTGGCTGTCCGCCGCTGGACCACTGCGGGTCGGCATCACGGCTGGAGCCAGCACGCCGAATAACAAGATTGGCGAGGCTGTTGGCCGGATTTTCGCTACTAGGGGGATTGACCCGAAAACGATCCAATAGCAGCTGTTTTCCGTGTACCAATTGTGACTCATTTGGCTTCGGAGAGCGTCTTACTATTGGAGGGTTTCGTCCCCGATTGTAGCTTCTTGCAACGAGTCGAAACTCCTGTCTTGGGGTATCGTAGATATGGTTGCAAGGGACAGTAAACCCGTGGAGGTCGAATGGACGTGTATGGTTCGGATACCGCCCCTGACGAAGAGGCGGCTGGGACGAGTGGTGCCGAGGCTTCAGCCGACGTGGGAAGCTGGTTCCAGCGGGGCTCCGGAAGCGAAGCTGCGCTAAACGACCGGGGAATAGCGGTGCCGGTCAATGCCATGCTCGACCGCGTTCGCGAGGCCGATGCTCTCACCTTCGAAGACGAAGAGGGCGAGAACTAAGCATCTAATTCGTCAGCGAGAAAAGGCCATCCCATCGGGATGGCCTTTTTGTTTCCGGTCGTAGAGGCAGAGAGTATTGGTCGCTACATTGCACGCAGTGCCGCTTCCAAACCCCAACGTTGGTTCATCAATCTGTTGAATACCCGCTCGCTTTTTCGCTCCTTTGCGTTCTCTATCGTCGCCGTTCTTATGTGGCTGCCACTGGCCGCAAGAGAACCGGTCGATAATGCGCGCGAGTCGGGGATTTCGCAGGCGTCAGCCGCAACGCTCGCACTGCCGAGTGTTCCGGTACGATTGGCGAAGGCGTCGGGTGCAGACGCACGTTCGCCGCTCGCGCGCGACATCAGCCAGTGGCTCGTTGCGCTCCCGGAAAACTCGACGACTTTCTGGCGCGCCTTCTCGCGCCGAACCGCTCCAGCGGGAAATGGTCGAGCGTCCGCCGATGTTCTGGCGCTCACGTTTCCTTATTACGCGACCGCCCCTCCTTCTCTCCGCGGCTAACAGCCGGTAGACGACACCTCCGCCCGATCGGGCGGAGCGACACACATCATCATCGACTATCAGCGCCTCACAGCGCCGGGGAGTTTTTTGTGACCGAAACGAATGAAATGGAGCGAGCGATCGAACATGAATCGCCGCGCCTCGAGTCGTGGTTCAAGGTATTGCTCTCATCCTTTGTTCCGTTGGCGGCGGCTTTTGTCTTACCGCCCGCGGGAAAGATCACCATGTTCGTCATCACGGGCGTGCTATTGGTGACCGGGTTTGTTATGCTGATCAGGCACGAACGGAAGAAGGGCTGACGGCGAGTGCGGGGGCACGCGACCGCGTGCTCCCGCACAACTCGCCGATTACACCCGATCCATGGATCCGCACAGCTTTCTCCAGAACCTCGCCATAGTTCTCTGTGTGGCCGCGGTCGCGACGGTTGTATTCCAGCGACTGCACCAGCCCGTGGTCTTCGGTTACCTGCTCGCCGGCATGATCATCGGGCCTCACATCCAAATCCCTCTGGTTGCGGATCCACAAACCGTTCGGGCGCTATCCGAGCTCGGCGTGATTCTGCTGATGTTCTCGCTCGGACTCGAATTCAGCATCCGCAAGCTTGTTCAGGTGAGTCAGAAGGCCGGGGCGGTCGCTCTGTTCGAGTGCAGTGTCATGATCTCCGTCGGATATCTCGTCGGACAGATGCTCGGCTTCACGCGGCTGGAGAGCGTATTCGCCGGCGCGCTCATCGGGATCTCGAGCACCACGATCATTGTGAAGGCGTTCCAGGAGCAGAAGGTGAAGGGCAGGGTGACCGAGCTCGTCTTCGGAATACTCATCATCGAAGACCTGATCGCGATCTTCCTGCTGACGATTCTGACCACGATCTCGCGGTCCGGCGCGGTGTCGGTGACCGACGTGCTCCTCACTGCGATGAGGTTGGCGATGTTTCTGACCGCGCTTATCGGTTTTGGGATTCTGACCGTGCCGCGCGCCATCCGTGCGGTGCAGAAGATCGGCCAACCCGAGACCACACTCGTCGCGAGCATCGGAATCTGCTTCGCCGCGGCATTGCTGGCGCTTTCCTTCGGCTACTCCGTCGCGCTCGGCGCCTTCATCGCTGGATCGCTGGTGGCCGAATCAGGACACGAAGCCGAGATAGAGAGACTAGTCCGCCCGGTCCGCGACATGTTCGCGGCGATCTTCTTCGTATCGGTCGGAATGATCATCGATCCAACCGCGCTCAGAGACCACTGGAGAGTCGTTCTGGTCCTGACGCTCGCAGTCATCGTCGGAAAAGTGCTGGCCGTCACAATCGGCGCGTTCCTGGCCGGCCATGGCCGGCGCACCGCGATGAAAGCCGGAATGAGCCTCGCGCAGATCGGAGAGTTTTCCTTCATCATTGCCAGCGTGGGCGTTGCCTCGGGTGTGATCCGTGGCTGGCTATATCCGGTGGCGATCACCGTATCCGCCATCACCACACTCACCACACCGCTGCTGATCAAGCTTTCGAATCGCGCGGCCGCATCGATCGATCGCTGGCTGCCCGCGCCGATTCAAACCGTTGCCGCGCTCTACGCGTCGTGGATCGAGCGTGTTCGCAGCGCCCCGCGGCCGGCGAGCGAGCGTTCAGCGACGAATCGAATCATCAGAATCATCTTGCTGGACGCCGCGCTCATCACCGCCGTAGTCATTGGCATCGATGTGGAAATCGATCGGCTCAGCGGAATGGTCGCCAACATGACGGGGATGTCACCGGACGGGGTGCGCTTCATGGTCGTTTTGATCAGTGGTCTGATAACGGTGCCACTGATATATGGGCTGATCACCAGCGCCAAGGCGCTGGGTAACCGTCTCGCGCGCCGCGCCTTCGCGGATGCGCAAAAGGGGAAGGTGGACCCCGCCGATGCTCCGCGGCGGGCGCTCGTGATCGTGGTGCAGCTCGCGGTTGTGCTCGCCGTGGGCATTCCGGTCGTCGCGATTACGCAGCCATTTCTTCCGGCGCACCAGGGTGCTCTTGTCTTGGTGATTCTCACGCTCCTGCTTCTCGCTACCCTCTGGAAAAACGCCTCCAACCTGCAGGGACATGCGCGGGCAGGCGCGCAGATCATCGCCTCCGTAATGGCCGACCAAATGGCGTCGACCGACGGAGATTCGGAGGAAGCGAAGCTGCTCGAAGACGTCAACGCGGTTCTGCCGGGACTGGGTGAGCCGGTCGCGATTCGCGTCGTCCCGCAGAGCATCGCGGTTGGGAGGAGCCTGGCCGAGCTCAATCTTCGCGGTGCGACGGGTGCAACCGTGCTCGCGATCAAGAGAGGCACGATCCGTATCCCGACTCCGCTCGGACGCGAGGTCATTCAGGCCGACGATGTAGTAGCCGTTGCCGGAGCACACGACGCGCTTGCCGTCGCGCGGGCAATCTTCGCCCCCGACCTCTCACGCATCCGGGATGATCTCGAGGGAGCGGAGATTCAGTCCGAGCTCGAAGCTCTCAACGATGCTCTGCTCGTGGAGCGACGGCGCGCGCCGAGAAGCTTTCTCCCGTAGGCGCTCGTTTCCTAGTTCATCGCGCGGGTCGGCGCCGGGTGTCCTCTTCGCCGACTAGCTCGCTTACACGCATCGAGCCCGTCAGCCCACTCGCGGCTTGCGCTCGCGAGCGGGCACCCAGCCGGTCTCTTGCTACGCGAGCACGTCGGCTACGAGGACACCCGACGCCTCCTTGTCCGAGATCTTAACAGCGCGCCCCGAGTCCTGCGCGTGTCACCGTCAGCCGAGGCGCGGACGTTCCAGCTGCGCTCAGCACGTTCCCTCGCGTTGGCGGAAAGTCCTCAAACAACCCCTGCGGCGTTTCGCGGCGCTGCACTTAGAATATCTGTAGGGCTAGGGAGGCGAGGGGTGTCCTCGTAGGCGCTTTGCAAAGCGAGCGCGAGGAGGAGACCCGCGACCGAGCAGAGCGAGGGAGCGCAGTTAGGGGCTCCGACCAAGCGAGCGTAGCGCCGAAGAGGATACCCGCGCCCGACCGACCGGCGCGGAGCCAAGAATGGCGCGTGGCTTCTCTGGCGGCGAACGCTGGCGTTTGCGAGTTTGGAGCAACATCCGTCCTCGAGAGATTATGACATCGCCCCGTTTCGCGACTGCTGCGATCGTGCTGACCTTGTGCTCGCGACTGACCGTCGCTCCCGCGCCGATCTCAGCACAGGAAGTGCGCTCCGATACCTTGCTGACAGTCGATCACTATCTCGATTTCGAGCAGGTCGCCGAGCCGAGAATATCGCCAGACGGGAAGCAGGTGATCTACACCCGCCGATGGGTGAATGCCCTCGAGGACAAGTGGGAATCCGCGCTCTGGCTCATGAACTCCGACGGCTCGCACAATCGCTTTCTCGTCAAGGGTGCGAACGCAGTCTGGTCGCCGGACGGAAATCGGATCGCGTATCTGGCGGACGGTGAGCCCAAGGGAACCCAGATCTTCGTGCGCTGGATGGACACCGAGGGCGCGAGCACCCAGATCACCCGGGTCGCGGAAGCGCCTGCCGATATCAAGTGGTCTCCCGACGGAAAGTCGCTCGGCTTCAGCCAGTTCGTGGCGAAGAAATCTCCGTGGGAGATCTCCATGCCTTCGCCTCCGTCCGGAGCAAAATGGACGGACGCGCCTCGAATCGTGCAGCAGCTCCATTTCCGTCAGGACAGACGCGGCTTCACCGACCCCGGATACCGCCACATGTTCGTTGTCTCGGCGGATGGAGGCACGCCCCGGCGGATCACATCCGGCGATTGGAGCGTAGGAGCAAGATTCGATGTCCTCGACGGTCCGGTCGGGTGGAACTGGACTCCCGACGGCCGGTCCATCGTGGTTGAAGGGATGAACGACTCGACGGCGGATCTCAACTATCGCAACGCGAACATCTATCTAGTCGACCTCGCCGGTCGCGGTGTTCGAAAGCTGACGGAGCAGGCCGGCGTTTGGACATCGCCGACCGTATCCCCGGACGGACGGCGTATCGCGTTCACCGGTTATCCGGCTACGAAGGCCAGCTATCAGGCGCCGGAGATTTACCTGATGAATCTCGATGGGAGCGGCGCTCAGAAAATCACTTCGATGGATCGCGATCCCGACAACCTGATGTGGGCAGCGAATGGCAGCGGACTTTACTTCCAGGTCGACGAGCACGGCACCAACAACATCGGCTTCGTCTCCCCGTCCGGCGCGGTGCGTCAGATCACGACTGGCAACCACGTAGTGACGCTCGGTTCTGTGTCGCGAACCGGCGTTGCGGTGGGAACCCGGTCTTCCTATCAGTCGCCGCCGGACATCGTGCGTATCGATCTGCGGGGGAAATCGGGCGCGCCGTCGCCGCTGACGGCGGTGAACGCCGACATGATTTCCCACATCAGGCTGGGCCAGGTCGAGAAGTTCACGTACCTGTCGACTGGAGGATCGAAGATCGACGGATGGATTGTGAAGCCTCCGGGGTTCGATCCTGCCCGTAAGTACCCGCTGCTGATGGAAATCCACGGCGGCCCGCATGGAGCCTACAATTCCGGGTTCAGCTACAGCTTCCAGAATTTCGCCGCCAATGGGTTCGTCGTGCTCTACACCAACCCCCGCGGCAGCACCGGCTACGGGTCGGCATTCGGCAACGCCATCGAGCACGCCTATCCCGGTGTCGACTACGAGGATCTCATGGCGGGAGTCGACACGCTGGTGGGCCGAGGCTATATCGACACGCGCAGTATGTTCGTTGGCGGATGCAGCGGCGGCGGCGTTCTTTCGAGCTGGGTGATCGGACACACCCAGCGTTTTGCAGCCGCGGCGGTTCGCTGTCCGGTCATAGATTGGATGAGCATGGCCGGTCAGACCGACATCCCGCTCTTCACTTACAACTTTTTCGATGCGCCGTTCTGGGAGAAGCCGGAACAGTGGCTGAAGCAATCGCCCCTGATGTACGTGGGGCACGTTACGACTCCCACCCTCATCATGACCGGTGAGCTGGATCGGCGCACGCCGATTCCGCAAAGCGAGGAGTACTACGCCGCGCTCAAGATGCGCGGTGTGCCTGCGACCTTGTTGCGATTCGAGGGGGAATACCACGGCACCGGCTCCAAGCCTTCCAACTTCATGCGGACCCAGCTCTACATGATGAGTTGGTACAAGCGCTGGGCGGGTCGAGGCGGAGGGACGGTCGCCAGCCAGTAAGGGACTACTGCGGACTGCGGACAAAAAGAGCCGCCTCGATATTTCTCGAGGCGGCTCTTTTCTTCGGGTGGGCCTACTCGCCCGCCGCGCGGCGGCGCTTGGTTCTCCTCGGCGCAGCGGATTTCTTCCTGCTGATCGGCACTACACCAACCTCGGCCGCCGGCTCGAGCTCCGCCGGCGCGGCTGGTACCACGTGTGGTTGCTTGTAGACCTGGCGTTTGCCCTGGTAGTTCTTGAAGATCACTTCGTCGTCGGTGATCGATTCCAGGTACTCGGGCAGCAGCGGCACTTTTCCTCCGCCACCTGGCGAGTCGATCACGAACTGCGGAACCGCCAGACCCGAGGTCCAGCCGCGCAGCGCCTGCATGATCTCGAGACCCTTCTGCACTGTCGTGCGGAAGTGCTCTCCGCCCGCCACCTGATCCGCCATATATAGGTAGTAGGGGCGCACCCTCGCCTTCAGCAGCTCGTGCATCAGCTTCATCATCACCTTCGGGTCGTCGTTGACGCCCTTCAGCAGCACCGTCTGGCAGCCGAGTGACACTCCCGCTCTCGACAGCCGATCCAGTGACGCTACGGCGGCGGGTGTCAGCTCACTCGGATGATTGAAGTGGGTGTTCATGAAGATCGGGTGGTACTTCTGAACCATCTCGCAGAACTCGGGCGTGATGCGCTCGGGCAGGTGCGACGTGATCCGGCTTCCGATCCGAATGATCTCGATGTGCGGGATCGCGCGAAGCTGCTGGAACAGGTACTCCAGCCTCCGATCGCTCAGCATCATCGGATCACCACCACTCATGATGACGTCGCGGATCTCCGTGTGCTCGCGCAGGTACTGGAAAGCCGAATCGTATTGGTTGAGCGGAATCTTCTCCGGATCGCCGACCTTGCGACGGCGGGTGCAGAAGCGGCAGTAGGTAGCGCACACCGGGCTGACGAGAAAGAGCGCGCGGTCGGGATACCGATGGGTGATGTTCGGCACCGGCGAGTCGCCGTCCTCATCGAGCGAATCGATGACGCCGTCGACCACGTCGAGCTCCTCGACGGTCGGGACGTATTGGTTCCACATCGGATCGCCCACTTCCTTGATCTGCTCGAGAGCAGCGGGAGTGATCCGCATCTGGAAGTTGTCGAAAGCCGGCTTCAGCGCCTCGACGTCGATGACGTCGGCACCGAACTTCTCCGCCAGCTTCTCCAGATTCGAGATGCTTTGATCCTTGATGATCTGTTGCCAATCGCTCATGCGTGTACCACTCCGGCCCCATGAGGGGCGTTGTTGATGATCCGAACATCCTCGGATCGGGGCGCAACTCCGGTCGCGAACGACTCGACGCCGGATTCCTGCTTCAACTGATTCCGGACAGCCGGAGCGTTTTCACCCACCGCTCCGTATAGTTCTCTCCGCGCTTGGCGATTGCGTGATCGCAGATTCGCCGGATCAGGTCGGAGTACCCGAGGGTCGCGACACCAGCCATGCGAGCAAGACCGGCGGTCGGCGATATATCGGGATTCGCGTTCACCTCGAGCAGCCAGGGCCGGCCCGACTCGTCGATGCGGAAATCGCAGCGGCCGTATCCCTCTCCGCCGACAACGCTCCACGCGGTCCGCGCGATGACAGCAAGCTCGTTCGCAAGATCCTCGGAAAGATCGGCGGGACAATTCGGCTTCGCGCCGAGATCCTCATCACTGCCTGTCTCCCACTTGGACCGGTAGGAAACGATGTGCCACATCCCCTTCGGCATCTGGGCGAAATCGATTTCGGCGATCGGCAGCACGTCGTCGCCGAGGATCCCGACGTTCACCTCCCGGCCCGGTATGAAGCGCTGAATGAGCGCCTCGTCCCAGCCTTCGAACATCGCCTCGACTCTGGCCGACAGCGCCCGCATGCTTCTCACCACCGACCGCTGTTCGATTCCGACAGAAGCATCTTCAGCCACCGGCTTGCAGATCGCGGGGAACCCGACGCTCGTGACCTCGTCGCCGCGACGGACGTGAGCCCAGCGGGGAACCGGAAGGCCGGCCCGATCGAGCACTCCGTTGACCACGTTCTTGCGGAGCGTGAGCGCGGTCGTCCAGCTCGAGCTGCCGGTGAATGGAATTCCAAGGAGCTCGAGTACCGAGATGACCATCGGCTCGTAGATGGCCTCTCCATCGATGCCTTCCACGAGATTGAAAATCAGATCGAACTTTCCTTTTCGAACACGCTCGACCCAGCGGCCGTCTCTGGTCACCGGCACGCGCACAACCTCGGTCGCCCACTCCGACAGGGCGCTCTCAACCGCCTCGATCGAATCGAGCAGCTGAACTTCCGGGGCTTTGCCAAGCGCCGAGAGCCCATCGAACAGCAACGCTATTTTCATTGCGCGTTTCTCCGTGTGCAGTCGGTCGCGCCGGTCAGCTGGCGGCGAGCATTCGCTCGCTCTGAGTCGCGCCAATCCGCGAGAGGGAGCTCTCGAGACTCACTCCCTGCCTCGCGGCGGCGTACCTCAGACAACTCTGTATGAGCTCCTCGTAACCGATTCCCGCCGCTCGCGCGGCCTTCGGCAGACACGAGTTGTCTGCCGGATCCGGAAGAATTCCGGGAAGCGGATTCACTTCGAGCACGTTCGGCACACCGGCGGCATCGAGCCGAACATCGATTCTCGCCCAGTCGCGGCAACCCAGAACTCTGAACGCATCGAGCGTAACTCGCTCAATAGACGCCTGAAGATCTCGCGTGATACGCGCCGGACACTGGAAAATATCCAGCGGATTCTCCGGGCGATCCCACACGAACTTCGCATCGAAGCTGTAGATCGGGAGCGCGCCCTTGGGAAGCGCGTCGAAATTCATCCCGACGATCGGCAGTACCGTCGCAGTCTCACCGTTGCCGAGCACCGCGCAGGTGAACTCATTGCCGGGCAGATATTCCTCGACGATGACCGGTTGCCGGTAGTTCTCGAGGAGAAATCTCGTCTGGCGAAGGAGCTGGGACCGATCCCAGCACAGATTTTCGTCCGTGATCCCCTTGGACGAGCCCTCATGCACGGGCTTTACAAACAGGGGAAGCTGAAGCTTCCCCGCCGCATCGAGATCTTCGATTCTCTCGACGACGGTAAATCGGGGAGTCGGGATGCCATGGAAGGTCAGCGTCTCCTTCGTCCTCGCCTTGTCGAGACAGAGAGAGAGAGTGAAAGGGTCGCTTCCCGAGTACGGAATCCCGAAGAACTCGCAGATCGCCGGAACGTGGGCTTCGCGGTTTACCCCGTTGAACCCCTCGGCGATGTTGAAGACGATATCGGGACGGACATCCCGCAGGCGTTCCGGAAAATCTTCCTTTGCCTCTAGGCGGACGACTTTTCCAAGGCGGGAGAGAGCGGATTCTACGGCGGCGATCGTGACTGGGCTGTCCCACTCGGCGAACTCGTCGCGGGCAATTAGCTCCGCTATCGAGAGCTCGCGGGTTTTGCTGGGAGGTTCTTCATCGGGACGCGAAAGCTCCCCGTCTTCTTGACGGCCGCCCTCTGGAACTGGGCCGGCGAGCTCTGTTGGCTCGGGTTTTTGATTGTAGGCGAGTCCGATGAGAGTCATCGACACCCTACGAAAACTCACGCGATCGAAACATGGTGACGAGTATATAAACGCCGACCATGTGGCGCAATAATTATTCCGCGATTCAGAAAAAAAAATTTCTCGCGAAAGAAATTTTTTTGGACGTCCCCGGATTTTTTTTTTCTGCCCGCCCGCGTTTTTTTTCTTCCGCCGGACTTCTTTCTCGGGGCGTAGGCGAATTTCTCAGACTTTGTG
>Ga0193727_1001278_pt1 | contig 10382 bp, 12 predicted proteins | sample H2c2metaG_FD_143051 | JGI IMG/M metagenome (GOLD analysis project Ga0193727, IMG submission 143051) | Soil microbial communities from a riparian zone of the East river system, Colorado, United States - H2c2 | ecosystem: Environmental > Terrestrial > Soil > Riparian zone | place: USA: East River...
GACCGTGCCCAGAACCTCGAGTACCAACTGTTCCAGAAATTGCGCGACGAGACCTTGCGTGAGATCGAGCCAATCCAGCAGACCGCGGACGCAATTGCGGTGCTCGACGTGCTGTGCGCGCTGGCCGAAACCGCGCGACTGTTTCGGTATTGCCGGCCAGAGCTAAGCGATTCGCTCCGGCTCGTGATTAGAGATGGGCGCCATCCGGTGCTGGATCAAAATCTTGTCGACGAGAAATTTGTGCCTAACGACACAGAGCTGGACGGCGAGAATATTCGCATGGCCATTGTGACAGGGCCAAACATGGCCGGTAAATCGACCTATATTCGCCAGGTCGCGCTGATCGTCTTGATGGCCCAGATTGGGAGCTTCGTCCCCGCGGAAAGCGCGGAGCTCGGCTTAGTCGATCGGATTTTCACCCGGGTGGGTGCCAGCGACGATCTGGCTCGGGGCCAATCCACCTTCATGGTGGAGATGAACGAAACAGCTAACATCATCAACAACGCCACGGACCGGTCGTTAGTCATTCTTGACGAAATCGGCCGCGGCACATCCACTTTCGACGGGCTCTCTATCGCGTGGAGCGTGGCCGAATTTCTCTACGACAAGATCAAAGCGCGCACTCTGTTTGCCACGCATTATCATGAGCTAATCAAACTCGCCGAGGATCGCAAAGGCGTCTGCAATTTGAATGTCGCCGTGCGCGAATGGAATGAGCAGATCATTTTTCTGCGCAAAATCGTCCCCGGCGGCGCCGACAAAAGTTACGGCATTCAGGTCGCGCGCCTCGCCGGCTTGCCTAAAGAAATCCTCGATCGCGCCAAAGAAATTCTTGCCCACCTGGAAAGTTCCAGCCGCGCTGGGGCAGAACCAAAGCGGCGAGGAAGAAAATCGGCCAAGCCGATGCCGGAATCCCAAAAGCCGCAGATGGACCTGTTATAAACGAGACAGCCTTCGCGGGCCGGCTCGAGTTGCCACCTTCGCGCGGAGACGACGCAAGCACCTGGTTTTGTGATAGGCTGTGCTGCAAAGTATGGCCGTCAAAACCGAGAAGGAACTGGGCGAATCGCTACGCTCGCTTTGGCTTAAGGTGGTGACCGCCATTGAGCTGCGCAATTTCGGTTACGCGATTTCGCTCCTCCAGGAAATTCTTAAGCAGGAGCCCGAGTTTCTGACGGGCCGCCAACTGCTGCGACGTGCGGAAGTCACGAAAAGCAAATTGGCTAAGAAGAGTTTTTTCAACATCTCAACCGCGTCGATCGGCGTGATGAAAGCGCAACGAGCAATCAAAAAGGACCCCAAGCGTGCGGTCGAAATGCTGGAGGAAGTTTTGGAACGGGAACCCTACAATCGGCAGGCAAATTTGCTTTTGAAGGAAGCGGCCCTGGCGGCGGGCTGGTCTGAGATCGGAGTTTTCGCGCTGAAGACCCTCCTCGAAGAAAACCCACGAGACGCGAAAGTGCTGCGTGAGCTGGGGCGTTTGTATCACGATGTTGGGGACCACGAAAACGAAGTGGAAATTTACAATCAACTCACCGCGATCGATCCGCTCGATGCGCAGTCGCTGCGTTTCGGCAAAGACGCTTCGGCGCGCGCTTCGATGAAAAAAGGCGGCTGGACGCAGGCTGAAAGTTATCGCGACCTGATAAAGGATAAGGACGAAGCCATTTCACTCGAACAACAGAGCCGGATCAGGCTCACCGGCGAAGCGCTCGATCAACAGATCGCGGAAACTTACGCGCGTCACCAGGCGGAACCGGAAAACCTGGACTTTGCGCGTCGGCTCGCGGCGCTGAGCGAGCAAAAGGAGGATCTCGAGTCTGCAATTCGCTGGTATCAATATGCGGCTGATCTCGCCAAGGGCGCGGACACAGGATTGCTTCGGAAGATTTCCGATTTAAAAATCAAATGTCTGGAACGTGAGATCTCTGCGCACGAGGAGTTTCTCTCCACATACAGTGCACGAGACGAAGTGTACGCGGAAAAGTCTGGGCAATTGCGCGCTGCCAAAGTCAGCCGCGCGGAAATCCTGATCGCCGATGCACAAGAGCGGGTGGCACGGAATCCGACCGATCTACAGCTCCGATTTGAACTCGGTGAAAACTTTTTCAATGCGGGGCGGCCTCGTGAGGCTGTGCCAGAACTGCAGCGCGCGCGACAGAATCCGCACGCGCGTTTGAAAGCGATGAATGTGCTGGGTTGCTGTTATAGCGAGCTTGGCATGCTCGATCTGGCAATGAAGCAACTGGAGGAAGCCTCACGGGAAATCTCGTCCATGGACGCGATGAAGAAGGAGATCGTTTACAATCTCGGTCTGATTTACGAGCGAATGGCTGAGCTCGAAAAATCGCTCGCTTGTATGAAGCAGATTTACGAAGTGGATTATGGCTACCGAGATGTGGCCCGGCGCGTTGAAAGCTCGTACGAACGAACTAACTCCGGATCATAGGGCAGGAAAGCCAGCAAACCAGAGACAGGATGCGTAATTCTTTCGCGTCCAAGACGCCCCGAGCTTTCGATTGTTAATTGAAGCTGGGATGTCCCCGGCCCGTTCAACCAAATAAAACCATGAAAACCAAAATCCGAATTGTTTCGCAGTTTTGTATTCTTGCTCTGGCAGTCGGGGCGCTGAGCCTGGTCGGAGCGGCCAGAGCTGCCGACACCACTCCAACCGGCAGCGGTTCGTCATTAAGTGAAAAAGATAAAACCTTCATGAAGAAAGCCGCGAAGGGCGGGATGATGGAAGTCACGATGGGAAAGGTGGCTGAACAGAACGCCCAAAGTGATGATGTAAAATCATTCGGTAAACGAATGGTCACCGATCACAGCAAAGCCAACGACGAACTTAAATCCATTGCGTCTAAAAAAGGATTCGAACTCCCGAGCAAAGAGCACAGCGGTAAATGGACTTCAGACAAGGCCTACATGGACATGATGGTCAAGGACCACGAAAAGGACCTCGCTGAATTCAAAGAGGAAGCAAGCAGTGGGAGCGATTCTGACGTGAAGAAGTTTGCGGATGATACAGCAAAAATCGTTCAAGAGCATCTGGACCTTGCGAAAGAAATCCAGGGCAAGCTGAAATAACAGAGGCGCTGACAGGTCGGCGCGGCACGCTCACACAGAGGCGTGTCGCGTTTCTATTTCAGGAAATCGTCAACGACGTGACGTGCTCATGATCGATTCGATTCAACCGTGCGTTCTGAAATAATTGCAGCCGCTGCTCTGTGAGCGGCGCATTTGGAGCGTATTTACCAGGTCAGTATCACGCTTCCCGCAGGGAAGCGGCTACAGGCATCAGGCTTCGACGGGGAGTTCCACGTCCACCGGGCGCTCTTTCTTTGCGAGCGCACGGCGCAGTTTGGAAAGCGCAATATTTTGCAACTGCCGAATGCGCTCCCGCGTGACACCAAATTTCTTGCCTACTTCCTCGAGCGTCTTGGGCTTTCCGCCGTCCAGACCGAAGCGCTGGAAGATGATCTTCTTTTCGCGGTCGTCCAGAACGTCCAACAGCCCGCCGACTTCGTTACGGAGATTTTTATCACGCAACAGCTCAAACGGCGTCTGCGCCTCCTCGTCGCCGACGATTTCGCCGAACTCGGTCGAATCGTCGTCGCTGATCGGCGCGTCGAGTGAAGCCGGTCGGATCGAGACCGTCTTTAGCTGAGAAACTTTCCCGCTCGCAATACCGATCTCGTCGCCGAGCTCATCATCGGTCGGTTCGCGGCCGAGTTCTTCGCTCATCTGCAGCGACACGCGACGCATCTTGGAGATTTTGTCCACAAGGTGCACAGGCAACCGGATGGTTTTGCTCTGGTTCGCCAGCGCTCGCTTGATGGACTGCTTGATCCACCATGCGGCGTAAGTGCTCAGCTTTCCGCCCTTTGCGGGATCGAACCGCTCCACCGCCTTCATGAGCCCGATGTTGCCTTCGGAGATCAAATCCAGCAGCGGCAGACCAAGATTCGCGTAGTCATGCGCGATCTTGACCACGAGACGCAAGTTGGACCGGATCATGAGAGCGCGCGCTTCGCGATCCCCCTTTTTGATCTTAGCGGCTAGCTCGATTTCCTGCTCAGGAGTCAACAGCGGGATTTGCCCAATCTCGCGCAGGTAAATCTTAATTCCTGTATCGCTATCTTCAGCAGCCATATAACTCTTTTTCATCGTTCATCGGGAGGGATAGGATCGACAACTTCCGTAGTGTATTCGTCGACGCCTTATCGATCACGCGTTGTAGCATCCAAGGAAGTAGTTAACAAGGTTAAATATTCGAATTTGTGACATCGATTGGATGCCTGTCGTTCAATTTTTTTTGTAGGGGGTTTACCGACCTATGGATAAGAGGTTGTCCGACGCATTCTTTGATATTTGACAACACTTTAAGGCATCCGTTGTATCTCTCTTTCGAGGGATATTTGGCGCTTTTCGGCGCAGCGATTTTCTGCAACTCTGCCGCTACATGCTGGCGAAAATTTACTCTGCCGCGGTTTACGGCGTGGACGCTTACGAGGTGGAAATCGAGGTAAACGGCGCCGGCGGCGATCCGGTCATTGTCATTGTCGGACTTCCAGACGCGGCAGTGAAAGAGAGCCGCGACCGGGTCACGACCGCAATTTCGAATAGCGGCTACTACTGGCCGCGTGGACGGACCACAATAAATCTTGCGCCGGCAGACATTAAAAAGGAAGGACCGAGCTTCGATTTACCGATTGCCCTTGGAATGATCGCGGTGACCGAAGAACTCGACAGTTCGCCGTTCGAAAATTTCAGCTTCGTTGGTGAGCTCGCTCTCGACGGTACCGTTCGCCCAGTAAAAGGCGTTCTGCCGGTCGCGCTTGAGGCGCGACGCCGCGGCAAGCGCGCGTTGTTTGTCCCCGAAGCAAATGCGCTCGAAGCCGCGATGGTCGACAAGATTGACATATACGGCGTGCAGAATTTGCGGCAGACGTTCGCATTCTTGCGCGGCGAAATTGCGCTTCTGCCGACACGCGCTGATCTGAGCAAATTCTTCGCCGCGCACCAAAGTTACGACGTCGATTTCAGCGACGTGAAGGGCCAGGGTCACGTCAAGCGCGCGATCGAGGTAGCCGTCGCCGGCGGTCATAACGTCCTGATGATCGGGCCGCCCGGTTCGGGCAAATCGATGCTGGCGAAACGCATCCCGACCATTATCCCGCCGCTCACATTGGATGAAGCGATCGAGACGACCAAGATCCACAGCATCGCCGGTCTGCTCGATGCCGAACAATCGTTCGTTTCTAGGCGACCGTTTCGCGATCCGCATCACACTATCAGTGACATCGGTCTGCTTGGCGGCGGCACGTTTCCAAATCCCGGTGAAGTAAGCATCGCGCATAACGGCGTGCTGTTTCTGGATGAATTGCCGGAGTTTAAACGATCGGCATTGGAAGTGATGCGTCAGCCGCTCGAGGACGGGAAAGTCACCGTGTCGCGCGCGGCGGGGAGTGTCACGTTTCCCTCCGAGTTCATGCTCGTGGCCGCAATGAATCCCTGCCCATGCGGTTACTTCGGCGATCTAAAACGCGAATGCCGGTGCGGCCCTGTGCAGGTGCAGCGTTACCGTCAACGTATCTCCGGCCCGCTGCTCGATCGCATCGATCTGCACATTGAAGTGCCTGCCGTGGAATACCGCGACGTCGCCAGCGAACGCGCTGAGGAAACTTCCGCTGCCATTCGCGAGCGCATCATGCGAGCCAGAGAACGACAGCAGGAACGTTTTCGCAACGAGGCCAAAGTAAATTGCAATGCCCGCATGGCGACGCGCCAGTTGAAACAGCACTGCAAGCTCAGCCAGGATTCCCAGGAATTGATTCGCGTGGCCATGAGCGAATTAAACTTAAGCGCCCGCGCCTACGATCGAATCCTCAAAGTATCGCGCACCATCGCCGATCTCGACGGAAAAGCGGAGATTGCTCCCGAGCACGTCAGCGAAGCCATCCAATATCGCACGTTCGATCGCACGCTCTGGGTGTGATCTCGCTTGCCAGCCGCGCGCTGCATTTTGCACGAGGCTGACGTTTTGACATGATAAATTTACATGATACGCTGAGCCGATGGATAAATTGACCACCGTTGTGACCGAGCGCGGTCAGGTTTCCATTCCGGCCAGTCTCCGTGAGGAATTGGGGTTGAAGACGGGACAGCCGTTGGTGTGGGAAAAAATTTCCGATCGCGAGTGTTTGGTGAAAGTTCCACGGAAAAAGGAACCGCTGGGCGCAATGGCGATGCTTGGATTTGCCGCGCGATTCCGCGGTAAAAAAGGACGCCGAACCGCAAAGGTGATGGCCGAACTCCGCGAAGGAGAGCGGTAGTGGCGTGGGTCGTTGATACGTGTCTGCTGATCGATGTGGCGGAGAACGACCCCGAATTCGGGAGGGATTCGGCTCGGCTCCTGGACCGTAAGCGACCCGCAGAGCTGGTTATAGCGCCAGTTTCGTACATTGAACTGGCGCCACTGTTCAATGGCGTAACCGAACCGCAAAACGACTTTCTGGAATCCATCGGTGCGAATTGGACGCACGGTTGGACTTGGCCAGACACGATTGCGGCGTATCGCGCATGGTACGATTACATTCTCAAGCGCCGGGCCAGGCGAATCGACAAACGCCCAATTGCCGACATTCTAATCGGCGCCTTTGCCACTCGGTTCGATGGATTATTAACGAGGAACACAAAGCATTTTCGCAGCTTCTTTCCTGATCTCCGCCTGGAAAGACCGTGACGTGTGATCAACGCGATCTCCGGGCCCGATGACAACTCGTGCAAAAAACCTCATGTGCCAGAAGCTTTGCCAAGTGATCCCCATGCTGCTGATGTTGCTGAACGGCTGCACCGGTGGGGACAACCGCGTGCTCGAAGAGGTTTCCGAAAAGGTTTATATGGTCGAACCCAGCGCGAACATAAGCATTCACAATTATGACGGCGCGATCCTGGTTTATGGCTCAAATGTTAACGAGGTCCGGGTACGATCGCTGAAAAGAGCGTACAGCCATGAGCGATTAAACCAGATCGTGATTGATGTCTCCGCAAAACCGGGTGCCCTTTCCATCACCGCGAAAACTCCTCTCCAGCCAAAGTGGGCGTTATCGGATTATTCAGGCACGGTTGATTGCACCATTGTAGTCCCGGCAACAGCCAGCATTTCCGCACTGGATTTGAATGCGGGCGAGGTTCTCCTGGACAGTATGCACGGACGAGAAGTACACGCACGGTTGGGCGACGGACGGATTTTCGCCCGCAACTGTTTCACAAACCTGGATCTTACAATGAACCGCGGCACGCTCACGCTCGGGCACGATTGGTGGGAACAGGGAAAGTTCTCGGCGCATGTAAATGTCGGACAGGGAAATGCTTCGGTCTTTTTGCCCACCGATGCAGGCTTTCACCTCGTCGCCCGCGCTGCGCATGGAAAGATCGCCAATGATTTCAATAATGTCCCGTTGACCGCGAATTCCTCTGCACGGGAAATGAAAATCGATCAGATAATCAACGGCGGAGGCTCGGCGACAATCCAAGTCCGGGTCGACAAAGGCAACATTAAGATCGCGGAGGCAAATCCGTGACGGACTGTTTTGACTTTCAACGAATTTGAAGTTTGAAGTTTGAAATCCGAAATTCAACGCCATGCCTTCATTCGACATCGTCTCAGAAGTAGACGCGCAGGAGATCGACAACGCGCTAAACCAGGCGCGAAAAGAGCTTATTACCCGGTTCGATTTGAAAGACGCAAAGACCGAAATCATTCCTGAACCGGACAAGATTATTTTGGTCGCCGACGATGGCGCGCACTTGAAAGCGCTGCGAGAAATCGTCATCGGGAAGCTGTCCAAGCGCGGCGTGGATTTGCGGAATGTCGAGCAGGAAGAACCCGCGATCTCATCGGTCGGCCATGCCCGTCAGGAATTGAAAATCAAGCAAGGCCTCGAAGGGAACAAAGCCAAAGAAATTATCCAAGCGATCAAGTCCCAGGGGTTCAAAGTGCAGAGCCAGTTGCAGGACCGTCAAATTCGCGTCACGGGGAAAAAGAAAGACGACCTGCAAACCGTCATTCAGTTCGTGCGTAGTCGCGACTTCGGTGTCGCCACAAACTTTAAAAATTTCAGAGACTGAAAGGTTAGCTCTTTCCGTGGCCGCAAACGGAGTTATCTGTGCGCTTTCGGTCGAATCTGGATTATCAGCCTATTTGGAGGGTCCGCCCGCAGAAGGTTTGAAATCGAATTTGCCTTTGCCCTCCTGGTAGAACACACAATCGCTTCCTGACCGACAGCCGCTTACATGCACCCAGTCGGCCGGCATCATCACGACCGACCCGGGGCCGAAATCTTTGGCTGAAGCCGCATCCTTTCCCGTGTACCAAACTCCGCTGATGATCACGTTTTTGATTTCGCTGCTGTGGGAGTGTAGCGGGTTGTCAGCACCGGCAGGTACTTTGCGAATCTGCGTGTACGCCCCGATTTTAGGGTCCCCCGTAAGCACGGCGAACTGCATGCCTTTCCTCTCAGGAAGTTCGACCCACTTCAGGTCCGTAAACGAGACCATCAGTGGTGCTTTGCTTTGAGCCTTCTGCCCGCCTTCTTGCGCGAGCATTGAAGTCGAAAAGCACACGACAGCTAGTGCGACGAAGAATGCTCTCATTTTAGTTCTCCTTGTTTTCTATTGGTCATCTAATTGAACGATCGTGGAATTGCTTCACCGTCTAACGAGAATAAGATGAGCCGCCGCGAGAGGGGGCGCGCATGGCTTTGGATTGACGGGTCGAAGTCATGTAAGGCAGGGTAGTGCGGCAGCTCACGGTCGGCTCCCTTCGCATGGTTAGACGTATTGGTAGGCAGCTCACTTGTGCGAATCTATCTCTAATTCTCGATAGAAGCGATCAAGTAGTTCGCGTCTGTCGTCATGAGTTGGCACGCGCGAGAGGATGTGTGAAAGCTCCACGCGATGAAGGATATCGGCGTGCTGCGGTTGATGACTGTCCGGTGGGTAATCTTCAAACGGAAGCTCCCAAATCCAGGAGGCGATCTCGGTCTCAATGCGGCTGACACGAAACCATGTGGCTTCTAGTGATAAAACGGTCGACGCAGGCATGCCCGCACTCGGGCGGTAAAGGTAATCTGCAAGCCAGTCGAGGTAGAGGCTATACTCGTCGACGGACCTTGTACCGTTGAGCGGCTGTCCTTCTGCATCGAGCGACACTTCTACCAACTCGACCGGGGGACGCTTTGGAGTGAACACCCTCATACGCCTAACGAGACAGAGATATTAGCAATCGTTGGGATTCAGCCCAATCATGGCCAGCATGCGGCCGGTTTTTCCTTTTTCGGCGCGGTAGGAGTAGTAGCGACCCAGATCACAGGCGGTGCATACGCCGGAGTCATGGATCTCTTTTATGCCGATGGACCGGCATTGGCGGATGATTTCGGCGGCGAAATCGACCTCGTAATGGGGTGGGCGAATACAAGGGCTGAGTTGCACAATCATGTTCGCTGGATTGGAACCGAAGCGTTCAATCATTTGTCTGATCGCGTTTGTGACGACGCCAAGCTCGGTGCCTTTGCGTCCTGAATGCACCAGGCCAATTGCAGGCGTTCTTGGATCTACGATGTAAACTGCGCAACAGTCTGCGACGTAAATGCCGAGCGCGACACCGCGTTGATTGGTGATAATGCCATCGCAGCCGGGAAATTCGCGGCCCACAGGGCCGCGGCTACAGCTATCTATCACGGCGATGTTGTTACCGTGGATCTGTTCCGCAGTGAACAGCGGCCAATTACCAAAGCCGGTTTTTTTGCGAATTTCGCGATGTGCGGCGTCGAGCCGCTCCAGCACTTCGGCTTTATCGTGTGAGACGTCGATGCCGGGAATTCGTTGGATGAAAACATGACGACAGATTCCGATCGCGCTCAGCGCGCGAAATTGTTCGAAGGGCAATTGCATTATTGAAATTCCAAATCTGCGGCCCCAAATGTCAAATCTGCCGCGTGCGGTCAATGGAGCCGCGGCGCCTCGCCGCGTCGAAGCAGGGGGGCGCTGCTACCAGAGCGGCGCGAGGGCGCGCCGGCTCCATTTCAAGCGCCCTCCCTAGCTTGAATATTGTTTACTTCGAGCTTGTCCGTCGCGTCGTAGTCGAAATGCGTTCTTCGCCGGTTTCTTTCGGCTTGCCCATCGCATCTACATCGCTGCCGGTGTAGTAGGTTTTTGTTGTCGTGGCACGCGGCTTGAGGTTCGCGAACATCTCCGAGTAGGTGCTCTGTGCCCCGGTTGCCCGATCGAATTCAGCCAGCGACGAGTTGTATCCGAACAGCGCTTGTAAACGCGTCGATTGCGCGGTGAGCAGTTGCACCGTCGCGTTCAGCACATCC
>Ga0193727_1001279_pt1 | contig 10378 bp, 8 predicted proteins | sample H2c2metaG_FD_143051 | JGI IMG/M metagenome (GOLD analysis project Ga0193727, IMG submission 143051) | Soil microbial communities from a riparian zone of the East river system, Colorado, United States - H2c2 | ecosystem: Environmental > Terrestrial > Soil > Riparian zone | place: USA: East River...
AAAGCTCGCCATCATAGGACATGCCTTCCACTTCAGCTTCTTGTGGTGCGGCTGATCCACCACCAAATAATTGCCCCCTCAGTTTCATCGTTTCGTTGTTGATTGTCGCCAGCACACCTACCGGACAATTGCAGTCGCCCTGCAGCAGACGCAGAAACTCTCGTTCTGCCCGCAAACAAAGCAACGTCTCGCGATCATTCACAAGGTCGGTGATCGCCTTCGTGCTTTGATCATTGACGCGAACTTGAATCGCGATGATTCCCTGGCCGCCCGCAGGCAAAAAAATCTCGCGTGGAAGGATTTCAACGAAAAATTGACTGCCGTTGAAACTGATTTCGCCAAGATCGGGCGACAGGCCGAGGCGCTCAAGTCCCGCAAACGCGAGCACGATTGCCTCCCAATCGTTGTTTGCCAATTTGCGCAACCGTGTCGGAACATTTCCGCGAAGATCGATAACTTTGAGATCTGCGCGTTTCCAAAGGAACTGGCGCTTTCTTCTCACACTACCGGTGGCGACGACGGCGCCGTGCGGCAGCGAAGTGAAACCGCGCGAATGTTTCGAAACCAGCACATCATCCACCGGCGCACGAGGAAGAACGGCGGCAATTTCTGCATTTGGGTTCATTTCACTCGGAAGATCTTTTGCGCTATGAACCGCAAGATCGATATCTCGGGCGACAAGCGCTCGCTCGATCCCCGCCGTGAACAATCCCTTGCGACCAGCCTGAGGCTCGAGCATTCTGGCTTTATCCCCTTGCGTTGCGACGACTCTCGTCTCGATTCCCGTGTCCGGTCGCGCCGCTTGAATTGCTTTTTCAACCAATCGGGCTTGCGCACGTGCCAGCTCGCTGCCGCGCGTACCCAGGATGATTTTTTTTGTCACCGCAGGAATGTAGCCCGCGATAAAGGGCAGGGGAAGCTGTCGGCGTCCCTACAGCTGCGTTGCACGCAGCGAACTGTCAGCGACTGGTGGATCACCTGTGATTCGCGAAGCGCGACTTAGTTCCCGCGAAATCTTCTCGAGGAAATCTGCGACATGTTCGGCGATGATCGCTTCGGCAGAGGCTATTTGCTGACGGCGCACGGCAAGCGACTGCTCCGCGACGGACCGCAACGCATCGATATCATAAAGATACACACCCTCCATTTCGTTCACGGCAGGGTCGACGTCGCGCGGAACGGCGATATCGATTATGAAAAGGGGCCGATCAATGCGATGGGCCAACACGGGGCCCAGATTTGTCGGAGTCAGTAACGGAGCTTCCGAAGAAGTGGATGTGATCAGGATATCGATCTCGCAGCATTGCTGTGGCCACTGAGAGAACCGGACGGCTTGACCACTCACTCGTTGTGCCAACTCCTGCGCGCGATCATTTGAACGATTGCTCACGCGCAAATCCGTCACCCCTCGGGAAATCAGCACGCGCGCCGTGCGCTCGCTCGTTTCGCCGGCTCCCAAGATCAAAACACTGCAATTGCCAAGTTCGCCGAAAATTTTCTGGGCCAAATCGACCGCGACTGAGCCGACCGATACCGAACCGCGGGTGATTTCTGTGTGTGTGCGGACTTGTTTCGCCACACGAAAGGCCCGCTGAAACAACCGATGAAGGCAGGGTCCAACCGCACCAGATGTGCGCGCGGATTGATAAGCCTTTTTTGTCTGACCAAGAATCTCCGTCTCGCCTACGACCATCGAATCGAGTCCGGAAGCGACCCGAAACAAATGTTGTACGCACTTTTCAGCTTCGTAACGGTAAAACGGCAACGCTTCGCTATGGCCACGGTCACTGACCTCGCGGTTTTGCAATAAGCAATGAGCAATTTCATCCGTGGAAACGCGCTTCTCTGACACGCCATACACTTCCACGCGGTTACACGTGGCCAGCACCAACGCTTCCGCACAACCCGCCTCACGAAGGGTAGATTCAGCGCGGGCGCCACCGGCGAAACGTTCTCGTGTTTCGACGCTCGCAGTGTGATGACTCAGCCCGACGCAGAAAAGGTTCATTGGACCGAGTGTGTTTGCGCCGAGAACGTGATTCCCCAGAGAAGAGTCAGAGCTACGCTAAATCCGATAATGCAAAGCGCCGCAACTCGCTTTGGCGCGATTCGACGAAAATACCGGCCTTGCAAAATAGCCGCGTAGAGCAACCAAACGCCAACGGCAGCCACCACTTGCACGCGTGGCAGAGGTCGACCCGTAAAAAAGCCACTAACAATTCCGATCGTATACAGGATGAAGCCCCACCAAAGCAGGCGTGTGATTGCCGCAAACAGATCGGTCAGCGGCGGCAGATGATAAAAAATTGAGCGCAGTTGATGTGTCTTGAGCTGGCGCTCTTGTACGAGGTACATCACCCCGGCGATGCAGGCGAGCGCGAACGCGCCGTAGGCTACCAGCGAAACCGACGCATGAAATTCCAGCGCAGTATTGGCGGGCATCTTCACGGAATGACGAACATCAATCGGCGCAATTAACGCAAACCCTTGCAGCAGGACCACCAGCGGTGCAGTGAACGCACCCATAAGTGAGAGACGGTAGGTCGGGCCGACCAGCATGTAGATCAGCGCTACCGACCAGGCGAGAAAGATGAAAACCTCAAACAGGTTCGTCAGTGGACAGCGTCCCAGCGCATGACCGCGGATGGACAAAAACGCCGTTTGAAAAACAAAGCCCAGCCCGATCGCCAGAAAATTAAACCTTCCCGGTGGAAAAACACCCGCGCGCAATGCGACCCCGGTGCGCACGACTGCGGCGAGGAAACAGAGTGTCGAAATGATTAGAAGATCTCGATCCACTAGAACAAAAGATACTGTAAGAGGCGGCTCTCCGCTTCGCAATCTGTGCTTTGCTCTCAGAAGTCTCAGGTGTTGGGAATGCACGCGTCGCGCGCCTCACAGAGACGCGGCTACAGAAGCGAGCTGCGATTGACGTCTGCCCCGGGCCCGCTAGCGTTCGCGCCGATGGCTTTAGATATACTGGAAAAACTCCGCTGGGCCGTACGTGATGTGCCCGACTTTCCAAAGAAAGGTATCGTATTCAAAGATATTACGCCGGTGTTGAGCGATCCTGTCCTGTTTCGTGCGTCCATTGACCTGTTTTTGGATCGTTGCCGCGGGAGAAAAATCGATAAGATCGTCGGGATCGATGCGCGCGGGTTCCTCTTTGGATCAGCGGTCGCCTATGAGCTCGGTGTCGGTTTCGTTCCGATTCGAAAGCGTGGCAAGCTGCCTTTCCAGACTGAGATCGCCAGTTACTCGCTCGAGTACGGCAAAGCGGAAATGGAGATGCACATCGACGCCTTTGACGCAGGCGAACAAGTTGTGCTGGTAGATGATTTGCTGGCGACGGGCGGAACTTCCGCTGCTGCGGCTGTTCTCATTCGCAAAGCCGGGGGACAGCTCCTCGAAGCGCAGTTTCTGATTGAGTTGGAATTTCTTCATGGCCGCAAGCAACTTGAGCCGACGCCAGTCATTTCGTTTCTGAAATACTGAACCTCGCCAGGACATAAAGTCCTGCCACCAGGCAGGCCGATCGCTCCTTCGCCGTCTGAGATGGGATTTTGGATTTCGACGATCCAATTTTAGATTGAAGAGCAAGCTGAATTCGCGATGAAAACGTCCCGTCATCTGGAGCAAGTTTTGGCGCACGCCGCAAGCAGCCTTGCGGCGACGGGTACCAGACGTCCCACCGAAGTCCTCCCGCTTTACAAGAAATTTCTCAAGGTGGAGGAGCACCGGTTGCGTCTGAAGCACCAGGCAGGTGGGAGCGGCCGCGAAATTTGTGCCCGGCGCTCTGAGCTAATCGACGTTTTATTGCAATATGTTTTCGACGCTGCGGCGATTGCCGCTCGCCGAAACGGGACTGCCAAAGTTCCGCTCGCCTTGGTCGCTCTTGGTGGCTACGGCCGGGGCGAACTCAACCCGTTTAGTGACATCGACGTGATGCTTTTGCATCATCAAGGAAAGAAGGGGATTTCGCCGCATCTGGAAGAGATGGTGCAGCAAGTTCTTTATCTCCTATGGGACAGTGGCTTCAAAGTTGGACACTCCACGCGCTCGATTAAAGAAGCCCTCGCTCAGGCCAATCAAGACATGCGCACAAAGACTGCCATGCTGGAATCGCGGTTTCTCGCGGGCGATGCCGAGCTGGCACGAGAATTTCGGCGGCAATTTCGTTCGAAGTGCGTCAACGGATATGAACGCGAATACGTGGAACTGCGCATGCACGACCAGGTCGCCCGGCACAAGAAATTCGGCGACAGCGTCTATCTGCAGGAGCCGAACCTGAAAAGCGGATGCGGCGGACTGCGCGATTATCAAAATCTTCTTTGGATGACCTATTTCAAAGAGGGTTCCCTTAGCACGAACCAGCTCGTGGGGAAAGACTGGCTGAGTGAAAGCGACCAACGCCGAATAGAAAAGGCGTACGATTTTCTGCTGCGCCTGCGCACCGCCTTGCATTACGCAACAGGACGCGCGACCGACATACTTCACATTAACTTGCAGGAAGAGATCGCAAAACGGCTCGATTATTCTTCTGGGAACGGCCAACTCCGCAGCGAGGCGCTGATGCGGGACTATTACGAGCACACACGAGACATCTTCCGAGTCACGGAACGCATTACGGAGCAGTTTGTCAGCGGATATGTCACAAGCAAGACCCGTTCTCTGTTCAGTTTTCTTCCCCTGGTGCGAGCGCACAAAACTCCTGTGGGAGAATTTTTCTTTATTCGCAATAAGCACTTGCACCCTGTGCGGCGTGATCTTTTTCGCAAAGACCCCGAGCAAATGATGCGAGCATTTCAGTTTGCTCAGGAGCGCGGCCTGGATCTGAGCCCGGAATTGGAGGATCTCCTGAGCAGAAGCCTCGGAGAGGTTACCCGCACGTATCAGTATGCACGCGGACCGCGCGCGATCTTTAAGGAGATTTTATCACAAAAAGGCAGAGTGGGTCGTATCCTCCGAATGATGCATCGAGTCGATTTTCTCGGACGCTACATTCCCGAATTCGGACAGCTTACGTGCCTGGTGCAGCATGAGTTTCTGCATCGGTACACGGCTGACGAGCACACATTGGTGTGCATCGATAAACTTGATGCCCTGGCGCAGACGAATGATCCGAAGCTGATCGCTTATCGCAAGATCTTTGAGCAATTGGAGGATCCATTCGTTCTCAATCTCGCGCTCCTTTTACACGATAGCGGTAAAGCCGTCGGGGCGAGGCCACATTCTGAAGCGAGCGCACTTTTCGCCCAGCGTGTCGCTGCGCGCCTGCAGTTGTCGTCGGAGCAGCGAAAGGCGCTCATTCTGCTCGTCGATCATCACCTCACTCTTTCCATGATCGCGCAGCAAAGAAATCTTGATGATCCCGCCACGGTCACGGACTTCGCCCACATTGTGAAGCATCAGAAAAATCTAAACTCGCTGATGCTGCTTACCCTGGCGGATGGCCAGGGTACGAGCGCGGAGGGGTGGTCGGATTGGAAAGAATCTCTGGTATGGGCATTATTTCACGAGACCTCTCGGTGCCTCGCAGACCAAAAGTCGTACTACGAACAAACAAAGGTCGAGCGCGAGAGCTTGCAAGCCTCGGTGACCGCAAAACTTTCCGCTGATTTTGCAGCAGAGATTGAAGCGCACTTTGAGTTCATGCCTGACAATTATTTTCGCGCCAGCGACCTCTCCGAGATTATCGAGCACCTGAAACTGTTCCGGTCGTTTGTGGAGAATGTCGGAGGAGATTTTCCGCTAGCTCCGGCAATCCAATGGAAAGCTGTTCCGGAACAGGGTCACAGCGTTGTCATCTTCTGTACGTGGGAGCGTGAACGGTTATTGGCAAAGGTGGCCGGCTCATTTTCGGTTGTGCCCTTAAATATTTTGAGCGCTGATATCTTTCAGCGGGGGGACCACGTTGTGCTGGGCGTTTTTCGTGTGTGTGACACGAAAGCACGACCTGTCACACATCAGCGCGACTTTACGCTGGTAGAGCAAACTTTGAGGCGAGCGCTCGAAGATGAAAGCTTTGATTTCCTTCCGTTAATCGAAAAAGCCAAGCGCCAAAGCCATTGTCTCACGACAGGAATTGAATTTCCAACGCGAATTGCAATCGATAACAAAACACATCCGGCTTATGCGCTTATTGAGATTCAGGCACCGGACCGGATCGGCTTGCTTTACGATGTCTTGACCTGCCTTGACCGCGAAAATCTTTTGGTCCCGCTCTCTCGCATCAACACGCAGGCTGGCGCAGCCATTGATACTTTGTATGCCGTGGATCGTTCCACGCGTGCCAAGATTACCGATCCGCATCGCATGAGGGCGGTCCAGCAACGTCTTCAAAATGCAATTCTGAGTGGAGGCGCTTCAAAATCGAAGTAGTAAGAAGCGCGCACAGCTCTGCTTTCTTGATTCTTATGAACGCTCTAATCCTCGCGGCCGGATATGCAACACGCCTTTATCCACTAACCCTCAACAAAGCGAAGCCGCTGCTCGGCGTCGGTGGTAAGCCGATTATCGAATGGGTGGTAGACAACCTTCAGGGTGTTCCCGATCTGGAAACAATCTATGTGGTGACAAATGACAAATTCGCACCGGACTTTCAGGCTTGGAGCGAGCGCTATCAAAATCGACATCCACAATTCAAATTCAAAATAGTTAACGATGGGTCCAAAAGCGACGACGATAAACTTGGTGCAATTGGAGATATCAATTTTGTTGTTACGCGCGAGAAACTGAACCAAAGCAGCATGCTAATTATTGCCGGTGACAACCTATTTACTGAATCGCTTGAGGGATTCGTGATTTGCGCCAAAGGAAGCGAAGCAACGGTTGGGGTCTATGACGTTGGAGACCGCGAAGCGATCAAAAAGTATGGCAACGTCTTAATCGACGACGATGGAATCATTACTCACCTGGAAGAGAAACCACAGACGCCGCGCGGAACCTTGGCCGCAATCGCCCTTTACTATTACTCGCCTGCGGTCCTCTCTCTTCTGACCACGTACCTTGCAGCTGGCAATAACCCCGATCAGCCGGGCCGGTTCGTGCAATGGCTCTATACGCGTAAGCCAGTAAAGACGTACCAGATCAAGGGAAAATGGCTCGATATCGGAAGCAAAGAAACGCTGGAGAACGCGGACAAGATTCTTGGTGGCCTTAGGACTTAAGGCCCCGTTGGAATTTCGCTTGCCACGCCATAGCTTTGGCGAGGGCGGGTCATTTCAATCGCCCTTCGTCAAACTCGATCAGATCGAAATAAGTCCGAATGTCTTTGCGCCCATCGCCACCGGCTTCCTTTAGAAAGTGGAGAAAGCGCGCCTTTTTTGCGGCCGTGTCTGGATGCCGTGAAATCATCGCCTGGTTCCACTGTTCAATTGCTTCGGGAGAATGCCGCGCACCGTTTGTCTGCACCCATTTGAGAATTGCGTCATCCTCATCCAGCCTGGTGACGATTTCTTCAAACGCGTCGCCGTCAATTTTTAGAAAAGCCAGCAGATGCTTGTCGAACCCGACGGTTTTATAGTTGTAGCCGTTGAGCAAGCCCTCGCGGTGAAGCCTGGCTTTGTCGATCAAACGCGGCAGATGCACATAGCCGCCAAGTTTCTCGTACGGACTGCGCGGATGCAGTCTTTGCATGGAGAAGATTGCGGTCAGGTCGCAGGCAAAGGCCGCGGGTCGACCCCCGAAAAATCGCTCTCTGGAACGTGCGCGACGTCCGGTTTCTGTTCTTCCAACAATTCTCCCTGCGTAAGATTGGCCCTGCCAATCACAAGTTGGCCGGAAAACATACCGCCTTTTTCAACCGAAATCGCCCTGGCTGTGACATCGCCTTCGAGCGCGCCTTTTTTTTGAATCGTCACGGTTTGGGCAACGATCTCTCCGAACATTCTTCCCTTGATTTCGATGCTTTCCGCGCGAACCCGCCGAAAGCAATGAATATCCGATTTGCGCTCGACGATGACGCGCCGTGCGCTAATGCGGCCAGGAATTTTGCCTGCGAAGTTGATCGTGGCGGTGTCGTCGCAATGCAGGTTGCCACGCAGTCTGCCCTCGATTAAGGCGGATCGGCAAACGACGCTGCTGCTGCCCAGATCGCCTTTACCTGTCAGATGGACGTCTCCCCGCGTTCGAATCGTGCGGCTGAAACCGCTGGTGACTTTGTAGTCGCGCAGATCAATGTGTGCGCTGCATGCCGGGCAGATTGTCGAAGTCGCCGAGCCACAGACCTGCTGCTTCCGCTTACATTCGAAACACTCGATAACAGAGCTGCGCTGCCGCTTCCAAAAATCCTCAAATTTGCCCAGGATGGAGGAGCTGGCTGGCGCCGCAGGCGCTTCCTCACGGACCCGCAACTTCAGGCCTGGTTTTGGCGCAAACGGAGAAAAATAGCGGCCGCACTGGCGACAAATCGAGCTCTTCGCCGCTGCATACTCCATCTGCTTGAAGCCACAGTGTGGACATTCCACACTGACTTTTGCAGGCGACGGACTGGCCACCGGACGCTAACCCCTGGATTCCCTTTATTAGCGCCCTCCAAACGCTGCCTTGATTGGCTCGCTGGATCGCACAACTTCCGGCCGGGCCGGGGCCGACTTCGAGGAAATCGAGCCGCTGGTGACTTCCGATTTGCCAATAAAAGTCGCTCCCTCTTCAATGACAAGGCGCGCTGCTTTCAAATCTCCTTGTAATGTGCATTTTGATTTTAGCTCGCAACGCTCGGCCACCGTGATGTTGCCCTGCACTTTGCCGTAGACGGTGATCGATTTGGTTTTTACCTCGCCGCGAATGTCAGCGTTTTCACCAATCGTTAAGACGCCGTCGGAATTGATTTCCCCTTCGACCTTCCCGTCGATGAGAAGTTCCTTCTGGAACTTGATCGAGCCTTTGATTTCGACATCGCTCGAGAGAATGTCTTTGCCACCGTGATCTGCCATAGGTTTTGGTTTATCGATGATTGTTGTTGTTATTGGTTCTTCGCCATTCGCAGGATGATTATTTTCATCTATATCCGAATACCGCGGTTCTTCTCTGACCGGCGGCATCGGCTTTTGCGGGACGAATCTTTTGAGCATTCGGTAGATTGTGACAGTCGGCGGTGGCTGTCAACGGATTCTCGTCGCAATCACGAATTTTTTATTGTGTTACCACACGGTAAAGTTTGGCGACTCCATTTTGAGCCGACAAAACGAGGAACGGCGGCGCTCTGGTTGCCGTCTTATCAAGCACCATGCAGACAGGCTGTTGAGGTACAGCCGTGCCCAAGATCTCAGCCGAATTTTGCGCCGCGCGCTCGGAATCGTAGGCGATTACCCAAGCGACTTTGTAATTTTCCAGAAGTTTACGGACCGTTCCCCAATCTTGACTGACAAAAAAACGCGCACTGTCCTCAATTCCCGGCAGGCTTTCATGCGAGCTGCCAGCCACGCCGGGCTGACGCGACCAATAGGCGATCTCTGGAGAAAGCCACCACGGTGCAAGAAATGGGTGATTCTTCGACGATCGCAAACTGAGCGCCATGTCGCGCAGCTGCGCCGATTCATTGCGCTGTGTCACGCGATCAGCCAGTTGCGTTTCGTTTGGCCAAAGTTTTTCGTCCCAATCGCGCAAAATCGGAAAGATCGACAGGAAAAATGCGATCCAAACTGCAGCGCGCGATTTGATCGGCTCGAGTAAACGCGGAAGCGCTAAAGCAAAGATTAGCATGAAAAAGTATCCCCAACGCGCCTGCCAAACTGTGAGGGCATACGTTGCAACGAGAAGCACGAGAACAAACAGCGGCGTAGTACGCTCACTCTCACGCCTGTTCTTGATTGTGCTGATCCAAATCAAAAACGGCGTTACGAGAAGCAGGTAACCGGTCCAGCGCAACCAGACTGGATTTGCCGGTGAAACATGCGCGAGTTCGCCAATCGTGTGCGCCCAGTTTTGGAACAACGGGTTCGAATACAAGACCGAAAATGACGGGATGCGTCGTTCGATCAAAAGCGCGATCGCAAGGACGAGAAAGAAACAAAGCCAACCCGCGCGTCGAGGCCTCGCCCAGATCGCCTTTGGGTCTTCAAGTGCAATTACAACCATCACAAGGAGAAATAAGACCAGCGACTCGTAAGCAGAGACCCAGATCGCCAAGCCCCAGGCGACTCCAGTGAGGACGCTCCATTTGCTACGAACTCCAGTGGCCGTCCTCAGGGGGCTACCGGCTTCTGCTTGCAGGCTCCACTCTGCACAAATCGCGATCGCCACGAGTACGATCAGCACAGATTGATGATCGGGTCTGCCGAGCTCCGTTCCATGAACCAGAATAGGACTGATCGCGTAGAGGATTAGCATCATCCACCGATAACGAAGTTTGATTCGCTTCGACCACCACCAAAGA
>Ga0193727_1001280_pt1 | contig 10375 bp, 9 predicted proteins | sample H2c2metaG_FD_143051 | JGI IMG/M metagenome (GOLD analysis project Ga0193727, IMG submission 143051) | Soil microbial communities from a riparian zone of the East river system, Colorado, United States - H2c2 | ecosystem: Environmental > Terrestrial > Soil > Riparian zone | place: USA: East River...
GGAGCCGAATCGGACCCGGGAAGGGCGAGCTTGAAACCGATCGTCGAACCGCCAACGATGGCAAGCAGAAGCCAGCAGATGGTGCGCAGGGGCACCTTGTAGGAGTCGGCGTCCCAGGCTCGCTCCTCTCCCTCGATCGAGGGATCCGCGCCGCTTTACAGTGCGCCTCCGTGCGCCGCCCGACTGCCGATCTGCTGCTGCTCGCGACCGTCAGCCTCTGGGCGCTCAACTTCACCGTCTCGAAGTACATCCTCGACCACGGGTTTCGGCCGCTCGCGTACTCCTCCATTCGCTACGCCTGCGCGGCGCTGATCTTCGCCGCGATCACCTTGACTTTGGAGGGCTCGCTGCGGATGGGACGCCGGGACCTGCCGATCATCGCCTTCTGCACGGCGGTGCTGTTCGCGAACCAGCTGAGCTTCGTCTACGCGCTCCGCTTCACGACAGCGACTACCGTCGCGCTGCTGTTCGGCACGCTGCCGATCTTCACCGCCCTCTTCGCCAGGGGCACCGGCATCGAGCATCTGAGCCCCCGCTTCTGGATCGCGGCGCTGGTGTCGTTCGCGGGCGTCACACTCGTCGCCGTCGGCTCGGGCGGAAGCCTGTCGGCGAACCTCAAAGGAGACACGCTCGCCGTTTGCGCTGCGGCCACGTGGGCCGCCTACTCGGTAGCGATCGGCCCGCTCATGCGGCGCTATTCCCCGTTCAGGCTCAGCGCCGTGTTCCTGCTGGCGGTGACGCCGCTGCTTGCCGTGGCGGGATCGCAGCAGCTCGCGCACCAGCGCTACGACTTCGGCGCGCTCGTCTGGATCGGGTTCGCGTTCGCCGTGCTCGGGCCGCTCGTGCTCACGAATCTACTCTGGTTCACGGCGATCGACCGGGTCGGCCCGTCGCGCGCATCGCTGTTCGCGAACCTGCAGCCCTTCCTCGCCGCGATCATCGCGCTCGTCCTCCTGTCGGAGCCGATCACGACCGTGCAGATCATCGGCGGCGTCGCGATCGCAGCCGGGATCGCCCTCTCGCCTCGTCGGACGGCTCTCGGGCCGCCGGCTGAGTAAGATTTTGGGATGGGGCAGAACGCCGACTTCATGCCGATCGACGGGTGGGATCATCTCGAGCTGTACGTCGGCAATGCCAAGCAGGCCGCTTTCTTCTACGAGCACGCCTTCGGTTTTTCGAAAACCGCGTACGCAGGGCCTGAAACCGGTGTTCGGGACCGCGCCTCCTACGTCCTCGAGCAGGACGACATTCGCCTCGTCCTGACGAGCGGTCTCGGCCCTGACAGCGAGATCACCCGCTTCGCTTGTGCCCACGGCGACGGTGTGAAGGACACCGCGTTGACAGTGCCCGACGCGGCGAACGCCTATCGGGAGGCGGTTCAGCGCGGAGCCCGCGGAGTCCGCGAGCCGCACTGGACCGAGGACGACTTCGGCCGGGTCGAGCAGGCGACGATCGCCACGTACGGCGACAACGTCCATACCTTCGTCAACCGGAGCGAGTACACCGGGCCGTTCCTACCGGGATACCGCGAGGTCGCAACGACGAACGGCAAACCGGCGACTGGCGTCGGGCTGCGAGCGATCGACCACGTCGTCGGGAACGTCGAGCTCGGCCGGATGGACTACTGGGTCGAGTTCTACGAACGGACGATGGGCTTCACGAACATCATCCACTTCGCCGACGAGCAGATCCACACCGAGTACTCGGCGCTGATGTCGAAGGTGATGGCGGACGGCCAGGGGAAGATCAAGTTTCCGATCAACGAGCCGGCTGAGGGAAAGCGCAAAAGCCAGATCGAGGAGTACCTCGAGTTCTTCGGCGGCCCCGGCGTGCAACACATCGCGTTGCAGTCCGAGGACATCGTGCGCAGCGTCGAGACGCTGCAGGAACTCGGCGTCGAGTTCCTCTCCACTCCCGAGGCCTACTACGAGGATGCGATGGCGCGTGTCGGCGAGATCGGTGAAGACTGGGACGACCTGCGTCGCCTGCGCATCCTCGTCGACCGTGACGAAGACGGGTACCTGCTGCAGATCTTCACGAAGACCGCGCAGGACCGGCCGACGCTCTTCTTCGAGGTGATCGAGCGTCACGGCGCACGCGGGTTCGGCGAGGGGAACTTCAAGGCGCTCTTCGAGGCGATCGAGCGCGAGCAAGCCCTCCGCGGCAATCTCTGAGTGACCTTCGTCGCCACCTAGGTCGCCGCGCAGACCGCAAGCCGGCGTCCCCTGCGGCATCTATCTGACTGGACAGGAAATCCCAGGAAAAGGGAGTGAAAAAGCACATGCGCCGGATGGTCATCATCTTCGCCCTGGTCGTCGGAGCTCTGACGCTTGCCGCGTCCGGCCTCGCCGACCCGGGCGGCAAAGGCAAGGACAAAGACAAAGGCAAGGCTCAGGGGAAGAACAAGTTCAGCTTCACGCTGACGACGACCGACCGTCGGTGCGACGGGACGGAGCCGTGGGCGACGCTGAACGAGAAGCGGACGTACCAGATCCATGACAACGGCAACGGCACCTTCCGTCTGCGCCGCGTCGACAAGGGGACGTTCACCACGATGGCCGGGAACAGCCCGGGCAACTGCCAGGCGAACAAGAGCAAGCACGGCAAGCTAATTCGCGCAGGCGTGACGGGCCGCTTCAACGGGTACCTCGAAGGCACGATCACCGGCGGCGTCTTCAACAAGAACGCGACCTGCGCCGCTGCGTGCTTCACCGGTGACTTCCTCACCGCGTTCTTCGGTCCGGCCGCCGCCTTCTCGTGTGACGGAGCGACGAACAGCACCGACTGCAAGTTCAACTACAACTACACCGCGCCGAATCGCAGCGGAAATCGGCCGCGGCTGATCGTCCGCCACTGGCAGGACCGCGGGAAGGGCTCGGGCACGACGCTCAAGGAGAGCTTCCACGGCGACATCGCCAGCTCGTAGCTTTTCGGGACGAAAGATCGACGAAGAGCCCGCCTCGGCGGGCTCTTCCGTTTTACTAGCCGGATGCATCCGCAACGGAGAGCGGCGCTCGTCTCGGTGGTCGCGGCCATCCTGCTCATCGCGCTCAAGCTCGGCGCCGGCCTGGCGTCGCACAGCCTCGGACTGATCTCCGAGGCGCTTCACTCCGGGACCGATCTGGTTGCGGCGCTGCTCACGCTCTTCGCGGTCGGTGTCGCCGTCCGCCCCGCGGACGTGTCGCACCAGTACGGCCACGGCAAGGCGGAGCATCTTTCCGCGCTCGCCGAGGCGGCCATTCTCGTCGCCGCGAGCGCCTTCATCGCGTGGCGCGCGATCACGCATCTCGTTGGCGACCGGCCAACCTCGGTGCACGCGACGTGGTACGCGTTCGTCGTGATCGCGATCGTGATCGCCGTCGACCTCAGTCGAACTGTCGTCCTCCGGCGTGCGTCACGCCGCTACCACAGCGCGGCGCTGGCCTCGAATGCCCTCCACTTCGCCAGCGACCTCGCCGGGTCGGTCGCGGTGCTGGTCGGCCTCGTCCTCGTGCACGCAGGCCATCCGCGTGCAGACTCCGCAGCGGCGCTCTTCGTCGCCGTCCTCGTGTCGCTCGCGGCCATCCGTCTGATGAAGCGGAACGTCGACGTCCTGATGGACCGCGCTCCGGCAGACGCCGAGGAAGCTGCCCGGGCGGCGATCGCCGGGATCGAGCCGCCGGTGGCTCTCCGCCGGTTGCGCATGCGCCAGGCTGGGCCGCGGCAGTTCATGGACGTCGTGATCGGTGTCCCGCCGGGCGCCGCCGTCGGCCAGGGCCACGCGGCCGCAGACCGGGTGGAGGATGCACTGAACGAAGCCCTACCCGGCAGCGACGTGGTCGTTCACGTCGAGCCGCAGGAAGACGAGGCGGCCATTCGCGACCGCGCGCATGCCGCCGCCCTCGGCGTTCCGGGCGTTCGCGAGGTGCACAACGTGAGCGTCCTCGACGTCGGCGGCCGAACCGAGGTGTCGTTGCATCTGAAGCTTCCCGGGGAGCTGACGCTGGAGCAGGCTCACGAGGTCGCAAATCAGGTCGAGGCGGCGATCACTCGGGCCGTGCCTGAGGTCGACGACGTCCAGACGCACATCGAGCCGCTCGCCGAACCCTCCGAAGGCCGCCCGATGGTCGAGGACTCCGCCGAGCGGGACGTCGTCCTGCGGATCGTCCACGACGTCACGGGCCTGGAGCCGCGCGAGATCCGCTTCGTGCGCACGGACGATGGAATGATCGCCTACTTGACTCTCAGCCTGGACGCCGCGAGCCCGCTCGCGGAAGCCCACGCGCGTGCGAGCGAGATCGAAGAGCGAATCCGCCGCGCCCGTCCAGACATCGCCGACGTGATCGTGCACACCGAACCCTAATGATCCCACCGGCAACATTCGGCGGCGCCTGGCCCGCGATCACGCGGCGCGCGCCTGCGTCCTCAGTCGGGCCCGGGCAGGAAAGCCCAGGCCCTCCCTGCGTCCTTGTCTCGCTTGGTGCTCGCGACCCAGGCATCCACCAATGTCACCGGTGGGATCATTGAAGCTCTGCATGTTCACGCCGCGCGACCTGCAGCTCGAACGGGGCTGGCCCGGGATCATCGAGGGCGACACCGTCGTGCAGCTCGCAGCACAGACGTTGCAGGCGTACTTCACCGGCGGCGGAAGCGCGCGGCGGCACGCGGAGTATCCGCTGGCCGATGTCGACTTCCGCCCGCCCGTCCTGCACCCGCCCTCGGTGCGCGACTTCTACGCGTTCGAGCAGCACGTCAAGACGGCGCGAGCCCTGCGTGGCCAGGAGGTCCCGCCCGAGTGGTACGAGCTACCGGTGTTCTACTTCTCCAATCCAGCGGCGATCTACGGCCCGGAGGACGAGATCCCGGCTCCGCCGGATACGAACGAGCTCGACTACGAGCTCGAGGTCGCGGCCATCGTCGGGGCAGACGCCCGGATCGCGGGCTTCACGATCATGAACGACTGGTCCGCGCGCGATCTCCAGCGGGCCGAGATGAAGGTTGGGCTCGGCCCGGCGAAGGGGAAGGACTTCGCCACGAGCATCGGGCCGCTCCTCGTGACCCCGGACGAGTTCGACGGCGCGAGCGGGACGATGGTCGCGCGCGTGAACGGTGAAGAGCGCTCGCGCGGGAATCTGGCGGACATGTACCACTCGTGGGACGCGATCGTGGCGCACGCGGCACGGAACACCCACCTCCGGCCCGGAGACATTCTCGGCTCCGGGACGGTTGGGACGGGCTGCATCCTCGAGCACGGCGACGGTCGCTGGCTGCAAGCCGGGGATGTCGTCGAGCTCGAGGTCGAGGGCATCGGCATCTTGCGCAACCGTGTCGCTTGACTCGTCCCCTGGGGCAGGGCGCATCGTGTTGAACGACATGGAGAACCTCATGTCGATCGGCGAGTTCGCCTCCGCGTCTCGGCTCTCGCAGAGGGCTCTCCGCCTGTACGGGGAGAAGGGCCTCCTGCCACCGGCGTGGGTCGACCCGGCCTCGGGTTACCGCTACTACACGCTCGAGCAGGTACGGGAGGCGACACTGATCGCGCTGCTGCGCCGCGGCGGCATGCCGCTCGCGGAGATCCGTGCGTTCCTCCGCGAGCCGAGCATTGAGCTGCTCGGGGAGTATGAGCGGCGCGTGGCCGACGAGTTCGCCGAGCGGCGCCGGGTTCTCCGCTACGTGAAACGCATCCTGAAGGAGGAGCCCATGTACGACGTTCTCACCAGGCAGGTCTCGGAGCAGCCGTACGTCGGTCGCACGAAGCGAGTCCTCGTTGCCGACCTCGAGCCGTTCATCATCTCGACATTCGAGGAACTGGGGAAGGCCGAGGGCGGCCACCCGTTCGTGCTCTATCACGGTGCTGTGAACACCGAGGAAGACGGGCCGGTAGAGGTGTGCGTTCCGCACAGCGACGGCGACAAGCGCTTGCCCGCAGGCGAAGTCGCCTTGACCGAGATCGCGGGGCAGCAATGCTCCTTCCCGGAGATCCTCGGCGCCTACGAAGCTGTCTATCGCTGGGCCAAGGAGCACGGCCGAGAGCCGGGCGGCCCGCCACGCGAGATCTATCTCAACGGCTTCGGCGAGGAGTTGCACATGCAGATCGCACTGCCGCTCCGCTGACGGCGAAGATAGGTCTGTGCAGGCCGAGGTCATCGTCGTCGGGGCGGGGATCATGGGATCCGCCACAGCCCACGCGCTCGCGCGCGACGGTCGAGACGTGCTGCTCGTCGAGCAGTTCCACGTCGGGCACGAGCGCGGATCGAGTCACGGCCGCTCGCGAATCGTGCGGCTCGCGTATCCCGAGGTGGAGTTCGTCGAGCTGGCGAAGGAGGCATTCACCGGCTGGCGGGAGCTCGAGCAGGAGTCCGGGCGGGAGCTGCTCGAGCTGAACGGGTTGCTCGAGCTCGTCGAGGACTCCGCCCGGAGCTCGCAGGACGCGCTCGACGCAGCAGGCGCGGAGTACGAGCTGCTCGATGCCCCGGGAGCGCGGGCACGCTGGCCCGTCGGCGTGCCCGGCGGTTGGACCGCGCTCTTCCAGCCTGAAGCTGGGATCGTCCTTGCCGATGTCGCGCACCGGGCTTTCGTCGACTGTGCTCTTGCTCGAGGGGTGCGCCTCGAGGAAGGGAAGCACGTCGACTCGATCGAGGGTCTCGACGCTTCTGTAGTCGTGGTTACTGCGGGGCCCTGGGTCACGAGGTTCTTTCCGGATCTGCCCGTGCGGACCACTCGCGAGACCGTGGCCTATTTTCGGCGTGAGGGCGACCCTTTGCCGTCGGTCGTGCAGCTCGACCCGGAGACGAGGGGCCATGCGATGTATTCGCTGCACGACCCGGTTCATGGGCTCAAGGCCGGGGCGCACCATGCCGGCGCCGCCGTCGACCCGGAGGGGCCGGCCGAGCCGGACGCGGCGCTGGTCGAGCGCATCGCGGAATGGGTCGCGCGCACCTACCCCGACGCCGACCCCGAGCCGGTCGCTGCGGAGACCTGCATGTACACGACCACCGCGGACGAGCACTTCATCCTGGAGCGCCGCGGCAAGGTCGTGATCGGGTCGCCGTGCTCCGGCCATGGCTTCAAGTTCGCGCCGGCGATTGGCACGCGGCTCGCTGCCCTGGCCGCGGATATCCTTTAGAGCGATGCCGTTTTACCAGCGCCTCGGTGACGTCCCGCGGAAACGGCACATCCAGTTCCGCGACAACGGGACACTCCTGACCGAGGAGGTCATGGGCATGGAGGGCTTCGTGGGGATGGAGTCGATCCTGTACCACCTCCAGTCGCCCTGCCGCGTGATGAAGATCGGCGGCTTCGAAGAGATCAAACGGGACGAGTGGGTGCCGGACGCGCACGCGCACCGCCACTTCAAGACGTACGACGTCGACGCGAAGGGCGACGAGATCACCGGCCGTCGCCTGTTGATGTGGAACAACGACGTCGAGATCTCGCTCGCGCGCCCGAAGGAACAGATGGACTATTTCTTCCGGAACGGGGAGGGCGACGAGGTCGTCTTCGTCCACGAGGGGACGGGCACGCTCGAGACGATCTTCGGCAATGTGCCATACAAGGACGGCGACTACATCGTGATCCCGCGCGGGACGACGTACCGGTTCCGTCCTGAAGGCGAGCAGCGCTACCTCGTGTTCGAGACTCCCGGGCTGATCGAGATCCCGAAGCGCTACCGCAACCAGTACGGCCAGATGCTCGAAGGCGCGCCGTACTACCACCGCGACATCCACCCGCCGGCGCAGTTGAACACGCATCGTGAGAAGGGTGAGTTCCCGGTGAAGGTGCGCGTGCGTGGCGGCTACCAGACCTACGTCCTCGACTACCACCCCTTCGACGTCGTCGGCTGGGACGGCTACCTCTATCCCTGGACGTTCTCCGTGCACGACTTCGAGCCGATCACGGGTCGCATTCATCAACCACCGCCGTCACACCAGACGTTCCAGGGCAGGAACTTCGTGATCTGCTCGTTCTGTCCGCGCAAGCTGGACTTCGATCCGCTCGCGGTGCCGATTCCGTACCACCACTCGAATCTCCAGTCGGAGGAGATGATCTATTACGTCTCCGGCAAGTTCGGCTCGCGACGCGGGGTGGACGTCGGCTCGATCACGCTGCACCCGTCCGGGCTTCCCCACGGGCCACAGCCGGGACTGGCAGAGAAGTCCATCGGCACACACGAGACGCACGAGCTCGCGGTGATGTGCGACACCTTCTATCCGCTGAAGCTGACGAAGTTCGCGAAGGACCTTGACGACGGCAAGTACGCGTATTCGTGGTACGAGAATGCTCAGGAGGGGACGGGCGGGGACGACGCGTCGGCGGACGGTGAGGGAGACGCGAGTGGCGCCGGCCTCACGTCGCATTTCTAGGAGTGTGTGGTGGTCTGGCGCGTAATCGCGTGGATCGTCTTCACGGTCGTGCAACGACGCGTGGCGCTCGCCGGTGACGCGGATCGCGAACGAGCCTCAGCGAGTCTGCGCGAGCATTACGCCCGTGGGTACTTGACGCTCGACGAGTTCTCCCGCCGCACCGGACGAGTCCTGTCCGCCCGTTCGAGTGGCCAGGTGCGCCGCGCGCTCTTCGGCCTCTCGCGCCCCTCGTTGGTGGACTCGGCGCATAGCGCGGTGAGTGACTTGGTTCTCGTCGTGGTCAGCGGTGCGTACGTGGTGTTCAGCCTCGTGCTCGCGCTCGTGCTCGGGTTGACGGTCCTCCTGCACGGCGTCTCGACGTCGGCGTTCCTCGCGATCGCCGTCGTCTGGCTCGTTCCGACCTATCTGTTCGTGCGTCTGCGGCGCCGCAACGCGCGTCTTTAGGCGGGCCTGCGGTTGGACACGGTGCCGGCTGCGTGTAGTTCGCCGGAAACCCGCTCAGCTACTCGCGAACTGTCACTAACGCTTGTCACGTTGGCCGATCCACGCCCAGGCCAGAATCGGCCTAGCCGTTTAGTGGGACGCCGAAGGCTGCGTACATGGCGTAGAAGGACCACACGCCCAGGCCGAACAGCGCCGTGATAACTGCGGCTGAGGTCAGGCCGGCCCGCCATGCACCGCCGGGAATCCTGGTCACCAGCCAGGCGCCGAGCAGGGAGATCGCGCCGATCGCCGGGACGTAGAACCTGACGAACTGGACGGTGACATTCGTCGGGTCGGTAGTCCAGGTGTACGCGGAATACAGGCCCCAGATCGCGAACCACGATGCGGCCACGCTGAGCCCGACCCAGAGATCGCGACGGGCCGACGCGCCGGCCTGGCCATCGGCCCGGCGGAGCACCAGCCACCGCACGATGATCCACGCCAGAGCTATCAGTCCGAGCACCACCATTGGCATGGCCTGCAGCAGGTGCGCGGGCATGACCCGCAGGTTCGGCCCGATCGCGCCAAGGCCGAACGTGACCTCGCCGGGTTGGTACCCGGTTGTCAGCGGGCCGCCGTAGACGAGGTCATCGAAGGTGGCCACGCCGGCGCCGAAGACCGCCACCGAGGCAAGCCACCAGCACAGCGTGCGGAGGGGTAGTCCCGCGGCCCGTAGCCGCCACGCCACGAGCACTGTCACGACGGCGCAGCCGAGGATCACGATATTGGTGTAGCGGACGAAGGTCGCGATCTCGATCGCCGCGAACCCGGCGAGGCCGGCCCAGGTGCGCCGCCGGGAACTAGCTTCGGTTGCCAAAACCGCCCACAAAAGGGCGCCGGAGCCGGCCGCGATCAGCGAGGCGTCGGTGAACGTCGGCATGTAGTCGCGCCAGGCGAACGCCAGCGCTGCTCCGGATGAGCAGAAGAGGCCCACCGCGGCGAGGCCGCCGAAGCGCCCGAGCCAGCGCCGCGCGCCGATGAACAGCCCGAGACAGGCAAGTGCCCCGTAGAACAGCTGCGCCCACCGGATGATGCCGAGCGCCTGGAAGGGCGCCGCGAGGAACGGATAGCCGGGGTCCTTCTCGCTGATCCACCGCCCGTTGTCGAGCTCGACCCATTGGTTCGGAGGGGCGGCCGGGTTGTCGCCCAGCTTCCTTGCGAGAGTTTCTGCCTGAGCGGTCGACAACGTCAGGAACTGCCCTTCGGTCATCGCCACAATCGATGCGTGGTAGGCGCCGTCATCAGGCTCCGCGGCCTGAGGCGCGACGGACATGACCACGACGCACAGCGCCGCGAACGCGGCAACGGCAAGCGTCGCCTCCGCCCATACCAGGCGTCTCTCGCGTCCTGTGCCCGGCACGGCTCGGTCGGCGCGACCCGGCAGTATTTCCTCGACGTCGATAGCGCTCGCAGACATCCGCTTGTAGTTCTACGCCTCGGCGGATGACATCAGCGCTACCGGCGATGTCGGACGGATGTCATGCGGTCCGGCGCATACTTGGGCGGATGCGGGTGTTGGTGGTCGAGGACCATGCGAGGCTTGCGGGCCG
>Ga0193727_1001281_pt1 | contig 10372 bp, 7 predicted proteins | sample H2c2metaG_FD_143051 | JGI IMG/M metagenome (GOLD analysis project Ga0193727, IMG submission 143051) | Soil microbial communities from a riparian zone of the East river system, Colorado, United States - H2c2 | ecosystem: Environmental > Terrestrial > Soil > Riparian zone | place: USA: East River...
TTCAATTCACGGTTCGGCGATTTCTCACCGCACCTGAATGCCGGGTACCTCTATCACGCCGGGACCCAGCAGAACGATGCCGTGCTCGGCACCGTTGGATTCGATAATCGGGTGGCGGAGAGCGTCACACTAGCGGCGGATCTGGTGACTGAGCTGCAGGTGGGTGACAGCAAATTGCATCTGCCGCCCTTGGTCACTTATGAGTCGCCTTTTCGCAGGACGCTCAACCCCACCAACATTCCCGATATTCGCGACGATATCGTAAACGGCTCATTCGGGGTCAAGCTGATACCTGCTCGCAACACGACGCTGGTTCTGAACTCGCTCTTTCCACTGAATCGCGGTGGATTGAGATCGAACCTCGTCTACACCGCCGGGATCGAGTACACGTTCTAGCGGACTACGACTCGGGATTGCTAGCGCATCGAGGCGATGTGCCAGCCCTTTCCCTCTGGCCGAAGGACCAGAGCGAAGTTGGCAGGTCGGCGTTCCGACATACCCTCGCCGGTCACGAAGGCGTAAACCCCCTCCACTCGAGCAACAGCCGACGCGCCTGAGCCTTCGACGCTTGTAATTCTGAACGTCGCGTTGATGCTCCGCGACCCGCTGAAAAACTGCTCGAAGGCTCGCAGCTGGTCCGATGTAAGACCGGGATAATTACGGCGGACAGTGCCGATATCTCTCGACTCGATCGCGCGGGCGAATCCTTCAACAGCAGGCGCAACGTCAGCGGCGGTGGGCGCCGCTGGTGCCGCAGGCGGCTCCTGTTTTGGCGGAGCGACGACTTGCTGCGAAGCTACGACCGGCGGCGGCGAGACCGCGGGAGCTGTCTCCTGTCGCGTAGTGATGCTCGGTGGCGGCGCTACGAAAACGGGTGGGGGCGCAGCTCGAGTCGTTTGCACCGGCTTGGGCTGTGTCTTTACGGCGCTGGCGGCGCGCGCGTCGCGAGTCGGAGGTGACGGCTTTTGCTGCCGGACAGTCGGCAGCGAAGAAGGCGGCGGCGGCGCGGGAGTACTCGGCTTCTGGATCTCTGGTGTCGTTGCCGTCGTCTGCACCGCTGCAGCAGAGACAGTCGGGACCTGCGCCGGAACCGAGGCTGCGCTCTGATTGCTGGCGGGGTCCGGTTTTGCCGAACCGTTTCTGGGCAACTGTGACCAAGCGATGGCGACGACAGCCGCAGCGGCGATCGTGCTGCCGCCCACAAAAGCGAGCTTCCGCGTGCGAATCCGCGTGCTCTGCCGGGACTGCTCGATTGCGCTGGCGACCGATTGGCTGAGTGACACCGAGGCAGGATATTCCGGACCGCTCAACTTGGATCGCACGTTGGTGAGATCGTTCGCCATGTCGAGCGCGGTCGCGTACCGATCCGCAGGCTCCTTCGCCATCGCTTTGTTGACGATGCGATCGAGAGCAGGAGGAAGGTTCGGCATCAGCTCCGTGACGGACCGCGGCTTTTCGGTGATGATCTTGAAAAACAGGTTTTGCAGCGTCGGAGCGTCGAACGGCTTCATCAGGGTGAGGATCTGATACAGCACGCCACCGACGGCGAAGATGTCCGTGGCAGGGCTGGTCTTGCCCTCGGTGATCTGCTCGGGAGCCATGAAGGTCGGTGTCCCGAGGATGGATCCGGTACTGGTCATGCTCGAGGAAGCGAGGTGCGCAACGCCGAAGTCCATGATCTTCGCGCGCCCGTCCTCGGCGACGCGAATATTGGCGGGCTTGATGTCGCGGTGCACGATCCCCCGCTTGTGCGCGAACGAGAGCCCGGTGAGAACGTCGATGATGATGTCGAGCTTCGCCTGGAGCGAAAGCGGCTTGCCCAGCTCGATCAGGTGCTCGAGATCGACGCCCTGGACGAACTCCATCGCAATGAAGAGGTGGCCATCGGCTTCACCGAGGTCGTAGATGCACACAACGTTCGGGTGCTGCAGCGAGCCTGCGGCCTGCGCCTCGTGGAGGAATCGCTTCCGCAGGTCAGCCTGCCTCGCGATCGAGTCGTTCATCACCTTGATCGCGACGGTGCGCTCGAGTACCGGATCGATTGCCCTGTAGACCACGCCCATCGCACCCTCGCCCACGAGCTCGATGATGCGGTATTTCCCAATCGATGAGATTTTGGGTTCGGTCATGGCCAGGACGTATTCGTGCGGAGGGGAACTTGGTGAGGGGAATATTCAGTGCGCGGCGCAATACAGCAACAAGCTCTCACAATTATGCGTCGCCGCTCCACGGTTTTCCACAGTCGACGTTGTCATGACCGTAAATCCTTGGCATGTAATGTCTTAGGGCGCTCACTTGTTGTTGATTTTTGGGCTCCAAATGGCTAGATTGAGAGCTACTGATCATGGGCGCTGATTTGTCCTCCTGCCCCGCCTCCAAACCCAGAAGCAAAACGACGAGTTAATGACGGCTCCGAACAACAGAGAGCGCATCCTCCCGCGCCTAATTCACGAAGAGATCAAAGAATCGTTCATCAACTATTCGATGAGCGTCATCGTCTCTCGCGCACTGCCAGACGTGCGCGACGGACTCAAGCCGGTGCACCGCCGGGTGCTCTACGCGATGAACGAGTTGGGGCTCGTCCCGGGGCGTCCATACAAGAAATCCGCGACTGTCGTCGGTGACGTGCTCGGCAAATACCACCCCCACGGCGACCAGTCGGTGTACGACGCACTAGTGCGAATGGTCCAGGATTTCTCTCTGCGCTACCCGCTTGTCGACGGCCAGGGAAACTTCGGCAGCGTCGATGGCGACCCCGCGGCCGCGTACCGCTACACCGAATCGCGACTCACTCGGGTCGCCGTCGAGATGCTGGCCGACATCGACAAGAACACTGTCGATTTCGCGCCGAACTTCGATGACAGGCTCCTCGAGCCGAAAGTTCTTCCGTCGGCCATTCCGAATCTCGTCGTCAACGGATCTTCGGGCATCGCTGTCGGCATGGCGACCAACATCCCGCCGCACAATCTCAACGAGGTTGTATCGGCGCTGACGGCTCTGATCGACGATCCGGAGACGAACCCGACCGAGATCAGAAAGCTGATCAAAGGACCCGATTTCCCGACTGGCGGCTACATCTACGGCCGAGCGGGGATCAAGGACTATCAGGAGACCGGACGCGGGCGCATTGTGATGCGCGCACGCGCGGTCATCGAGGAGAAGGAATCCTCGAACAAGTCGCAGATCGTCGTTACCGAGCTCCCGTATCAGGTCAACAAGGCGAAGCTGATCGGCGATATGGCGGACCTGGTCAAGGAAGGCAAGCTGGAAGGGATCAGCGCGCTCCGCGACGAGTCCGACAAGGACGGCATGCGGATCGTGATCGAGCTCAAGCGCGATTCGATTCCGCGCGTGGTGCTCAACCAGCTGTACAAGCACACGGTGATGCAGTCGACGTTCGGCGTCATCATGCTGGCGCTCGTGCCCGATTCACACACGACCCAGCTCGTGCCGAAGATCATGCCGCTCAAGGAAGTGCTGCTCCACTACATCGAGCACCGGCACCAGGTCGTCGTCCGCCGTACCCAGTTCGAGCTCGACAAGGCGCTCGAGCGCGAGCACATCCTGGAAGGCCTGAAGATCGCCGTCGACAACATCGACGCGGTCATCAAGCTCATTCGTGCCGCCGAGGATACACCGACGGCGAGCACGCAGCTGCAGAAGCGGTTCAAGCTGAGCGAACGGCAGGCGGAAGCGATCCTCAACATGCGCCTCGCCAAGCTCACTGGACTGGAGATCGAGAAGCTCGAGGCCGAGCTGAAGGAAGTCCTCGCTTTCATCAAGGAGATGAGGGACATCCTCGCGTCGAAGCCGCGCCGGCTGAAGATCATCCGCGACGAGCTGCAACAGGTCGCGGCCAGGTACGGCGACGAGCGTAGATCCGAAATCACGAGCGACGAGGGCGAGTTTACGATCGAGGACCTGATCGCCGAAGAGGACATGGTCATCACCATCTCCCATTCCGGCTACATCAAGCGCACCTCGGTGTCGACCTATCGGAAGCAGCGTCGTGGCGGCCGCGGACTTAGTGGTGCGGGCCTGAAGGACGAGGATTTTGTGACGCGCCTCTTCATCGGCTCGACGCACGACTACATCCTCTGCTTCACCGACGACGGCCGGTGTTTCTGGCTCAAGGTCCACGAAGTGCCGCAGGCGGGCCGCGCGGCGAAAGGGAAGCCGATCGTGAATCTGATCAACGTCTCACCGGAGACGCAGATCAAGGCAATGGTTCCCGTTCGCGAATTCTCGGACACGCAGTTCCTCCTTTTCTGCACGAGAAACGGCACGGTCAAGAAGAGCGCCCTGTCGCAGTATTCGAATGTTCGTCAGACGGGCATCAAGGCGATCAAGATCGACAAGGACGACGAGCTAATCGATGTGCAGGTGACGAGCGGCTCCAACGACATCGTTCTGGCCACACGGCACGGCTTGTCGGTTCGCTTCCACGAGATGGATGTGCGCGAGATGGGACGCGACACCACCGGCGTCAAAGGAGTCGAGCTGCGTGAAGGCGATTCCGTGATCGGTATGGTCGTGGTCAAGCGCGACGCCACTCTGCTGGTGGTCACCGAGCGCGGCCTCGGGAAGTGCTCGAACATCGCCGATTATCGCGTTCAGAAGCGGGGCGGAAAGGGGATCATCACGGTCAACCGAACCGAGAAAACGGGGGATGTCGTTGCCCTGATGGAGGTTCTGCCCGCGGACGAGATAATGATCATCACAAAACATGGGGTGATCATCCGCTCTTCGGTCTCTCAGGTGAGGGTCACAGGGCGTATCGCGCAGGGGGTCAAACTCGTCAATCTGGACGAAGGCGACCTAGTCACCGCCGTCGCCCGGGTAGTTCCTGAAGAAGAAGGCGAAGGGGTGGACGATGGCACTCCTCCAGTCGAGACCGACCAGGTCGAGGCCCTCACAGACGAATGAGCACCAAGACCCCTGATGCGGCAGCAGCACAAATCGAGGACGTCGAGAAGCTTCGCGCGTCCCTGCGTCAGGCAGAGGCTGAAGTTCGCCGTCTGCTCGACGAAGCCGCTGCCCGCGGGGCCCTGGTTGACATTCTCCACGACGTCATGGGATCGCTCTCGATGGGAGAGCTGTTCCACATGCTGGCTCGGCGCCTCGCCCGCGCTCTCAATCTGAGCCACTCGTCGGTGATTTTCGCGAAGTCGGGCGACCTGATGGGAACGGTCGCTTCCGCACACGAAGATCCACAGCTCGAGAATCTTCAGGTCGAGCTCGACAAGTACCCGGAGATAGAAGCAGCGCTGGCGAGCGAGAAACCGGTTCTGATTCCCGATATCTGGCACTCCGATGCCTACAAGGCGTTGCGTGAAGCCTGGGAAAAGGACGGCAGCGTCATCTCGGTCCGCTCCATCATCGCGCTTCCGTTCCGGCTCGATCTCGACCGCACCGGAGTGTTCCTGCTCCGCCGCACGGCCGACAAGAGCTCGCTCAACGAAGCTGACGTAGACTTCGCGGAAACGGTGGTGAAGAGCGCGATGAACGCCATGCGCCGCGCGCACATGGTCGAAGTCACCCAGGCCGACAACGTCCGCCTGGAGGCGCTGGCCCGCACCGATCCGCTCACCCAGCTGCTCAATCGTCGGGCGCTCCTGACCCAGCTCGCGACGGAAGTCGAGCGCGTGCGCCGCTACAACGCGCCGCTCAGCATCCTCATGATCGACGTCGACGAGTTCAAGGAAGTGAACGACACCCACGGCCACCTCGCCGGGGACCAGGTGCTCGTCGAAGTCGCACTGTTGCTGGCGCGGACGGCCCGCAGCGTCGACGCTGTCGCCCGCTACGGAGGCGATGAGTTCGTGATCGCCGTTCCGGAGACAAGCGAAGCAGGCGCGATCGCGTTCGCGGAGAGACTTCGCGACAAGATCCAGTCGCACCCGTTCGAGATCGGCAAGGGCAATCCGCTTCGCCTCACCGTGAGCATTGGCGTAGCAGATTTTCCGGAGCCGAAGGTCGAGACCGCGGAAGATCTCCTGGATTGCGCCGACCGCGCGCTCTACCGCGCGAAGGCCGGCGGACGTAATCTGGTCTGCGTCTAAGAGGCGGGAAGAGGGAAGGGGGAAGAGGGAAGCGGGACGGTTAGGGCCCCCTTAGTTTCTTACTCATTCCTGGCGCTCTCTTCACACTGGCGCTCCATCCACGTTCGCCACTTCCGCCAATGCATAATTCCTTCCGATATCGCCGGCCCCGCTTCCCCCTTCCCGCTTCCCTCTTCCCGCTTGTTCTCCTCGCGGGCTGCCTCGTGGACTCCTCGAAAAAAGAGACCACCGCTGATACGACGCGCGCCGCGCCTGTCGTGACCGTCACGCCCGTCAATCGCGGGACCCATGGAATGGCCGAGCGGGTGCGGTGGGTCTTTTCGCCGGACAGAAAGGCTGTGCTCGTCGTTGCTGATCCAGGCGGAGTCGAGAACGAACCTGTTCCGAATGGTTTCTTCTTCGGCGACGAAGCTCGTGGATTTCAGACCCAGATGGACAGCGTCTGGGATGTTGCTCCCTCACCTGACTGGAAGTGGCTTGGCTTCGGCCGCGCCTACACCGTGGTTGGTGGCGCGGGGACGGGCACCGATCTCCTCACCGATGTCGCGCGTCGGACTTCAATTGATACCGCGACGCTGCGTGCGGGCTCGTTCGCGTCGAGCGGGATGTCGATGTCGCGCGCAGTCGCGCAGCCCGGCGTCATTCGTATCCCGGACGACCCACGCCAGACCGCGGCGGCCGAGAGTGCGGTGCCGAAGCTGTTTCCGATCGCGCGCGGCTGGCGTGTTCGCTGGACTACTGATGGAACCACGCTGGCCCTCGGCAACAGTCCAGCGCGCGCGACCGACGACGAGCCGAGTCAGACCTGGTCTGCCCTCGATCCGGTCACTGGGGCTTTGAGCGTCGCGCTTCCGTCGAACGCGAAGCTCGCCGAGGTGAAGATGACTGCGGGGCCGACACTGGATCGATCGCTTCCGATCGACATGACCCTCTCGCCGCCGCCGATCCAGGTACAGCGCGGCACCCAGACTTTCACGATTTACAGCACCCGGGGAGTGATCACGATCACGGACCCGCCTGGAGCTGGCAGCACAGGCGCTCAGCGAGTCGTGGGTGCCGGGATTGCTTTGGCGGCTACTGCGGGCGGGCGGTACATCATAGCCCTCGCTCCGCGCAGCAGGACCGATCCAAACGAGTTGGCCATCGAGCCGGTTGTCTACACCGTTACGTGGTGACGTTAGTCCGCAGTTGCAGTTCCTATTTGCCGATCCGCCTGAGCTCCACCAACAAACAGTGATCCTGCACCACGTCGATCCCCGCCCGAGCGAGTTTCTCTGCGGCGGCGTCGTTTCGAATCCCGAGCTGAAACCAGGCTGATTTCGGTTTCTTGGCGATGATGTCATCGACGTGCGGCGGAATGTCGTTTGGCCGGCGGAAGACGTTGACCATGTCGATGTCGCCCGGGATGTCGACGAGCTTTCTGTAGACCTTATCTCCGTTCATCTCGGTGAGGTCCGGATAGTACACCGGCACCGGAACGATTTCGTAGCCGGCGTTCCGTGCGTACTCGGGAACGTACGCTGCGGGCTGCTGCGAATCAGGCTTGATGCCGAGCACGGCGATGCGATGGGTGTTCTCCAGCAGCTCTTTTATTTGTCGCGGCGTCTCGATCAGATGAGCGCGCCAGGATTCCGTTTCAGTATTTGCTGTCAAGCAATGATCTCGCGGATCTCGGGGTAACGGCAGGCGTTTCCCTCTCGTAAATTGCAAGAGCGAGTCCAGCTCAAGATTCCGGAGACCAACACGTAATGCGGATGTTAGTACTTGGCGCGGGCCTTCAAGGCTCCGCGTGCGCATATGATCTGCTGCAAAATCCCGCTGTAAAAGAAGTCCGACTGGCCGATCTGCACACGGACCATCTGGAGCACTTTCTGGCTCCCTACTCGGGCGACCGGCTGATCTTCACGCCTCTCGATGTGCGCGACAGGGAAGCCGTGCTGGCACTGATGCGCCAGTCCGACGCGGCGATGAGCGCAATTCCCTACTACTTCAACTTCGAGCTCGCCGAGCTCGCGGTGGAAGCCGGCGTGCACTTCTCGGATCTCGGTGGAAATACCGAGATTGTATTCAAGCAGAAGACACTCGATCCTGCGGCGAGGAAAAAAGGAATCACCGTCATTCCGGACTGTGGCCTGGCGCCGGGGATGGTCAACATCCTGGCGGAGCACGGGATCCGGCAGCTCGATACGGTCGAGAGCGTGCGGATTTTCGTCGGTGGATTGCCCCAGCATCCGCAGCCACCGCTCAACTATCAGATCGTGTACTCGCTCGAGGGCGTGCTCGACTACTACACGACGCTCTCGTGGGTTCTGCGCGGTGGAAAGCGGACGCAGGTGACGGCGTTGTCGGAAATCGAAGCCGTTCATTTCGATGGGCCGGTGGGAGAGCTCGAGGGATTCCACACGGCAGGCGGACTATCGACGATGGCGTTTCGCTACGAGGGGAAGATTCCAACGATGGAATACAAGACCCTTCGCTATCCGGGCCACGCCAAAATAATGGAAGCGATTCGCGAGCTCGGGCTGCTGGACCTCAAGCCAGTCGATGTAAAGGGAATGAAAGTCGTCCCGCGCGACCTTGTGGTCGCGGCGATGGGACCAAGGCTCACCAAGGCTGACGGCCACGACCTCGTCGCTCTGCGCGTTGTCACCGAGGGGAAGAAAGCCGGGAAGGCCACGAAAATCGGGTGGGAGCTCGTTGACTATTACGACGAAAAAACCGGTATCAGTGCGATGGAGCGCTCCACCGGCTTCTCGCTTTCCATTACCGGCCAAATGCAGGCGCGCGGGGAGATCGGAAAGTCGGGAGTATTCACGCCCGATGAAGCCATTCCCGCGGAGAAGTACATCAGTGAGCTGGGCAAGCGTGGGGTGATGATCAAAGAGGTCAACTGAAGCACTACACTAACTCCTTTCCCACCAAGGGGTTAGGACGCTGATTCGGACCCTTGGCCCCCTTCCATTTTCGGGCAAACCGACTAGATTTACATCTAGTAAACATCTGTCGGTCCAAGCCGTTGGAGACACGTACGCAGCTGGTTCCAGCCTGCGCACTGCTGAGCTCTCCACCCAAGCGCCGATTCCAGCAAAGGAGGACTTTGTGAACCGCTTTAAGTGGATTCTCAAACCCAAACTGGCCCGGAATGTCGCTATCGCAGTAGTCGCCGGACTTGCTGTCGTATTCGCAATACCGCACTCGGGCTCGAGCTCGAATCCAATCGAGACCGCGCTCTCGCGCGTGGCGGCGGTTGCTGCGCCGATCGACACCCCCGCTGGCTGGGACCTGTCCAACATCGATCACCCGCGCGTGGACTCGTGGATCAAGACCTTCTCCACCGTTCCGACGGTCAAGGATCGCTTCGCGCTTTGGCTCGACCGCAAATCTGCGTACGAGCCGATGATCTCAGCGAAGCTCGCCGAGCGGGACATGCCGCAGGATTTGATCTACCTCGCGATGATCGAGTCCGGCTTCAACCCGAAGGCGCAGTCGCCGGCCAAGGCCGGTGGACTCTGGCAGTTCATCAGCGAGACGGGCAAGCGCTACGGCCTTACCGTCACGAAGCGGGTGGACGAGCGCAACCAGCCGGCAAAGGCGACCGATGCCGCGCTTTCCTACTTGTCAGACCTGCATGAGCGCTTTGGATCGTGGTATCTCGCGGCCGCCGCTTACAACACCGGTGAAAACAGAGTCGGGCGCATCATGCGCCAGGTCACCGGCAGCGAGAAGGGTACCGATGCCGATTACTACCGGATCTCGAGCCTCCTGCCGAAGGAGACCCAGAACTACGTGCCTATGATGATCGCAGCGGCCCGGATATCGAAGGATCCCGCGAAGTACGGGTTCGATCCGGGTGATGCAGGCGTCACTGAGTAAGGTCGCTCTGTAACCGAAAAGGAGGTCGCCTAAGTGCGGCCTCTTTTTTATTGGGCGCTAGTGCTCGGCGAGCAGATAAATCGCGCTGAGCGCCAGCAGAAAATACGGCACCAGCGCCGCGGCTCCGGCGTAATCCTTGGCGACGCGCTGGCCAAAAAAGAGAGCAGTGAGGTTGATGCCGCCGACGATCGCACCCAGATAGGCAACGGTCGAGTCGTGCGTGAGAATGAGAAGCGCGCACCCGACCCCACTCAGTGCCCCCGCGGATACCTCGAGGACGGTAACGACGGCGAACATTGGTCCGACTGTGCCGGCGAGCGGACTCTTCGCGAAATGCTGGTCGAGGTAGGCGCGGTTGCCCCTCCGATCCACGATCTTGTCGATTCCTGATTGGAGGAACAGGATTGCAAGGAACGCCGAAATAAGGATCTGCAGGA
>Ga0193727_1001282_pt1 | contig 10370 bp, 10 predicted proteins | sample H2c2metaG_FD_143051 | JGI IMG/M metagenome (GOLD analysis project Ga0193727, IMG submission 143051) | Soil microbial communities from a riparian zone of the East river system, Colorado, United States - H2c2 | ecosystem: Environmental > Terrestrial > Soil > Riparian zone | place: USA: East River...
GATTTGGCCGCCACGCGCTTGCGCGGCGGCTTTTCAGTCGGGACCGCCGAGATCACGACGAACGCTATCGACATCGGTCCCTCGTCGGTGATGCTGAGATCGATCTGCGCCAAATAGCCTTTGGGCGTCAGCGCGTCGAGACGCTTTCGCGCGCCGCCGGTCAACGCCATGGTCGGCCGCCCCGAGGGCATGTTCACCACGCCCATGTCGCGCCACCACACGCCATGACGGATGCCGGTGCCGAGCGCCTTGGCGCAGGCCTCCTTGGCGGCGAAACGCTTGGCGTAGGTTTCGATCCGCCTGGTGCGGCCTTCGGCCTTCGCCCGCTCGAGCGGGGTGAAGATGCGCTCAAGAAAGCGCTCACCGTGCCGTTCGATCGTACGCTCGATGCGGCGGACATCGATGAGATCGGAACCAACCCCGAGGATCATGCGCGGCCCCGCTCCATGGCCGCCCGCATGGTTTTCACCGCACCGGCAAGACCGGAAAAGACGCCCTCCCCGATCAAGAAGTGTCCGATATTGAGTTCGACGATCTCGGGCAACGCGGCGATCGTTTCGGCGGTCTGGAAATTGAGACCGTGGCCGGCATGAACTTCAAGACCGAGACTTTGCGCGAACTTCGCTCCGTGGCGGATCCGCTGCCATTCAGCCTGCGCCATCGAGGTCCGGTTGTCGGCCAGCGCGTCGCACCAGGCGCCGGTGTGAATCTCGATCACGGGCGCTCCGATCGCCACCGCTGCCTGGATCTGCCGCGGCTCGGCGGCGATGAACAGTGAAACCCGGATGTTCGCGTCTCGCAGCCGGGCGACGACGGATGCAAGCGTATCGTGCTGGCCGGCGACATCCAGGCCGCCTTCGGTCGTGCGCTCTTCACGTCGCTCGGGAACGAGGCAGGCCGCGTGCGGTCCGGTCTCGAGCGCGATCGTGACCATCTGCTCGGTCGCCGCCATTTCAAGATTGAGCGGCTTTGCGATCTCCGCCTTGAGCCGCGCAATGTCCTCGTCGCGGATGTGCCGGCGGTCTTCGCGCAGATGCGCGGTGATACCATCCGCTCCCGCTGCGATGGCGATTTGCGCCGCGCGCACCGGATCCGGATGCCATCCGCCGCGCGCGTTGCGGATAGTCGCGACGTGATCGACGTTGACGCCGAGGCGTAGTTTCGGAGATGTCATCACAGGTCGCTTCGAGATCGTTGCAGTGAAAGCAGCTTCATCTGCCTGGCCTTGATCGCACGAAGTTTGCGTGCTCGGGCAATTGTCAACATCACGAGGATAGCTCGTGAGTGTCCGCACCATGCAATATTTTGCTGGCTAATCCACAAGAGCCAAGCCGGCGGTAACGGTGAAACCGAACCGGTCTCGCTCAACGTTTCTCAGGCTTAAGCGTTCACCCGCTCGGCGTGGGCCACCACGTCCTTGGCCCGTAGTTGCGCGATGATGGAGTTGAGATGCTTGATGTCGAACACTTCGAGATCGATGGTGACCGAGGTGAAATCCGGAGATGAGCGCTCCATGCCGATGTTGTCGATGTTGCCATCGTGCTCGGCGATGATCTGTGCGACCTGGGCAAGCGATCCCGGCTCGTTCACGGTCTGCAGCACGATGCGGGCGGGAAAGCGCTGCGGCGTGCGCTCCTCCACGTCCCAGCGCAGATCGAGCCAATTCTCGGGCGCATCCTCGAAATCCTTCAACGCCGGAGATTGGATCGGATAGATGGTAATGCCCTCGCCCGGCGTGAGGATTCCGACGATGCGGTCGCCCGGCACAGCGCCGCCGTTGGGCGCGAACCGCACCGGCAAATCGGTGTTGATGCCGCGGATCGGGATCGCCGCACCAGGTTCACCCGGGACTTTCACCTTAACGGACTTCGCTTTCTTGAGCCCGAACCAGCCGCTCTCCTGCTTCGGCTGCTGCGCGATCGTGGCGGCCCTCTCCTCCTTGTAATCGGGATACATGGCGCGCACGACGTCGGCTGCGCGCATCTCGCCGCGACCGACCGCGGACAGCACCTCCTCGGTCGAGGCGCGCGCGAGGCGGGACAGCGCGCCTTGCAGCTTTTCGTCGGAATAGACGATCTTCGCGCGCTGGCAGAGGCGCTCTACGATGCGCCGCCCGAGCCCGACATATTGATTGCGCACGGCGGCGCGCGTAGCGCGGCGAATGGCAGCGCGGGCCTTGCCCGTGGTGACGAGCGACTCCCAGGCCGCCGGGGGAGAGTGTTGCGCCCTGGACGTGATGATCTCGACCTCGTCCCCGTTGGTGAGCTCCGACACCAGCGGCGCGATCTTGCCGTTAATCTTGCCGCCGACCGCCATGTTGCCCACGTCGGTGTGCACCGCATAGGCGAAATCGATGACGTTCGCGTGCCGTGGCAGGGCGATCAGCTTGCCCTTTGGCGTGAAGCAGAACACCTGGTCGTGGAACAGCTCGAGCTTGGTATGCTCGAGGAATTCCTCCGGATTGGAGCCCTCGGCGAGTAGCTCGATGGTCCGCCGCAGCCATGCATATGCGCTGGATTCGCGCGACAGCAGTTCCGTCGGCGAGTCGACGTTGTCCTTGTAGAGTGCGTGCGCGGCGATCCCGTAGTCCGCGATCTGGTGCATGTCTTTGGTGCGGATTTGCAGTTCGACGCGCTGCTGGCTCGGGCCGATGACCGTGGTGTGAATCGAACGATAATCGTTCTGTTTCGGGGTCGACACGTAATCCTTGAAGCGGCCCGGCACCACCGGCCAGGTCGTATGCACGATCCCGAGCGCCTGGTAGCACTCGGGCAGCGTCTGGACGATCACGCGGAAGCCGAAAATATCTGAAAGTTGCTCGAAACCGATCGATTTGCGCTCCATCTTGCGCCAGATGGAGTAGGCGCGCTTGCGCCGCCCCGACACCTCGGCATCGATGCCGCGGTCGAACAGCTTGCGCGTGAGCTGTTGCTCGATCTCAGTCACCAAGCCGACGTTTTTCGCTTCGAGCGCGTCAAGGCGCTCGCTGACGACCGTATAGGCATCGGGATTGAGCTCGTGGAACGCCAAATCCTCGAGCTCCTCCCGCATCTCGTGCATGCCCATGCGGCCGGCGAGCGGAGCGTAGATGTCGAGCGTTTCCTCGGCGCTGCGCCGACGCGCCTCGGGCGGCATGTGGGACAGGGTGCGCATGTTGTGCAGGCGGTCGGCGAGCTTGACCAGCAGCACCCGGACGTCATCGGCAATGGCCAGCAGGAGCTTGCGCAGGTTCTCAGCTTGCTTGGCCTCCTTGGTGACGAGGTCGAGCCGCTTGAGCTTGGTGAGGCCTTCGACCAGCGTACCGATGTCCTGGCCGAACATCTGGTCGATCTCGGCCCGGGTGGCGGCGGTATCCTCGATGGTGTCGTGCAGGAGCGCGGCGGCGATGGTGGCGTCGTCGAGCTTGAGATCGGTCAGGATCGCAGCGACCTCCAACGGATGGGAGAAGTACGGGTCGCCGGACGCGCGCTTCTGTTCGCCATGCGCCTTCATGGCGTAGACGTAAGCGCGGTTGAGCAGTGCCTCGCTGGTCGCGGGATTGTACCGCTTCACGCGCTCGATCAGATCGTATTGCCGCATCATTGGCGGCTTAGACGACTTCGGCTTTGCTGTTTTTTCAAGTACTTGTGACACAATGCTAAGACTTCGCTCAAGCGGAGCCCGGGCCCGTGACTGGTTCTGCATGCGCGGCAGGTCGGTTGAGGAACGCGCCATCGTTACCCTTGGGCCGGCCCGGACCATCGGCTGGCATCCACACCAAGGATATCATGACGTTGCGCAATCGCTACACGGAGCCGCGATCATCGTCCCCAAAACGACAACGGCCCGGACAAAGCCGGGCCGTTTTGGCAGTGGTCGGCGCTAAAAGCCGCCTCTATTCTTCTTCCTCGGGCTGCTCCTCAGGCGGGGTGAGCCCTTCCAAGCCCTTGAGGAGCTCTTCTTCGGTCATCCGGTCGACGGTGACCTCGGTGTCATCGGCGTCAACCGTGCCGCCGGCAGCGCCGATGAGCGGAGCAGCCTCGGGCTCGGGCTCGTCGACCTCCACGTATTTCTGCAGCGAGTGGACGAGTTCCTCCTTGAGGTCGTCGGGCGATATGGTCGTCTCCGCGATCTCGCGCAGCGCCACGACCGGATTCTTGTCGTTGTCCCGCTCGATCGTAATCTGAGAGCCGGACGAGATCATGCGCGCGCGGTGGCTTGCCAGCAGAACGAGGTCGAAACGGTTCTCGACCTTATCGATGCAGTCCTCAACGGTGACACGGGCCATGGGCAAATCGCTCCTGCAATGGAACTGCTGAAAAGTGGGCGTTACGTAACGATCTTGCGGCCAAAGTGCAAGAGCGAAACGCGCGCCTCACATTTTCCTTGGCGTCCCGATAGCCCTCTGTTAGGCAGACGGGGACCACAATGCGATCCTTACTATTATACTTGCGCATTGGTTGTGACGGCGAGCGTGCACCCGCAATTGAGCGGCACACGAACTCTCAGCCCCGATGACGACACCCGGCGCTGTTGTCCGGCGCCACGCGCCGTTTCAGGCCGGCACCGATGTTTTGATGACTTCAGACGAGGGCAATCATGGAACCCAAAACTGAAAAAATCGCACTGTTCATCGACGGTGCCAATCTATATGCCACCGCCAAATCCCTCGGTTTCGATATCGATTACAAGCGCCTCCTGCGCGAGTTTCATTCGCGCGGCTATCTCTTGCGCGCGTTCTATTACACCGCTGTGATCGAGGATCAGGAATATTCGTCGATCCGGCCCTTGATCGACTGGCTCGACTACAACGGCTACAGCGTCGTGACCAAGGCGACCAAGGAATTCGTCGACCAGACCGGCCGCCGCAAGGTCAAGGGCAACATGGATATCGAGCTTGCGGTCGATGCCATGGAAATCGCGGGCTCGATCGATCACATGGTGTTGTTCTCGGGCGACGGCGACTTCCGGTCGCTGGTCGAGGCCGTGCAGCGGCGCGGCGTGCGTGTGACCGTGGTCTCCACCATCTCCACGCAGCCGCCGATGGTGGCCGACGAATTGCGCCGCCAAGCCGATGTCTTTCTCGACATCGTGGAACTGCAGCCAAAGATCGGCCGCGATCCTTCCGAGCGAGCCGCGCGCGAAGCCCGCGAACCGCGCGAGCGTCATACGCCGCAATTCCTGCAACGGCCCGCCGCGCCGCAGCGGGCGGGCGCCGGTGCCCCGATTGACGACGACGACTTCGAAGACTGAGCTCTCCGGTTTGTCGCATTTTCCGCGGAAAAACGGTGCCCACTTTTCCGGAAAATGCTCCAGGCGCCGCGATGCCCGACGCGTCCGGCAAACCAGGCCACGACTGCCCGCGCTGTCCACGTCTCAAGGCGTTCCGCGACGATTGGCGTCGCCGCGAGCCCGACTGGTTCAATGCGCCGGTAGCCTCGTTCGGTCGACGTGATGCCCGGCTTCTGATCGTAGGCCTGGCTCCCGGCCTCAAGGGCGCGAACCGGACAGGTCGGCCATTTACCGGCGATTACGCCGGCGATCTGCTCTACGAAACGCTCAAGCATTTCAAGTTCGCCCGCGGCAGCTATGAAGCGCGAACGGACGATGGCCTGACTCTCGTCGACGCGCGGATCACCAACGCGGTGCGTTGCGTGCCGCCGGAGAACAAGCCAACTCCGGCCGAAATCAAAACGTGCCGGCCTTTTCTGGAAGCGACCATCGCCGAGATGCGAAATCTTCGCGCCATCGTCACGCTCGGGCGGGTTTCCCACGAGAGCACCGTGGCCGCACTCAACCACCGCCGCTCCGCCGCGCCGTTCGGCCACGGCACGTCGCACGACATCGGAAAGCTGCGCGTCTTCGTCAGCTATCACTGCTCGCGCTACAACACCAACACGGGCGTGCTGACGCCGAAGATGTTTCAAGATGTATTCGCGGCGGCGCGCGCTTTCCTGGACGCTGACGGCGCGATCGCGCCGTCGACGGATTGAACGCAGCGAAACCGCACACGCCGCAGCGACAAGATCGGTCCGATTTCCATCGCAGCCGACGGAGCCGGCGCGCTCGATCCCGTCCTACGGACTGCGAAGCCAGGCAATCACCTCCTCGGCGTTCTTGTCCGGCGGGAACACGGGATAGAACACCTTCGTGATGACGCCGTCGTCGATGACCAGGGCCATGCGCTTGAGCAACGTCATGCCGGCGGCCGTGAAAGTCGGCAACGCGATCGCGCGCGCCAGCTCGAGGCTCTCGTCGGACAGGATCGGGAATGGGAGATGCAGGCGCTCGACCGCTTCACGCTGGTAGGCGGTATCCTGGGTCGAGAGACCATAGAGATTGGAGACCGCGAGCCGCTTGAGCTCGGCGAAATGGTCGCGGAACGAGCACGACTGCGGTGTGCAGCCGCGCGCGCCTGGAATCTGATCCCAGCCGTCGGGCGGCGACTGCCCGGGCACGCCGGTGCGCGGGTAAACGTAAAGCACGGTGCGGCCGGCAAGCTCCGAAAGGTCGACCCTGGAGCCATCGGTCGCCGCAAGCGGCACTGAAGGAAGTCTTGCTCCCTGCAAGTGGCGGGCACCGCCATCGTCCGGCGGGGCCGGAATGTCCGCCGGCAACACATTGGGATCGTGCACGGTCGTCATTGAGCAGTCTCCGCGTTAATACAAATCGCTTATATGCTCCGCGATTTCGCCCCAAGCATTTGCTTGGTCGCATGAGCTTGTTTGAAATATCCCGCGACTTTCAAGATCACGCTCTATCGCTGATAGGAAATGAATTCCAGCAGCGAGCCGTCGGGATCGCGAAAATAGACGCTGGTCCCCGCACCTTGCGCACCGAAACGCTCGATCGGCCCGGCGTGGATCGCAACGCAGCAGCGCTCGAGATGGCGGATGGCGTCCGCGATCGGCCCGTTCCATTGAAAGCACAGATCGCTGTTGCCCGGCTGGACCGGAAGCCGCGCCACCTCGGCGGGGTGAAATCCCGGCCCGTGCAGGTTGAGCTGCACCGCGCCAAAGCGGTAGGCCCAACCCTGCGGGCGGCGAACCAGCTCGGCGCCGAGCACGTCGCGGTAGAATACGTTGGAGCGCTCCCAGTCGGAAACATGCACCACGCAATGGTCGAATGTGACGGGCAGCGCCATGGATGCTCCTATCCGAAAACAAACCACAATTTTCAGATCGTGCGTGACGACACACCGAGGTGACGCCGACGCGATCCGCCACAACGCCGCTTCATTCAAGTCCGCGAGCAGGCAACGCAGCGTGTCGACCGTCTCCGGCGACGCCGTGCGTGGGCTGAAACGCCGCCGGCCCGCGGGGCAAATCCCGCGGGCCGGATAGCCTAAGTCATTGCAGGCGTGTCAGTCGACCCAGGCGATGTCCCCGAGATTGCCGCTCAAGCCTTCGATCTTGCCGACCATGGTCGCCTTACCGGTCTTGAGATCGATCGCATACAGCGCGCCGCCGGCCACGAGCCACGCGTCGTTCTTGTCCTCGCCGCTCGATACGATGTTGAAGGCGACGGGGCCGCTGACCGGCATCCCGAGCGATCCCACCGTATTGAGCACGCCGTCATTGGGCGGAGCCTGGGTGACCAGGGCGCCGGTTGCGGCATCGATATTGTAGAGCGCGGTGGCCTTGGTGCCTTTCGACGAATTGGTGTAGGCGCCGGCCACGACCTTCGGGGTCTTGCCGGCATTGGCATCGCCGTCCTTGTATTTATGCGAACCGTCGACCGTCGCTTTGCCGTCGTCGACGTTGACGCGGAGGCTGGTGCCGTCGGAGCCCATCACCCGCAAGCGATCGGCAACCGGGTTGAAGTCGACGGTAGCGGTCACGCCGGGCTTGAGAGTCTCCGACATCTTGCTTTTCATGGTGGCCTGGCCCGACTTGATATCGATGGTGAAGATCGTGCCATCTCCGGCCACGCCGTAGAGCATGCCGTCGGCCGGACGGACATCGATACCTGTCAGCGGGCCGGCGCCTTTGACCTCGACCTTCGACGCCACCTTGCGGCTCGCCGGATCGATGGTGACGATCGACTTGCCGTCGACCAGACCGACAATCCAGCCGGCCGCTTGGGCACCGGTGGCAGCGAAGGCCGTTGCAGCAAGCGCGCCGGTGAGCGCGAGTACTTTCATCTTTCCGAACATGGAGGTCGCTCCCTTGAAAATGATCCGTGTCTGCCGGGTCGAGGCTATGAAGAGCCTCCCCGATGCGACCAGCTACGCGGACGGCACGACGCGGATGCAGGCCACAGACGCCTTTTGCGCGCGCATCATTCACGTGTTCGTGAGCATGAGACGGCAGGCAGTCCGAATGGATCGGCGAAGCGAGCTTATTCGACGGGGATCCGGCGCGGTCCGGACAAGGGCGTACCGTCAGCCCTTGGCTCGAAGCAGGCGGCCGCGCTCGCGCTCCCAGCTGCGCTTTTTCTCGGTTTCGCGCTTGTCGTGGAGCTTCTTGCCCTTGGCAAGCGCAAGCTCGAGCTTGGCGCGACCCTTGTCGTTAAAATAGAGCTTGAGCGGCACGAGCGTCATCCCCTCGCGCTCGACCGCCCCCATCAGCTTGTTGATCTGGCCACGGTGAAGGAGGAGCTTGCGGACGCGCTTGGGCGCATGATTGAAGCGGCCGCCTTGCAGATATTCCGGGATATTGGCGTTGACCAGCCAGATCTCGTTGCCGCGAGCGTCCGCGTAGGATTCTGCGATCGTTGCCTTGCCCCCGCGCAGCGCCTTCACCTCCGTCCCCGTGAGCGCGATGCCGGCTTCGAACGTCTCGCCGATCTCATAGTTGAAGCGCGCCTTGCGGTTATGGGCGACCACGCGCGTCCGGTCATCCGATTTCGCAGCCATTCAAATCTCCTGCGGCCCCAATCTTCCGGGCCGTTTCCTGGGCAGAGCGCCAGCGGGAATACGGATCTCATCGCGCATGGCCACCGTGGCCGCGACCTGCGATAGCGAACAGACGCCATGCTGCCAACCCGTTCAAGCAAGAAGAATCGGCGGTATGCGGTATATTGGGAACGGTGCGGCCGTCGGCAGCGGCGACCGCGTTACGATCAAGGCGAGCGCTCGCCCGACCAGGCGCCCGTCCGCAAGGCCCTAGCGTTCCACGACCTGATCGATCTGCCGGCGGATCGCCTCGTAGCATTCGCAGGCTCGCGCCTCGAGCCCCTGCCGGTCCACAATCTCGATTTGCCCACGATGGTAGCGAATGAGACCGGCTTGCTGCAGCACATTGGCGACGACCGTGACAGTGGTGCGGCGCACGCCGAGCATCTGCGACAAGAATTCGTGGGTAAGCTTGATGGTGTTGCTGTCAAGGCGGTCGCGGGCCTGCAGCAGCCAGCGACTCAGACGCGCCTCCACCGGATGCAAGGCGTTGCAGGCAGCGGTTTGCTGGACCTGAATGAGCAACATCTCGCCATAGCGGACGACGATCTTGCAGACGGCGTCGCTGTCCTGGACTGCCTTGCGAAAATGCGGGGCCGCAATGCGCGTGGCGGATCCCGCCACCTGGACGACCGCGCGCGTATGCGAACGGCGCTGCCCGAGTCCGGCGAATGAGCCGACTGCGCCTTCGTAACCGATGGTCGCGGTCTCGATGGCATCCCCCTGCCGCATTACCGCCAGGAGCGAGATGATTCCATCATGGGGGAAATAGACCTGGTCAATGGGCTCGCCCTGTTCCTGCAGGACGGTGCCCTGTTCGAGCACGACGTCCTTCAGATGCGGAGCGAGCAGTGCCAAATCCGCCGCGGGGAGGCCCGTCAGCAGCAGGTTGCGCCTGCCGGTACGGGATCGATCCAGCTGCACGTGTGCCCTCTCATGGCCGAGCTGGACACCGCATCCAAATGCACCGCGCTCCGACCACGCGCCCGCTCCCGCCCGGCGACATTGGTATGCCACCAGTAAGGAACTTGTCTGTGCGGTATCCGACAAAGATGCTGCGAACGGGAGACTAGAGCAAATACCCTCGCCGCAACGGCTCAACAGGCGCCGGAAAATCATGTGCTCTTTCCAATGCGCGGGTAAGCGAAAAGTTCCGGGGCTACCGATGCGTACTACTGATGAAAATCTTGGGAACTTGATCCCCGTTACATGCGATCACTTCGGTTCACCTCGCTGATTTCCGTCGGCGCGCGCGGGAGGAGATGATCAACAACGATTGCTTGCACGGTCAGCACCTAGGCCTCCGGCCGAGCGACCTCCCTGGCCTGCAGGCCAGCGGGCTAGTTCTCTGACCTAGGGCAACTCATAGGCGCGCAGCCAGACGCGGATCGCTGCGAGCTTGATGAAAAAGCGAGGTCGTTTACGCTCAATGGCAAGGTGTCATTGCGGCTAACATTCGCATCGATTAGACCCGCCGAATCTAGGCCCGCAGCGT
>Ga0193727_1001283_pt1 | contig 10357 bp, 7 predicted proteins | sample H2c2metaG_FD_143051 | JGI IMG/M metagenome (GOLD analysis project Ga0193727, IMG submission 143051) | Soil microbial communities from a riparian zone of the East river system, Colorado, United States - H2c2 | ecosystem: Environmental > Terrestrial > Soil > Riparian zone | place: USA: East River...
GTGATGAACCCGCCTACTCCGAGGATCGGCTCGGCAATGAAGGCCGCGATCTGTCCCGTAGTCGAAGTTTGAATCAGTTCTTCGACGTCGCGTGCGCATTCCATCGCGCAAGACTCGGGCTTAAGACCAAACGGGCAGCGATAACAGTACGGCGCGTGAGCATGAACTATGCCTGGGACCAGCGACGGTCCGTGCTTCCACGGAGCGTGCCCGCTCGCAGTCATATTGGTCACCGAGCGCCCGTGATAGGCGTGTCGCAGCGCGATGATCTCAGTCCGGCCGGTATAGATTCGAGCCAGCACCATCGCGGTTTCGTCGGCCTCGGTCCCGCTGTTTGTGAAGTAGCTCTTCTTCAAGTCTCCCGGTGTTATCTGCGCCAGTTTCTGCGCAAGATCAGCTTGCGGCTGATTGATGTACAGCGTCGACGTGTGGGCGACCTTGGCGACTTGTTCGCTCACTGCCTTGACGACTTCAGGTCTCGCGTGACCAATCGAAGTTGTGAGCACTCCGCCGAAGCAATCCAGGTAGCGATTGCCTTCCGTGTCCCACACGTGCATTCCTTCGCCGCGTTCGATCGCGATTGGCTCGGAATAGTATGTGGCTGCGCACGGCCAGATGTACTCTTTCTGTTTGGCGATGAGATCTTGAGTTGAAGTTGCTTCGGTCACATTGGCAGTCATCGGAACCTCCAGGGGTTCTTACTTGATTTTTTAGAAGGGTTCAACAATTAAAGCAACGAACCCCAGCCGAGTCAACGTACGCCGTCTAAGGCTAGCGTCAGTTTGAGTTCAGAGTTCAAGCTTCAGCTTGCTCGTTCCGCCGCATGAACCTGAGAAGCAAGCTGAAGGTTGAAGTCTGAACTCGAACTGACCCACTACTTGTAATTCACGTACACCACCTTCGTCTCGGTGTAGAAGCTCATCACCTCGTCGCCGACTTCACGTCCGCCGTAGCCGCTCTCCTTGATTCCACCGAATGGCGCGTGTGAGTAACCGCCGACTCCGGGGCGGTTCACGTGAATGATCCCGGCTTGCGCGCGCTCGGCAAAGCGAAATACCTTGCCTACGTCGCGAGTGAAGATCGTCGAAGTCAGTCCATACCGCACCGAGTTCGCTATCTTGATCCCTTCTTCCAGGTCTCGAACACGAATCACGGCTACCACCGGGCCGAAGATCTCTTCCTGAGTTATTTCCATGCCCTGGTTTGCTTCGATCACCGTAGGCGCGAAGAAGTGGCCGCGTTCGAGCGCGCCTTCCTTGACTGGGGCACCACCCGCGCGCAGCGTCGCGCCTTCATTCACACCAACGCCGATGTAGTGGGCTACGCCGTTCATCGCTCGCGTGTCGATGAGCGGTCCCATCTCGACGCCTGGCTCGATCCCAGCGCCTATGCGCATCGACGAAGCTCGCGCGATCAAACGGCTCAAGAACTCGTCGTAGACTTTTTCCATCACCAAAGCACGGCTCGTCGCCGTGCAGCGCTGGCCGGTCGAGCCGAACCCGCCGGCTACCACGCCGTTGACCGCTTGCTCGAGGTCGGCGTCGTCAAGCACGATCTGCGGGTTCTTGCCGCCAAGCTCGAGCTGAAGCTTGAGCATTCGCTCGGCGCCCGCTTTCGCAATCAGCTTTCCGACTTTGGTCGAGCCGGTGAACGAAACGCCTCCCACGGCTTCGTTTGAAATCAGCTCGGCGCCGGGCTCGCTATCGCCGTGGACGAGATTCACAACGCCGGCAGGAATTCCTACTTCTTCAAGCCCGCGTACGAGAGCAGTCGCGGTTAGCGGCGTGAGAGGTGAAGGCTTGAGCACGGCGGTGTTCCCGGCGATCAAAGCGGGCGCGAGCTTCCAGACCGGAATCGCTACCGGGAAATTCCACGGGCTGATCAAACCGACGACGCCAAGCGGCTGCCGCGCGGAGTAGCAGAATACGCCCGCTTCCTCCGCCGGATAGACCCGGCCTTCGAGCCTGCGCCCCATCCCGGCTGTATACTCGAGGATGTCCATCGAGCGTTTCACTTCGCCTTGAGACTCGGGAAAAATCTTGCCCTCTTCGCGAGTCAACAGCGTTGCCAGCTCATCCTTATGGGAGTCGATCCACTCCAGCCAGTCGAAGAGCAGTCGGCCCCGTCCAGGCGCGGGCAAGGCGCTCCAACCATCGGCGGCGCGCGCTGCGGCTTCGACCGCACGCCTGGCGTCTTCGCGCGAAGAGTCAGGCGCGCGCGCCACGAGAACCGACTGGTCCGCCGGATCGAAACGCTCGCTCCACTTGTCAGACGCAGCCGCTTCCCATTCGCCGTCGATGAAGTTAAAAACAGTTTGTCCAATCTCGGGAATCGAGTTCATACCATTTGGGTACCTTTCTGCGAAGCGGGTCGAATTATACTCGGAACTCGGCCGGCTCGCACAGGGAAGGGATTGCTTCGGACGAATGACTACGTGCAGGGGTTGAATCGGTTTTGGGCTTTTGTGGGATTGATTTGAGTTGTCCACATTCCTGGATGCCAATCTCCCGGCGGCAGGTTGGGTCCTCCCGTTTAGCCCAGGAGCTTGCCCGGATTTTTCCCGAGGCTGTTATCCCCATCCGGGGCACGCCCATGCGCTAAACCAACTAACCACTGCCCGGCGGCATAATCATTGACAGCAAACTGATAACTCAAGTATTCTTTGCGCGCTCCTCTTAGCGCTTCAGTCTTACAACATGTCCCCTTTAACGGCAGGTTGGTTATGAGGGTGCTTTGACATCAAGGTCGAGGAGGCCACAAGCGCTGGTGAGGTCCCGTCGCAGTGTGCAGGACTCCGGAGGCATACGTCAGGTTCGCAACTTCAATGGTAAATCGTGCCGCCACGTCACCAGCGTCTGTTCCGCATTCTCGTTTGTAGTCGCAGCAGCATCTACCCCCAAAGCTACATTCGAGGTGCTCACTTGAAGCGATAAGCTGCCACTTCGTGTGGCTTCCCTTCGGGGTTTAACACTCGGTGGGAGAGCCTTGCGACTTGTGCCCCGCGAGCGTTCGGGTAAGATCATTAAATCCTGAAGAACGGCGGTTGATCGCTTGATTTGAGTAACTCGTGATTGCGCGAGGTTCGTTATGCCAGATGAGAATCTTGGGATCGAAAAGATTCCAACTCCAGAAAATGCTCCCCTGCTTCGGCCCGGGTACCCACCGCTAGGTTCCCCGGAGACCTCCGCGTATGGCTATGGTTATGGCTACGGCGACGACGAAGAAGAGGGGATGCGTTTGCGCGAGCTTTGGCATACGGTCAAGAAACGCAAATGGCTCATACTCACGATCGCGGTCATCGTTACAACCATCGTTTCCATCGAAGCCTACCGCGCCAAATCAACATACCGCGCGTCGGCGTTCATCGAGCTTGGCAAGGACACGCCGTCGGTCAAGCCCGCCGCCGGCGGAATGGTTATTCAGACCGACGAAGACATTTACTATCCGCAGCTAAGCATCAACACGAGTCTGTTCAGGCTGACCAGCGAGCCGCTGCTCGAAGACGTCATCGCCAGTCTCAAGCTGGATGAGAATCCAAAATTTGTCGAGCCTCAGCGGGCCTCGGTCTGGGAAGCACTACAGTCCATCTTCAACAGGGCGAGCCTCAAGAGCCCGGACTCCCAGAGCCCAACCGTGGTTGCTCCGCTGACGCTGGCGCCGGCGCTCAACGGGCGGCGCAGCCCGGAAGAGAGCGAGCGGTTAGCGCCTTTCGTGTCGATGGTCGCGGGCAGCTTGCAAGCCGAGCAGGTCAAGGAAACACGAACGCTCAAGGTCACCTACACCCACACCGATCCGGTCATAACGGCGGCGGTTGCCAACGGGATCGCGCAAGACTTCATCGGCCGGACCTTTGAGAGCAAGACCGAGGAGTTCACCAGCGCTTCGAACTGGCTCGACGTGACGACCCGCGAGCTGAAGACGAAAGTCGAGAAAGCCGAACAAGGGCTGGCGGACTACACCCGCGAGCACAACATCTTTTCCACCGACAACAAAGCGACGCTGACGACCGACAAGCTGTCGCGCTTGCACGACCAGGCGACCAGGACCGAGACCGACCGGATACTGAGACAGTCGGTTTACGATGAGGTGAAATCCGGACGCGGCGCGGGCTTGCCTGCTGCTTTCGCCGACCCAAAGATAACGGCGCTCCAGTCGAAGCTCGAGGAGCTTCAGTCGACTGAGGCCAAGCTCGATCTGAAGTACGGCCCGGACCACCCGCAGGTCGCCGAGATCAAACAGCAGATAAAGATTACGCGGGACCACATGGCGACGAGCCGCAAGGCGCTCGAAGACAAACTCAAGAGCGAATACGAGCTGGCCGCGCGAGATGAACAATCGCTCAAAGCGGCGCTCAACGTCGCGAAGGGTGAAGCCGTCCAGCAGAACCAGGACGCGATTCAGTTCAACATACTCAAACAGGAAGTCGACACCGCCAAGGCGCTCTACACCGACTTCCTCCAGAAGACCAGCCAGGCAAAAGTTGAGGTCGCACAGCAACACAACAACATGCGGCTGATCCAGCCGGCGCGGGTGCCGGGCGGGCCTGTCGGCCCGTCGCGGTTCAGGATGATCATGATCGGGTTTTTCCTCAGCCTGATCGGCGGCGTAGGCGTCGCATACTTCCTCGAGTACGTCGATAACACGATCAAGACGGTCGAGGACGTCAATCGCTACATGAAGCTTCCGGCGCTTGGAGTCATCCCTGCCATCGCGGCTGCGGCGCAGGGCAGGGTGAAGGGCAAGAACGGCAAGCGTTTAATGGTTGCCGGCCCATCGGGGGGTGAGTCCGCTGAGATGCCCCACGCGGACCGGCTGGCGGTGATCGACAATCGTTCGTCGGCCGCCGAGGCTTATCGAGTAGTCAGGACTTCGATGTTACTGTCTACGGCGGGCAATCCGCCCAAGACGGTGCTGATCACCAGCAGCCAGCCCGGCGAAGGCAAAACGACGACTGTGGTCAACACCGCAATTTCACTGGCGCAGTTGGGAGCTTCGGTGCTGATAGTCGACTGCGATCTGCGAAAGCCCTCCGCGCATAAAGTCTTTGGTGTCGACCATTCAAAAGGGCTTTCGACTTACTTGTCCCGCGACATAGACATCGACGGCCTGATAATCAAGTTGCAGATTTCAAATCTGTCGTTACTCCCTTGTGGTCCCATTCCACCCAATCCGGCCGAGCTGATCAGCTCCGAGCGAATGAGAAACCTTCTGCGAACGCTGAGTGAGCGCTACGATCACGTGCTGATAGACTCGCCGCCGCTGATTCATGTGACCGACCCGGTCATACTTTCGAGCCTGGTGGACGGCGTCATCCTTGTTGTTCACGGCGGCAAGAGCACTCGGGCCGTCACCCAACGCGCGCGCCAGGAGCTGGCCAGCGTTGGGGCGAAGGTGTTCGGAGTCGTGCTCAACAACGTCGACTTGAAGCGTGATGGTTACGACGATTACTACTATCACCGCTATTACTCCGGCTACGAACAACAGCAGAATGGCTCGGGGGTGAATGCGCCGTAGCGCCGGGTCGGAAGCTCCAAACCCCTCATTGTTGCGCTTGTAAAACTCTAAGCGAGGAAACATTGTTGCCCGCTCAAACTGCGTCCCGGCGGAGGCAACCTGGAACACCTATGTGCGGGCTAGTTGCGTTTTTGGCTTATCACCCTGTTGCGCCCGCAGTCGACCGGCGCGAGCTTCGACACATTCGCGACCATATGGCCAGTCGAGGGCCTGACGGAATCGGCGAATGGTTCTCTCCCGACGGCAGAGTCGCGCTGGGTTCCCGGCGGCTTTCGATCATCGATCTGTCCGAAGCCGGCCTCCAGCCGATGACCAACGAGGACGGCTCGATCCAGCTTGTCTTCAACGGAGAGATCTACAACTACAAGGCGCTCAGAAACAAGCTGATCGACAAAGGACATAGTTTCCGATCTCACTCCGACTCCGAAGTGCTGGTCCACCTGTACGAAGACCGCGGGGAGGAGATGGTTCATGAGCTTCGGGGAATGTTCGCCTTCGCGTTGTGGGACGCAAACAAAAAAACGATGATGTTGGCGCGCGATCCCTACGGCATCAAGCCGCTCTATTACGCCGACGATGGCTGGAGCGTTCGGGTCGCTTCGCAAGTCAAAGCGCTCTTAGCCGGCGGCGGCGTTTCCCAGTTGCCCGAACCCGCCGGAATCGTTGGCTTCTATCTTTCCGGGAGCGTGCCCGAGCCGTTTACCAGTTATCAGGAAATTCGCGCAGTGCCCGCCGGCAGCATCGTGCGGGTCGATCGCAACGGGGCGTCCGCCCCCAGGAACTACTTCTCGATAGCAAAGGTCTTTCGCGACGCTCGAGAGACAACGAGTTTGAGCGCCGGCGAGTTGAACCGCGTCGCGCACGACGCCGTGCTCGATTCGGTTCGCCATCACCTCGTCTCGGATGTGCCGGTCAGCGCGTTTCTGTCCGCGGGAATCGATTCGGGCACGGTGGTGGGGCTTGCGTGCGAGGCAGGCGCTCAGAACTTGCAAACCGTCACGCTCAGCTTCGGTGAGTACGAAGGCACACACGACGACGAAGCACCGCTCGCGCGCCAGGTGGCCGAAGCTTACGGAACGAATCACCGGACCCGCCTGTTGGGTGAGACGGAGTTTCAGGCCGAGCTGCCTAAGATTCTTTCGGTGATGGACCAGCCGTCGATCGACGGAATCAACACTTATTTCACAAGCAAGGCGGCGGCGGAGCTTGGCGTCAAGGTTGCCCTGTCGGGACTCGGCGGTGACGAGTTGTTTTGCGGGTATCCTTCGTTTCGAGATCTTCCTCGCTGGACGCGCAGCCTGTCAGTTGCGGGACGAATCCCCGGGGCCGGGAGACTCGCGCGCGGCGTAATCTCGTCGTTGATGCCGCGCGGCGGGTCGCCGAAGCTCGCGGGGATGGTCGAGTACGGCGCGACTTATCCGGGTGCATACCTGCTCAAGCGAGGGTTGTTCATGCCGTGGGAGCTTAGTGAGCTTTTGGGTGAAGAGATGTCACGCGAGGGGCTGAGGCGGCTACAGCCTTTGCGGATGATCGAGGCGGCGATGAAGCCCGACCCCGGCTCGCCATACTCGCGAGTCGCGACGCTTGAAGCGTCTTTGTACATGCGCAACCAACTGCTGCGCGACACGGACTGGGCGAGCATGGCTCACTCGATCGAGGTCCGCGTTCCGCTGGTGGACGCCTTCTTGCTCAAGGCTTTGGCGCCGGCGTTGCTGTCTCATCGGGGGAGAATCGGCAAGAGTGTGCTTGCCCGGATACCGAGCAAGCCCTTGCCGCAAGCGGTTACCGGCCGCGAGAAGACCGGTTTCACGGTTCCGCTCAATCACTGGATCGAGAGGAACGGCAGTCTCGATGTCTGGCGACGCATCCCCACACTGGCTAGACCAGGGACTCACTGGTCACGGCGCTGGGCTTATGCGTCGGTCGCCTTGAGCTGAGAGGGTCAGAAGTCAGAGGTCGGAGGTCAGAAGGCAGAAGGCAGAAGGCAGAGGTCAGAGGCCAGAAGTCAGCTGACCTTTGACTGCTGACCTCCGATTTCTCACTTCTGCCTTCTGACTTCTGACTTCTGCCTTCTGACTTCTGACTTCTGCCTTCTGCCTTCTGACCTCTGACCTCTTTGCTTTTATGAAGATTCTGGCGCTGATGCCCGACGCGTATGGCGGTTTCGGCGGCATCGCTCAGTACAATCGCGACCTCATCGACGCTCTGTCGGAATCGGAGGGCGTTGAAGCAATCGTGTCGTTGACCAGGAATGCCCCCGACTCGCGAAGGAGCTTGCCCGCTAAGGTCAGGCAGGAAATCTTGCCGGGCGACGCTCGGCTATACGCGCTAAGGGCCGCAATTCGCTGTTTGAACTTCAAGCCTGACATCATTATTTGCGGACACGTCAACCTGTTGCCGGTTGCGGTGGTGTTGAAGAAGCTGACGCGTCGGCCGGTGCTGCTCGAAGCGTATGGCATCGACATTTGGCAGCGGGGCGGCCGGCTTCGCGTTTGGGGAATCAAACACGTCGACCTGGTTATTGCGATCAGCCGCTTCACGCGGGAGAAGGTGCTCGCGTGGTCGGGGATCGAGCCGCACCGGGTCACGGTCGTGCCCAACGCTGTGCATCTAGAACATTACTCACAAAACGCAAAGCCCGCGTATCTCGTCGAGCGTTACGGTTTGACAGGCAAGCGCGTGCTGCTTACCGTCGGGCGGCTTCCGGGAAACGAGCGGTACAAGGGACTGGACCGAATCATAAAGCTGCTTCCCGAGCTCACCGCCGAGTTTCCGAATCTGGTTTACGTGATTGTCGGCGATGGAAGCGACCGCGCGCGTCTCGAATCTTTGGTGGAAACGACGGGACTGGCGTCGCATGTCCTGTTCACTGGAAAGATCAGCGAACAGGAGAAGACCGATCACTACAACCTTGCGGACGCATTTGCGATGCCGAGTTTGAGCGAAGGCTTCGGGTTTGTGTTTCTCGAAGCGGCCGCGTGCGGAGTGCCGGTGCTTGGGGGATCGAGGGACGGCAGTCGCGATGCGCTTGTCGATGGAAAGCTGGGCGTGATGGTTGACCCGGAGAATCCCGACCAGCTCTTTCGCGGATTGAAAGAAATACTCATACGGGAAAAGCATGTCCCCGAGTGCCTCGCGCCATTCGACTTCTGGCGCTTCAAAAAGCAGATTAAGGAACTAGTCGAGCAGCTTGCTATTTGATAACTGGCATACCTAGAATCGGCATTATGAGCTTTGCTGAAATTGAAGCGCAATTGGAAAAACTAAGCACCGACGAACTCCGCCGCCTCGCGCTGAAGTCGTGGAGCGTCTTCGTAGCGAAGGAAGGCCTCTCAGAGGGTGAGAATCAGTGCGATGAAAACGATCCCGAGTTGCTGGCCGCCCTGGATGAAGCGTTGGCTCAAGCGGACTCAACGTCCGATGGCGGATATGCAGGAGATGAAGTTCGCGCACGAATTAGCGAATGGACTTCAAAGTAGTATTCACGAAGACTCTCTGCGACGACCTCGAACGGATCATTAAGTACATTGCTGAAGACAATCCAGACGCGGCCAGCAAGCTCGGCGGTCTTGTCGTTGATACTTGTGAAAGACTGAGTTTCTTTCCCGAGCGTCACCCCGCAGTTCGCCAACGACCCCAAATTCGACGGCTGATTGTGGCGAAGCATTATAAGGTTTTCTATCGCATCAATCGCAAGACCAAGAAGGTCGAGGTTCTCCGCTGCTGGGATGCTAGACGAGGATCCGATCCGACACTTGGCAGAGGATAAGTCACGGGCCGGCGGCTCTCCCAAATACAAAGAAGGCAGGTATCGTCGAACGCTTGCTGGCAAATCCCGGGCAAAAGTGATGTAGCGCATTGCGTTGTAACGAAAGCAGAACATGAACAGCTAACGTCGTATAGCAGAATGAATCCTGATGTTGATGGCTGGGAGCGTTACAGAGGTGCTGAAATAGCGGTGATGGACATGCTCACTGGCAAGCAATTGATTTGAACAGCGGTCTAACCTTTTGAAGTCATGGAAGAAATCATCATCGAGCCGGGCAAGAGCCTGAAGCACTACTGGCGCGACCTGTGGAACTATCGCGAGCTGTTCTACTTCCTCGCCTGGCGCGATATCGCGGTGCGCTACAAGCAAACGGTGATCGGCGTTGCTTGGAGCCTGGTCCGCCCGATTGTCACGATGGTCGTGTTCACCCTGGTCTTCGGCAAGCTCGCAAAGCTTCCATCGAACGGTGTGCCTTACCCGATACTGGTCTTCGCGGCGATGCTCCCGTGGCAGTTCTTTGCCAATGCGCTCTCCGAAAGCAGCAACAGCCTGGTCGGCAACGCGAACATGATCTCGAAGGTTTACTTCCCGCGTCTTGCGATTCCCACCAGTGCGGTCGTCGTGAGCTTCGTCGACTTTCTGCTCTCGTTCGTGATGCTGCTGATCTTGATGGGATGGTATCGGTTCGTGCCGAGTTGGCGAATGCTGGCGCTTCCGTTGCTGACCGTACTGGCGTTTGGCGCGGCGATGGGTGCGGGGTTATGGTTCGCGTCGCTCACGGTGAAGTATCGCGACTTTCGTTTTATCGTTCCATTTGTTGTGCAGTTCGGCATATACCTATCCCCGGTTGGTTTTTCGAGCACCATAGTTCCCGCAAAGTGGCGATTGCTTTACTCGTTGAACCCGATGGTCGGAGTGATCGACGGGTTTCGCTGGGCGATCATCGGCGGCGACACGGAGCTCTACATGCCGGGGTTCTTGATATCCATCGGGCTGGTGGTGTTGGTGTTAGCGAGCGGCATCTGGTACTTCCGAAAAACCGAGCGAACCTTTGCTGATGTGATTTAAGAATTT
>Ga0193727_1001284_pt1 | contig 10354 bp, 8 predicted proteins | sample H2c2metaG_FD_143051 | JGI IMG/M metagenome (GOLD analysis project Ga0193727, IMG submission 143051) | Soil microbial communities from a riparian zone of the East river system, Colorado, United States - H2c2 | ecosystem: Environmental > Terrestrial > Soil > Riparian zone | place: USA: East River...
GGAGCAGCAAAAATGAAAGCATCCGTCTATTGCACAGCCCGGACCGTCGCCCAGGCCGAGGACATCATCGTCGAGCTGAAGTCCGCCGGATTCTCGAACAATGATATTTCGGCGCTTCTTCCGGACAAGCGCGGCACCAAGGACTTCGCGCACGAGCACAACACAAAGGCGCCCGAGGGTGCCGCAGCCGGTGGTGTCGCCGGACTCGGCGTCGGCGCCGGCATCGGCTGGCTGGCCGGTATCGGCGCACTGGCCATTCCGGGCGCAGGCCCGTTCATCGCGGCCGGCCCGATCATGGCGGCGCTCGGGGGCGCCGCAGTCGGCTCCGCCGCCGGCGGCGTGATCGGCGCGCTGGTCGGGATGGGCATTCCCGAGTTCGAAGCCAAGCGCTACGACGCGAAGATTCGCGAGGGCAATATCCTGATCTCGGTGCACACGGAAGACGGCGATCAGCGCGATGTGGCGAAGGAAATCTTCAAGCGCAATGGCGCCGACGACATCTCGACCGGCTCGGAAGCCACGCCGAGCAAGAAGCACGCGGCCTGATCACGTGCGGCGCGCGGGGCCGGACCGGGCCCCGCGTGCCATTTATTCGCTGCGTCCGGCACGGCGCTCGTTCCTGCAATGGCTGCATTTCCCAAGCGGCAAATTACGCCTGGCGGCCGCGACCTCGGGCCTTGCTCGAACAGCCTGCAAGCCGCCGTGAAACATCGCCACGCACCGGTCGGGCGGCCGCCTGGCCGCACGATCGCGCTGCCATAGCGCGACTACGTGGCGATACGTATAGGCACGACGACTTCCGCTCGCCAGACTCATTCCTGCCTGGACAGTGTCGAAAGGGGGCCTCATGCCAGCTCAACAACCACTTGCCGCGCCGCGCCGCGCCGCGACGCGCTACTTCGATATCGAGATCCTGCTCGATATCGTCGGTGCGTTCCCGCCCGCGGCCGCAGCGGATCTGCTGGACCGCTTCGCACTCGAGCTTCCGCTGCATGCGCTGGCAATCGAGCAGGCCAACGAACGCGCCGATTTTTCCGCCCTCGGCAGGCGTATCCACACGATGCGGGGTACGTCATTGACCTTCGGCTGTGTCGGACTTTCCGCTATCTGCGATGACGTGCAGGCTTGCGCCGTCAGTGTCGATCCCGCCGCGCTCGCACGTGTCGTGGGGCGGCTGACGGCGGCGAATGCCGATGCGTTGGCGGAACTTCATGCGCTGCGCGCGCCGGGCGGATTGCTCGGCATATGAGCGACGTGTCCGCCGAACTCGCGCCATCACCGTAGGACACGAGTGCACGCCTGGCGCAACCGCAGCGGACCTCTTGCTTCGGCTCTGACTACACGTCTACGGCTGCGCTTGCATGATTCGTAGCACCGGCCGGTGGCCCACGTCCCGCAATGGAAAGAAGACCTCATGCGTTTCGGGAACCACCGCCACGACGTGTGCGTTGGCAGCGATGAAAGCTTCACCCCGTCGGGAGACGGTCCCCGCCTCCAGCTGGAACAGCGAGACGATTCCGGCTTCGCCAGCGACGTAAAGACGGTGCAGGCCGGGATCGTAGGCGAGCACATCCGGATCCTTGCCGACCTCGAACGTTTCGACGACCTTGCGTGTTGCCAGATCCAGCACCAGCAAACGATGGTTGTCCTCGCATGCGATGAACGCGCGCCGTTGCTGCGGCTCGATCAGCAGGCCATGATTTCCGCGTGCTCCCGGAAGGTCGATGCGCGCGATGATCCGGTCCGTTGACGGGTCGATTTCGACCAGCTGCGCGCGCGTTTGCACGTTGACGAAGATGTGTTTCGAACGCTCGTCGTATTGCGTGTTGCCGACCTTGCCGCCCAGCGCAATCGTCGCGATGCGCTGGTTGCGCGTCACGTCGATGACGGGTTCGGTAGCGCCATTTTCGTCCGACACATACAGCTTGTGCGCCTCCGGCGCGTAGGCCATGCCGTCGGGATAAACGCCACCCGGAATGCGCGCGCTGACCTGGAGCGACGCTTCGTCGATCGCGACGATCTCGTTGTCGCCGGTCGCCGACGCGTACACCCTGGCCAGGGAGGGAATCGCCAGTACCCCGTGCACCTTGCTCACACCGCCGATGCGCGAGACGACGCGCCGGGTCTGTGTATCGAACACGATGACCGTACTGTCGCCGAGGTGGGCGATGAACAGCAAATGCCGATCCGCGTCGTAGCTGGCGTAGTCCATGCGCGTGGCGTTGCCGCCGAGCGGGACGTCGGCGCTCAACTGCAAGCGCAGATCGCCCGCTCGCGCGACGGCCCAGGCGGCGGCGAAAACGACGCCAAGCGTCATGCGGGAAATCATGCCGATCGACTCACGTCGATTGTGCTGGCGACCGGAACAGCTGCGCAATGCACGCCTGCAATTGGGCCCGTTGCTCGTCGTGCCAGGCGCTATCGCGCAGCGCACACGCGTCGAGCCACGCGCGCAGCTTGCGAAACTCGGCAGCGAGGTCGGCGGGAACCGGGTCGCGGAAGAACGAGCGCGACACCAGCGACGCGCTTGCGCCGAGCCGCGGCAGTTGCGCCGACACCAGGTCGGCGGGAACCGGCAGATCATTGTCACCGGCGCGGCCGATACCGCCGACGCCGAGGCGCAGGCCGGCGCCCAGCACCGTGTCGCAGATACCGGTCAGGAAATCGGAGACCAGCACATGGAAATGGCTCGGCCAGCCGAGCGACAGACGCATGTCGTTCAGGCCGATGTGGATTTCCCTGACGCCCGCAATGCGGCACAGGTCGCCGATGACCGCCGCGGCATCCGCGGTCTCGACCAGCAGTACCGGACGGACGCGTTCGTCGACGATCCGGATGAAGGTTTCGGCTTCGGCGGCGGTCTTGAAGTACGGCAGCATGATGACACGCACACCGGCCGCGACCAGGCGGTCGATTTCCGCACGCAGTCCGCCATGCACCGGATTGCAGCGTGCGAACAGCGCAGCACGTTGCAGCGCCGGCTTGACGATCGCAAGATCGTTTTCGGCGTGATCGGAGATCCATGTCGCCAGGTGACCCTGGCGCGCGCCTTTGCCGATCTGCTCCATGTCGACGCCGATGCGGTCGACACCGGCGCGGTCGGCGGCCGACGCCAGTAGCGGATCGTTCGTGAACAAGGTCAGGACGAAATCACTGCCATAACTCATCGACGGTACCTCATCGATAGGTCACTCATCGATTGGCCACTCATTGATTGGAGCTGGCGCGAGCCAGGTCGACGACCGCTTCGAGTGGCGCGCCGCCCAGGTGACGCTGCAACTGCGCTTCGGCGAATGCTTCGAATTTTTCCCGCATCTGCGCATGATACGCGGCGACCTTCGGCGTGATCAGCAGATTCGGTGTCGTCCATAGTGGATCATCTTGCGCCGGAACCGGATCGAGCACGTCGAGTGCGGCGCCGCCGAGGCGTGCGCCGCGCAGCGCGTCGAGCAGTGCCGGTCGATCGATGATGGCGTCGCGCGCAACGTTGACGACGACCGCGTGCGGCGGCAGCGCAGCCAATTCGCGCGCGCCGATGCAGCCGCGCGTCGTCGCGTCGAGCGGCAGCGCCAGCACGAGAAGATCGGTGGCGCCGAGCACGTCATGCCAGCCGGCGCCATCGATGTACTCGTCGCAGGCCTGTCGCTGCACTTGGCTGCCGGAGTGGGCCGTGCCGCGCACGTGCAGTCCGAGCCCGCGCAGCAAGCGGGCGATGTGCGTGCCGATCGCGCCGAGTCCAAGCACCAGCGCCGTGCGCGGCAGCGGCAGCATTGCGAACGGCGTGGCCCAGCGGCCCTCGTGCTGCGATTGCACGGCGGAAGGAATGCGGCGCAGCACGGCCCAGGCCAGCGCGACCGCATGCTGCGCAATCGCCTCGGAGTTGGCTGTGTTGCGCGACAACACGATGCCGCGCGCCGCCAGTTCGCGCCACGGCAGCTGATCGTAACCCCCGGCCGTGGTCTGCACCCAGCGCAGCTCCGGCGCATGCGCCAACAGTTGGCGCAGATAGCGGTGGCCGAAGACGATCCGGGTCGACGGCGCATGCGCCAGGGCGTTGGCCTCGCTGTCGGCCACTGCGACGTTGCCGGCGCCGGCAAGCGCTTCGAGGCGACGCACATGTCCCGCGTCCACCGCAAAATTGCTGTACATCAGCGTGATCATCGCAGGTGCCCCGGTTTGATTCCCGCACACCAGCGCTGCCACATTTCACGCAGGCGCTGCTCGAGCGCGCGCGTCAGCACAGCCGGCTGGACGCGCGCGGTTGCCTCCATGCGTGCACGCAATTCGCTGCGGATGCGTGCCAGTTCTTCCGGCTTGTTCGCCCACGCGACGGCGAGACTGACGTAGGCATCCTCCGATTCGGCCACGAAGGCGTCGAGCCCGGCGGCGGCCATGCGCGTCGCGCCAAGGCGCTGTGCCATCGAATCGCCGGCGAATGTCAGCGTCGGCACGCCCATCCACAGTGCGAAATTCGCCGTCGTGCCGCTGGAGAACGGCAAGGTGTCGAGCAGCAGGTCGACCTGCCCATGCAGTTCGAGATACTCGGCCATTGCCAGGCGCGGGCGAAACATCAGACGCGCCGGGTCGATGCCGGTCGAACGAAAGCGCGTGCGGAATTCATCTTCCATGCGCGCATTGGGCAGGGCACCGACCAGCAGTCGCGCCTGCGGCAGGCGCCGCAGCACCTTCGACCACAACGCGAGCGTCCTGTCGCCGAGTTTGTTGATGCGATTGAAGCTGCCGAAAGTCAGCGGTTGGCCGCGCGAAAGCGGTGACGGCCGCACGTCGGGCAAATTGTCGGGGCGATCGAACACTGAGAGGAACGGCAGGTACGCCAGGTGTTCGGAGAACAGAAAATCGAATCGTTGCGGCGGCGCGACGACCCGATCGACGAAGCGGTAATCCATCGTGCTCAAGCCGGTCGTACCGGGATAGCCGATCCACGAAACCTGGATCGGCGCCGGCTTGCGCGCAAACAGACCGAGCCGGTTGCGCGCCGTATGCCCGGACAGGTCGAACAGGATGTCGATGCCATCGCGACGGATGCAGGCATCCAGCTGTGCATCGGGCATCGATGCGGCGACGGTCCAGTGCTCGGCGCGTTGGCGCAAGCGCTGCGCGATGGCATCGTTTGCCGGCTGCGTGTCGTAGGCGAACAGTTCGAACCGCTTCGGGTCGAGCTCGCGCCACACCGGTTCCAGGAACCTAGCGACCGGGTGGTAGCGCAGGTCCGCCGAGACGAAGCCCAAGCGCAGGCGCCGGTTCGGATCGCGATTGTTGGCATGCGGCTGCCAATGCACCTTGCGCGGCGCCTCGAGCTGTTCGCCGAACAGCCGATGTGCGGCCGAGACACTTTCGGCCGATTGCCGATCGTCGTGCAGCATGCAATACAGTGCGCCGCTGCCGGCCGCAGTCAGCTCGGGCTTCAGCGCGAGGGCACGCCGATAGTGCTCGGCGGCCGCCGCGACATCGCCCAGTGTGTTGAGATCGTGCGCCAGATTGAGGTGTGCGTCGGCGTAGTCGGCTTTGAGCGCCAGCGCGCGCTGCGTGACGTCGATCGCGTCCGTTACCTGACCGCGCTGACTGAGCTCCCGGCCCAGACTCAGCAGGGCCTGAACATAGTCGGAGCGGATCGCCAGCGCCCGACGAAAGGCAGCTTCTGCTTCGGCGGACTGGCCGGTTGCACTCAGCGCGTTGCCGGCGTTGAGATGCGCGGCAGCAAGATTCGGCGCCAGCCGGATCGCCTCCCACGCCATCATCAACGCCGCCGGCGCATCGCCCGATTCCAGTGCATTGACCGACGCATTGGACCAGAGCCGCGGCTCGCCCGGTTCGTGTTCGAGTGCCGCGCGAAACGTCTGTGCCGCGCCGGCGAAGTCGCCGCTGCGCTGCAACGCCAGCGCCAGATTGTCCGAGATCGACCAGTCCGACGGCGCCAGCGTGCTCGCCGTACGCAAGGGCTGCAACGCGTCACCCGCGCGGCCCGAAGCAAGCAGTGAGGCGCCGAGCAACTGCCAGGCTTTGCCGGAGCGCGGATGATCAACGGCCAGCTTGCGTGCGAGCGCCTCACATTCGGCCAGCTTGCCGCGGCGGAACAGGTCCTGCCACTGCGACAGCAAACCCGCAGGCAGGGCACTGCTTTGTTGATCCGGGGAGCTGGCGTTGGCCATGCGAAAGTTCGATCGCTGCGACGACGCGGTGAGCGCAAGTACGGCTATTGTCTCAGGTCTTGTGCCCGGCGTTGACGTGATGGCGGTACGGCGGAGCGGGTTGGAAAACCCAAGAGCCCCGGGCCCAGCCCGGGAGGCAGTCGCAGTGACGTCTGCAGGAGCATGTCGCGCCCGACCAATTCAAGAAAAGTCGTCATCCCCGCGTCTTTTCCACAGGGCAGGCTGCTCAAGCGGAAATCCCCCTAGTTCCGCTCGAAGAATGGAAAAGCACGAGATCGGGATGGAGTAACCGCCGCTCCTTCGGCGACGCTCGCGAAGGAGGATTGTCCCTGCGGCCACCGGCTGCGCTGACCGGCAGCGAAAAAATCCGGGCGCCGTCAGCGCGAGGAAATCTCCCTGAAACGTCAGGTACCGACGCGACGCGCGGTCAGCGCGGGTGCTGCGCGAAGATCCGCTGAAGCGATGACGCGCCTGGCCGGTGCATTGGCAGCACTGCTCGACCGGACCGAGACTGCCATCGCGGCCGTGGCCGCTGCAGGAAAGACGGCGATGGCAACAAACGGCGCCAGGCTCTTGCCGAGAACGATCCGCCTGTGCATGACTAGCCTCCTTGGATTCGGGCAAACAGGACCAGCATTTCGCGTGCCAAGTCGATCACGAACACCCGACGCGAGCAGCGCGATCGCAAGCGGTGCATTCGACCGGAACGTCGTCGCAAACGGCAGTTTGCGTCGCCATCATTGCCGATCAGTGACAGCCGTCGTGGCCGCATTCGCAAACCGGTTCTGCGCGCGGCGGCCCGCTCGTTGCAGCATGCTGACAATAACTGCTGCACCAGGCCTGGCCCTCGGGCACGCTGCAGGTGCATGGTTCGTGCGCGCATTTTTTTTCGTCGCCTGCCATGGTCCGCTCTCCTTTCGAGTCACTTCAAATCGTTGAGCCGTTGTGCGGCGACAGATGTTCGACGTGTTCGATGTCGCTCAGCCAGAGAAACACCTGCCAGACCGGTGCAGACGGATCGTCGAGACAGACGACCGAGTTGATGCCCTGATTGCCGACCGGATCTTCGAAGACCTGCGTCGCCGGCCGTTCCGTCACGGTTCCGGAAATGATGTCGCCGTTGCGCAGCGTGACACGCACGTGCGACTGGCTCGGCAACGCGATCACGAGACCCTCGATGCGCTCGATGTCGCTCTGCTGCGTGAAGACCCGGGCTGCCATCCTTGTCATTGCCGTATTTGGCGCGTCTCGTTTTCAACGCGCGCTGAACAGGCGCAAACGCACATCGCGCCGGGAGCGCGCAGCACGGACATAACGGAACCGCTCTGCGCGGCCATTTGCCTCAATCAGCAACACCGGCGATTGTCGTTGAAGACGCTCAATATCTATCCCGCCGGCCTATACCCGCGGCGGCAACGCCAAGGGCCCCGGCGAGCGCTGAAACAGACGCGAGGAAAGTGCCTCAGTTTGAATTCCGTTCGCCCTGAGCGCAGGTGCATGGCACCGAAGTCGAAGGGCTGCGTTTCGACACTGCTCGCCGCGCCAGCGTAGTCCATCCTGAGCTGGCTGGGCTCGCCATCACTCGACCGTCAGCCCGTCGGCCATGCGGGCGTGTTCCTCGACGACCGGCAAGGTTGGCTTGAATACCGCATTCACTGCTTCAAGCAGCGCATTCTCCTGCCCAACTCGAGTTGCAAGTCTTTGAGTACGCCTATTGCGGCGAGCTTTTGAATTGGCGTTCGATGGAGAGATAGTTCAGCTAAAAGTCACGATCGACAAAACTGTGTTCGCTGCCGCACATACGCGTCGGTCGGCGCGTACTAATCTTGGTAGGAACAATGGGCTTCCGGCACAACCACGCCGCCACTTGCGCTAAGTCCCCGGTATGACATCCGCACGAAACAATCCAAAGCAAAACCACCTACTTGGGGCGATTCCAGAAGCAGAGTGGGATCGTTTTGCGCCGAATCTCACTCCAGTGGTTCTCAGACTCGGCGACGTCCTCTACGAGTCAGGGACCGATCAGCCCTACGTCTATTTTCCCACGGACGCGATCGTCTCGCTGCTGTATGTGATGGCCGATGGCTCTTCGGCGGAAATCGCGATCGTCGGTAATGAAGGACTGGTGGGCATCGCACTCTTCATGGGTGGTGGAACGACGCCTAGCCGCGCTGTCGTGCAAAGCGCCGGGCATGGGTTTCGTATGAAGGGCAAATTCATTCGTGACGAATTCATTCTCACGGGACCGGTACATGAGCTCTTCCTGCGCTACACGCAGGCGCTGGTCACGCAGATGGGTCAGACGGCGGTATGCAATAGACACCACAGCGTGGATCAGCAACTGTGCCGCTGGTTACTGATGAGCCTGGATCGCTTGTCGTCCAACGAAGTAGCGATGACCCAGGAGCTGATCGCCAACATGCTGGGCGTGCGGCGCGAAGGTGTTACAGAAGCCGCCGGCAAACTGCAACGTGCGGGGGTGATCGAATACAGTCGTGGTCGGATTCGGGTTCTCAACAGGCCGCAACTGGAAAGCATGGCGTGCGAGTGTTACCAGGTGGTCAGAAAGGAGTTCGCGCGCCTGCTGCCGCGGGACACCGGCCAGGTCTCATCCATTGCTGAGGTTGTCCGAAGGACCGCCTGAAGTCAGTCCCGCGCTATTCGACCGTGACGCTCTTGGCCAGATTGCGCGGCTGATCGACGTCGGTGCCCTTGAGCACGGCGACGTGATAGGCGAGCAGCTGCAACGGGATCGTGAACACGATCGGTGCGATCAGCTCGCCGCATGGCGGCAGGGCGACGAGATGGCCGTTACCGTGCGGTACGTGCTGGGCGACGTCGGCATCGGCAAGCACATACAGTTCGCCGCCGCGCGCGCGAACCTCCTCGAGGTTCGACTTGAGCTTTTCGAGCAGGTGATCGTTCGGCGCCACTGCGATCACCGGCATGCTCTCGTCGACCAGCGCCAACGGACCGTGCTTGAGCTCGCCGGCCGGATACGCCTCGGCATGGATGTAGGAGATTTCCTTGAGCTTGAGCGCGCCTTCCATTGCGATCGGGAATTGCGTGCCGCGGCCGAGGAACAACGCATGCTGCTTGTCACCGAAGCGTTCGGCCAGTTTGCGGATGCGCGGCTCGAGCGCGAGCGCGTCGCGCACGGCGCCGGGCAATGTTTCCAGCTGATGCACGAGCGCTTGGTAGCGCGTGGGATTCAATCCATGCTGGCGCGCCAGTTCGAGCGCGAGCAGCGCGAGCGCCGTCAGCTGCGTCGTGAATGCCTTGGTCGAGGCGACACCGATTTCCGGGCCGGCGCGCGTCATCAGCGTCAGTTCCGATTCGCGCACGATCGACGATTCGGGCACGTTGCAGATGGCGAGCGTCGCCAGGTAGGCGTGGCCCGACGTGCCATCCTGCTTTTTTTCCTGGCCGCGCGTCTTGGCGAGCTTCAGCGCCGCGAGCGTATCGGCCGTCTCGCCGGATTGCGAGACCGTGACGAACAGCGTGTCGGGCGGCACGACGACATCGCGATAACGGTATTCCGAGGCGATCTCGACGTTGCACGGGATGCCGGCCAGGCTCTCGATCCAGTAGCGCGCGACGAGCGCGGCGTGATAACTCGATCCACACGCGATCAGGTGCACGTTGCGCGTTGTGCCGAGCAGTTCGCGTGCATTGACACCGAAGATCTCGGTGAGGATGTGGCCGCCGCTGATGCGCCCTTCGAGCGTGTCGGCAATCGCCTGCGGCTGCTCATGGATCTCCTTGAGCATGTAGTGGCGATACTCACCGCGCTCGACCGCGTCGGCGCCGAAGTGCGCCTGCTTCACCGGCCGCTCGACGCGCGCGCCATGTTCGTCGTAGATGGTGATGCTGTCGATCGTCGCATCGACCACGTCGCCCTCGGCCAGATAGATGAAGCGACGCGTCACCGGCAGCAGCGCATGGATGTCCGAGGCGATGAACTGCTCGCCGTCGGCGAGGCCGGCAACCATCGGGCTGCCGCGGCGCGCGCCGATCACGCGGCCCGGATCGCGTTTGCTCAACACCGCGATCGCATACGCGCCGCGCAGTCGCGCGATCGTCGTGCGCACCGCGTCGAGCAGGTCCGCGCCGCGGCCCTGGTGGTGTTCGATCAGGTGCGCGATGACTTCGGTATCGGTCTCGGTGGCGAATTCGTAGCCGAG
>Ga0193727_1001285_pt1 | contig 10344 bp, 9 predicted proteins | sample H2c2metaG_FD_143051 | JGI IMG/M metagenome (GOLD analysis project Ga0193727, IMG submission 143051) | Soil microbial communities from a riparian zone of the East river system, Colorado, United States - H2c2 | ecosystem: Environmental > Terrestrial > Soil > Riparian zone | place: USA: East River...
GAGGCGTGGCTGCGTCCGTCGTTCAATGTGGGAGATGGAGACGGGTGAGATGGTCGGCACAAATCTAATCGGGCCGCCAACGATGACGATCAGTCGAGTGGCGCGCCCCGGCGATCGCGCTTCTTGGTCGAGTGCCGTTTCTTCGAGTCGAGCCGCGCTTCCTTTGCGGCCCTCGTCGGCTTCGTCGCCCTTCGTTTCCTCGGAACGATGAGCGCGCGCCGAACCAGATCAGCAAGGCGCTCTTCGGCCAGCTCGCGATTGCGGCTCTGGCTCCGCATGTCGCTCGCGACCACGCGGATGCTTCCCGCGGTCGTGAGCCGCGATGCAAGCTTCTCCCGAAGGAGAGACCGCTGCTCGTCAGTCAGTGCGCGCGATCCGAGTACGTTCCAGAAGATTTCCACGCGCGATGACGTCTTGTTCACGTGCTGCCCACCGGCGCCCGATGATCTCGACACCCTCACGTCGAGCTCGGCTCGCGGAATCGAGAGCGACTCGTTGACCGCGAGGAGATTTCGGGGCGCGGTCTCCGATGGGTCGCTCACTTCATTACCGCCAGCGGAACAGCTTGAGGGCCGCAAAGAATGTGACAACTCCCCAGGTGATTATGACGAGCACCTGCGGTGTGATCGCGGCGAACGACGCTCCTTCGAGCATGTTGGCTCGGAGCGCATCGTTCACAGCTGTGAGCGGAAGCATCTTGATGAACGGCTGCACCGCGTTCGGAAAATTCGCGGACGAGAAAAACACGCCCGAGAAAATCCACATTGGCAGCATGATGAAGTTCATGATGCCCGACACGGCCTCGGTCGTGCGCGCGCGAGACGCCGTAAGCAGTCCCAGGCCGCCGAACGAAATCGCCGCCAGCAGACAGATCAGAAAGAGCGTCGCGACGGATCCACGCAGCGGAACTCCAAACGCCCAGTGTCCGAAGCCTACGAGCGTCGCGACTTCCAGAACCAGAAAGACGAGTCTCGAGCACATATACGAGAGGAGATACTGCGCGCGCGACATCGGAGTTGCCATCAGTCGCTTGAGCAGCTTCTTGCTCCGCGCCGTGACGATCGAGAAGCCCAATCCCCAGATGCTGCTCCCCATGAGGTTCATGCCGAGCAAGCCAGGAATGAGGAAGTCGATGTAGCGTGATCCCGCTTCCGTCACGTAAGTGTCGGTCGCGCGAACCGCATCCACTCTGCCTGCTCCGGTCTGGACGGCGCGGTCCACCATCAGGCGCGCGTTGACTGCTTCGCTCCGCCCGCGATCGTAAACGTAGCGGACGCTGTCCTTTACCGATCCTGGAAGCACGAGCAACGCCACCTTCCCCGTGCGAAGCGCAAGGGCGGCGGCACTGTCGTCATACGTTGTGACGACGAGTGTGGAATCTGCCTTGAGCGACGTGATCACGGCGGCGCTGGCTGGAGCGCTGGTGACGACGCCGATCTGCACCTTGTCCGGACCGCGCTGCCTGAACGCGATTCCCAGTCCCGCGGCGAGCAGAATGGGAAAGACGAACGTCCAGAAAACGGCCTCGGGCTCACGGATGAACTCGCGAAAGCGAACGAGCGTTAGCTGCACCATCGAGCTCTTCATGAAGCCTCGACGGCGCATTGGCAGCAGCTTGGCCTGTGCCATTTCTTCGGTGATCGGAAACGGAACTCGCTCACTCATCGCGCAAAGTCCTCCCCGTGAGTGACACGAACACGTCTTCCAGGGTCGCCGAGGTCTTTCTTGGCTCCGGCGGCGGCAAGTGCGAGACATCCACCGCCTCGATCAACTCACGCGGAGTCCCCGCGGCGATGACACGGCCGTGATCGACGATTGCAACGCGGTCGCACAGGCGCTCGGCCTCCTCCATGTAGTGGGTCGTAAGAACGATCGTTCTTCCCTCGGCCTGGAACTTGGAAATCAGCTCCCAGAGTCCGCGCCGCGAGACAGGGTCGAGTCCGGTGGTCGGCTCGTCGAGAAAGAGGAGCTGCGGATTTCCGACCAGTGCGCACGCAACCGCAAGCCGTTGCTTCTGCCCGCCCGACAGTCCGCCGACGCGCGAATGGCGCTTTTCACCCAGCTCGACCTGATCGATAACCTCTCCGACGTCACGGGCCTCGCGATAAAAGCTTTGAAAAAGGGTGAGAGTCTCGTCCACGGTCAGCTTCTCGGATAGCTGCGTGTCCTGGAGCTGGATCCCGAGCAGCTCGCGGAGATCGCGCGCGTCCGATTCCCAGCGCCTGCCCAGCACTTCGACACTGCCCGAATCAGCGGTGAGAAGGCCTTCGCAGATCTCGATCGTGGTCGTTTTTCCGGCACCGTTAGGGCCGAGCAGGCCGAAGCATTCCCCGGCGCGGACTTCGAGGTTCAGGCCGTCGACGGCGACGACGTCGTCGTAGGCTTTTCGAAGGCCCTCAACCCGGAGCGCGGGCGCGGAATTGTCCAAGGGTGTCACCATAGAACGACAAGGAGTGTCACGAGGGGAGGGCAATAGCTTGTTTCAGGATACCTGAAACTCGGTATAAGCTCTTACCGTAAAATGATATAGCGTTGGCTCGAGACCGCGGCACTATCCCTGCCACCGCTGGTTCCAAACCCGAGGGAGTGAAACTATGCAGTCCAAGGCCGTGTTGGTACTGAGCACTGCTTTCGTTTTCGCATCTGCCCAAGCCGTCGATGCCCAGATCTACAACTTCGATGAGATTCCTTCCCGTTTTTCGGTCGGGGGCGATTTCGCAATCTCGCAGCCGAAGGGAGAGTTCGCGAGCAACGTTCCGACCGGCTTCGGATTCGATCTGACCGGAATGTTCAAGCTGGACCCGAAGGGCTACCTGAACCTCCGCGCGGATATAGGCGGTGTTCAGTACGGACGGGAAACCCAGCGGGTAAACTTTCCCAATACCGGACGTGTCTCAGTGGATGTGGAAACGGACAATCGCATCGGGTTCGGTTCCTTCGGCGCGCAGCTGCAGATTCCCGACGGCTGGTTCCGGCCATACGCCAACGCTGCAATCGCAGCGACCTATTTCTGGACCGAGTCCTCTATCAAGGATATCGACAATTCCGAAACGTTCGCCTCGACGACCAACTTCGACGATTGGTCCCACGCGTGGATCTTTGGCGGAGGCGTGATGATTCCGTTCGGAAGATCGGCTGGCGCCCTCAATCTTGGTGCACGCTATCACTACGGCGCTCACGCCAGGTATCTGAAAGAGGGCGACATCACTGACAACGCCGACGGCTCGATCAGCTTCAATCCCCGCGAGAGCAAGACAGATCTCGTTCTCTGGCAGGTGGGCGTCACCTTCTCCATTCCTCGTCCCTCGAGCCGCTGACCAATGCTGGCTCTGCTCGCCGTCGTCGTATTCGCACAGTCCCACGCCGTTCTTCAAATAGGCGGGGATAACAAGGACAGCGTGTCGCAGGCGAAGAGAGATTCAATCGCATTCAGGCGAGACCAGGTGCGCGATTCGTTGCGCGCCCGGAGCAGGGCCAGAGACTCGGCCCGAAAGGAAATCCGTCTTGCCAAAAAGTTGCCCATCACACCGGCTGTCCTGGCGAGCGCGTTCAAGGATCCCCGCGCCCGAGATCTTCTGCTTCACGCACGTGAGGCGAGACTCAGCCAGGACTCATCGCTCACCGCCTACGACGCAAATTCTTACGAGCGAATGTCGGTCGGAATCGGATTCAAACGCATCGGCCGGGATCGTTTGCTGATGCGGAGTGAGCGAGCGTCGCACGTGAGGTGGCAACGCGGCAATGGCGCGATCATCGATGTTGAGGGCCAGCGCAGCGCTTTCCCGATGATCGACGGCATAGGCAAGGGCGACATCGACCTCGGCTCGGACGGGGACATTCCCTACACTCCGGGACGGGAGACGCTCTGGATCGGCTCGGGCGATCTCGCCAAGGTGGATGTCAGCGAAAACGAAATAATTCATCCGCTGGCCGCGGGAGCGGAGGCGTACTACACCTACCAGTCGGGAGATTCCGTCAGCTTCCAACTACCCGGCGGTCAACGCCTCGAGCTGCGCGAGCTCCGGATTCGCCCGCGTCAGCCCAAGTGGAACGTCGCGGTCGGCTCGCTCTGGTTCGATGCGGCCACCGGACACCTCGTGCGCGCGGTTTATCGCATGGCGCAGGAGATGGACATCATGGCAGTGGCCAAGGAGGCGAACGAGGAGGAGCACGATCCGGATGACGACATCCCGCGTTGGCTAAAGCCGATGATCACGCCGATGAAGGCGAATGTCACAGCCATCACCGTCGAGTACGGCCTTCACGAGGGAAAGTACTGGCTGCCGAGATCACAGACGATAGAAGGCAACGCACAGGTGAGCTTCATGCGCGTCCCCTTTAATCTCGAGCAGCGCTACACGTACGCGAGCGTAAACGGGACGGAGCCGCTCCCCGAGGTCATCATCGCGCTGATCGATACGGCGGGCGATTCGTTGTCGCGCGCCGGCCGGAGGGAGCGCCTTCGCGACCAGTGCAAGACAGGAACGGAGCGTTTACGAAAGCGGGTCAGATCGGACCAGGATCTGAAAATCCTGATCAGAGTGCCGTGCGACACCGTCGCGCTCGAGCATTCGAGCGCGCTCCCTAAATCCATCTATGATGAAGGCGAAGCGGTATTTGGAAGCGCCGAGCGCGATGCGCTGGTCTCGGAGGCGCTGACGCTCGGTGCGCAGCCGGAATTTGCTCCGCAGAGACCGAGTGTTTCCTGGGGACTTCCGTTCACCCGCTACAATCGCGTCGAAGGTTTATCGAGCGCGTTGTCCGTCGAACAGGTTCTCGGCAACGGATACTCGACGCACGCGCTCTTCAGGCTTGGCGTCGCCGATCTCTCGCCAAACGGCGAGCTGTTTCTGGATCGAACCGATGGCCGGCGGAAAATCGGAGTCGGTGCCTATCGCCGTCTTGTCGCTTCCAACGACTGGGGCGATCCACTCGGATTCAGCAGCTCGGTATCGGCACTCTTCTTCGGACGCGACGAGGGGTTCTACTACCGCACGTGGGGCGCGGAGCTCAAGGGCGACAAGGATTACGGCCTGATCAACAGCTGGCGCCTGTTCGGCGAACAGCAATTCGACGCGACGGTTCACACTGAATTTGCGATCGCGCATCCCGGCGGCGTGAAGGGCGATCTCACGAACATCGACGCGGTGAACGGCAAGATTGTCGGGCTGGCGGTAGGTCATCACTCGTCCTACGGACTCGATCCGCACGGATTCCGCGCGCTGACGGACATCAAGCTCGAAGGCGCGACGGGCACGTTTGACTATTCGCGCGGCTCGCTGCAGACGACTCTCTCCCACGGCCTCGGCCCGCTCGACGGCGCACTCACTCTCGGCGGCGGTACCTCGGGCGGTAGGGTCCCAATCCAGAAACAATTCTTCCTCGGTGGCGTTCAGACCGTGCGCGGCCAGCGAGCCGGTGCGGCGATTGGAGATTCGTTCTGGATGACGAGCGCCGAGTTCGGCACGCGGTCGACTGGGTTTCGGAAGATTGTGTTCGGTGATCTCGGGTGGGCGGGCGACCGCACGAACTTCGCGCATCCGGGAAGGCCATTGAGCGGCGCTGGTGTCGGGGCGTCCTTCATGGACGGGCTCATTCGCATCGATCTCGCCAAAGGGATCTACCCGGAGAAATCGTTCCGCGCCAATCTCTACGTCGAGGCGCGGTTTTAGTCGGGGCGTTTCCTTTGCATCTCGGTTTGGGTCGAGGCGCGGTATCCTCTCCGCGGCTACACTCGCTTGGTCGGAGCCCCCAACTACGCTCCCTCGCTCCGCTCGGTCGCGGGTCTCCTCCTCGCGCTCGTTTTGGAAAGCCGCTACGAGGACACCGCGCCTCTCCTGCATAGATCTGTAACTGCACGCGCGTCGAATCCGCCTCGATTTATGATCGGCGCGGTGTTTTTCGGGAGAGTACCGCGGCAAGAACTCCGGCTCACTCGCTCGCACTCTGCGCGGCTCAGGCTCGGCGCGACTACGTAATCTGACGTAAAGACCGCGTTGAGCCGGCGATCTAGGTTGGGCTCCATACCTCCAACCTGGATGAAATCATGACATTCAAATCCGTGTTTTGCGCCGGTGGCGTATTGTCGATCCTTCTCACCGCCGGCTGCATACCGCTGACCGTGGGAAGCACCGCGAAGCCGGTTCCGGTCGGAACCACGACCAACAGCACGTCCTTTTATGTTGTCCCGAATTCATTGACGATTCTGTCAACAGGCGCGCATATCCGCGCTATGGGGTCGATCCGGAAGTAAGGTTCGGATTCGATGACCACTCGGACATTGGTGTCCGCCTGCCGAATCTCAGCGGGGTCGTGGCCAACTACAAACGACGCCTGAACGGTGTTTCCCAGGCTCCCGGTGCGGCGACGGCGATCATGGTTGGTGGAGGCTTCGTGAACTGGGGCGATCATGCGCACCTGGAAGCCACGCTGATCACCTCAGCCGAAGACAACGATCGCTTCACACCCTACGGGGGGCTTCGCGCGATGCAGGTGATTCCCATCAGCAGGGGAGCCGTTCACGATTCGCCAACGCTCGGCGGCTTCCTGGGCGCGAGAATAGGTACACTCACTCTGGGAATCTCTCCCGAGATCGGGATCTATTACGATCACTCCGCACTCGGAATTCACAGGGGAAATTTCCTGTTCGTCCCTGCGATCACGGTTCACGGAGACGTCGCGCGCCTTCTCGGGCGGTAGCCGGCGAACGAAGCCGCTAGCACCGACAGAGGCATCCCCGGCATGCGCTCCAATTCGTGCGAGCTGAGGTACACGCGAACCGGGACAGGGAAGGAGGGAGGGGTCCTCGTAGGCGCTTCCCAAAGCGAGCGCGAGGAGGAGACCCGCGACCGAGCAGAGCGAGGGAGCGCAGTTAGGGGCTCCGACCAAGCGAGCGTAGCGCCGGAGAGGAACCCCTCCCGACTGACCGGCGCCGAGATCTCGAACAAACGAAAGCTCGCAACTATTCCTCGGCCATGAATGGGTACCGATAGTCGAGCGGCGGCGAGAACGTCTCTTTGATCGTCCGCGGACTGATCCAGCGCACGAGGTTTAGCTTCGACCCGGCCTTGTCGTTCGTACCCGACCCACGCGCGCCGCCGAACGGCTGCTGCCCTACGACAGCGCCTGTCGGCTTGTCGTTGACGTAGAAGTTGCCCGCCGCATTGCGGAGGACGAGCGCAGCCTCGCGGATTGCCTGGCGATCCCGGCTGAATACCGCGCCGGTGAGAGCGTAGGGCGAAGTCTCGTCCACGATCCTGAGCGTCTCTTCCCATTTGTCGTCGGGATAGACGTGTGCCGTAACCACGGGTCCGAAGATCTCCTCGCACAGCAGGCGATACGTCGGATCCTTCGTCTCTATGAGCGTCGGCTCGATGAAGTATCCGTCCTCGCCGCGAGCTACACCGCCGGCGATGATATTCGCGTTCTTGCGGCCGTGCTCGAGGTATTCGCCAATCTTCGTGAACGCCTTCTTGTCGATCACCGCACCCATGAAATTCCGGAAGTCCGTGACATCGCCCATCTTGATGTCCTTCATGATCGCAACCGTGCGGTCACGCACTTCGGGCCAAATGGATTCGGGGATGTACACCCTGCTCGCGGCGGAGCACTTCTGTCCCTGGTACTCGAACCCTCCGCGCGCGATGGCGACCGAGAGCGCAACCGGGTCCGCCGAGGCGTGCGCAAGAATGAAATCCTTGCCGCCCGTTTCGCCGACGATGCGCGGATACGACTTGTACCGCGACATGCTGGCGCCAATGGTCTTCCACATGTTGTTGAAGACGGCCGTGCTGCCCGTGAAATGCACACCGGCGAGATCCCGGCTCGAGAGAAGCTTGTCGGAGATGAGGGCAGCATCGCCCGGGACGAAGTTGATCACCCCGGGAGGAAGTCCTGCCTCCTCGAGCAGCTTCATGATGTAGTGCGCGCTCAACATCGCGCTCGACGCCGGCTTCCAGATGACGGTGTTCCCCATCAACGCGGGTGCGGTCGGGAGGTTTCCCGCAATCGACGTAAAGTTGAACGGCGTCACCGCGTAAACGAATCCCTCGAGGGGCCGGTAGTCGAGCTGATTCCACATCGTGCGATCGCTTAGCGGTTGCTCGTCGTAGAGGCTCTGTGCGTAGTGCGGATTGAATCTCCAGAAATCGATCAGCTCGACCGCCGAATCGATCTCCGCCTGAAAGGCAGTCTTTGATTGGCCGAGCATCGTCGCTGCGTTTATCGTGGGTCTCCACGTCGTCGCCAGCAGCTCGGCCGCCTTGAGGAAAACGGCGGCGCGATCTTCCCACGCCCAGTTCGCCCAGTCCTTCGCCGCTTCCTTTGCCGCGGTGATCGCCTGATCGATGGAAGCCGCGCTGGCGCGGTGCCACTGAGCCAGGACGTGACGGTGATTGTGGGGCATCACCGACTCGGCCAGCTCGCCGGTGTGAACCTCATTGCCGCCGATGATGAGAGGAATGTCGATCCGCTCGCTCGACATGGAGCGGAGACGATCTTTCAGCGACGCTCGCTCTGGAGATCCGGGCGCGTAGCTCTTGACCGGCTCGTTCACGGGAGGTGGTACGCGGCGGTTGCCATTGAATCCGGCGAGAGTGCGCGCGGGTGTTTCCGGCTCTGCGGGCTGGGCGACGGGCTGGCTCTTCGCTGGTTTGGCTTTGCGCGGCTCGGCGGTGGCGGTGCCGGACCGGCCGGGTTTGACTGCGGAGGCGGACATGAATCCCTCGAGATGACGTGCGTTAGTACCCTCGAAAGATAATCATGACGCCCTTCTTTCGTTCGTCGCGTGGCGCTAACGTGCGCGAATGAGGAATCGCGCTCTCACATACTTGCTGGCGCTCCTGCTTACCGGCTGCGTCAACGAGCCCGTGGAGTGGGGCGACGTCTCATATCGTCAATCGCAGCTCGGCGACCCCGACACGCGGAGCGCGGTAATGAGCGCGAATCTGCCGGCGATCGCCGGGACAAGCGCACCGTGTATCCGGTCGATTCGCGCTACTGGATCCGCGGGGCAATTGTTTCGCGTCTGGTGGTCGTCGCGGAATGACAGCAGCGTCGTGCTCTCGATGCAGGGGTCCGGAGATCGGGGCAATTCCTGGCAGGCCCCGGTCGAAGTTGAGGCGCGCGACCGCGGCCGTCGTGGCTGTGATCGTCCGGCTCCCGGGATCTTCTACGATCCAGCGAGCGGATACGTGCATCTCGTCTACTTCATTGAGGCGAGCGATGGGGCCGGTGTTTTCTTCGCGCACTCGATGGACAAGGGCGGAATGTTTCACTCGCCCGTTCCCGTCGTTTATGGCAATTCCCCTTCGCTGGCGAGCGTGGCCGCGCATGGCGACAGCGTAGTCGTGGCGTTCGAGGATCCGAACTCCACTACGCAGAGAATCGGGATCGTGCTCTCGCGCGTCACGGGGCACGTCTTCGATCAGCGAGGGCAGGCAACCCCGGACGACGTACGGGCGATCGCGCCGTGGGTGTCGCTCGACCATAACAAGATCAGAGTCTGGTGGAAGACTCCCAGCGATTCAGCGGGCCAGGAGCGGGTTGGGTACCGCGATGGGATCTGGCGGTGAGCCTCTCGTTCAGTTGCAGTTAGCAGTTCACTGCTTTGCGGTCCCGCCGCTGCCGTCCTCGGGTCGGTCACGAATTTCGTGCGGCAGAATCTCCCACTGCTCGGCGCGCAACAGTTTTTGCGCGGCGGCGATCGCTCGGGCGGTGTTACCCGAAGCCTCCTCGAGCATGATCGCAACGCTCCCCGCCATCTGCGTGACGTCGCCAGCCTCCTGTGACTTGGAGAGCAGTGAGCGAATGTTCCTGTAGATCCTGCCGTTCTTCGCCTGCAGGCTATCGGCGGCGTCGGTGAGGCCGATCATCTGAATCGCACTCAGACGGAGCGTGTCTTTCATGGCGATGATTTCGGCGATCGGGTTCGGGACCGTTGCATCGACCCCGGAAGCTTTCTCGGCCTCGCGCGGTGGAAGCGCGTCGGAGCCACCCGTAATTTCCACCATCGACAACGCGAGAGGCGCGCCTCCGAGCTGGAGATCGATAGTCATCTCCTCAGGGTCCTTGGTATGGCGGGTGATCGTCCGCTGCACGGGTGCGAAGCCCATGCGCTTCGCCTGGAGTACGTACTTCGGCGCCGTCTCCGGGAAGAAAATCTTATAGCGCCCCTGCTCGTCGGTGGTGTACGAGCGCGTGTGACCCGAGCCGAGCGATGTCGCGCCGACCTGAGCATCGGCGATTGGCTTGCCGGTCAGATCGGTGACACGTCCGGTGAGAACGTCAACACGGGCTCCTGTCTGCGCCTGTAGTGCTGCCGGGGCAAGGCAGAGAGCCAAGAGG
>Ga0193727_1001286_pt1 | contig 10335 bp, 11 predicted proteins | sample H2c2metaG_FD_143051 | JGI IMG/M metagenome (GOLD analysis project Ga0193727, IMG submission 143051) | Soil microbial communities from a riparian zone of the East river system, Colorado, United States - H2c2 | ecosystem: Environmental > Terrestrial > Soil > Riparian zone | place: USA: East River...
ACTTTCGACCACAATCGTTTCAGCAAGAGATATTCCTGGTCGGTACCGTACCCTGATATGCCCGCCGCCAGGACCTTGTAACCGGTGATGTGGGGTCTCAGTAAATCGGTGAAGCGCTCGCCGGCTTCGGCATCCAGGCCCCAGACGAACGAATCTCCCAGGAACAGGATGGTTGGCTGGGCATCGAGGCTGAACTCTATGTCGCGCAGACCGAGGCTGTTGTGCTGGGCATGGACTGTACGTGCGTTGTTAACAACCGAGCTCGAACCCGGGACTGCCGCCCATCCAAGTTCCGCGTCATAGCGATAGCTGAGTGACCGCTCGCTGACGCCTTCGCGCAACTCCCGTAAGTCGGCAACGCGAAGAAAGAGCTCCAGCGCGGCCAGGGTCAATATCGTCATGCCCAGTGATATGCCCACCGTCCGGAGGACCTCCCGCAGCCGCCCGCCTTTCGTGAAATGCTTCATCATCAATCAGCATCCAGTGACAAACTGTAGTCGCTCTTGAGAGCGGTGTCCTGGTCGGACTTCTGCAACACGCAGTTTCCGACGACGAGCATGTCAAGTTCGTTTCCCATGAAGCAGCGAAACGCATCTTCGGGCGTACAGACGATCGGCTCGCCGCGAACGTTGAAGCTGGTGTTGACAAGAATGGGGCAGCCGGTCAGCGCCTTGAACCGGCTTAGCAGTTTGTGAAACAGCGGGTTGGTGTCCCTGTGCACGGTCTGGATGCGGGCCGAATAATCGACATGCGTCACGGCCGGGATTTCCGATCGCGAGACATTGAGTTTGTCGATTCCGAACATGGCTTGTTCGCCCGGCGTCACATGGCGGCGCTTGTTTTCGCTAACATCGGCAACGATCAGCATGTACGGGCTGTCGGAGGCGTGGTCGAACCACTCCAAGACGTCTTCGCGCAGCACCGCCGGCGCGAACGGGCGAAAGCTCTCGCGGTATTTGACCTTCAAATTGAGGTCTTTCTGCATGGCGGGCGAACGCGGATCGCCCAGGATCGACCGCGCGCCGAGCGAGCGCGGACCGAATTCCATGCGGCCCTGAAACCAGCCGACGGCCTTTTCCCCGGCCAGCGCCTGCGCCGTCGCCTCTAACATCGCGGGCTCATCGAGCACGGCGAATTTTGCTCCCGCCGCGGCCAGTCTTCGCTCGATCTCGGCCTGCGAATAGTGGGGCCCGAGATACGAACCGGACATGCCGTCCGAGCCATTGATTTTGCGCGGCTGGCCTTTGAAGATGTGATAGGCAGCCAGCGCCGATCCCACGGCGCCGCCGGCGTCGCCGGCCGCCGGCTGAATCCAAATGTTGTCGAAATGGCCGTCGCGCAAAACCTTGCCGTTGGCGACGCAATTGAGCGCCACGCCGCCGGCGAGGCACAGGTTTCGCAAACCGGTCTGTCTGGCGAGGCTGCGCGTCAGCCGCAGCACGGCTTCATCCAGCACAGCCTGGATCGAGGCCGCGACATCCATATGAAACTGGGTGAGCAACTGATCTGGGCTTCGTACCGGCCTACCGAATAGTTTTGCAAAGCGATCGTTGGTCATGGTGAAGCCGGTGCAGTAGTCAAAGTAGGACATGTCGAGTCGAAACGAGCCGTCCGGCTTTAGATCGATCAGGTGGTCGAGAATGAGTTTGGCGTATTTCGGCTCGCCGTAGGGCGCCAGCCCCATCACCTTGTATTCGCCGGAGTTGACCTTGAAGCCGGTGTAATAGGTCACGGCCGAATAGAGCAGGCCGAGCGAATGTGGAAAATGGATCTCCTGGAAGATTTCGAGCGCGTCGCCATTGCCCCTCGCCGCTGAGGTCGTTGCCCACTCGCCGACGCCGTCCATGGTCAGCACCGCCGCGCTCTCGAACGGCGAGGGATAGAAAGCCGACGCCGCGTGGCTTAGATGATGCTCGCAGAACAACAGCCGGCTGGTGTCGAAACCATCGGCAAATTTCTTCAGTTCATCCCGTAGCAGGCTTTTCTGGAACAGCTTCTCGCGCAGCCAGAGCGGGATCGACATCTGGAACGAACGAAACCCGCGCGGCGCCAGCGCGATGTAAGTCTCCAGAAGACGCTCGAATTTGAGAAACGGCTTGTCATAGAACACGACATGATCGAGGCCGTCCGCGGTGATGCCCGCATCCCCAAGACAATAGGCGATGGCGCTGTGCGGAAACGTCGGGTCATGCTTGCGCCGGGTAAAGCGTTCCTCCTGCGCGGCGGCAACGATCCGGCCGTCCTCGATCAGCGCCGCAGCGCTGTCGTGATAGAACGCGGAAATACCGAGGATGCGCATCGCGCGTCTAGAACAGCGTGTAGATGAACGGCGCGATCGCGGAGCCCTTGGTCAGAACCACGAGCCCGCCGAACACCACCATCATGATCAGGATCGGCAACAGCCAGAATTTTTTCCGGACGCGCATAAACCGCCAGAGCTCAGCTACGAAATCCATTTGTTTCCTCTAGAATTGATCCTTCATCGTCTCGGGCGCCGGCCCGGGAGGTGCTCGCACGATCCAGTAGCTTTCCGCGCCCGGCTGCCGCTTGAGCCGCAATAGATCCTTGCCTAATGCACGCATGACGAGACCGGTCGGCAACACCGTGCCGTAGAAAAGCAACGCCATCACGATCGGATTGACCACGCTGTGAAGGAGCAGGCCGAATTTCAACCATATCCGATTGAGCGGATTGAGAACCGAAGGCCGAAGCAATCCAGTCGCGAGAAACAGAGCGGCCAATCCGGCCGTCCACGGCCACACCCGGCCCGAATGCCAGGCATTCAGTGAAGTCACGCCCCCCAGCGCAGCAGCCATTACGAGCCCAAAGGAACGATCGGATCCGGCCACGATCGTTTCGTCACGGGAAAAGACTTCGTGGGTCGACTGTTTCATCTTCAATTTAGGCTTACCATAAATCATCCCTGAGTTTCACCTGTACAAAATATTCGGGGTTGTAGATCGCACTTTCTTCCGCTCCCTGGATCTTATGCTTTGCAGTTTGTCCCCGAAAGCGGGTAAAGTGAGTTTCCCTCGCTCGGAACTAACGGGACAAGTTATCGATCTGGGTAATGTTGTTTTCGGACAGCATTCCCAACAAGCGTTCAGCGACTGGCTTGTGGCCGCGTGGCGTCCAATGCGCGCCGTAACGATCTGAATAGGCCTCCGCTCCATCGAAAGTGACGAAAGGAATGCGTTCCGCACGAAGATGCTGGATCAGCTTGCCATCGCTCAATTGAAGCCCCACGATCAACCTGGCTCCGTGCGCTTCCACGAACTCGCGAATATTGCTGACGAGTTGCTCGGTCGGATCGGATAGGAACAACTGTGGGTATCGGATTTCCACATAAGCGAATGCGGCCAAGCGGGCGAGCCAAAAATGACGCACCAGCCAATCCTGCTTCATATATAATTGACGCGATGTGGGAACTGGCTGTCCGCGCAGCACCAGCGTACCATCCGGAGCGGACGCAAAATAAGGCTTCTGATAGCCGTCGTAGCGAATGTTGGTGCCGTTATCCAACCGGTCCTTTGCAGTGCAGAATATCAGCACGACCACACTGGGCTGGATGGTCGGCCATATCCGCTGAAGCAAAAGGTATTCCTGATCCGTGCCATATCCGGAAACACCTGCGTTCACGATCCCAAAATTGGAAATGCGGCTTCTCAGCAGGTCGGTGAAGCGTTCATCGGCTTCGGCATCGACGACGAACGAGTCTCCAATGAACAGCATTGTCGGTCGAGCGTCACGCTGAAACTCGATATCCCGGAAGCCGAGGCTGTTATGCTGCACATGGATCGTTCCGGCGTTCGTGACGATCGAGCTCGAATCGGGTATCGGCGTCCAACCCAGTTCCCCGTCATATCGATAGGTAAGCGAGCGCTCGCTTGCGCCTTCTCGCAGTATTCGCAAATCGACGACGCGAAGTAAAATTTCAAGAGCGGCCAAGGTCACGACCGCTGTAAGCAATGTTACGCAGGCAGACCGAAGAGCTTGGTGGGTCCGTCTACGCGTGATGGGAAACTTCATTCCATACCTGCACGGCGAGCGGTCGCGCACTAGTTCTGACAAGCCTTGTTGTCGGCCTAGCAGCCTGTCGGACTTAACGCATTACCGGGATATTGGGTAGAATCGGAAGACCGATTTTGATTCTCCGTCTGGGTTTTGCGATGAGCAACTTTCGCCAAATAGACCGTGCGACCGGCTTTTTACTGCCGCCGTCGGTGGATGAGTGGCTTCCGGAGCGGCATCTGGCGCGTTTTATTGTGGAAGTGATCGCGGGTCTTGACCTGCGGTCGATGAGCGGAAGTTATCGTGGGTCGGGCTCGGCGTCGTATCACCCGGAGGTTTGCTGGGGCTTCTGGTCTATGGCTATGCGACGGGCGTGTTTTCGAGCCGCAAGCTGGAGCGTGCGACATATGACTCGGTGGCGTTCCGCTTCATCGCGGCGAACGATCATCCCGATCACGATACCGATCGCGACGTTTCGGCGGCGATTTCTGCCGCAGATCGCGGGCCTGTTTTTGCAGGTGCTGGTTCTTGCCCGGGAGATCGGGGTTCTGAAGCTGGGCACGATTGGGCTTGACGGGACCAAGATCCACGCCAATGCGAGCCGGCACAGTGCGTTGGCCGCGGAGAACGTCACCGCTTCGCAGCTAATGGAAATGTTTTGATTGGTCGACAATCGGCCCAGCTGAGGTCAAAATCGCCGGCCTCAGCAAAGTGCCTTCTGCGCTATGCGGTGGGCATGACTCGCCGCAGACAAAAAGATGGGCCGCCCGGCATTGAAGCGAGGCCGGCCCTGCACGACCGCATGGTGTGATCAGATTTCAACACCGGCGGAAAATCAACTGCGGTTCACCGTCCCGAGGACTGACACCGTACTTCTCCGGTTTTTTTTGGTGTCGACGACGGTATGATGCGGACCATGCGGACCGATCACCTCTTCCGGAAAGGCGCGGCAACAATGCGCGACAGGCACCCAATGATCGCGAGCAAGCTTGAGCTGTCGCCCTGCGCCGTCAGCGTCCTCGGTCAGTTGTTCGTCGAGGGCACAACGTCGGACGACAACATAACGAGTAAGGCTGGCCGTTGCGACCTGGTAAGCGCCGGCCTCGCATTCCGCGAAGCCGGCTTGTCATCGCTGACGCCCGATGGCGTGCGCCTGGCCAGGGAATGGGACCCGTGTTCGCTGTATGCGCGCCGCGAGCGGCGCTGGTACTTGAAAGTGCGAGCAAACGCGCGTTCTGAGGGCGCGGCGGTCAGCCACTCGGAATCAAGCGCCGCCGTCCGGTAGGATCGATCACGGTGAACGCATGCCGCATGATTGGCGGACCAGTGGCTGATTTGCAACGCCGGATGTCATTCCCGGAGGGCGAACTGAACGCGCAATCGATTTGCGATTTCTTCAACTCGCCTCTGATATCCGATCAAATCGCCGGGACACGCAACTACTGTCGGTTGCCACCCGTAAGCATGATCTTTGCGAATCTGGATTTCTGTCTCTCTTAAGCCCAGAGAAGAAACGATCATGTCAGATAGCTCTTCGGCCGTTCTGAGTTCCTTGGCCATTGGGTCATCGCCTGAATTCTAAGAGCCCCATTTGAATACTAGCGCTGGCTTTCTGCTTTCCGCGAGTCGATGTGCGCAGTAACCTTGATCAGTTAGGTTAACCCAACGCGACGCCCCGGCTACTCCGTCCGCACGCGCGCGCCGGCGTGCTGCGAGCATTGAACCACCACCAGATTCGCGAGTTCAATTCAGACCGTAAGCCCGATCATTGGGGAACGCGTAAGCTCAGGAGGGATCAATGACCGTATTCTTTACGTAAATGCGAACAAACAGGTCGCGGCGGCGGTCATGGAGTTCACAGACATCCGAGTTCTCGAAAACCCGCCAAGCGTTGCAGCGCTGACCGGGCCCGCACGGAAGCTGTGCTGGTCCTTTTGCTTTCTCGCGTTGCTGGAGCGGCTATTGATGCAACTTCCGAGCCCCAAGTCTATAAATCGGCGGCGTGAGCGACTTGTCTCCACATACGCGATCGGCAGTGGCTGGGATCTGCAGCCCAACCTATAGGACGTTGCCTAGCGGGTTCCGACCGCGCTTTGATAGGGGATGCCCTGGACGATCCCGAACCTGGTGCTTCACGATAAGCCCGTGCCGCTGGCCAACATGCGAAGCCAGGGTCGAAACAGAGTGCTCGTCTGTTGTTGTCATCACAACGCCGAACTGAACGTCAGCCGTCTTCATGACCTTCAACGACCTTCAGCCACGCATGCTCTGCACAGTGTGCGATCGTCGCGGCGCCGACGTTGCCCCCTCGTGGCTGGTGCCGTTGCAGTTCTGGTTTGGGTGGGCTTCGCACAACAAGTAGACGTCGCTAACGCGACCGAAAGGCATCTAGAGCGTGGGCAATTAGAATGCCGATGCTCAGAACGATAAAAATTGCTGCCATAGCCGTGAGCATGGTCAATCCTGTGCGGTCCCTCGGAGGTAAGAGCGCCGCGGCCTGCACAGTCAAAGTCATTCGTCGAGAAGCGGAAGTTGCTGCCGCCCTGATGATTTTCGGCAACAGCGGGCGGCACGAGGTACCTTCGCCGGGGACGAATAGGTGTAGGGTTCGTCGGCGCCGTAATGGCTCGTGCGTTGAGCGGACGTGAGCAAGATTGCGGCAAGCAACCTGAAACCTATGACGAGTTCGAGCGTCCTAGTTCTTCGGAAGGAGGGTACGATGAACACAAAAGTGACGACGCTCGCGGTTTTGGTCGCGAGCGTCCTTGTTTCGAACGTTCAGGAGGTGGCCGCCCAGACAAACCCGCCACCCAGCGCCACAGCAACGCGACCGGCGACGACGCCGCCAGGGCAAACATCTGTTCCTAACGCCAGCCCGCCAGCCACAACAACTCAGACAACCGGTGAGAGCAACCAGGATGCGACCATCAAAAAAATGAACGAAGACGAAAAGCAGAAAGTCGATACGAAGGGCAAATAGTCTGAACGTTGATCAGCTGTTATTGATGCTGTGGCGGCTCCTCCCCCGGCACGTGAACGCTATCGACATGGGGGCTGTTGAGGCTCCCACGATTCGGAGGAGCTACCAATGCAGCCTGATTTAGGATGGACAAATCCCCCATCGCGACGCATCACATGCCAATCTCACACACACATCATCCGAACCTTACTTCCGATCGAACGGCCGCTTTGTCCGAAATGTCAGGGCCGCTTGATGCCGGCTCGGATCGAGCCTGGTCCTAACGGTGCCGATCTGCGGACGTTTGAATGTCCTAACTGCGAGCACGTACCGCAGAGGCTCGTTGAGGACCCCATGAAATCGGGTAACGCCGGCTGGATAAACAGCGCTTTGAAATCGCCCAATTAATTCGGAGAGCAGCATGGGCACGGGCACAAACAAGGTCGCTTGGACGTTGGCGGAAAATGAACATGTGAAAGCCCTTGAGGCACAATCAGAAAACCTCCACATTCGAGCCCGAAAAATTTGAGGATCATTACGAAGCTGCGCTGACCGAATTGATCGATCAAAGCATAGCGGCAAGCCCATTGCTGCTAGGGCGCGGCCAAAGGGCAAAAACGTAGTCGACCTGATGGATGCCCTGAAACGCAGTATCGCAAACGACCGCGGGGCTGAACCAGCGAAGGGCAAGAAGCCACGCAAGGCCGCAGCGGGACAAAAGGAAATGCTGCTGCCAATCAGCGGTAAGCGCGCTTCCAAGGCTGAAGCAAAGAAAGACAGTCCTGCGGCGTCGAGGGCCCGGAAACGAGCATGACCGGAGATATCGCAACGAAACGAACAAATAACTCCAAGGCATGGACTTCAGCCGAGGATGAGCGACTTCGGCAGCTCGTCATCTCCAATGCCTCGCTATCCGACATCGCGGAAGATCTAGGGCGAACCGCCTCCGCGGTGAGAGCGCGCGCCCATGCGTTGCGGATTGCCCTCGGGCACTCGCGGTTTATCATGAAGAGGAAGGCAAAATGATTCAGCCACGTCGCGTGTCCCCCCACCTTAAGCGGCGGGGGTTTACTTTTACTTATTCACCCCGGTCGTGGGAGTGGCCTCTGGATTCTGTGTCCCGCCCGACTTCGGAATGACCGTATCCTTCATATTCGTCGGCGGCATATTGGGCTGATTTGCGCCGCGAGACAGCCACGCGCAAGTCTCGATCAACTTGTGCCCGGACTGGTCCATCATCTTGAAGGTCGCAGGTTACCGATCCACAACAACCAATGAAAAATCGTTGCGGCCACGCCCCAATGAAATCAAGGTTTCTCCTAACTCGCGCCGGTGATTCTTGCTTTTTAGGCCTCGATAGCAGGGGTGCCGGTCATAAGAATAATAAGAAGCTGATGCCAGGATGCCCGATTTTGCGCTTAGCACGGAGGCATCACGCATGGAGACGAACGATCCCATTCCTCTTTTTCTCTCCAATCCTATCGAAATACCGGAGCAGACGGCGAGCTTGCGACCATGGGAAAGAGCGGTTACTGCGTCGCGAATACTTACGATAGGTATTTGGTTTGTAACGGCGGCGGCGATCGTGTTCGCGGTTCTATCGGTAAGAAATCCACTCGCGCTCTTTGAGAACGCCACGGCTTCTTTGTTCGCCACATCGGCGCCTCAGGATGGCACCGGTCAGTCGATGCCAATGATTCAATCAACCGCCGACACTCAGCCTTTGCCGCCGACTGCAAGCGAGGCGCCGACTGACGACGAAATTGCTACCAATCTTAAAACTGCCGATCAGAGTCAGACCGACATCAGTCAGCCATCAGCCGAAGCCTTGTTGAATCAATCTCAGGCTTGGGCGGAGGATGCACGGGTACAGGTCCGGCCCGTACAGCCCGTACAAGATCCCCAAGCACAGGTCGTGCAAACTGCCCCAGAACACATCCGACCCGTGCAAAAGCAGCAACAGGTCAGGCCCGTGCAAAGAGCAAAGATCGTGAAAAATGTCCGAGCAAAAGTTGTGAAAAATGCACGAGTACAGGTCCGGCCCGAGCAGAATGCCCAGGCACAGGATCAGTCGGTGCAAAATGCCCAGGCACAGAAGTCGAGGCTCATGCAAAGCACCGGTCGGCTCAATTAGACCTAGCAGGAAGTGACCCCGGAGTGTACGGCGGCTCGTGCCAGACTGCGGCGTTCCCAAGATAACAACTCTATCCTGGCTGCTGTGGGAGCGAATGCTCGAGGAAGAAACGCAGCATTCCCTCGTTGCGTCCGGTGCCCGCGGATTAGTGTAGGAGCCCGCCGGGCTGCCTCCCGACCATGCGTGTCCAGCTCGGTGGATTCCAGTGCTCAAGGATTCCGCGCCTCGCGTCGCTATGGACCGTGCGGGTATAGCCCTCCAGCTACCTACCCAAACTCTCCCGATCCCCGGAACGACCGTATCTCCATCGATTATGTGCGGTGGGGTCATCCCGGTACATGCTCCGTCAGCTCCCCCTGACGGAGGCCGAGGTGGTTTTTTGACAGATGCCGCGAAAACGCCGCCCCTGCTGCGATCTCACGCAGCGGTCGTTGCAGAAAGCTGTTCCGGCTTCGGTGCGATATCGCTCTGCTTATCTGCTCTCGCCAACTCGATACACAGTTTGACCGCCTCGCCCAGGCTCGCAGCCACGAGATCGGCTCTCGCGCCATCCCGCAGCCGTTCCAGGCCGCCGACGTCGATGTCCTTCATCCAGCAGCCCAGGATGATGGTCGCCTGCGGTAATTTACGGCGAAGGCGTCGAACCGCGTAACGCATGTGAGCCGGCGCGCTTAAGTCCAGATAGACCAGGCAGACGATCATGACGCCCGTGGTCTCAAGCCGGAAGATGTTGGCGGTAGAGAGCGCCTCGGCCGGCTCGACGCGCGCCTTCAGGCCGTGCGCCGTCGACAGCTGACCGAGCATGGTCGCCGCCGCTTCATCAATGAGACTTCGTCCAGCCACGCAGAGCACTGGGTGCTCACTCTGCCATTCAGGCCGCAGTTCGCTTTTGCCAAGAACCGGCAAATTTCCATAAGGGGCATCTTCGGCCACGCTCTCTACCGCGGAAGTCGCTTCTGCGTCGGTGGTCGCGCTGACCTTTGGTGGCGGTCGATCGTCCTGCTCGGAAAGGTCAGTGGCAAACTCGGCGACCGCGTCTTTGATCTTGGCCAGACGCTCATGGCCGAGCGCGCCGCGCTCGGAATCAGCTTGCGCGAGCTGCAATCCCTTCAAGGCGACCTCATCGTAGTAGGAAGACAGCGACCGTTCCTTCAGAAACTCTTCGGCTTTTTCGGCGGCTTCGGTGGGATCGCCAGCCAGCATCCGCTGGTAAAAGATTTCGGGCGGCGAA